>Ga0208645_1000078_pt1 | contig 161675 bp, 130 predicted proteins | sample VirMetDEL_Sep_01_FD_184519 | JGI IMG/M metagenome (GOLD analysis project Ga0208645, IMG submission 184519) | Aqueous microbial communities from the Delaware River and Bay under freshwater to marine salinity gradient to study organic matter... | ecosystem: Environmental > Aquatic > Marine >...
CAAAACGGACGCGTAGCGGAACGACGCCAGGGAGGCGTAAGTCACGGATGTCGGTTACAGTCTGCAAAGGCCCCGCTTCGGCGGGGTTTTCTTTTTTCAAAAAGCGGAAACCCGGCGTTACCTGATTCATTGATTTCTCAATGAATCGAGTTTCTATCGACTAGCTCCAGCCGGGTTTCGCCTGAGGCTCGGGCAGAATGGCGATCTGGCGCAACGGTGTCACACAAGCCGCTAACAATCCGTGCTTCCTGATTTTGGCGCCTGATGACCATCAGAGTCATCGACGCCGTGTCGCTTCACGCCGGCATGCAGACGCCGGTGCCCCCCAGCCCACAGTATCCGCCTGGGTTTTTCGCCAAATATTGCTGGTGATAGGCTTCGGCGTAGTAGAACGCTGGCAGATCGCCAATCTCTGTGGTGATGCTGCCCAGCCCGTGCTTGTTCAGTTCTGTCTGAAAGCGCGCTTCGCTATCGCGTGCCATTTCGAGTTGAGCCTCGGTAAAGCAATAGATGGCCGAGCGGTACTGAGTGCCAATGTCGTTGCCTTGGCGCATGCCCTGTGTTGGGTTGTGCGCCTCCCAGAACAGCTTGAGCAGGTCACCATAGGAGATCTGCTGGGGATCGAAGACTACCAGCACGGCTTCAGTGTGCCCGGTGAGGCCGGAGCAAACTTCTTCGTAGGTGGGGTTTGGCGTGTGGCCGCCGGCATAGGTCACTGCGGTTGTCCAAACACCGGGCTGCTCCCAAAAACGTCGCTCTGCTCCCCAGAAACAGCCCATGGCAAACATGGCCTGTTGCAGGTGCGCCGGGAAAGGTGGTTGCAGCGGGTTGCCGTTGACGAAGTGGGCTTCGGGTACCGGGACGGGTGTGGCGCGTCCGGGCAGGGCTTGTCCCGCATCAGGTAGCGCTTGTTTATGAACGAGAATTTGCGAGCGCAGGGTCATTGTGGTCCTCGTGCCTTGGGCAGGTTTTCAGCTAGCCTAGGCTACCAAGCTGACAAATCCAACGCGCGCGTGCCTGGACGGTAGGCGCAGACCGTTAGAGCCAGTGTGGGTATCGGCGTAGCGAGGTCAGTAGCTGGTCGCCGGGGATGGGTTTGTCGAACAGGTAGCCCTGCCCGATATCGCAGCGCTGATGGCGCAGGAAGTTCAGCTGCTCGACCGTCTCGATGCCTTCCGCAACCACCTTCAGATTAAGGTTGCGAGCCATGGCAATGACCGCTGAGGTGATCTCGATATCGTCCTGGTTAACCGGGATGTCCTTGATGAAGCTGCGGTCGATCTTGATCACGTCGATGGGGAATTTCTTCAGGTAGCTCAGCGAGGAATAGCCGGTACCAAAGTCGTCCATGGCCAGCGTGACCCCGAGGGCCTTGAGGCCTAACAGTTGCTGGCGGGTCTCTTCGGTCGCTTCGAGCAGCAGGCTTTCGGTCAATTCCAGCTCCAGGCGGTCCGGCGGCAGCTGTTCTTCGGAGAGAATGGCGGCGATAGAGCCGACCAGGTCGGGGTCTGAGAACTGCTTGGGTGAAAGGTTGATCGCGACCTGCGGTGTGCCGATACCCAACGCTGCCAGCTGCAGTCCCATCTTGCACGCTTCACGTGCAACCCACTTGCCTATCGGGATGATCAGCCCGGTTTCTTCGGCAACGCCGATGAATTGATCTGGGCGAATCATGCCTTTTTCCGGATGGTTCCAGCGCAGCAGCGCTTCCAGGCCTTGCAGCCGACCGCTGCGCAGACAGAGCTTGGGTTGATAGAAGACCTCAAGCTCATTCTGCACCAGCGCACGGCGCAGATTGTTTTCGACGAACAACTTGTAGTTGGCCTCGGCATGCAAGGCTTCGGTAAACACCTGTACCTGATTCTTGCCGTTGGCCTTGGCCTTGTGCAGGGCTTGGCCGGCGTGTTTCATCAGTGTCTCTGGATCACGGCCATGCAGAGGCGAGCAGGCCAGGCCGAGGGAGGCGCTGACGCTGATCAGCTGCTTGTCGACGAACAGGGGTTTGTCGAGTATGCGCAACACTTGATGCGCCAGCAGCTGGCCCTCTTCCAAGTCCATGTTGTCGAGTAGGAGGGCAAATTCGTTGCTGGCAAAGCGCGCGAGCACGCTGTCGCGGTTGAGGCTATTGCGCAAACGGCGAGCCAGGCTGGCGAGCAATTTGTCACCGGTCTGGTGCCCGAGGCTGTCATTGATGCGCTTGAAGTTGTCGATATCCACCAGCAACAGACACAGCTGAGGATCTTTGCTGGCGGCGAAACGCTCCTCGATGCTGCGGATGAAAAACGGACGATTTCCGAGGCTGGTCAAGTTATCGGTATAGGCCAGGCGTTCGATGTGCTGCTGCGCCAGCTTGCTCTGCGTGATGTCTTCGTAAATGCCGATGTAATGCGTGAGCTCACCGCTTTCGCCAAATACCTTGGAAATCGACAGCTGCCCCCAGTAAGGCTCCAGATTTTTGCGGCGGCTTCGGAATTCGCCCTGCCAGCTGTTGCTCTGTGACAACGCCGATGAGGTGTCAAAAAGCAATTCGCTGAGGTTTTCCAATGCAGTCAGGTCCGCCAGGCGGCGACCACGCACTTCATCGGCTGAAAACTGGGTGATGGAGGTGAAGCTCGGGTTCACGTATTCGACGATGCCGTCACGGTCGACCAGGATGAACGCGCTTGCACTCTGTTCGACGGCGCGTTGGAAGAGGTGCAGGGTGTGAGTGGCACTGACGCGCTGCTGATTGGCCAGTACTTGAGCGTACTGATCGGCCAGTTCGCCAGCGAACGCTACCTCATCGGCATGCCAGACCCTGACGCAGCCGGAGTGTTCCAGGCAGAGCACGCCGAAAACTTCCCCACCCACCCGGATCGTTGCGTCAAGGATCGACGTGATGCCTCGTGGCTTGAAGAATGACTGCGTGAGTTCCGCTGTGCGGGTGTCTTCGGCAACGTTTTGCACGTCGATCACTCGTCCACTGTGCAGCGCGTCCATATAACGCGGGCAAGCCGATATGTTCAGTGATGACGGGTATTCCAAACTGCCGCTGTCGCGGCAGTAGGCCGCAATAGCCTCTAGCTGATCTCCCTTCAGATGCCATATCGAGGCCCGAGCAATCCCATAGGCTTCGCTGGCAGCCTGGGTGATCAGCTGGGCTGCTTCGAGCTGTGGGTCAGCTGCGCTGTAACGGTGCCGTGCCAGGCGCACAATAAGGCTCTGTTGAGCACGGGAGCGAATCAGGTGCTCGAGGTGCTCATCCTGGGCCTGCTGATAAAACTCCAGCGTCGACCGTAACTTTGCGTTCTCGGATTCCAGGGCCGGGGAGGCCCGCTCTGCATGGGGTTCGACAATCAGGTAGCCACGCACCAATTCTCGACCATACTGTTGGCAGAGTTCGCCGATCTCCAACATGTCCAGCGGCCCACCGTAGGTGTGTAGGCAGTAACGAATGGAGTAGTGGCCCAGGGTTGCCAGCTGCGCCTGCACGACGTCATGAAGTTTAAGGCGAGCCTGCGGCTCCATGAGGCTGGCGTAAGGCGAGTCGATGAGAGAGCAGAGATCCTGCGCTGGTTGGCCCAGGTAACGCTGGCAGGCGGGATCGAGAAACAGCAGGGCCCAGCTGGATTCGTTCAAACGCTCGAAACGCAGCATGCCCAGCCTCGAAGGCACTGGCAACTGCGTCACAACCTCGGTCGCCAAACGGCTGGCGGCATCGGTATGTATTTTCATCGAGCGGTTTGCTTCCAGTATGCTGCGGGAGTCGCTTCGTTAGCCGCAGCTTAGACGCTTTCTATGGCGTGGCGATGGCTAAATAATATTAATTACCGCAAGGGTGCATCATGCAGCAGGGACTGACAAGTCGGCTATCAAAGTTACTGTTAATCTCGATTTTCCTGATCACCAGCGGACAGCTCAAGGCTGCCGAGCCAAATACCCTGGGCTCGGATGAATCGTCCCGCTATCTGGGCGAGCTCAAGACGCTTTATCTCACCCAGAACGAACGAAAAGCCCTGCTTGCGCACAGCAATGCGCTGCTTAAAACCTATGGATTGCGTGCGGCCTATCAAGTCGGGCAAGCCAACCCAGAGGATCTCGAATACCAGCTCAGCGCTGGAGCGCCTGGCGAGTTGCGTATTCGTGAGGAGCGCCGCGATGCGTCCGGCAACGTCGCTGTACGTAACCGTGGGTTCTCGGTGTTCGGCATGGACCCCTACATTCAGTACCAGTGCCCGCCGCAAGGCGTGGCCTGCACTTTCGTCGGCGCAGCGGGCGGCGAACCATGGCTGACCATCCTCCGTGACCCCAAGGGGGCCGAGGAGCTGGCGAAGGCGCTGTCATTCCTGTTCCGCAATCTGCAGAAAGGCTAAGGACGTTTAGCGTTATCTCACAGACAAAAAACCCGCCTGAAGGCGGGTTTTTTGTAACTCATCGGATCACAACAGCATCGTGCGGATGTCCGCCAGCAGCTCGGACAGGCGCTTGGTAAAGCGCGCCGCCGCGGCGCCGTTGATGACGCGGTGGTCGTAGGACAGCGACAGCGGCAACATCAGGCGAGGCTGGAAGGCCTTGCCATCCCACACCGGCTGCATGGTCGCCTTGGATACACCGAGGATCGCCACTTCCGGCGCGTTGACGATCGGCGTGAAGCCGGTGCCGCCAATGTGGCCGAGGCTGGAGATGGTGAAGCAGGCGCCCTGCATGGCGTCGGGCGACAGCTTCTTGGTGCGCGCCTTCTCGGCGAGCTCAGCTGCCTCGGCTGCCAGTTGCAACAGGCTCTTCTGATCGACGTTCTTGATTACCGGCACCAGCAGGCCGTCAGGCGTATCGACGGCAAAACCGATGTGCACGTACTTCTTGCGGATCACAGCCTTGCCGCTAGGGGCTAGCGAGGCATTGAACTCCGGCAGTTCCTTAAGCAGGTGTGCACAGGCCTTGAGCAGCAGCGGCAGCACGGTCAGTTTGACGCCTGCTTTCTCGGCGACCGCCTTTTGCGATACGCGGAAGGCTTCCATTTCGGTGATGTCGGATGACTCGAACTGGGTCACGTGCGGGACGTTGAGCCAGCTTCGATGCAGATTGGCAGCGCCCACCTGCATTAGCCGGGTCATTGGCACTTCTTCGACTTCGCCAAACTTGCTGAAATCGACCTCAGGTATCGGCGGAATGCCCGCGCCACCGGTAGCACCCGTGGCCGGCGCTTGCTTGGCCTTGTGCATCATATTCTTGACGTAGGCCTGCACGTCTTCCTTGAGGATCCGTCCTTTCGGCCCGGTGCCAGGAACATCGGCCAATTCGACACCGAACTCCCGCGCAGTCATGCGGACCGCAGGGCCGGCATGTACCTTGGTGCCGGCTTTGCTTGGGCCGCTCACGGCCGGAGCAGGGGCAGCGGCCGCTTTAGATTCAGGCACGCCTTGCTTGTTCGGCGCGACTGCCTGCTGTTGCGGGGCTGCTTCCTGCGGTTTGGCTTCGGCCTTCTTCGCCGGCGCTGTGCCAGCCACCTTGAGCGTCAGGATCAGATCGCCGGTCTTGGCATCATCACCGACCTTGATCGACAGGGACTCCACCACGCCAGCCTTGGGCGCTGGAATCTCCATGCTGGCCTTGTCCGATTCAAGTGTGATCAGCGACTGGTCAGCCTCGACGCTGTCGCCGGCCTTGATCATGACTTCAATGACCTTGGCGCTGCCGCTGGAGCCGATGTCCGGAATCCGTACTTCCTCCACGGATTCGCCAGCTGCTTCGGCGGGCTCTTCAGCCGCCTGCTCGCTAAGCTTTTCCTTGGGTGCACTTGGCGCCTGGCCTGCGGGGGCAGGGCTGGCCGCGGCTGGCTTGCTCGCCGCCTCACCCTTGAGAATCAGAATCAGATCGCCAGTGCCGACTTCATCGCCTACCTTGACCGATATGCTTTCGACCACGCCGGCGGCGGGAGAGGGGATCTCCATGCTGGCCTTGTCGGATTCCAGGGTGATCAGCGGCTGCTCGGCGGCAATGGTGTCACCGGCCTTCACTGAGATTTCGATCACGCTGGCCTTGCCGGAAGAGCCAATGTCCGGAACCTTGATCTCTTGCGATTCGCTTTCCTCGGCGGAAGCCGATGCGTTGTCATCGCCCGCTGGCGTAGGTGCTTCGGCTTCATCAGTCGCACCGCCACTGCCGGCACCGGCCGGCTCGGCAGCGGCTTGCGCCGGCGCCTCGCTGGTCTGTTCTTCTTCGCTATCAAGCTCCAGCAGCTCATCACCTTCTTTCAGGCGGTCGCCGAGCTTGACCTTCAAGGCTTTCACCACGCCCGCCTTGGGTGCAGGAATTTCCATGCTGGCCTTGTCGGATTCGAGCGTCAGGATGCTCTGGTCGGCTTCGATACGGTCGCCGACCTTGACGAACAACTCGATTACTTCACCCTCACCGCTGCCGATGTCGGGTACGCGTATGGTTTCACTCACAATAGGTTCTCCTGTGCGCACGCATCAGCAATCCAGAGGATTGCGCTTCTCGGGGTCGATACCGAACTCGGTGATGGCGTTGGCCACGACCGTGCGCTCGATGGCGCCGCGAGCGGCGAGAGCCTGCAGGGCGGCGACCGCGACCCAGCGACGGTCGACTTCGAAGAAGTCACGCAGCTTGGCGCGCGAGTCGCTGCGGCCGAAGCCGTCGGTACCCAGCACCTGGTATTCACGCGACGGAACCCACTGGCGAATTTGATCGGCGAACAGCTTCATGTAGTCGGTGGAGGCGATGACCGGACCTTCGCGGCCTTCCAGACACTGCTCGACATAGCTCTTGCGGGGTTCGTCGGTTGGGTGCAAGCGGTTCCAGTGGTCCACCGCCAGGCCATCGCGGCGCAGCTCGTTGAAACTGGTCACGCTCCAGACGTCGGCACCCACGCCCATCTTGGCTAGGATGTCCACCGCGGCGCGTACCTCGCGCAGGATGGTGCCCGAGCCCATCAGCTGCACGCGGTGCTTGAAGTCGCCTTTGGCTTCTTCGAGCAGGTACATGCCTTTGAGAATGCCTTCCTCGACACCCTGCGGCATGGCCGGCTGCTGGTAGTTCTCGTTCATCACCGTGATGTAGTAATAGACGCTCTTCTGCAGCTCCATCATCTCGTGCATGCCGTGGTGCATGATCACCGCCAGCTCGTAGCCGTAGGTGGGGTCATAGCTGCGGCAGTTGGGTATGGTGCTGGCGAGGATATGGCTGTGACCGTCCTCATGCTGGAGGCCTTCGCCGTTCAGCGTGGTACGGCCCGCGGTGCCGCCCAGCAGGAAGCCGCGGGTCTGCGCATCGCCCGCCGCCCAGGCCAGGTCGCCGATCCGCTGGAAGCCGAACATCGAGTAGAAGATGTAGACCGGCAGCATTGGCTGGTTGTAGTTGCTGTAAGCGGTACCGGCTGCGATGAAAGAGGAGAATGCACCGGCTTCGTTCAGGCCTTCCTGAAGAATCTGGCCGTCCTTCTCTTCGCGGTAGTACATCACCTGGTCGCGGTCGACCGGCTCGTACAGCTGCCCCACTGGGGAATAGATACCCAGCTGGCGGAACATGCCTTCCATACCAAAGGTGCGCGCCTCGTCAGCGAGGATCGGCACGATGCGCTTGCCCAGGTCCTTGTCCTTGACCAGCTGGGACAGAATTCGGCCAAAGGCCATGGTGGTGGAGATCTCGCGATCGCCGGAGCCGTCGAGTACGGCCTTGAGCGTTTCCAATGGCGGCGTCGGAATGCTGAAGCTCTTCGGCCGGCGCTGCGGCAGCGAACCACCCAGCTTTTCGCGGCACTTGCGCAGGTAGCGCATCTCGGCGCTGTCTTCGGCTGGTCGGTAGAACGGCAGTTCTTCGAGCTGCGAATCGTTGACCGGAATGTCGAAGCGATCGCGGAATTTCTTCAGGCTGTCGATATCGACTTTCTTGGTGTTGTGGGCGATGTTTTTCGCCTCACCGGCACCGGTGCCGTAGCCCTTGATGGTCTTGGCCAGGATGACCGTCGGCTGACCCTTGTGGTTGACCGCCTGGTGGTAGGCTGCATAGACCTTGTAGGGGTCGTGGCCGCCGCGGTTGAGCTTCCAGACTTCCTCATCCGACATGCTCTCGACGCGCTTGAGCAACTCGGGGTCGGCACCAAAGAAGTGTTTACGCACGTAGGCGCCATCTTTGGCCTTGTAGTTCTGGTACTCCCCGTCGATTGCCTCGTCCATGCGGCGCTGCATGCGGCCGTCTTCGTCGGCGGCGAACAATGGGTCCCACAGGCGGCCCCAGACGACCTTGTTGACGTTCCAGTTGGCGCCTTTGAACACGCCTTCTAGTTCCTGAATGATTTTGCTGTTGCCGCGAACCGGGCCGTCGAGACGCTGCAGATTGCAGTTGATGACGAATACCAGGTTGTCGAGGTTTTCACGGCCGGCCAGGGAGATGGCACCCAGGGTTTCCGGCTCGTCGCACTCGCCGTCGCCGATGAAGCACCAGACGCGCTGCTTGCCCTTCGGAATGAATCCGCGGTTTTCCAGGTACTTCATGAAACGCGCCTGGTAGATCGCGGTGATCGGCCCGAGGCCCATGGACACGGTCGGGAACTGCCAGAAGTCCGGCATCAGGTGCGGGTGCGGGTAGCTCGACAGGCCCTTGCCATCCACTTCCTGACGGAAGTTGAGCATCTGGTCTTCGCTCAGGCGGCCTTCCAGGAAAGCGCGCGAATAGATGCCGGGGGAGGCGTGACCTTGGTAATAGATCAGGTCGCCGCCATGCTCTTCGGTGGGAGCCTGGAAGAAGTAGTTGAAGCCGATGTCATAGAGCGTCGCGCTGGAGGCAAAGGTGGAAATGTGTCCACCCAGGTCCGGGTCCTTCATGTTTGCACGCATCACCATCGCCAGCGCGTTCCAGCGGACCAGGGAGCGGATTCGACGCTCCATGAACAAGTCGCCGGGCATCTTCGCTTCACGGGTGACGGGGATGGTGTTGCGGTACGGCGTTGTGATGCCGTAGGGCAGCGGGGTGCCGCTACGGGTGGCCAGCTCCCCCATCCGGGTCATGAGATAGTGGGCGCGGTCTTCACCTTCGCGGTCGAGAACTGACTCGAGGGCGTCCAGCCATTCCTGGGTTTCGACGGGATCGAGATCTTGCATGGCTTGCTCCAGGGCGGAAAGGCTTCCAGAATCGGTTGCCTGCTTCGCGGCCGGCTTTGTGGGCCGGCGCGTATATGTTCTTGGATGTTTGCCGGGGGTAGAGCCGGGCTCTGTAGTTTTACTACAAAACCGCGGCTGATTCAGCCCCCTGTCACATTCTTTCGTAGTAAAACTACATTGCGGCGAGCCGGTCTAGCTGGCTGGCTCCGGCGTCAGGGGCTCTAGTCCGGACGTTTTCGCTATCCCTCTAGCCATTCTTGCGCTAAGGAAACATTCATGAGTTTGCCATCGCTGGTTGCACTGCCGCCGTCGCTTGAATCTTTGGTCACCCGTGCCGAGGAGACGTTCCTCGGCGCTCTGCGCGACTCATCGGAGCAGGCTGAACAGCGGTTCTTGACATGGCCGACGATGCGTCGTGAGGCTTTCGGTCGGGTTTGCGCCGCCAGCGACTTCGTCAGCGAACAGGTTAGCCGAGATCCTGAATTGCTGCTCCAGTTGGCCGAGAGCGGCTTGCTGGAGCGATCGTTGAAGGCGGGCGAAATGCGTGCAGTGCTCGCAGAGCTGCTCAGCGACTGCTCGGACGAAGAGAGTCTGGCCAATCGGCTACGCCGGTTCCGCAACCGCCAACAGGTACGAATCATCTGGCGTGACCTTACTCGTCAGGCTGATCTCGCCGAGACCTGCGGCGATTTGTCCGACATGGCTGACGCCTGTATCGATCTTGCCTATCAATGGTTGTATGAGCGCCATTGCGAGCAGTTTGGTGTGCCGACCGGTCGGCGCAGCGGCGAAGCGCAGCAGATGGTCATCCTTGGCATGGGCAAGCTGGGCGCGCGCGAGCTCAACCTGTCATCCGATATCGACCTGATCTTCGGTTATCCGGAAGGTGGCGAAACTGTCGGCACCAAGCGTTCGCTGGATAACCAGGAATTCTTCATTCGCCTCGGTCAGCGCCTGATCAAGGCGCTGGATGCGCCGACCCTGGACGGCTTTGTCTTTCGCGTCGACATGCGACTGCGGCCCTATGGCTCGTCCGGTTCGCTGGTGTTGAGCTTCAATGCGCTGGAGCAGTACTACCAGGATCAGGGGCGCGACTGGGAACGCTACGCCATGATCAAGGCTCGGGTGGTCGGCGGCAGCGAAGCGGCCGGCAAGGAGTTGCTGGAAATGCTCAGGCCCTTCGTCTATCGGCGCTACCTTGATTTTTCCGCGATCGATGCGCTGCGCACCATGAAACAGCTGATCCAGCAGGAAGTGCGGCGCAAGGGTATGGCCGCCAATATCAAGCTGGGCTCGGGGGGCATTCGCGAGGTGGAATTCATCGCTCAGGCTTTCCAGCTCATCCACGGGGGGCGCGACCTGAGCTTGCAGCAGCGGCCCTTGCTCAAGGTGCTGGCAACCCTGGCCGGGCAGGGCTATCTGCCGCCTGCTGCGGTCGAGGAATTGCGCGAAGCCTATGAATTCCTGCGTTACACCGAGCATGCGCTGCAGGCCATCGATGATCGCCAAACACAGATGCTGCCGGACAACCAGATCGATTGTGATCGCGTCGCCTTGATCATGGGGTTCAGCGATTGGGAAGCCTTCCATCAGCAGCTTCTGCATTGGCGCGGTCGAGTAGATTGGCATTTCCGTCAGGTAATTGCCGATCCCGACGAAGACGAAAGCGCCGAAGGCGAGTCGTTGGCAGGTGGCGAGTGGCTGCCATTGTGGGAGCAGGATTGGGACGAGGAATTTGCCTGCCGTCAGTTGAGCGATGCGGGTTTTCGCGACGGTCAGACCGCCTGCCAGCGACTCGCATCGTTGCGAAGCGGCAATCAGGTGCGGACCATGCAGCGCCTCGGCCGCGAGCGTCTCGATGCCTTCATCCCTAGGTTGTTGGCTCAGGCGGTTGAACAGGACGATCCGGATCTGGTGCTGGAGCGTGTGCTGCCGCTGGTCGAGGCGGTTGCGCGGCGTTCGGCTTATCTGGTGCTACTGACCGAAAACCCCGGCGCCCTACAGCGTCTGCTCGAGCTTTGTGCCGGCAGTCCGTGGATTGCCGAGCAGATCGCGCGCTTTCCGTTGCTGCTCGACGAGCTGCTCAACGCGGGGCGGCTGTTCAGCCCGCCGCTGGCGCCGGAACTCGCTGCCGAATTGCGCGAGCGGCTGGCGCGCATTCCCGAGGACGACCTCGAGCAACAGATGGAAGCGCTGCGCCACTTCAAGCTGGCGCACCGACTGCGGGTTGCGGCTTCCGAGATCGCCGGCACCTTGCCGCTGATGAAGGTTAGCGATTACTTGACCTGGCTCGCCGAGGCCATTCTCGAAGAGGTGCTGGCCCTGGCTTGGCGCCACACCGTCGCGCGGCACGGCCAGCCGAGGCGTGCTGACGGTTCGCTGTGCAATCCGGCCTTTATCATCTTGGGGTATGGCAAGGTTGGTGGAATCGAGCTTGGCCATGGTTCTGATCTGGATCTGGTGTTCATCCACGACGGCGACCCGAATGCCGAAACAGACGGTGCCAAGCCCATCGATGGCGCACAGTTCTTCACCCGCCTGGGTCAGCGCATCATTCATCTGCTGACCACCCAGACGACTTCAGGCCAACTCTACGAGGTCGACATGCGCCTTCGTCCGTCAGGCGTATCCGGCTTGCTTGTCAGCTCGCTGAATGCCTTTAGTCGCTACCAGAGCGAGGAGGCCTGGACCTGGGAGCATCAGGCGTTGGTGCGGGCCCGAGTGTTGGTCGGCTGTCCACAGCTGGCAAAGGATTTCGAGAACGTCCGTGCTTCGGTGCTGGGGCGCTCGCGCGATCTCGAACAGCTGCGCGGCGAAGTCAGCGAGATGCGCACCAAGATGCGCGACAACCTCGGGACCCGCTCCACTCAGGCCGGCATGGCTGACAAAGCCTTTTTGGCGGAGGGTGAGTTCAATCTCAAGCAGGACGCCGGTGGTATCGTGGATATCGAATTTATGGTGCAATACGCGGCTTTGGCGTGGTCGCACCAGCATCCGCAACTGCTGCGCTATACCGACAATATCCGCATTCTCGATGGGTTGGAGCAGGCCGGGTTGATGACCGGCGATGAGGTTCGGTTGCTGCAGGATGCCTACAAGGCATACCGCGCTGCGGCCCACCGGCAATCACTGCAGAAACTGCCTGGCGTTGTGAGCGGAGACCAATTTCATGACGAGCGTCGCGCGGTGATGCGCATCTGGCGCGAGCTGGGACTTAGCTGACTCGTCAAACAGCATTTACCGAATTCGAGGTGGCAACAATGTCGATGTCCGATCGTGATGGCGTGATCTGGTATGACGGTGAGATGGTGCAGTGGCGCGATGCGACCACCCATGTGCTGACTCACACTCTGCATTACGGTATGGGCGTTTTCGAAGGCGTGCGTGCCTACAACACGCCGGCGGGCACCGCTATCTTCCGCCTGCAGGCGCACACTGATCGCCTGTTCGATTCGGCGCACATCATGAATATGAAGATGCCGTTTTCGAAAGAGGAAATTAACGAGGCCACCCGCGCCGCCGTTCGCGAGAACAATCTGGAAAGCGCCTATATTCGCCCGATGGTGTTCTACGGATCCGAAGGCATGGGTCTGCGCGCCAGCGGCCTGAAGGTGCACGTGATCGTAGCCGCCTGGCACTGGGGCGCCTACATGGGCGACGAAGCGCTGGAGATGGGCATCAAGGTGCGCACCAGCTCCTTCACGCGGCATCACGTCAACATCAGCATGACCCGCGCCAAATCCAACGGTGCCTACATCAACTCGATGCTGGCCCTGCAGGAAGCGATTTCTGGCGGCGCTGACGAAGCGCTGATGCTGGACCCGGAAGGCTATGTGGCGGAAGGCTCGGGCGAGAACATCTTCATTATCAAAGACGGCGTTATCTACACGCCTGAAGTGACCGCCTGCCTTAATGGCATCACGCGAGGCACCGTGTTGACCCTGGCTGCCGAGTTGGGCATCAAGGTTGTGGAAAAGCGCATCACCCGTGACGAGGTTTACATCGCCGACGAAGCCTTCTTCACCGGCACCGCCGCCGAAGTCACGCCGATCCGCGAAGTGGACGGTCGCAACATTGGTATCGGTCGTCGTGGTCCGGTCACCGAGCGAGTGCAGAAAGCCTACTTCGATTTGGTGTCCGGCAAGACCGAGGCGCACCCCGAGTGGCGTACGCTGGTCAAATAAGCGCAGGGGTTGCTGCCGCGAACGCGGGCCGCTCGGGCAGCTCGCGCTTGCGGCATGAAGCCCTAAGCCTGAAGCTGCCTTTATGAATATTCTGATTGTGGGTCCTAGCTGGGTCGGCGACATGGTGATGGCGCAGACGCTGTTTGTCTGCCTAAAACAGCGTCATCCCGATTGCCAGATCGACGTGCTCGCGCCGGAGTGGAGTCGCCCTATTCTCGAGCGTATGCCCGAGGTGCGTCAGGCACTAAGCTTTCCGGTCGGGCATGGTGTGCTCGACATGGCGACCCGGCGCAACATCGCCCAGGGGCTGCGTGGACAGTATGAGCAGGCGATCCTGCTGCCCAACTCGCTGAAGTCCGCCTTGGTCCCGTTCTTTGCCGGCATTCCCAAGCGTACCGGCTGGCGGGGCGAGATGCGTTTCGGTCTGCTCAACGACATGCGCAAGCTGGACAAGCAACGCTATCCGCTGATGATCGAGCGCTTCATGGCGTTGGCCTACGAGCCGGGTGCCGAGTTGCCTGCCCCGTATCCTAAGCCGGCGCTGCGCATCGTTGAGCACAGCCGCGATGCGGCGCTGACGCGTTTCGGGCTTTCGCTGGATCGCCCGGTATTGGCGCTTTGCCCCGGAGCGGAGTTCGGCGAGTCCAAGCGTTGGCCGGCCGAGCATTTCGCCAAGGTTGCCGAGGTGAAAATCCGCGAGGGCTGGCAGGTCTGGCTGTTCGGCTCGAAAAACGACCACGCTGTCGGCGAGCAGATCCTGCAACAGTTGATCCCCGGGCTGCGAGAAGAGGCGCTGAACCTGGCTGGCGAAACCAGTCTGGCCGAGGCCATCGATCTGCTTTCCTGCGCCGAAGCGGTGGTCTCCAACGATTCGGGACTGATGCACGTCGCCGCTGCGCTCGGGCGGCCGCTGGTGTCGGTCTATGGTTCGACGTCACCGGCCTTCACCCCGCCGTTGTCCGATCAGGTCGAGGTCGTGCGTCTGGGGCTCGATTGCAGTCCCTGTTTCGAACGCACCTGCCGTTTTGGCCATAACAACTGCATGCGTGAGCTGACACCGCGCCCGGTCATCGAGGCGCTAGGGCGCCTGGTTCCACAGCCAGTCGAGGTGCGTTGAGTGAGGGTGTTGCTGGTCAAGACCTCTTCGCTGGGTGACGTGATCCATACGCTTCCGGCGTTGACCGACGCACAGCGCGCCATTCCCGGTATTCAGTTTGATTGGGTGGTGGAGGAGGGTTTCGCTGAGATCCCTGCCTGGCATCCGGCGGTTGCGCAGGTAATTCCCGTGGCCATCCGCCGCTGGCGCAAGCATCCGCTGCAAACCCTTCGTACCGGAGAGTGGCGGCGCTTCAAGGCGCGGCTGCGCGAGACCCGTTACGACCTGGCGATTGACGCGCAGGGTCTGCTCAAAAGCGCGTGGTTGACACGCTACGTCAAAGCGCCAGTTGCAGGTTTGGATCGTGATTCAATACGCGAACCGTTGGCGTCGCGTTTCTACGATCGATGCTATGCCGTGCCTCGGGACCAGCATGCGCTCGAGCGGGTGCGCCAACTATTTGCTCAGGCGCTCGGCTACTCGATTCCTGAGATGATTGCCGAGTACGGTCTGGACCGCAGTCAGCTGGCCACGCCAGGCGAACAACCCTATTTACTCTTCCTTCATGGGACCACTTGGCCGAGCAAGCATTGGCCGGAGGCTTACTGGCGCCAACTGGCCGAGCGTATGAGTGAGTTCGGCTGGGCGATCCGTCTGCCTTGGGGCAATGCGGAAGAAAAGGCCCGAGCCGAACGAATCGCCCAAGGCCTGCCGAGCGCTTCGGTATTGCCCAGGCTCAATCTGGGCGGTGTTGCCAAAGTGGTTGCCGGGGCACGTGCCTGTGTGGCGGTGGACACCGGGCTCGGTCACCTTGCCGCAGCGTTGGACGTGCCGAGCATTTCGCTTTATGGCCCCACGCTGCCTGGCCGAGTCGGCGCCTATGGCCGTTCCCAAGTACACTTGTGCGCGCCTGGGCCGAACGCCGGTAAAGGCGATCGCCACAAACCCTGCTTCGACGGGCTATCAGCCGAGCACGTCGCAAGCGAACTCAAGGCCCTGTTGCGGTCATCGGAGACACCCTGATGCAACTGGCCTTCATCCTCTATAAGTACTTTCCTTTTGGCGGTTTGCAGCGTGATTTCATGCGCATTGCGCTCGAGTGTCAGCGCCGGGGCCATATGGTCCGGGTCTACGCAATGATCTGGGAAGGCGAAGTGCCCGAGGGGTTCGAGGTGCTGATCGCACCGGTCAAGGCGCTGTTCAACCACACCCGCAATGAGCGCTTCACCGCCTGGGTCGAGGCGGATCTGGCGAAGCGGCCGGTTGACCGAGTGATTGGCTTCAACAAGATGCCTGGGCTGGATGTGTATTACGCCGCCGACCCTTGTTTCGAGGACAAGGCCCAGACCCTGCGTAACCCAATCTACCGTCGTTGGGGCCGTTACAAGCATTTCGCCGAGTACGAACGCGCGGTGTTCGCCCCGCAGGCGAAGACGCAGATCCTGATGATTTCCGAGGTGCAGCAGCCGCTGTTCATCAAGCACTACGCAACGCCGGCTGATCGTTTTCACCTGCTGCCGCCGGGCATTGCCCAGGATCGAAAGGCGCCGTCCAATGCCCTCGACATTCGGGCCGAGTTCCGACGGGAGTTCAGGCTTGAGGGCGACGATCTTCTGCTGGTGCAGATCGGTTCCGGTTTCAAGACCAAGGGGCTCGACCGCAGCCTCAAAGCCGTCGCTGCGTTGCCTCGAGAGCTGAAACGACGGACTCGCTTGTTCGTCGTTGGGCAGGATGACCCCAAGTCCTTTCAACTTCAGGCTCGGAATCTAGGCATTTCCGATCAAGTTGTCTTCCTTGAAGGCCGCAGTGACGTTCCGCAGTTCCTGCTGGGTGCCGACCTGCTGATCCATCCTGCCTACAACGAGAACACCGGTACCGTGCTGCTGGAAGCGCTGGTCGCCGGGCTGCCGGTGCTCGTCACGGATGTCTGCGGCTATGCACATTACATCGCCGACGCCGATTGCGGTCGCGTGGTGCCGAGTCCTTTCGAGCAGGGCTATCTCGATCGGCTTCTGGCCGAGATGCTTGCGGGCAATGAGCAGCGCGCACTGTGGTCGCAGAACGCTCTCGCTTTTGCCGAGCGCGCCGATCTGTACAGCATGCCCGAGCGGGCTGCCGATGTGATCCTCGCGGAGCGCCCATGAAGCTGATCGTCACAGAACCCTTCAAAACCCTCTGGGCCGGTCGCGATCCGTTCGAGGCGGTCGAGCAGCTGCAGGGGCAGGTTTACCGCGAACTCGAAGGTCGGCGCACCTTGCGCACCGAAATCGACGGGCGGGGTTACTTCGTCAAGATTCATCGTGGCATCGGTTGGGGCGAGATCGTCAAGAACCTCAGCACCGCTAAGTTGCCGGTCCTCGGCGCTGGTCAGGAGTGGCGGGCCATTCAACGGTTACACGAGGTCGGCGTACCGACCATGACTGCCGTCGCCTATGGCGAGCGCGGCAGCAATCCCGCCACCCAGCATTCGTTCATCATCACCGAAGAACTGGCGCCGACGGTCAGCCTCGAGGACTTCGCCGCAAACTGGCGTGAACAACCGCCGGAGCCTGCGCTCAAGCGCGCGCTGATTGAGGAAGTCGCTCGCATGGCTGGGAACATGCACCGTGCCGGAGTCAATCACCGCGACTTCTACATCTGCCATTTTCTGCTGCATACCGACAAGCCGGTGGCGGCGCATGATTTTCGCCTGTCGCTCATCGACCTTCACCGCGCCCAGACCCGCACCCAGACGCCACGCCGCTGGCGCAACAAGGATCTGGCCGGGTTGTATTTCTCGGCGTTGGGCATCGGCCTGACGCGCCGTGACAAGCTGCGTTTTCTCCAGGTCTATTTTCAGCGGCCGCTACGGGATGTCCTGCGTGACGAAGCTTCGTTGTTGACTTGGCTGCAGCGGAAGTCCGAAAGGCTGCAGAGCCGCTTCCTGCGCAAGTATGCATCAGGTGCCCACCAGTGATTCGTTGGCGGACCGTTGACGGAATCAATTCCGACGCGGAGCGTGCGTTCGCCAGTCTCGAGGCTGTGTTCGCGCTGAATGGCGAGCCAATCACGCGCGATCCGCTATCCGAGGTGGTTCGTGTCAGCATCGGTGAACAACGTTACTACGTGAAACGCTACTGGGCGGCGGGTAAAGGCGTGCGGCGTTTCATCGGGCGTCCACGCGTCGAAGCTGAGTGGCAGAATTTGCAGCACTTTCATGAATGGGGAGTCGCCGTCGCTCCACTGGTTGCCTGGGGGCAGCAGCGCCGTGCGGGATTCTTTCAGCGGGGTGCCTTGGTCACCCTGGAAGTACCCGGCACTCAAGATATGGCTGCCATGGCTAAGGATGGAGATGCACGCCTGGCGGACCCGCTGTGGGTTCGCCAGCTCAGTGAGCAATTGGCAAGCGCGACGCGCACTCTTCATGCTCACCGGTTCGCTCATAACGACTTGAAATGGCGCAACCTGCTGGTCAACGAAGCGGGCAAGCTGTACCTGATTGATTGCCCCTCAGGTGACTTCTGGTGGGGACCCGTTCTGCGGCATCGCATCATCAAGGACCTGGCTTGCCTGGACAAGGTGGCCAGGAGCACCTTGTCGCGCACTCAGCGGCTGCGTTTCTTCCTGCTATATCGACGGCAGGCGCGACTCGGCGCTGACGACAAGGCGCTTATCAGGAAAATACTGACCTATTTCGAGGGACGCGAATGAGGGATTTCCTTTCGCCAGCGCATGCCGGTTCATTGCGTAGCGCAAGCCTGGATAGCTTCGACGCGTTGTGGAGGTTGGAGCTTGACGCCGTCGACGTGCCTAACGCCGTCGACGGCGGTTGGAGCAGCGTATTCCGGCTCGATATCGGTGGTGTCGGTTATTACCTTAAACGGCAAAGTAACTACCTGTCGCGTAGCTGGCGTCACCCGTTCGGTGAGCCGACCTTTGCTGCTGAGTTTCGTAACATTCGCCGCTATCAGCACAAGCATATTCCGACACTGGAAGCTGCATTCTTTGCGCAGCGCCGTACCCGAGGTGCGGTCAACGCCGTTCTGCTGACTCGGGCACTGGACGGTTGGCAGGACCTGAGCAGCCTGCTTTGCCAGTGGTCAGATCTAGGAATGGCAAGCCGCCAGGCGGTACTCACTTGCTGCGGACGGCTGGCCCGTCAGCTACATAGTGCTGGCGAAGTCCATGGGTGTTTTTATCCCAAACATATTTTCTTGCGCGAGCACCTCAGCGGCTACGAGGCATGTTTGATCGACCTGGAAAAGACACGCATATTGCTGGGGCGCAAAGACCGCATACGCGATTTGGAGGCATTGATCCGCCGCGTTGGGTTTTGGAGCGAAGATGAGTTGCGTTGCCTGTTTGCGTCCTACCTAGAAAAGGACTCCAGTAGCCGCATGATTGAAACCTGGCTGCGTCGTATCGAAGCGCGGCATCAATACAAAGCGGCCCAGGCATGAAGTTGGCGCAGCTGCGCTCGGCCGGGCGCACTCCCTCTCTTCCGATGATCGTCGCGCTGGGTGCCGATGAGCTGCATGTCATGCAGTGGTTGCGTGTGTTGCCGGGACAGCGCTACGTGGCTCGTGCGCAGTGGCGAGGAGTCCAAGTGCTTGCCAAACTGATGGTCGGTGATCGCGCCCGCCGTCATTTCGATCGTGAACTTGCAGGAGCACAGCAGCTCGCTGCGCAGCAGCTGAACACGCCGGCCCTTCTGGATCAGGGTTTCGGCGAGGCAGGAGGCTGGCTGCTATTCGAATATCTTGAAGGAGCGCAGAGCCTGCACGATGCTTGGCTCGGTGTGGCGTGTGAGGTGCCCTTAAGCGCAAACCAGCAGGAGGTTCTTGGCTGTGCGCTGGCCGAAGTCGCAAACCTGCATGCCAAAGGGCTCTGGCAAAGCGACCTGCATCTCGACAACCTGATGCGCCACAAGCAGCGGCTCTACCTTATCGATGGCGGTGGCATTCGTGCCGAGACCCCCGGCCAGCCTTTATCGCGGGAGCGCGTGCTGGAAAACCTGGCTGTTTTCTTTGCCCAGCTGCCAACGGTCCTTGAGCCCTTCGTGGAAGAACTGCTGGTTAGCTACCTGTTGGTCAACAGTGCGCATGCCCTTCCGCTCGAGGCGCTCCTGGACAAGACTCGTGTGGCCCGCCATCAGCGCCTCGCCAGCTACCTCAAAAAGGTCGGGCGCGACTGCACGGCGTTCAGTGTGCGCCACGATCAGGTCGGGCTGGTCGCCGTGCGTCGCGAGCGAGAAGCCGGCCTGCGCGACGTACTCAAAGATCCCGATGGCTACATCGCCGCCGGTGCGGCGCTCAAGCAGGGAGGCAGTGCCACGGTTGCCAGGGTGGATGTCCAAGAAGGACCCTTGGTAATCAAACGCTACAACATCAAGGGCGTAGTGCACTGGCTCAAGCGTTTCTGGAGACCATCTCGCGCCTGGCACAGCTGGGTTGAAGCGCATCGCCTGGAGGTGCTGGGCATCGCTACGCCACAGCCGCTGGCCATGATCGAAGTGCGCCGTCTCGGTCTTCGAGGACGCAGCTATCTGATTACCGACTACGTTGAAGGCCAGGATATAATCGCCCGTTTCGCCCCGTACGTGGATAGTGCCCCCCCGGAACATGAGCTGCTGGCGCTGGAGCAGTTATTTGCGGCGCTTATTCGTGAGCGAATTAGTCATGGCGATCTGAAGGGCACCAATGTGCTATGGCGGGACGGCAGCTGGGCGCTTATCGACCTGGACTCACTGCAGCAGCACCGTAGCCCTGCTCGATTCCATCAGGCCTTTGCCAAGGACCGTGAGCGTTTGCTGTGCAACTGGCCTGCAGGTAGTACTTTGTACCGTTTGCTAGATCTACGTTTACCGAAAGGCAGCTAGAAGCGGGACGCTTGAAGCTGGGAGAGAAGCCCTCGGGCTAGAACTATATACGCGCTATTGCTTCGAGCTTCCGGCTTTAAGCTCCAGACCGCTTTTTTAAGAGGCTTTTTCCAGTGGCACTGACAATTCTCGGCCTTTCCGGCGCCCTCAGTCATGACCCTTCCGCCGCTCTGTATATCGACGGTAAGCTGATCGCCGCAGCCGAAGAAGAGCGTTTCGTACGCGATAAGCATGCGAAGAATCGCATGCCTTACGAATCAGCAAAGTTTTGCCTGGAACACGCTGGCATTAAACCCGCCGATGTCGATGTGGTCGCCATCCCTTTTGCGCCAATCAGCATCCTCGAGAAGGCTCGCTGGCATTATGCCAAGCGGTACTGGTACGCGCCGGATCGCGCATTGGATGCCATTCTGTTTGGTAATCGCCGCTACAAGCGCTACCACAGGCGCATCCAGTGGTGCCTGCAGCAACTGGGTTTCGATCTGAAGAAGATAAAAATCGAGCCAGTTGAGCATCACCTGGCCCATGCATCGAGCGCCTATCACTGCTCGGGCTTCGCGGAAAAGACAGCCATCCTGGGTATCGATGGCAAGGGCGAGTACGCCACGACATTTTTCGGCTATGGCGAGAACGGCCGCATCCACAAGATAAAAGAGTTTTACGATCCGGATTCACTGGGCGGGCTCTACGGCGCGATTACCGAGTTCCTCGGCTTCGAGATGCTCGATGGCGAGTTCAAGGTGATGGGCATGGCGCCATATGGCGATGCTGCCAAATATGATTTTTCTCGCCTGGCCAAATTCGAGGATGGCGAGCTGGTCATCAATACCGATTACGCCAACGTGATCGGCTTCCGCCGCTACAAGGAAAAGGGCAAGGGCTATTACTTCTCGCCCAAGTTGATCGAGTGGCTGGGGCCCAAGCGTGAAGGCGATATCGCCGACGATCCCTACATCCACTATGCCGCTGCCATGCAAGCCCTGTTCGAGAAGCTGGCGCTGCAGATGATGGATCACTACCTGGGCGACATCATTCGCGAAACCGGCAAGATCGCCTTCGCGGGTGGTTGTGCGTTGAACGTCAAGCTTAACCAGAAAATCATCGCCCGCGATGAGGTTAAAGAGCTCTTCGTCCAGCCCGCTTCAGGCGATGCAGGTACAGCGGTAGGCGCGGCGGCCTATGTTTCGCATCAGCGCGGCGTGCCTGTCGAGAAAATGGAGCATGTCTATCTCGGACCGTCTTACTCGAACGAAGACATCATCGCAGCCTGTGCGCGCCATCCGAGCAAACCGTCCTGGCAGCAGATCGACAACATGCCGCAGCGGATCGCGCAGATCATGGTCGACGGCAATCCGGTAGCGTGGTTCCAGGGCCGCATGGAGTTTGGCCCGCGCGCGCTTGGCGGCCGCTCGATCATTGGTTGTCCGAGCGTTCCAGGAGTGGCCAATCGGATCAACGAGCAGATAAAGTTCCGCGAGCGCTGGAGGCCTTTCTGCCCATCGATGCTCGATACCGTTGCGTCTCAGATGCTCAAAGTCGACCATCCGAGCCCGTTCATGACCTTCACCTTCGAGGTCAACGAGGGCTGGAAGGAACGCGTCGGTGAAGTGGTGCACGAGGACGGCACCTCTCGCGCCCAGGTCCTGGAGCGCAAGCACAACCCGCGCTGGTACGACCTGATGCTGGAGTTGGAGAAACTCACCGGCAACGGCGTCTCTCTTAACACCTCGCTCAATCGTCGCGGCGAGCCGATGATCTGTTCGCCAACCGATGCATTGAATATGTTTTATGGCTCGGACTTACAATACTTGATCATGGAAGATGTTCTGGTCGTTAAGCAGTGACCTGACAACAATAAGAGTGGCTGGAGCAAGCATGGTCTTGACGTTGATTTCGGGCGATGCGCCATCGGTAGATGAGTCCGGGCGCAACAGTTGCCGCATTGCGGTAGTGCCATCGATGGGATTAGGCGACAGTCTGATCTACCTAGTGATAGCCAACAACTTGGCGCGTGCTGGCTATAGGGTAACGATGCTTAGCAACCACTTGGCGCACTTCGCTCCTTGGTTGCCAGACCTAGAGATGTTGCCGTTTCCCGAAGTTGAAGACACGCTCGGCATAGCCGATGCATACGATCTGGTCATGTCGGACTGCGGCAGTATCGTCACCAGCGCTGCCTCCGATAAGGCGAGGCTTGCCGAGCGTTTTGTATTTGTGGGTACGCTTCGAGTCGACACGGCGTATGTTCATGATCACCTACCTCGGCTAAAACAACGAGTTGGCGCTGACAAGGCGAGTGTGATGTCGCGGATTGCGACCTGCGCTGGGCCGATGCGCGTGTTAAACGATGACAGCGTATCGATGGTGGACCAGGCAGTAGCTTTCTGTCAGTTGAAACTGGGGCTGGGCAATGCCTCCGCTGATCCGGGCTTTGTCATGCCCCATACACTGATACCCAGACGTCACCCCTTTAGGGTGATGTTGCACCCTACGTCGTACAACGAAAAGAAGAATTGGCCCCACCAGAAATATCTGAACTTGGCGCGACGATTGCGGCTAAACGGCTATGACCCCCAGTTCGTTATCTCACCGAAGGAGTTCGCTCTCTGGGCGCCCCGACTGGGTGAGGAGTTTCCGATTCCCCGCTTCGCAAATGCGTGTGAGCTCGCGGCGTATTTGTATGAGTCAGGCTATGTAGTTGGTAACGACTCGGGCGTCGGCCATTTGGCCTCCGCGCTCGGGGTGCCAGTACTAACGCTGTTTCGCAAACGGCGCGATGGCTTTTGCTGGAGGCCGGGGTGGGGCCGAAACGTCGTAGTTCGGCCTGTCATTTCGGTAGGTGCGTTCAGGAACAGCTGGAAGCGCTTTCTCAGCGTCGGGCGAGTCGAAAAGGCATTCATGCTCCTAGCCCGACATCATCGGAGCGTCTCGTGATGGCTGGCCCGCAGACTCAGCAGGACGATTGTGGGCAACCGCTCATTTCGGTTGTCATTCCGGCCTACAACTATGCGCATACCTTGCCGCGTGCCGTGAGGTCAGTGCTACATCAACTACAGGCGTCTGCCGCTGAGTTGCTGGTGATTGATGACGGTTCTACCGATGACACACGTGCCGTTTTGGAAAGTCTGCTGGCCGAAGCCGGTACGGCCATGCGGGTAATTTATAAAGAGAACGGCGGTCCTGCCTCGGTACGGAATTTGGGGATAGCCCAGACGCGGGGGTGCTACCTTTTATTCTTGGATGCCGATGACGAGCTAGTGCCTGATGCATTACAACAGCTGGTCGCTCACATTGGCCGTTATCCAGACGCCAGGATGATCATAGGCGAACATTGTTCGGTTTCAGCAGATGGTCGCCAGCGCAGGCATCCGGTGCATCCGTTGCCGGAAACTGCTTATGCCCGTGTTCGAGCTTATTTACTTGATAAGACTATTGCGCTGTCTAATGGCGCTTGCGCAATGCATCGCGATGTATTCGCGGCGGGTAATTATCCGGAAGCGTTGCGTAGTAGCGAAGACATCCCCGTCTTTGCTCAGACGCTTGCTCGTTACCCCTGCTCTGTACTGAATCATCCGTTGGCGCTGATTCACAAACATGACACCAGCTTGCGACATAGCCTTATACATGCCCGAACAGCGCAGCTAAGGCTGGTCGATGAGGTGTTTGCAGAGACGCGTATGCCGGCATCAATGCAGGTGTTCAAAAGACCCTTTGCGGCGCAACGCTGCCTATCCTTGTTTCGAACTTTCCAGAGTGCCGGGGCAGTGAACGAGGCTCGATATTTCTACCGCGAAGCGCTGCGGTATGACTGGAAGGTGATATTTAACTGGTCTTATACCCGCAAATTGTTGCGTTCGATCTGGAGAGTTTGAAATGCGGGTGCTTGTGCTTAGCAGTGCCGACCGCGCATTGGATAACCGCATATTGTGGTCATCGTTACAGGGTGGCGCTCAAGTTGATGTGCGCTTTCTCGACAAGGATCAGCAGCGTTGCTTGCGGCGCTACTTTGTCGACATAGCGATTGATAAATATGAGCGTGTCATCCTTGACCTGATGTTCAAGCATGTTCGCACTCAGAGCCGATTTCTGCGCACCCTGCCGGCGCTGACCTTGTACGAGGAAGACGCCTATCTTGACTTCATGCCTGGATCCCGATGGAGCGGCGCGTTTGTACGCTTCTACCGGCGGTTGCCAGGGGTGCGGGTAATCAGCACGGGATTTGCCGTTACTAATCATCTACGTGCCGCTGGAGTCGACGCCCATTTCGTCCCAAAGGGGTTCGACCCTGCTCGTATGGTTCTGCAGAATCAAAAGCGCGATATTGAATTAGGGTTCATCGGGCGGCTCGGCAGCGCCGCGTACTCGGCCCGGCGAACGCTGCTCGAAACGCTCGCGAAAGTGGAGCCGCTGGAAATTATGCGTACCCACACTGCAAACGAATACGTAGAAACACTCAACCGCATCAATATTTTCATCAGTGCCGATGTCGGACTTAGCGAATACATGGCGAAAAATTTTGAGGCCATGGCCTGCGGATGCCTGCTTTTGGCCAAGCGTCAGGGCCGGGGAGAGGAGGAGGCGTTAGGCCTGGAGGATGGCGTAAATCTGCTGCTATATGATGACCTTGCGTCGTTGCTGGAACGCCTGGAGTGGGCTCGCGAGCATCCTGGCCTCGCTCGATCGATTGCAGTTAGGGGGCGCGAGCATGTATCGGCGCGGAATGCCTACGACAAACTTGCACGTGAGATCAACGATGTCGTCTCCGTCCCTTTTACTAACGTATCTTCGCAACCCTGGTGGAAATTTTGGTAAGCAACGATCCTTGTCCTAAAGTCAGCGTGATCATAGCTTCCTATAATCATGAGCCTTATATAGAGGCTTCTATTCGAAGCGTGATTGCCCAGACCTATCCTAACGTTGAGCTACTCGTGGTGGATGATGGGTCAGCCGATGACAGCGTTGCGGTTATCGAGCGTTTGCAAAAAGAGTTCGGCTTCGATTTCAAGGTTCAGACAAATCAAGGCCTATCTCGAACGCTCAATGCTGCAATCGCGCGGAGTACCGGTGAGTACGTTGCGCCGTTCGGCTCTGATGACGTCATGTTGCCAGGCCGACTAGCAACACAGGTCGAATACATGCGCGATAAACCAGAGGTTGGTATTTGCGCCGGTTCCGTTACGAGCATCGGCCCGGATGGTACGCCGCTTGGCAACGACAAGCCTCCCTCATGGCGCCGATTGGATTTCGAGGATATTTTTCTCAATCGCAAACCCGGCTCGCCAGCTGCAACTCTCCTGTTTCGCCGTGAGGCGCTAGAGGCGGTGGGCGGGTTTGATTCTCAGGTGCGCCTTGAAGATCTTATTATTGAGCTAAAAATCACACGTGCCGGTTGGTTCATCGATGTGCTTGAGGAGGTAATGGCGCTCTACCGGGTTCATGCTACCAACACGTACAAGAACTACCCGTTCATGGTCGACAATGTGCTGCGGACGTTTTCCCGTTTCAGCGATCACCCCGCATACGAGCAAGTCTGCAACAACTACCGCAATTCGATGTTTCTGAAGTGTGCGCGGCGAGACAAGGCTCTTGCCCGTCAGTTATTGAGCCAACTGCCGCTAAGCGCATGGGATGGCAAAACATTACGTGGGCTTTACCGTTTGCTACTGCCATCATTGGGACGTGATCGTGCATAACGCAGGAAACCTGCCAAATCATCGCTGCATAGCAGCGATACTGTTCGGCGTATCTCCTCCTCAGGCCATTCCCACCAAGCAGTGTTTAGCAGTTCGTTCCGAATATGCTCATCGAAGCGCCAGCGTATTCTTGCGGCTGGGTTGCCAGCAACAATAGCGTAGGGTTCGACATCACGACTGACGACCGCGCCGTTCGCAATGACTGCGCCATGCCCGATGTTCACGCCGGAGAGAATGGTGCTATTGGCGCAGATCCAGACATCGCTGCCGATCACCACATCGCCTCGGGTGCCACCGTATTCGCGTATATCGCTAGCTTCCGGTAGATACGCGGGGAAGGGATAAGTGCTTACCCAGTCGGTACGATGATGGCCACCGAGAAATATCTGCACGTTGTCAGCAATCGAGCAATAACTGCCGATGCGTAACGTACTGCCTTCGTCCCAGTCGTGTACGCACGGCATGCCATAACTTCCCAGACCTATCTCATAGTTTGGATAACGTTCACGAAAGCGTACCTGGGGTCGTAAAAATCTCGGTATCTCTGGGCGTCCCCGCAAGTTTTTTATTATTTTGCGCAGGCGCCGCTCAAACCCTTTGAGAACTTTCAAGGCCGTTACCCTTTCCACTGCTCGCGCCGATCCATGCGCTGATGGTCAATGCAAACGGAATCCAAATCAGAAACCAGTGCTCTTTGGGGCGAGACAGGAAGTCGCGTCCCTCAGTGAGCCCGGCTACCAAGCCAAAGATCAACAGCGCCGAAGCAATCACTACCGCGGGATTGCTCCGGTTGCGCCAGCTGTAAACGAGCGCGATGGTGTACAACACTGTCCACAGCACCAGCCCCACTAGCCCACCCGCTAGCAGCACCGCCAACTCAATGTTGTGGGGGTCGTTAAAAATAAGATCCGAGCCTTTGAGTTCCAGCAATAATTGGTGCTCGTAGCCATAGCCGAACAAGGGCTGCTCGTTTGCAAGCTTCAGAGCTTCGATCCAAATGTCGGGGCGATAAGATAGCCCTCTCGACATGATTGCCGATGGGTAGAGATATAAAAGAACAGCCCCTAAGATCAGCCCTATCAAAATCACCATTAGACTCCGGCGGTTCACGTTCAGCAGGCAGAGCCACAATGCAGTAGTCGAAAGCGCGAGAAGCGGAGTGCGTGAGCCGGTAGCTATAATCACAACGCTGAGAAAGGCCAGGCAGATCAGCGGCGCTGCCGAACTCTCTCGAGCAGCAAACCACGAGGCGAGCCAGAACGCTGCGAAGAAACCGTAGACATGCGCGCTAAGTAGCGGATTGTACAGGGCGCCGTATCCACTGAACCGCTCGTTACCAAGTATGCCGTGGCCGCTATATAGGAAATATCCATATGAAAGTGCTCCGCTAATTGCGGCTGCTACCCCTGCCACTCTTAACGTTCTTGATAGCAAGTGCGCTTGATCCGAAGCCATCAGCGCCGCTGAGAGCAAGAGTACCAGCACATAGACCGGCCGTTTGATCAGAGACTGAGCTGACGTATCGCTATCTGTCCATAAAAGTGTAAGGCACATGTAACTGGCGAATGCGATGTAGGCAATCATAATCGGATGGCGTAGCAGCCGGGCGCTAAGTGTTGGCTGCATTATCAGCGCAATCAAAGCAGGAGTTGCGATCAGCGCGTAATAGAGCTTGTGAAAGAGTGATCGGTCGCCGATCCAAAATAGTCCGGTTAGCAATGCTAGCCAGCCCACTGGTAGGACCAGACGGATGATCCATCGGGATGCTCGCACGGCTCGAGTTTCGGGGCTAATGATGATGCGCGAAGTCAAAGGGTTAAACATTACAGAGGGTCTGGAAGTAGTTGAGTTAGCTCGAACATCGCGACAGCTGGTTTGGCATGAAGGACATAGCTGTCGAAGAAAGCGCGGTCGCCGTTATCGATTAGCCAGTGTCTGTCTTCTGGATAGCGGAGGATATGTCGGAAGTTACGTAGTCGCTTACGCTTGCTGAGCGTTCTTCTGTCTGCGCTAAGGTCGGCTATATCAATTAGGCCCAGTACACCGTTTTCACCCAAAACGACATTGCCCAAATGCAGTGAGCGGAAATAGATTCCTTTATTGTGCAACTCGGCGACGAACGCGCCGAAGCGGGCACGTAACGCCAGGCGTTCGGTCGGGTCATCTATCTGACGCAGCGTCTTTCCCTGCAGCGGCGCATAGTGCACAAGGTCCCGCTGAAGCATTGCGATGCGATACACGCCAATCACGCTCGGGCAAGCAATGCCTCGGCTTTTGAGCGCTTCGGTGTTGTCGGCAAAGCGTTTGGCGTAGGGGTAGAGCAGAGCAGACGAAACGAGTCGCTTGCGCCGGAACAGTTTGAGGAACGTGCCGTCTGCCAAGCGCAACACCTTCTCTCCGTGCCCGTCAGCTTCGATGACTTGGGCATAAGCACGCAGTGTGCGGTATTGATCATGGGAAAGCGGGGTCATCTCTGGGGCGGCACCGAGCTGTATTTGGCGTAGCGCAGTTTACCCTAAGCGACAGGCGTGTTTCGGTACCGCTAGTGATTGAGCTCTTTTCTGTCGGGCGAAATAGCTTGAAATGCTCATGCTAGAATCGCCGCCTTTACCTCTGGATATCCAGTCGCTGATGAGCAAAATCGATCAAACCGAAGCTCAGTCGTCTTCCAGCTTGAAGATCTATCTCCGGCTGCTTGGGTACGTAAGGCCGTATGTTGGCTACTTCGCGCTCAGCATCGTCGGCTATGTCATTTTCGCTTCATCGCAGCCAATGCTTGCCGGAATCCTGAAGTATTTTGTTGATGGGCTCGCCGACCCGCAGGCAGTTGCGTTTCCTACGGTCCCCTTTTTGCGCGACCTTCAGTTGCTGCAAATCGTCCCGTTGCTTGTTGTTCTGATCGCACTTTGGCAGGGCATCGGCTCTTATTTGGGTAACTTTTACTTGGCGAAGGTATCGCTTGGTCTGGTCCATGACTTGCGGATGGCGCTATTCGACAGCTTGCTTAGGCTGCCGAACCCTTATTTTGACAACCATAACTCGGGCCATTTGATTTCTCGCATTACGTTCAACGTGACCATGGTGACTGGCGCCGCTACCGATGCGATCAAGGTTGTGATCCGTGAGGGCCTAACAGTTGTATTTCTGTTCGGGTATCTGTTGTGGATGAACTGGAAGTTGACGCTTGTGATGCTGGCAATCCTTCCAGTCATTGCGGTCATGGTTAGCAGCGCCAGCAAGAAATTCCGTAAACAGAGCAGCAAAATCCAGGTGGCAATGGGCGACGTGACGCACGTGGCTTCGGAGACTATTCAGGGCTATCGAGTCGTTCGCAGTTTTGGTGGCGAGACGTATGAATCGACGCGTTTCGCAGCGGCTAGCAGCGACAATACGGAAAAGCAGCTGCGCATGACCAAGACGGGCGCGGTTTATACGCCGATGTTGCAGCTTGTGATTTACACAGCGATGGCTGTGCTGCTGTTTCTGGTGCTTCTGCTGCGCGGTGAGGCAACTGCCGGCGATTTGGTGGCGTATATAACCGCTGCAGGATTGCTTCCAAAGCCAATCCGGCAGCTCTCCGAGGTCAGTTCCACCGTTCAAAAAGGGGTGGCTGGTGCAGAAAGCGTATTTGAGCAGCTCGACGAGCCGCCGGAGCTCGACGAGGGTACTGTAGAACTGGATCGCGTTAGCGGGCGGTTGCAAGTAAGCGGCCTTAGCTTTACATACCCTGGTACACAGAAGCAGGTACTCCAGGATATTTCCTTCAGTGCTAGTCCCGGTCAGATGATCGCACTCGTTGGTCGCTCTGGCAGCGGCAAGTCGACTTTGGCTAATCTGATACCGCGTTTTTATCATCACAGCGAGGGGCAGATACTGCTCGACGACGTCGATGTTGAGCGCTTTACGCTGCGGAACCTTCGTAGACATATTGCTTTGGTGACGCAGCAGGTCAACCTGTTCAACGACAGCGTAGCCAACAACATTGCGTACGGTGATCTCGCGGGTGCGCCACGTGAGGATATCGAGCGGGCTGTCGAAGCCGCTTACGCAAAAGAATTCATCGACCAGCTCCCTCAGGGGTTGGACACTCAGGTTGGTGAGAACGGTGTATTGCTTTCCGGTGGGCAACGTCAACGGCTTGCGATCGCACGGGCACTGCTCAAGGATTCACCGGTGCTGGTACTAGACGAGGCGACTTCCGCTCTGGATACCGAGTCTGAGCGGCATATTCAGGCCGCTCTTGATCAGGTCATGAAGGGCCGCACCACGTTGGTTATTGCACATCGGCTTTCCACCATCGAAAAAGCAGACTTGATCCTCGTAATGGATCAGGGGCGAATTGTTGAGCGTGGCTCTCACGGTGAGTTACTCGCAATGAATGGCTATTACGCCAGGCTCCATGCGTTGGGTCTGGATGGCCCCGCTGAGACAATTGACTAATCAGGTATTTACTGCGGAGCCCCTTATGAAACTATCCATGCCCCGATTCGACCAAGCCGCCGTTTTGGTGGTCGGTGACGTCATGCTCGATCGTTACTGGCATGGCGGCACGTCGCGAATCTCCCCGGAGGCGCCGGTTCCGGTGGTCAAGGTCGAGCAGGTGGAGGATCGGCCGGGCGGGGCGGCGAACGTTGCGCTGAATATTGCAGCGCTTGGTGCGCCGGTGGCGCTGGTCGGGGTTACCGGGGTCGACGAGGCGCAGCAGAGCCTGACCGATAGCCTTACTGCTGCGGGGATCGGGGCCTACTTCCAATCCATCGAGCATCAGCCCACGATCATCAAACTGCGGGTGATGAGTCGCCATCAGCAGCTGTTGCGAATGGATTTCGAAGAACCCTTCGATACGGATCCCGCCGCGTTGCTAAGGCAGGTCGAGGCGCTGCTGGACGGCGTCAGAGTGTTGATTTTGTCCGATTACGGCAAGGGCGCGCTGCGCAACCACCAGGCATTGATTCAGGCGGCTCGCCAGCGCGGTATCCCGGTGCTGGCCGATCCCAAGGGAAAGAATTTTGAGATTTACCGAGGCGCATCGGTGATTACGCCGAATCTCGGCGAGTTCGAGGCCATCGTTGGACATTGCACGGACGAAGCCGAGCTGGTGGCCAAGGGGGCGGAACTGATGCACAGCCTTGAGCTCGGTGCTCTGCTGGTGACTCGCGGCGAGCATGGCATGACGTTACTGCGTCCGGAGCATTCGCCGTTGCACTTGCCTGCTCGGGCTCGCGAAGTGTTCGACGTCACCGGCGCTGGCGACACCGTCATCTCTACCCTGGCCGCCGCTATCGCTGCAGGCGAGGAATTACCGCAGGCCGTAGCCCTCGCCAACCTCGCCGCCGGCATCGTCGTCGGCAAGCTTGGGACCGCTTGTATCAGTGCCCCGGAACTGCGCCGCGCGGTGCAGCGCGAGGAGGGTTCCGAGCGCGGTGTGATGACACTGGAGCAGCTGCTAACGGTGATCGAAGATGCTCGCGCCGAAGGCGAAAAGATCGTCTTCACCAATGGCTGTTTCGACATTCTGCATGCCGGCCATGTGTCCTATCTGGAGCAGGCACGTGCCCAGGGAGATCGCTTGATCGTCGCCGTGAACGATGATGGTTCGGTGAGTCGCCTGAAGGGTCCGGGCCGGCCAATCAACTCGGTTGATCGACGCATGGCGGTGCTGGCTGGCCTCGGCGCAGTCGATTGGGTCGTGTGCTTCGCAGAAGACACACCGGAGAATCTACTCGCCGAGGTCAAACCGGATGTGTTGGTCAAGGGCGGTGACTACGGTGTCGATCAAGTTGTGGGAGCGGACTTGGTCACCGCCTATGGCGGCGAGGTCAAGGTACTGGGGCTCGTAGAGAACAGCTCTACCACGGCCATTGTCGAGAAAATACGCAAGCGATAACTAGCGTCTACCGCCCAGCCGACCTGGCTGGGCAGGCTATCTCTTCAGTTCAACCGGATGCCGCCAAGGTGTTGGCCTTGATCCAGTCACGCCAGCTAATTCGCTCTTCTTGCACGACCCATTCGTCCTGGCTGGCAAAACTTTCCGACAGCCACAACCCGCGCGTGCTGGCCGGAACGGGCTGACCCTTGCGTAAGGTGAACAGCGCGGCGGTCGGGCGGCCCTGAAGCAGCGGAACCAGATAGAGGTCGGGTCTGCTGCGGGATAACGCTGCGACGAGCTTGCCGTCGTCCAGGCGTTCGTCAACGTGGAACAGGCTGAGCTCGCGGGTTTCCTTCGGCAACTCAAGGCGCATGTCGTAGACCAGCTGCAGCGAAGCAGTAGGCAGATGAACATAGGCTCTCGGCCGCTCCATCAAGGTCATCTGGCCACATTGAATCGGCCTGGCCGAGCCGGAAAGCGAGGCGAGGTTGAAGTGCACCGCCTCGCGATAGCGCAGGCTGCCCTGATAAGGTGCCGGCAGCCAGGTATCACCGAAGCGCCCGGCGAGCCAACCTTCAGGCGTCTCCATCAAGCACTCTTCAGCAACTTCCTGAATCGCGGTTAGCAGCGGCAGGCTGAGCTCATGGGCGGGGACGTAGCCAGAGATCAACTTGAGCACCACGTCGCCCCGGTCCTGGCGTTGCTGGCGCACCAGTACCCAGTATTCCTGACCCTGCCAGCAGAGGGTCAGGCGTACCGAGACGCCCAGGTTTGCCAGTTCGGCCTTGAAGCGGCTTGGATCATCGACAGTCACTGGCCGGCGGCGCTCCAACATCTCGCTGAAATTGAGCGGCCGTCCGAGGCTCTGGTAGCGCAAGCCTTCCGGGCTGGCTTCGACAAGCAGCGGCAGCGTCTTGAAGGCTGTGGGATTCTTGCGGATCAGCACACGCGGCATCGGCTCCTCCTGGCAGTAGGCGGCCGTTTGGCCGTGTTTATTGTTGTTGGGATAAAACGGCTGCGGCGGTACGCACGTTATCTGACAAGTGTTGCGGGTTGATGGTGCCAATGATGGCCGCTCCGACGCCGGGGTGGCTGAACAGCAACTCGAAGCTGAGCCGTACGGGATCCTCGTCTGGGGTCAGGCAAACATGGCCGCTGGCGAGCGCCTTCTTGACCAGGATGCCCTTGGCGTGTGCCTGAGCGTAGTCGAGCACCGGCCGCTCGGCCTGCTCGTTGAGGTTGTAGGTGACCATCGCACAGTCGCCATGCTCAAGGGCGAACAATCCGCCTTCCACCGTCTTGCCCGACAGGCCGTAACCGAGGATCTTGCCCTCGCGCTTGAGCTCCGCGAGCGCTTCGTAAACGCCACTGTGCTGCAGAATCTCCAGGTCGCGCCCGTCCGAGTGCACCAGTACAAGGTCGATACGGTCGGTTTTCAGCCGCTTTAGGCTGCGCTCGACGGAAAAGCGGGTATGGGCTGGTGAGAAATCGAAATGCGAACGACCGTCGATGAATTCCTCACCAACCTTGCTGACCACCACCCAATGGTCGCGCTGGCCTTGCAGAAGCGGGCCCAGGCGTTGCTCACTGACCCCGTAGGCGGGCGCGGTGTCGATCAGGTTGATCCCCAGATCCCGTGCTAGAGCGAGCAGTTGTCGCGCCTGCGAGTCGTCGGGAATACGAAAGCCGTTGGGGTACTTCACGCCCTGGTCACGACCCAGCTTGACGGTGCCCAGGCCCAGTGGCGATACATTCAGGCCGGTACTGCCGAGCGGGCGATGCAGGTGGTGGAGGGTCGTTTCCATCAGACCAATCCTTCCCAGAATGGCCCGGTGATCGCAGGGCGGAGCAGTTCAGGCAGTGGCGCCAGCGGTTGCGGTTGAATGCCGTCTCGGACCAATGCGCCTTCGACGCGATCAGCGAAATCCGGCGACAACGCCAGTTTGGTCGGCCAGCCAACCAGCAGACGGCCCTGTTCCGCGAGAAAGGCGTTGTCCGGTCTCGCCAATGCGGATTGCGCCGGCTCAGCTCGATCGATGCGCAGCGTTGCCCATTTCGCTGCAGAGAGATCGATCCAAGGCACCAGCTCGGCCAGTTCTTTCTTCGCAGCCGCAATCTGCGCCGCCTCATCGCGCGCCACCCCGCCCGCTTCGGCCAGATCGCCGCCCAGGTACCACACCCATTCACCGTCTTCAGCCGGGTGGCTGGTTACAGTGATGCGAGGTTTGGAGCCGCCGCCCAGGCAGTGCGCGTAAAGCGGCTTCAATGTTGGCGCCTTGACGATGACCATGTGCAACGGACGCTTCTGCATCGCCGGTTGGGCGAGCCCCAAGGCATTCAGCAGTTCGGCATTGCCCGCGCCTGCCGTCAGCACAATGCGTTGAGCGCGTATCGAGCGACCGTCGACGACTAGCCCCGTCAGTTCGCCGTTTTCCCGTAGTGGCTCGATTCGTTCGGCTTTAAGCAGGCCCGGGCCAGATAATTCAGCGAGTCGCTGGATCAGGCTAGGGACATCCAGCACCAGCTCGCTAAGGCGGTAAACCTTGCCTTTGAAGCGAGGATCCTGCAGCGCTGGTGGGAGTTCGCTCCCCTTGACCTGACCAACGCGTGAGCGGACGGCTTTGCTGGCAAAGAAGCTGGTGAGGTTGCCGGTCAGCGTGCCTGGAGACCACAGATAATGCGCGTCGGAGAGCAGGCGTACGCCGGAAAGGTCCAGTTCTCCGTTGCCGGCAAGTGCCTCGCGCCAGCGTCGCGGCATATCGGCGATGGCTTCGGATGCGCCGGTCAGCGCGCCGCTCAATGCGTACTTGGTTCCGCCGTGGATTATGCCCTGTGACTTGACGCTCTGCCCGCCGCCGAGCACGCCTTTGTCCACCAGCAGTGTCGAATAGCCCAGCCGGCGCAGGCGTGCGTTCAGCCACAGGCCGGCGACTCCGCCGCCAACGATCAAAACATCGGTGCTGAGTGAATCGGACATAGGCGGGCCTCATAGAGAAATCAGGCGCGCAGTATAACCGCTCACCTGTCGGCTTCAGCCGATCTGGCTAATGTCCCGTGCTGCCGGAAAACAGCTGAATCACCACGACGCCAGCTACGATCAGCGCCATGCCGAGTACTGCCGGAAGGTCGAGCTTCTGCTGGTAGATGACAGCCGCTGCGATGCTTACCAGGACGATGCCCAGGCCGGCCCAGATGGCGTAGGCGATTCCCACTGGGATGGTCTTGACCACTAGGGCAAGCATCCAGAACGACAAGCTGTAGCCCGCGATCACCAGAAACAGCGGTAGCGGGCGACTGAAGCCCGCCAACGACTTCATGGACGTGGTGGCAATCACTTCGGCGGTGATAGCGATGGCGAGATAGAAATAGCCAGTCATACGGTCTCCGGTTGCGGGCAGTGCCGGTCTGCGCTGCGTTCATTCGGCTCCCGCGGAACGGGCAAGTTCTGCGCAACGATAGCGGATTTCGCTTCGCGCTTCGCTGTGGCCGTTGCATTCGCCCCTTTGCTAAGCTCCGCGCCCATGAATCGTGCCCTCTATACCCTGCTGTTTCATCTCGCTTTGCCACTGATCGTGGTTCGTTTGTTCTGGCGCGCCCGTCGAGCGCCGGCTTATCGAACGCGCATCGGCGAGCGTTTCGCTGTCGGGTTGCCGGAGTTTCAGCCGGGTGGCATCTGGGTGCATGCGGTGTCGGTCGGCGAAAGCATTGCTGCGGCGCCGATGATCCGGGCGCTCAAGGAGCGTTATCCACTGCTGCCGATCACCGTGACCTGCATGACGCCGACTGGCTCAGAGCGCATCAAGGCGTTGTTTGGTGACACCGTGCAGCACTGCTATCTGCCTTACGATCTGCCCTGGGCGGCATCGCGCTTTCTAGAGCGTCTGCGGCCAAAGCTGGCGGTCGTGATGGAAACCGAGTTATGGCCCAACCACATTCACCAGTGCGCGCGTCGCGGCATCCCGGTGATGCTGGCCAATGCTCGGCTGTCCGAGCGCTCGGCACACGGCTATGCACGCTTCGCCCGGCTGACCGCGCCGATGCTGGCCGAGCTGAGCCTGATCGCGGCGCAGACCGAAGCCGAGGCCGTGCGCTTTCGACAGCTCGGTGCCCGTGAGACCAGCGTGCAGGTCACCGGCTCGATCAAGTTTGACCTGAGCATCGACCCGGCGCTGCCTGAGCGCGCCGCTCAGCTCCGTACGCAATGGGGCGCCGTATCCCGGCCGATCTGGATTGGCGCCAGCACGCACGCGGGGGAGGACGAAATTCTGCTGGCTGCCCATCGCCTGCTGTTAGCAGAGCACCCTGACGCGTTGCTGATTCTGGTGCCGCGCCACCCGGAGCGCTTCGGCTCGGTGTATGAGCTGTGCCGAAAACAGGGCTTCGCTACGGTTCGGCGATCGCTAGCGGAGCCGCCGCAGTCCGCTACACAGGTAGTACTTGGCGACACCATGGGTGAACTGCTGTTTCTTTTTGCACTCGCCGATGTCGCTTTTGTTGGCGGCAGCCTGGTGCCGACCGGCGGGCACAACCTGTTGGAACCTGCCGCATTGGGCAAACCTGTGCTGACGGGACCGCACCTGTTCAACTTTCTCGATATCGCCGCGCAGCTGCGCGATGCCGGTGCGCTTGCCGAAGTCGGCAGTGCACCTGAGCTGGTATCTGCAGTAGAGGCATTCTGGGTCGATCCCGCGCGCGCCGAGCAAGCGCGCAGCGCAGGCTTGACAGTGCTGAAGAACAATCAGGGCGCGTTGGGCCGTTTGCTGCAGGGGATTGGGGCTTTACTCTGTTAGCCGGGTATCAGCCTGTTTGCGAACGCTCCCGGTGACCGAAAATCTGCCGCGGAAAAGTGGTGTTCCGCCAGGCCCGTTGCTGGCCTGACGATCCTTGGAATTTCTTCCGGCTGAACGTAGCGGTAGCCCGTCCGACGATGCCAACTACTCGATGCGCACCGGGCGGGCGAAGTTCTCGGACAGATCTGGCGGCAGAAAGTCAGTGTCCGGGTCGTAGTCGGTTTTCAGATAACGCTGCAGATCTTCCAGGTCGCCGGGGTTGAGCGTTCCGGCCGCCTGTTTCAGGCGCAGACTGTCGATGATGTAGTCGTAGCGGGCATTGTTGTAGTCGCGCACCGAAGCGAACAGGCGGCGCTGCGTGTCGAGCACATCGACAATGTTGCGGGTGCCGACCTGGTAGCCGATATCGGTCGCCTCCAGCGCGCTCTGGTTGGAAATGATCGACTGCCGCCGTGCCTGCACCTGTTCCACATCGGTATTGACCGCCCGATAAAGGTTGCGCGTGGTTTCGACCACCTGACGCCGCAAGCTTTCACGCTGTTGCTCGGTCTGGGTCAGCTGGTGGAAGGCTTCGCGGCGCTGGGAGCTGATCAGCCCGCCGCTGTATAGCGGGATGTTCAGCTGCAGGCCGATGCTGCGCTGCTCGACGTCGCCGGTGTAACGGGGGATGCCTGGGACAGCCGCTTCGCTACCCGTGTTGGTGAAACCGAGGCTGTCGTTGTCGCCCTTACTGTAGCGCGCCACCGCGTCGAGGGTCGGCGCATGCCCAGAACGACGCTGGCGCAGCGTTTCCTCGGCAGCGTTGACGGCCTGATTACTGGCCAACAGGTCGAGGTTCTGCTGCGTGGCGGTGTTGACCCAAGCGCTGGCGTCATTGGGGATGGGCGGCAGCACCGGCAAACTGTGCTCGATGCCTTCCAGTGCCAGATACTCACGGTTGGTCAGGGTGAACAGCGCCTGGAACGCATCGTCCACTTGCCGTTGTGTAAGCAGTCGGTTGGCGCGCGCTGTATCGAAACCCGCCTGAGCTTCGAGCACATCGGTACGGTCGGACAAACCAACTTCGAAGCGCTCGTCAGCCTGGTCGAGCTGGCGTTGAAAGGCCGACTCTTCGGCCTTGGCTGCGGCCAGATTGTCTTGGGCACGTAACACGGCGAAGTAAGCTTGCGCCGTGAGGCGAATCAGGTCCTGCTCGGCAATCGAATACTCCAGCGCTGCCTGTTCGCTGATGGCTTCGGCCGCCTGTAATTGGAACCAGCGTTCAGGTCGAAAAATCGGCTGGCTGAGGGTCGCCTGATAGACAGTGCCGCTGCGTGACAGTGAGCGCGACCCCATGGACGTATCGACATCGGTGCGGGTATTGCTGAGCTCCGCACCGCCGCTGAGGTTCGGTAGCAGGCCAGCACGCGCTTGCGGCACGACTTCCTGGATCGCCTTGAATTGCGCGCGTGCCGCGGCGAGGTCGGCGTTGTTTTCAACCGCCTGTCGGTAGACGCTAACCAGGTCGGTCCGGGCGGAAAGTGGAGGTGCTGTCTCGGCCCAAGTCAGCCCGGACGAGGCGACGGTCACGGCGAGTGCCAACGTGAGTCTGCGCAGCATGTGCGTCTTTCCCTGAAGCGAAGTGATGGGCAAGGCTATGCGCGGGCATGCAGACGGTCAAGGCGCTTGAGCAGGGTGGTCGGGCCCTTGTTGGAGGCGATCAAGCATCAGGGTGTCAGGGATGGATATGACCCGGCGGTCGTGGCAGCTGCCATCGGCATGGTATTCCCAGCCACTCTTGATTAGACTCGGCCCGTTCTTGTCGGGGTGCCTTGAAGCGAAGGCTGAGATCGGAAAGTTCCGGATCCCGTTGAACCTGATCAGGTTAAGGCCTGCGTAGGGAACAAGATGTGCTCGCCAGTCTTTCGGCCAGCTCTCTCGGCGCCAGTCCCGGCGCGCCCCGATGCCCTTTTCCCGCCGTGTTTTTCAGGTTCGCTCCGACAACTTTCGAGGAGCTAGCCTGATGCGTGCAGAACAACAAAACCTGAGTGAATCCGCCCAAGTCGATCAGGGATCGATCCAGCCTTTCCCGCGTTCGCAGAAAATCTACGTCCAAGGCTCCCGCTCGGATATCCGCGTGCCGATGCGTGAGATCAGTCTGGACGTTACGCCGACCGATTTCGGCGGTGAGATCAACGCGCCGGTTCTGGTCTATGACACCTCCGGCCCTTACACCGATCCGAGCGTGACCATCGACGTGCGCAAAGGCTTGGCCGACGTGCGCTCGGCCTGGATCGACGACCGTGCCGATACCGAGCTGCTCGATGGCCTGACCTCGCACTTCGGCCAGCAGCGCCTGGCCGATGCCGAGCTGACCAAGATGCGCTTCGCCCATGTACGTAATCCTCGCCGCGCCAAGCCGGGCAAGAACGTCAGCCAGATGCATTACGCGCGTCAGGGCATCATCACGCCCGAAATGGAATACGTCGCCATCCGCGAAAACCTGAAGCTGCAGGAAGCGCGCGCGGCCGGCCTGCTCACCGAGCAGCACGCCGGGCAGAGTTTTGGTGCGTCGATCCCGAAGGAAATCACTGCCGAATTCGTGCGTGACGAGGTGGCCCGCGGTCGCGCCATCATTCCGGCGAACATTAACCATACCGAGCTCGAGCCGATGATCATCGGCCGCAACTTCCTAGTGAAGATTAACGGCAACATCGGCAACTCGGCGCTGGGGTCTTCGATCGAAGAAGAAGTCGCCAAGCTGACCTGGGGCATCCGCTGGGGCTCGGACACCGTGATGGACCTGTCCACCGGCAAGCACATCCATGAAACCCGCGAGTGGATCATCCGCAACTCGCCGGTGCCGATCGGTACCGTGCCGATCTACCAGGCGCTGGAAAAGGTCAACGGCGTCGCCGAAGACCTGACGTGGGAGCTGTTCCGCGACACGCTGATCGAGCAGGCTGAGCAGGGCGTGGACTACTTCACCATCCACGCTGGCGTGCTGCTGCGCTATGTGCCGCTGACGGCCAAACGCGTCACCGGTATCGTCTCGCGCGGCGGCTCGATCATGGCCAAGTGGTGCCTGGCGCATCACCAGGAGAATTTCCTCTACACCCACTTCGAGGAAATCTGCGAAATCATGAAGGCCTACGACGTCAGCTTCTCGCTGGGCGACGGCCTGCGCCCGGGCTCGATTGCCGACGCCAACGATGCTGCCCAGTTCGGCGAGCTGGAAACCCTCGGCGAGCTGACCAAGATCGCCTGGAAGCATGACGTGCAGTGCATGATCGAAGGCCCCGGCCACGTGCCGATGCAGTTGATCAAGGAGAACATGGACAAGCAGCTCGAGTGCTGCGACGAGGCGCCGTTCTACACCCTCGGTCCGCTGACCACCGACATCGCGCCGGGTTACGACCACATTACCAGCGGCATCGGTGCCGCCATGATCGGCTGGTTCGGCTGCGCCATGCTTTGCTACGTCACGCCCAAAGAACACCTGGGCTTGCCGAACAAGGATGACGTCAAGACCGGGATCATCACCTACAAGATCGCGGCGCATGCTGCGGATCTGGCCAAGGGTCATCCGGGCGCACAGATTCGCGACAACGCTCTGTCCAAGGCACGCTTCGAATTCCGTTGGGAAGACCAGTTCAACCTCGGCCTGGACCCGGACACCGCACGCAGTTACCACGACGAGACTTTGCCGAAGGATTCGGCCAAGGTCGCGCATTTCTGCTCCATGTGCGGGCCTAAGTTCTGCTCGATGAAGATCACTCAGGAAGTCCGGGAGTACGCCGCGCAGAACGGGCTGACCGATGAACAAAAAGCGATCGAGGCGGGCTTTAAAGAACAATCCTCGCGCTTCAAGGATGAGGGGTCGGTGATCTACAAGCAGGTGTAGCGGCCGGGTCGGCCACTACGTCGTAGGGTGGATGTCGCTTTTTTACATCCACCGTTCCGCCGTTTGGTGGATCGATGAAGCGTGATCCACCCGCCACAGCAGGTCTGCGCCGAGCCGCTTAACGCAGCGAGTCACGCTAGGCCGGCTGCTTGACCCGATGTACAGGGTGAAAAACGGCGCCTTCTTACGCGTCGATTCCAACAGGCTTGCGAAACGATTCGGCGGCCAATCGGAGCAGTGCGAACGGGTGGATAAGGCTCTGGCTTTATCTGCTCTACTGTTTCGCTGATCTTTCTTTCGTGAGGCAACTCCCTTGCGCTCACGGCTATGCGCCGGGCAACCGGCTTCTTCGAGAAAACAACGTGAACAATGCAGGTCGTTATTCTCCGCATCAGATGATCGCCGCTGAGCACCGTGTATTCGGTGGGCGTGATCTGTTTTCTCTGTGGTTCTCCCTCGGCGTCGGCCTGATGGTATTGCAGCTTGGCGCCTTGCTGGCGCCGGGCCTGGGCATGAGCGGTGCCTTGTTGGCCATCGTCAGCGGCACCGCAGTAGGCGTGATACTGCTCGGTGCGGTCGCGGTGATAGGCAGCGACACCGGCTTGTCGTCAATGGCGAATCTGAAGCGCACGCTGGGCGACCGCGGCGCGGTGTTGCCGGCGCTGTTGAATCTGGTCCAGTTAGTCGGCTGGGGCGCCTTCGAGATCATTATCATGCGCGACGCGGCGAGCTTGCTGGCGACGCGTGCGTTTGACGAGCAGAGCGGATGGGTCAGCCCCGCGCTCTGGACGTTGTTCTTCGGTGCGCTGGCGACGTTGCTGGCGATCACCGGCCCGCTGACCTTTGTCCGTCGAATCCTGCGCAAGTGGGGCATCTGGCTGCTGCTTGGCGCCTGCGTCTGGCTGACCTGGAACCTGTTCGACAAGGCCGATCTCGGGGCTCTATGGGCACGTCAGGGCGACGGATCGCTGCCCTTCGCGCTGGGCTTCGATATCGCCATCGCCATGCCGTTGTCCTGGTTACCGCTGATCGCAGACTACTCGCGCTTCGGCAAGGCGGCGCGGCGTGTTTTCGGCGGTACGGTGCTGGGCTTCTTCATCGGCAACGTCTGGCTGATGAGCCTCGGTGTCGCCTATACCCTGGCCTTTGCCGACAGCGGCGAAGTGAACGCGCTGTTGTTGGCGCTGGCGGGTGCCGGACTTGGCATCCCGCTGCTGCTGATCCTGCTGGACGAGTCCGAGAATGCTTTTGCCGATATCCATTCGGCAGCAGTCTCGGTTGGCATACTGCTGCCGTTCAAGGTCGAGCGGCTGGCTTTGTTCATCGGTGCGCTGTGCACCTTGATCGCCTGGTTCGCACCACTGGCGGAATACCAGAACTTCCTGCTGCTGATCGGCTCGGTATTCGCGCCACTGTTTGGTGTTGTGCTGGTGGATCACTACCTGCTCAGAAGACGTGGCCGGCTGCAAATGGCGGGCACGATGTTGCGCTGGGAGACGTTGTTGGCGTGGGGCTGCGGTGCGGCTGTCTACCATTTGCTGGCTAATGCCTGGCCCGAGGTTGGCGCCAGCCTGCCGGCGCTGTTCCTCTCCGGGGGGCTGCTGCTGGTGCTGAGCCGCTTTGCAAGGCCTACGGCAGTTGGGCTGGTTTCGAAGTAGGGCTGAGTGGAGGGGCGCTCTGGACGCGAAGCGCGTCCGCATACCTGAGTTCGCGGGCATGACACCGCTGCTGGGCGGTGCCAGCTTGGTGAGGGGCGCCCACGGCTGCGAACCGAAGGGTTATGTTGGCTTGGTTGTACGAAAGGGTGCTCGTACCTTTGTTTCGGTTCTGTGACCTGCCCGATTTACCCTAGCGGCTGATGCCGTATCGTTTGCTGCTCAATCCCAGCTAAAGGAATAGCTATGGACATCCTTCATCACGGCGCCCGGGATGGCGTGACCGGGTCATGCCATCAGTTGCGAATGAATGCCGACACCAGCTTGCTGGTCGACTGCGGCCTTTTCCAGGGAGCCGAGGCGTCTGCCTCCGGCGCGGCTGGCGGCGACAGGTTAGACATCGAATTCGACCTCTCAGGCATTCGCGCCTTGATCGTCACGCACGTGCACATCGACCATGTCGGCCGCATCCCGTATTTGCTGGCGGCCGGGTTCAAGGGGCCGATTCTCTGCAGCGAGGCGTCCGCCCGACTCCCCCCGATCGTGCTCGAGGACGCCTTCAAGCTGGGCATCAGCCGTGACCAGGTAAAGGTTGAGCACTACCTCGCGCTCATAAACTCACGAATCATCGCCTTGCCCTACAAAACCTGGTTCACACTGCATGATGATGCCTCGCTGCATGCGCGGATCCGTCTGCAGCGTGCCGGACATATCCTCGGCTCGTCCTACGTCGAAGTGGACGTGTACGACCGACCTGCGGAAGAGAAGAAGCGCATCGTTTTCTCCGGTGATCTGGGCGCGCCTCATGCGCCACTGCTGCCCGCACCCAAGCCAGCCCGCCGCGCTGACATTGTCGTGCTGGAAAGTACCTACGGCGATCGCAATCACCAGAGCCGTGCCGATCGACGCCAGCGTTTGCAAGCAGTGATTGAAAATGCACTCAGGGACAAGGGGACGGTGCTGATACCGGCGTTCAGCATAGGCCGGACCCAGGAGCTTCTCTGCGAACTGGAAGACATCATCCATCGCTGTACCCGAGGCGATCACTCATCCGTAGCGCCCGATAAGGACGTGTGGCCGTCGCTGCCGATCATTCTGGACTCACCATTGGCCAGCCGTTTCACCGAGGCCTATCGTCAACTCCAGCCTTTCTGGGATGAAGAAGCCATCAGGCGAGTCCGCAGTGGCCGGCGGCCACTGGCGTTCGAGCAGCTGATCACCATAGACAGCCACGCTGATCATCAGCGCACGGTCAACCATCTGGCGCAAACGGGGCGGTCAGCCGTGGTCATTGCCGGGGGAGGAATGTGCAGCGGTGGCCGCATCGTCAATTACCTCAAGGCCATGCTCGGCAATACGCGGCACAACGTAGTGTTTGTCGGCTACCAGGCGCGGGGCACGCCAGGAGCACAGATACAGCAATTCGGCCCGCGCGGCGGCTACGTTGAGCTAGACGGCGAGCGCCATGACATTCGCGCGAAGGTCCATTCGTTGGGTGGTTACTCAGCGCATGCCGACCAGGATGGGCTGGTACGTTTCGTCACCGGCATGCGCGAATGGGCAGGTGAGATTCGCCTGATCCATGGCGAGGCAGGCGCCAAACAGCAGTTGCGTCGGGTGCTGGAAGGCGAATACCAACGCAAGGGCGTTAAGGTCCACATCCACATTCCCTGACGGAGTCAAGGTTGGCGCAGCGCAGGGCCGGTCAGGGTAGTTCGAGCCTGTCCGCGGGCGTGGCCGTTTTCTACGCAATGTGTTGCGTCATGACCTCCCGATACACGCGTGCGGTTTCGGCGCACATACGTTCGGCAGTGAACAGCTGTTCGAATCGGGCGGCAGCATTGGCGCCGAACCGGCTCGCAAGCTCGGCGTCGTCCCAGAGTCGCCGCATCGCCTCCCGTAGCGCCAGCGGAGCGGCCGGCGGTACGGCCAGGCCTGTCGTCTCATGAAGATTGACGAAAGTCGTTCCGGTACCGATTTCGCACGAGATCATAGGCTTTCCATGCATCGAAGCCTCCAGTAACGATATGCCGAAAGCTTCCGACCGCAGATGAGATGGGAACACCATCGCATGGCACAACTGGAGCAGGCACGCCTTGTCGTCGTCGTCCAGACGGCCGAGGAACTGCACCTGTCGCAGCTGAAGTCGTTCAGCCTGGGCTCGTAGTTCAGCTTCTTGCGGGCCGGCACCGACAATCACTAGCGGATAGTCGGTTCCATGCAGCGCGTCGAGCACGCTGTCCAGTCCCTTGTAGTAACGCAGCACGCCCACGAACAAGAAAAATTTCGTTCCAACCCGCTGCCGCCAGAATTCGAGCTTGGCCGCCGAGCACTGCGGGTACGCCGCCCGATCCAGCCCATACGGGATGACCTCGACCTTGCTTGCATAGTGCTGTAACACCGGACTGCTGCGCTGGTAGTTCGGCGACGCCACCAGAATGCGGTCGACGCTGCTAAGGAACCGCCTCATTAACGGTCGGTACAGGGTCAATAACGCGCGTTGCTTGACTATGTCCGAGTGGTAGCTCACCACTGAAGGGCGTCGATGGCGTGTCATGAAATGCACCACATCCATGACCGGCCACGGGAAGTGGAAGTGAACCACGTCCGCGTGAGCCGCCATTTCGGCAAACATGCCGAACGCTTCTCGAGAAAAACCGGTCGAGGCAACGAACAAATCCTGACGCGCTCGTCTCACATGATGGCCTGCGACCTGCACACGTTCCGGAATCGGCGCTGGGCTCAGCGTCAGTACCTCTGCCTGGATGTCGTTAGCGCCCCCCCCTTCGCATAGCTGGAAGATGACTTGTTCGATTCCGCCAGTCGTGTCGGGCAGATAGGTCTTGAAGAAGTGGAGGACGCGCATTGCTTTCCTGTAATGGGCTGGCGGCCGCATGGCTCCAAGAGACGCCTGACGTCAGGCTGGTGCTCCGGTGCCAGATAGCCGTCTCGTAAATGCTTTTTGCCTTACGGGACGATTGTCGAAGGCATTGAGTCGACGTAGCTGATTCAAGGCGATGAAAGTTGAACAGACGAAGTCCTGTCGTGGTTTGGTTTTCACGGCTCAGGCTGCGCCAGGCGGGACATCCGTAGCCAGCTCATTCGGAGAGATTCCAGCGCATCAAGTCGTTAGTGAGTCATTAGCTCGGCTACCTGCGACGGGCGCGCCGACTTTACCGGCGAGGGTCGCCAGCGGCAAGGACGGCTATTCGTCGCATCCATCCGGACTGCATTCAATGCGGTTGGCTTCGGTGATACACTCCGCCGCTTTTCAGCACCCGGCAGTTCGGAATATGCGTAACGCACAGGAAAACGCCCTTAAGGTCGCGCTCAAGGCGTGCAAGGGAAGTTTCATTTCGGTAGGGTTCTTCAGCTTCTTTGTTAACGCCCTGATGCTGGTGCCGTCGTTCTATATGCTGCAGGTCTATGGCCGGGTCGTCACCAGCGGTAGCATTTCGACGCTGGTCATGCTGACGATCATCATGACCGTCCTTATGATAACGATGGGTGCGCTTGAGTGGGTTCGCTCACGGATCATGGTCCGGGTCAGCACCAAACTTGATGTCTTGCTTAGTCGTGACGTATACCGCGCCAGCTTCAAGCGAGCGCTGGATAGCGGTGGCATGGATGCTTCGGCGCAGCCCCTTAATGACCTCACCGGCTTGCGTCAGTTCCTCACGGGCAATGGACTTTTCGCGTTTTTCGATGCGCCGTGGCTGCCAATTTACATAGGCGTGATGTTTCTCTTTCATCCCTGGTTCGGCTGGATCGCTATCGCTAGCGCAATTGTCCTGCTGTGTCTGGCTGTCGCCAACGAGCGCTTGACCGGGAAATCCATCGCAGAGGCCAACAAGCAGAACATCGCTGCAAACCTGCATACCAACAAGACGCTGCGTAACGCTGAAGTCATTGAGTCGATGGGCATGTTGCAGACCCTGATGGGGCGCTGGGGGCAGCGTCAGCGCAAAGTGCTGGTGCTGCAGTCAGAGGCCAGCGATAACGGCGGATTGATCACGTCATTATCGAAATCATTCCGGATGCTTATCCAGTCGCTGATTCTTGGCGTCGGTGCCTATCTGGCGGTGCAGCATGAGATCACTCCTGGCCTTATGATCGCCGGCTCCATTCTGCTGGGGCGCGCACTGGCGCCAATCGACCTGATAATCGGCAGTTGGAAAGGATTCATCGCAGCCCGCTCGCAATATTCTCGACTCAACGAGATGCTCGATCTGCAGCAGGCCGAGCCTCAACGTATGTCGCTCCCGGCGCCGGAAGGCAACGTCCAGGTTGAAAATCTGATAGTCGCTGCGCCGGGTTCGAAGAACCCTATTCTGAAAAACATCACCTTCTCGGCTCCAGCTGGGGCGGTTGTCGGCATCATTGGTCCCAGCGCTTCCGGTAAGTCGACATTAGCCCGCGCGTTGCTCGGCGTCTGGACCCCCCAGCATGGTGTGGTGCGGCTCGACGGTGCGGATATCAATAATTGGGACAAGCAGGAGCTGGGTCCGCATGTTGGTTATCTGCCTCAGGATATCGAGCTGTTCGAAGGCAGCATCAGCGATAACATTGCGCGTTTCGGTGATATCAATTCGGAAAAAGTAATCGCGGCCGCCAAAACGGCTGGTGTTCATGAAATGGTTCTGCAGTTACCGGATGGCTACGACACAGTTATCGGGACAGCTGGCGTCAACCTCTCGGGTGGGCAGCGGCAACGCATCGGGCTGGCCCGGGCGATTTACGGAACACCAAGGCTGATCATCCTGGATGAACCGAACTCGAACCTCGATGAGGTAGGCGAACGCGCCCTGGCTTTGGCCATCCAGCAACTGAAGGCGACCGGCGCGACAATTTTTGTCATCACGCATCGCACCAGCATTCTTGGCCAGCTCGACCGCCTCATGGTCATGAAAGGTGGAACCATCAACATGTACGGTCCGCGTGATCAGGTTGTGGCTGAACTCAACAAGCAACAAACGGCCGTGCAGCCCCAAGCGGTCCAGTCCGCAGTCGCGTCGGCGCGCTCTTGAGTAGGGACTATCGATGACCAGCATGAACTCTCAGATTAGCGATAGCCTTGCGGATCTCCCCACCTCGGATCGCCGTTCGCGCTTCATCGGCTTCCTTATTGTTTTTGTCACCTTCGGCATATTCGGTACGTGGGCGACCTTCGCCCCGCTGGAGAGCGCAGCGTTGGCGCCCGGCGTCGTTACGGTCCAGTCGTACCGCAAGACGGTCCAGCATCTCGAAGGCGGTATCGTCAAAGAATTGCTGGCGCGTGACGGTGATATGGTCAGTGCTGGCGACCCGCTGATCATTCTCGACGATACCCAGTTGCGTGCCGAATACGGCATGACGCGCAGTCAACTGGTCGCAGCGCAAGCGATGGAGGCTCGTTTGGCCGCAGAGCGCGATGGGTTGGAATCGATCGATTTCAGCCGGATGCTGGAGGCCGATAGCGAACGGGCTCGTGAAGCGCGACAAAGTGAAACGCAGGTATTCAATGCAAGGCGAGGTTCGCGTTTGGGCGAAATCTCGGTGCTGCAAAAGCGCATCGGTCAGCTGAACGAGCAAATCAGCGGTTTGCAGTCGATGATTGCGACCAAGCGCGACCTGGAGAAGTCCTACAGCGGCGAAATTGGCGAGCTGGCAGAGCTGCTGTCCGAAGGGTACGTAGACAAACAGCGCCTGCTGGAGCAGCAGCGTAAGCTCGGCATGCTGCGCGCGGAGATCGCAGATCATCAGTCCGATATCACCCGGACGAAGTTGCAGATCAGCGAAACCGAGCTGCAGATGGTCCAGCTTAATAAGGACTTCAGTTCCGAAGTGGTCGGCCAGCTAGCCGAAGTTCAAACGCGCGTGTTTGACCTGCAAGAGCGAGTTTCGGCGCTTCAAGATCGGAGCAATCGCGTGGTAATTCGGGCGCCTGAGGACGGCATGATCCTCGGCATGAAGATCCACACCGTAGGCGGTGTGGTCAGTCCCGGAACACCGCTACTGGACATTGTTCCGTCAGTTTCCGACCTGATTGTCGAAGCTCAGGTTTCACCGATTGATATTGATCGAGTCAGCGTTGGTAAGAAGGCTGACATCCGCTTCAGCGCGTTCAAGAACGCGACCACGCCTGAGATCGAAGGCAAGGTCGTGCAGATATCTGCGGATCGGTTGATGAACGAGCAGACTGGAATGCCTTACTACCTGGCGCGGGTGAGCCTCACCGAAGAAGGAATCCGTTCGCTCGGCTCGCTCAAGCTACAGCCCGGCATGCCCGCCGAAGTCCTGATCAATACCGGCGACCGCACCATGCTGCAGTACCTGATGCAGCCAGCGACAGATGCATTCGCCCGATCGATGATCGAGGACTGAGCCGTGCGAATCATCATCTGCGTTCTGCTGGCCTCACTGGCTACGTCGTTGCGAGCCGAGCCGGAGCCCGAACCTGCTCCGGCTCCCGCCAGCGTCAGCGCATCGTCATATGCCACTGACCTCATGTCGCTCTACCGTGAGGCGCGGCTGGAAGACCCCCGAGTTCTTGCGGCTTACGCAAGGGCCGTTGGTGGGCAGGCTCGCCAGCGCGAAGCCTTTGGCGGGCTACTGCCGCAGCTTAACGCCAGCGGATCACTCAATCGCACCAAATATGACAACCGTACTACTGAGCAGGTGTACAACAACGAGCGCTACGTGGTCAGCCTGACTCAGCACATCTATAACAAGGCCGCCTGGGAAAACTATCAAAAGTTCAAAAGTCTGGCCCGCCAAGGCGAGTTCCAAGCGGTTGATGCCCAAGCCGAGGCCACCGTCGATCTCGCGCAGCGCTATTTCGTAGCGCTGGCGTCTGATGACGAGTTGGAGCTGGTCATGGCCGAGCGCCGTGCAACCCAGAAAAACCTCGACCGTGTAAATGCGTTGTATGAAAGAAGGTTGGCAATGATCACCGACGTGCTTGACCTCAAGGCTCGGGTTGATGCGCTAGCCGCGCAGGAGGTCGAGGCGCGCAATCAGGTTCGGCTCAGTCGTGAAGACCTCTCCGAGTTGGTAGGAAGGGCAGTCGTCGAGAAACTCAGTCGTATCCGCGAAGACGTCGCGCTGCAAGTGCCAGGCGAGAGCCTCGATGTCTGGATCACTCGCGCTGTAGCAGCGAATCCGGCGCTGAAGGCACGGGAAAGCGCGCTTGCCGCCGCCGAGGCCGCCGTGCGCGAGGGCAAAGGTGGGCATTATCCCCAGTTGAGCCTGAATCTCAGTGCTCAACGCAGCGATGTCGGTTATGACAACACACTGGCTCCGCTCTCCGACAGCTACGTCGCCAGCGTTGGTGTCCAGATACCCTTGTACAGCGGCGGATCGACCTCCGCGCGGGTCAGGGCTCTGTATAACGAACGCCTTGCAACCGAGCAGGAGCTGGAAGCCATACGCCGACAGGTTGTCAAGGAAACCACCGGTGCCTACCTCACGGCGCAATCCAGCGTTGACCGGATACGTGCCACACGTAATGCGCTCGAATCTGCAGAAAAGTCCAGTGCGGCCGCGGAAAAAGGGTTTCAGTATGGCGTCGTCAATGCGGTCGATGTGCTGACCAGCGTTCAGAACGAATATGCGGCCCGCCGCGATTTGCTGAAGGCCCAGTACGACTTCATTACAAACCTGCTGGTATTGAATCGTTGGGCCGGCAGGTTGTCCGAGCAGAGCGTCGAAAACGTCAACGTGTGGTTGGCTCGCAGCGAAGAAGCGCGAGCCTTGGAACGGAAAACAACGGAATGAGCATGAACAGCAAGACCGCAATCGTCACAGGCATCACGGGTCAGGACGGTGCGTACCTCACCCAGCTGCTGCTGGAGAAGGGTTACAAGGTGTTCGGCACCTACCGCCGGACCAGTTCGGTTAACTTCTGGCGCCTGGAAGAGGTCGGAGCCTTAGGACATGCGAATCTGGAGCTGGTTGAGCATGACCTGACGGACCTGGGCGCGAGCATCCGCCTGATGGAGGAAGCGCAGCCCGACGAGGTCTATAACCTCGCTGCGCAAAGCTTTGTTGGCGTGTCGTTCAATCAGCCGATCACCACCGCAGAGATTACCGGTCTTGGTGCGGTCAACCTGCTTGAGGCGATCCGCATCGTTAATCCAAAGATCCGCTTCTATCAGGCTTCGACCTCGGAGATGTTCGGTGAGGTCCAGCAGATCCCCCAGACCGAGGTGACGCCGTTCTACCCGCGTAGCCCCTATGGCGTGGCCAAGCTCTACGCGCATTGGATGACGATCAACTACCGAGAGTCTTACGGGATTTTCGGCACCAGCGGCATTCTCTTCAACCACGAGTCTCCGTTACGTGGCAAAGAGTTCGTCACGCGCAAGATCACCGACGCGGCGGCTCGCATCTCCCTGGGGATGCAGCCTGTGCTTGAACTGGGCAACCTCGACGCCAAGCGCGACTGGGGTTTTGCCAAGGAGTACGTCGAGGGCATGTGGCGCATGTTACAGGTTGATACCCCTGACACCTTCGTGCTGGCTACCAATCGTACCGAGACCGTTCGCGATTTCGTCTCCCTGGCGTTCAAGGCCGTGGATATCCAGCTTGATTGGCAGGGCAACGCTGAAACCGAGCACGGTATCGACAGCCGGACCGGCAAGACGCTCGTGCAGGTCAATCCTCGCTTCTATCGGCCGGCGGAAGTCGATTTGCTGATCGGCAATCCGGAGAAAGCGACTCAGGTTCTTGGTTGGAAACCTCAGACCACGCTTGAACAGCTCTGTCAGTTGATGGTCGAGGCTGACTTGCAGCGAGTCCAGACGGGTAAGTCCTTCTAACCTATTGTGAATTTGCCCTGAGCCGTTGGCACGCTGCCCCTGTTGATCTGGTTTCGGCGGGAACTGCAGGGCTGGCGCAGCGTGTAAATCAGGATTGGTTGGTTTGGCAAATTTCAGCCCATCACAGGTCGATTGTTGCCCCAATTGCCCCCACCAGAAGGATCGCCAGTGCGGTTACTATTCGACGTCACTCGTCTGCTTGAATCCGGCCTTCATACGGGTATTCAGCGAGTGGTTCGGTGTCTTCTCCGGGCTGGGCAAAAGGCGTCAGGCCCTATGGACGTCCGCGTTGCCCCGGTTCGTTTCGAGGGCGAACGCTGGTACCTCCTGCCCGGTTTGGCCCCCCATCCGCTCGAAGGTGCCGTGACCACACGGCAGGAGCAGGGCATCGAGTTCCTGCCAGGAGAAGGCGATCATTTGCTCATGTTCGACGCCTCGTGGTACCTCGATCCGTGGCCAGCCATCGACCGCGCATTGGAGCAGGGCGCCCAAGTGCATGCGATGGTGCATGATCTTCTCCCCATTGAGCAGCCTGTCTGGTTCCGGCCGGGCTTGCAGCAGCGTTTCGGATGCCATCTCGATGCCTTGCTTGGCAGGGTCGGTGTGCTTTTCGCGCCGAGCGTCCACGTCCAGCAGCGCCTGGCTGAATACGTCAATCGCAAAGGTCTTAGCGTCGAGCTCAAGCTTTTGCCTCATGGTGGTGACTTCTTTGCTGGCGAGCCGTTGCGCTCGCCGCATGGGTTGCCCACCAGCCTGCAAACCGGGCAAGGGCCGATATTTCTAGTCACCGGTACGCTTGAGCCTCGCAAGCAGCACGCACTCATTCTTGATGCCTTCGATGAGCTATGGAACAGCCTGCATCCGGCCAAGCTGCTGTTTGTGGGCAGGTCTGGATGGAAGGTAGATGCGCTGATTGACCGGATCGACCACCACCCTCGCTTGCACGACCGGCTATTTCACCTCCAGCAAATCGACGATGCCATGCTTGACTGGCTGTACCGCAATGTTGACGGGCTGATTTATCTGTCTCGTGCCGAAGGCTTCGGCCTGCCGGTTCTCGAGGCCAGCATGCGTGGCTGTCCCGTCATAGCGACCGATCTGCCCGTATTGCGGGAAGCCGGCGGTAACTGGCCGCTCTACATTCAGCCTCGTCAGGAGGCATTGACGCAGGCGCTTATGCATCCTGCGTCTCGCAAACCCGCTTCGGCGGGTCGAACCTGGGCCAGCACGCTGGCCCGCCTTGTCGCAACTCTGGAAAATGCCTATGCCTAGGTTGTATTCAGCCTTGACTAAACTGCCCCTTGTGGGTGACGTGTTCCGGTTCCGTGGGCTGGTCTATGCCATTACGCTCCGGGATATCAGAAGCCGCTATGTCGGGTCGGCGTTCGGCCCCTTGTGGCTCGTGCTGCCTCCGGTGTTCATGGTCTTCATCTACACGGTAATCTTTTCGCAGATCATGCGAGCGCGATTGCCTGGAGTAGAGCACCAGTTCGCCTACAGCATGTATCTCTGCGCGGGGCTGCTGTCCTGGAATCTCTTGTTGGAACTCGTTCAGCGCAGCAAGGGCCTGTTTCTTGAGCACGCTAACCTTATCAAGAAGTCGAACTTCTCCAAGTTCATCCTCTTCATACCGGTGGTCGTGGTTGCCTTGCTCAACAGCATGATTTTGCTGGTACTGATCCTGGGCTTCATGCTGCTGTCCGGTTACCCAATGCCATCGTCACTGGCCTATATTCTTCCGGTGCTGGCCGTTGTTCTGCTGATGGGGCTTGCCTTAGGTGCATTGCTGGCTACGTTGAACGTGTTTTTTCGCGATGTGGGCCAGTTTGTCGACGTGTTCTTCCAAGGTATCTTCTGGGCGACGCCGATCGTCTATCCGGTTTCGATTCTGTCCCCGGCAGTGCAACAGGCGTTGTCCTGGAACCCACTGTTCCCGCTTGTTCGGGCAGCGCAAAGCAGCTTTTTGGGTGATGTGCCAGATATCGCCTCGCTGGGATATCCGCTAGCGGTTGCCATTGTATTTTTCGCGCTTGCCCTGCTGTTGTACCGCAGAAGCTATGCCGATCTGCTGGACCAAATCTAGACATGACGATAATTGTTGAAAATATTGGCAAGGCCTATCCCAGGATCAAGGGACGCTGGCAGGCGATCGGCGTCTGGCTCGGGCTCGTAGCCCGCGAACAGAACTGGATCATTCGCGGTGTCGACTTCCGGGTGGGTGAGGGCGAGGCCGTTGGCATCATCGGCGTAAACGGCGCCGGCAAAAGCACTCTGCTGAAGATGATCAGCGGCACTTGCGTGCCCACCGAAGGCAGCGTGCGCACCGGCGGGCGAATTGCCGCACTGTTAGAGCTGGGGATGGGCTTCCACCCCGAGTTTACCGGACGCCAGAACGTGTTGTTGGCCGCGCGTATGCAGGGGCTCGAACGCGAGCAGGCGACCAGCCTGATACCGGCCATCGAGCAGTTTGCCGAAATCGGCGAATACTTCGATCAGCCTGTGCGCACCTATTCTTCGGGTATGTTTGTCCGCTTGGCGTTCAGCGTTGCTACCGCGGTGCGCCCGGAAGTGCTGATCGTTGACGAGGCGCTTGCTGTCGGCGACGTCTACTTCCAGCACAAGTCCTTTGCGCGCATTCGTGAGTTCCGTGAGCAGGGCACCACGCTGCTGTTCGTATCCCATGATCCAGGTGCCATAAAAAGCCTGTGCGACCGGGCGATCCTGTTGGGCGAGGGCAAGATGCTGCTCGATGGCAAGCCGGACGATGTGCTTGATTATTACAATTCGCTGATTGCGCGCAAGGAGGTCGTGGCTGGGCTCGATGGCGAGGCGTACCTCGGCCGCTCCGGCAATGGCAAGGCGCGCATTGTTAGCCTGGATGTGTCCTCGCGCGGCTACCCGGCTAACCTTTTGCTGGTAGGCGCGCCGTTGACCATCCGCCTGGGCATCCTTGCTAATGAACCTATTGCTGACCTGTCGCTGGGATTCATGCTCAAGGACCGCACCGGTTACGATATCTACGGCACAAACACCTGGCTGCGCGGCGAATTTCGCGATCTCGGCAAGCAGCCAGGCGAGGTGCGCGAAGTCTGTGTCGAGATTCCGTCGTTGCTGGTCGGGCCCGGCAGCTACAGTCTGACGCTCGCCCTCCACAGCGGCGCCGACCACCTCGACGACAACTATGACTGGTGGGACAAGGCGGTCGTTTTCCAAGTGGTCAGCAACCACGAGCTGCCACATTTCGTCGGCGCCTGTGCGTTGCAGTCGCGCTTCGAGGTCAGAGAGCTTCTCGCAGCACCCTCGGCAGAATAAATACTCATGCTTTCCGGTCCCGGCCGGATTACGTCCCACCGGCCGACAGGCCGCTCATTTTTCAGATGCCCTCATGGATACCGATCTAAAAGCACTACAGAACATCATTGCGGCTGAAGTGGCTCGCCGAGAGTATGAACGCGTTACTGAGTTTGAAGGCGCCGCAGGCGGGCCGGCTGCGGGTACACCTAATTTGCCCAATGATCTGGTGCGCGCTTACGAGCTTCTCGAGCTGGAAAGCTACCTGCCTTCTGCGCCTTGGGCGGAGTCAACCGTCGCGCCTGCTGCGCAAGCAGCGGGTGCCGATGCGCAGCAGCGTGCCCGCGGACTCTATACGCGGCTGACCGGCACGCCACTCCGCCGGGTACTCAATCACCCCCGGGTCACGGGCCTGCTGCGCCGTGCGCAACAGCGACCGGGCGGCGCCACCTTAGGTAACCTCCTGCGCGTGGTGATCTCCGGCATCGTACGCCGGGTGCCGGGCGCACACAGGCTGCTGCATCTGCTTGTTGTGCTGCGCTACCTGCCGGAGCGCCTGCGCGACCTGGAATATCATGCGGCCGACGGCAATACGCGTTTGCGCAATCTTGGTTTGCAAATCCAGGACCAGGCGAACCAGAGCCTCTACAGTCAGGGGCTGGCCATACAGGAAAATCAGGCCTACCTGCTTGAACGCATCAAGCGCCTCGAGCAGCAGGTGCGACAGCACCGTACAAGCCAGCCGACGGTCGCTGCTGAGCCGGTGGTCGCCGCAGACATGCCGGCCGAAATGTACGTGGCCTTCGAAGACCGGTTCCGCGGCAGCTCTGAACAGATTCGCGAACGCCTTCAGGCCAATGTCCCGCTGCTGCAAGCGGTGGTGCTCGGTCAAGACCGGCCGGTGTTGGACCTTGGTTGCGGACGCGGCGAATGGCTGCGGTTGCTAGTCGACAATAACGTCCAGGCGCTCGGAATAGACACCAACCCCAGCATGGTCGAGCACTGCCGCAGCGGCGGACTGCAGGCTAAGGTGGCTGACGCGTTGGTCTACCTGAGACAGCAGCCGGAAAAGAGCCTACCAGCCGTAACCGCATTTCACGTCATCGAGCATGTGCCGTTGAGTGTGCTTGTCGAACTGATAGACGAGGCCTTGCGGGTGATCAGACCGGGCGGGCTGGTCCTGTTCGAGACGCCAAACCCAGAAAACCTCATCGTCGGAGCGTGCAACTTCTACACCGATCCGACCCATCGCAATCCGCTGCCGCCGGCGCTCATGGCTTTCATGCTGGAGTCGCGTGGTTTCGTGAACGTTCGGATCGACCGCCGCCACCCGGCTGACCCAGCGCTTTTGCTGCAGGGAGAGGATCAGGCCCTGACCCAGACGCTCAATCGCCTGCTGTTCGGCGCGCAGGATTACGCTGTCATCGGCTACGCACCCTGAGGCTTGCATGCACCTGATCATCTGTAACGAACGACTGCTGTTCCGCTTTGGCGTCGACCGCGTGCTGCTATTGCTGGCCCAGGGCCTGAAGGCTCGCGGCTGGCAAGTCACCTTCATTGCACAGCGCCTTGACCGCCAGGTGCTCGAACGCATCGGCGGCAACATTCTCCAGCCCGACCCCCATACCGGTCCCTATCTGGATCTCGATACGGCTACCGCTGAATGGCTGGCGGGCCAGCGCAAGGCATTCGCGCCGGACCGGCATCCGCCACAAGGCACCGTGGCGCTGATCGGTGGCTGGCCGTTCTACGGTTCCATCCCGCTGTTCCGCCAATGGGGTATCCCAGTCGTGGCGCTCGATTGCGGCGGCGTGCCCTTCGACAACCTCCAGGGCCCGGCCCGCGAGGTGCAGGAGCGTCTGCGCAGCCTGCGCCGCGAGTATCTGCCCGAAGCGCAGGTGGTCACCCCGATCAGTGACTTCATCGCGCGCACTCAAAGCCAGCCGGACGCCGGGGCGCAAGCGCGGATCTGCACTATCCATCTGGGCGCCGACCACCTGGATCAGAGCGCCGATGCGATTCTCTGGAGCAGTGACGCCAACCGTGATGACTCGAGCACCTCGCAGGGGCCGTTCATCCTCAACCTCGGGCGCTGGGAAACCGGCAATTACAAGAACAGCGAATCGCTGTTTCCGTTGGCCCGTCACATTCTTCAGGCGCATCCTGAGGCCCGTATCGGCGTACTCGCCAGCGCCGAAGAGCTGCGGTTGCCGGATGACCTACAGGCTTGTTTCGTCCCCCTCGGCCACCCGGACGATGCCGCGCTGGCACGCCTCATGGCGCGCGCGGATCTCGGCCTGAGCGTATCGCTGTGGGAAGGCTTCAATCTACCGCTTGCTGAAATGCAGCGGCTGTACCGGCCGGTGCTGGCCTATCGGCTCGGCGCCCATCCCGAAGTGGCCGCGCATCCCGACCAGCTCTGTGATACCGCCGAGCAGATGGCCGAGCGCGCGCTTGCCGTGCTCGACGGTCAGCTGCTTCAGGGCGACGATTGGCGTCAGGCCGTTGACCGCTTCCGCGAGCGCTTCACCTGGTCCCGAACCGTCGAGGCCTATGTCGAGTTGCTCGGCAGTCTCGGCCCGATTCGCGACCTGCCTGCGCCGCGGCTGGTTGTCGATGCCAGCGCCTGTCTGCGAGATCCGGCCAACACCGGTGTAGCCAGGGTGGTACGCAGCCTGTCACGCAAGCTTCAGGCGCTCGGCCAGCCACTGTTCGTTGCCTGGGACGAGCAGGCTGCCTGCTACGTGCTGCCGACCGAAGACGAGTACCGTAACCTGGGCGCCTACGGCGGCCCAGAGTCTAACCCTAAGCACTATCGCCTGCCGCGCTCCTTGCCGGGGCGGCGTCTGGCTCTGGCGGCCATCGGCCAGTCACTGCAAGATGCCTGGCTGCTACAAGGCGAAATCGTCTTCGAGCGCCAGGGCCCCGAGCGCCGCCAACAGGCGCGCGCGCTCGGTATGAAGGTCGCAGCCATCTTTTATGACGCGATACCCGTGACCCATCCGCAATACGTCGCGGATCTCGCGATTCGGGACAACCACGCCGCGTATATGAACGGCCTGGCGCAATGCGATCGGGTACTGCCCATCTCGCCGGATGCGGGGCGCAACCTGCTTGCCCATTGGAGCCGGGAAGGCATAACGCCGCACGCCGTCGTCGAGCCCTGCTGGATACCCGGCGAGCTGACCGGCGCCCCGCGTGCCAGCAACCCCCCAGCTGTACCGGCTCCTGGTCAGGCCTTACGCCTGCTCTGCGTCTCGACCCTCGAGCCACGCAAGAATCACCGTACGTTGCTCGCGGCCCTGCGCCTGCTCGATGAGCGTTACCCCCAGCTCGACTGGCAGCTGGATCTGGTCGGCAATCGTTACGCCGGTGCCCAGTGGATTGCCGATGAGGTCAGCCAGGCAAGTGCTGATGACAGTCGCATCGTCTGGCACGGTGTGGTTGATGATGGGCGCCTCAATCAGCTGTACGCCAATGCGCACCTGACCATCTATCCCTCGCTTGTTGAGGGCTACGGCATGCCCATCGTCGAAAGCTTGTGGCATGCGCGACCCTGCCTTTGCCACAGCGAGGGCGTGATGGCCGAGCTGGCGGCAGACGGCGGTTGCCATACGCTCGACATGAACGACCCTGCAGCGCTGGCCGATGCCATTGCCGTCGTCGCCAGCGATGCGCTTTATTACACGAGGCTAGCCGAGCAGGCAGTCAGCCGGCCAATTCTTACCTGGCGCAGCTACGCCCGCGCCTTGCTTGGCCAGCTCGCGGGCCACGCTCGCGCACCGGCGCAGTTGCCTGAGCACTGGCAGCATCTACTGGTCCCCGAAGGGCTGGAGCTAGCTGATAGCCCCGCTCAGGTTGCGTTCGCGGCACTGCTTATTCGGCATGCACCGGTCAGTGCCGTGCTGCTCGCTGATCAGCCGGACTGGCTCAAGGCACTGGTGGTGCGGCGCGTGTCGCAGGCCTGGTGGCTCGAAACTTCCGCCACGCTTACCCCAGGCTCGGTCGAGGTGCGTGATGGCCTTAGCTGTCTGGCGCTGCCGACCGATACCGGATTCAGCCTGCTCGCTGCCGAATTGGCACGAACTGGCCGTGCACCGGGGTTGATCGTACTGGGCGAAGGGCTGCCGGACCTGGCCTCTACCCTCGACGTTGTGCGACGCGCGCGTGCCAGTCTGGATGAAGGTGTGCTGGTGTGTGCGCCAGCAGACGCCCCGGCGGAGGCGTTCAGCGTTGTCGGCCTGGAGCGCTGCATACGGCTACCGGAGATGACCGGCTACCGCTTCGAGGTCACGCGATGAAAATCCTGCTGATCTCCAATTTCTTTCCGCCGCACTTCATTGGTGGCGCCGAGATCATCGCCCACCGACAGGCGCTCGCGCTGCAGGTGCGCGGGCATGAGGTGCGGGTACTGGCCGGCGACAACAGTCGACCGCAACCCGGCTACCCGGTGCTGCACGAAACGTTCGATGACATGCCTGTGACGCGGGTCGCACTGCAGCCGGCCGACTTCGCGCCTACTGGCAACAACGTGGCGCACCCCGAAGTCGACGACATTTTCGATGCGCTGGTAGATGAATGGCTTCCAGACGTTGTCCATGCCCATCACCTGGTCGGCCTGTCCCTCGGGATCATCCAGCGCGCCAGGGCGCGCGGCATTCGGGTAGTGCTCACCCTGCACGACCACTGGGGCTTTTGCATCAAGAGCATCCGCATGACCGATGAGCGCAGCCTGTGCGTCGATTCAACCGGCTGTTCCAGCTGCCACGCCAGCATCCATGTCGGCAGCCAGCCGCTGCCCCAGCGCATGCGCCAGGACTACCTGCGTTGGCAATTCAGCGGCGTTGATCGTTTCATCTCGCCCAGTGACTACCTGGCCGATGCCTACGTCGCGACCGGCTTCGATCCCGCGCGCATGCAGGTGGTAGCTAACGGCATCGAGCTCGACACTTACGCCAATGTCCCGCGGCCGGCCTTCGAGGGCCGCCTGCGCGTGCTGTTCATTGGCTACATGGGCGAGCACAAAGGTGTACCGACGCTGCTGCGCGCGCTGGCGCGGCTGCCCGCTGATCGCCTTCAGGTGGATTTCGTCGGTGATGGGCATCTTCGTATCCGTTATCAGGACGAACTGCGCCGCCTCGCGCCGGACCTGCCTCAGCGATTCTGGGGGCGCTTGCCCAACGACATGATCGCCGAGCGCATGGCCGCCACCCACGTCTTCGTGCTGCCCTCGGTCTGCCCGGAAAACCAGCCGGTCACCATCACCGAGGCCATGGCCAGCGGCGTGCCGGTAGTGGCATCGCGTATTGGCGGCATCCCCGAATTGGTGGTTGATGGCGTCAACGGTTGGCTGTTCGAGCCGGGTAACGACGAAGACCTGGCCCGTCAGCTAATGACCTATCTCGACCAGCCCGCCTTGCTCGACGCCCACGCTGAAGCCGGACGCACGCGCATTCGTGATTACGCCTTCAACCGGCAGATCGATCGCCTCGAACAGATTCTTGGCGGGCAAAGACCACTGCCGCCGCCGCCGGCCTTTCCACGCATCGCCTGTTTTGGCGTGCCCACACCAAGCACCTGGCAGCGCATCCTCCAGCAGGTTGCGTCAGTCCTGCCCGGCCAGCCTCAGCCAGAACATCAGCCCTGCATCGTTCCGGCGGGCTGGATTCAGCCGCACGATGCCAGCATGCTCTGGGTCGCGGGCAGCACCGCCGGTCGGCAGGATGAAGCCGTCGCGATTATCCAGGCTTACCTCTTGGCAGGCCGTCCGGTGCTGCTCGATGAGCGCTGCCAGGCCCTGGCGCGGCGCTTTGAGGGCCAGGTGCTGCTCGCGCGAGGAGCAGAAGGTCTGTCGCTCTCTGTGCTTGAGCTGCTACGTCTCCAGGGTTAGTTGCATAGCATTTTGACGTCATTCTGCTGGCCAAATGCTGTTTCACGAGGCAGAATGCCGCCTCGTGTCGGGGAGCGTCAGCAATACGACTCGTATTTGCGTGTTTTGTGCAGTGCAAAGCGCATCCTTGGTTTAGTTGGATCAGCAAAAAACCTGATATGAATCAAACCAGGGATAGGTCAGCGGGATTAGTTCCCTATTTTCTGCACATTCCGACGAAAAGAGCCAGACGGTACTTTTCGTCGCTTGCAAGCTACGGTTTAATCGCGCTGGCGACGGAAATAACGGTTCGTTGACCGCCTTTAAGCTCCGTTCTATGCTCCACACGCCTACTTAACCCAATAGGATTACATTGCAATGGCTGCTACCACCCAAACGATTCAAAAGATGTACATCGCCTACTTCGGTCGTCCGGCAGACACCGCTGGCCTGCAGTACTGGGCAGACAAGACCGAAGCTCAGATCATCGCTGGCTTCTCCGCTTCGAGCGAGTCGCAGGCGCTGTTCGGCAACCAGGGCTCCGCTGCCAAGGTCAACGCCATTTACAACAACCTGTTTGCTCGTGATGCTGAGCCGGCAGGCCTGCAGTACTGGGTTCAGAAGCTGGAAAGCGGCCAGGTCTCCCAGGCTGAAGCCATGTACACCATTCTGAACAACGCTGGCGCCGGTGACGCCACTGCCGTGGCCAACAAGCTGGCCGCTGCTCAAGCCTTCACCGCACAGATCGATACTCCTGCCGAAAACAGCGGCTACAGCGGTGCCAAAGCTGCACAGTCAGCCCGTGACTGGCTGACCAAGGTTAATGCCAACACTGCCAGCCTGGATGCCGCCAAGGCGTCGGCTCCGGCTGCTGTAGCTGCGGCTGTTGCTTCGTCTGTTGCAGCTTCCTCGCTGACTACCGGTACCGATACCATCATCGGTACTGCAGGGAATGACACCATCAACGGTACCAGCGCTACGCTGCAGGCCGGTGATACCGTTATCGACCAGTCGAGCACTGACAAAGACGTTCTGAACCTTACTCTGTCTGCTCAGAATGCTGCGGCCCGCATCTCTGGTGTAGAAAACATCAATGTCAACTGGGACGCGTTTGGTGATGCTGCATTTGATGCCACCAATGTCACTGGCGCCACAGTTACGCTGAGCTCGTCCAAGGTCGGTTACCTGGGTAACGCTACTGTTACCGCTGCAGGTGCCAACTCTGTAGTCGCTGGCGAAGGCATGAAGGGAGCTCTGGTCGTTAATGGCGTGACCGCTGGCAGTGTTAACGCCGGTAGCGCTAAGACTGTAACCGTTTCCGGTACTGCGGCTGCTACCGATAGCGTGACCGTCCTTGCGGGTGCAGCTACCACCAACATCACCGTCGGCACCGCCGAAACTGTCAACGTTACTGCTGGCGCTGCCACAACCAACGTATCGGTCACTGGGTACAACGTTGCGACGGTAGATGCCGGTGCAGCGACTGCAATCACTCTGACTGACGATGCAACCACTGATACTGCTGCCGTAAAAGTTGCTGGCAATGCAGCTATTACTAACGCCGGCAGCGTTGGCAAGCTCGCGCTTGATATCGCTGACGGTAAGACAGTCACGCTCGATAACATCGGTACCGACCTAACAGTTAGTGGCACTGGCAGCGTTACTGTTAAGTCCGCAGGGTTGAACGGTGAGAAAGTACTCAACACCAAAACAGCCGGTACCTTGACAGTCGAGGCTACTGCTGCAGGCGTTCTTGACCTGGATGAAGTTAACGCTGATGTCATCAAGCTGGCCACTGCTGGCGCGACCGTTGCTACCGTTAAGTCGGGAGCAAATGTCCAAGTAGCCGCTGATCTTGGAGTTGGTGGGCTGACCGTAGCGGGCACAGGTACCGCTGACAGCGTGAACGCGACCTTCACCGCGTCGCAAGGCACCAGCACCACTTTTACTGGTATCGAAACCGCTAACGTGGCCGCCGCCGCCGCTCAGGCTACCGGTGCTGCAACCGCAATTGATCTGACCTTCGCTTCGCTGGTTAACGCTGGCAACAGCATTAACCTTTCCGGTACTAACGACGTAGCAATCACTTCGCTGACTGCAAAGGTATTGGACGCTAGCAAGCTAAACGGCGTGCTGACTGCTACTACTGCCGCGGCTGCGACTGACGTGACGGTTGCCGGTGGCCAAGGTAACAGCACAGTTATTTTCGATGCTGCTGCTACCAAGGCGGCCTTCGTAGGTCAGGCTGGTGTTGACACTGTGACGTTCGGTACTCTCGCTGCTGCTGCAACAGCTACCGCAGTGACTGGCGCGGGCAACGACGTGATCACGGCAAACGTTTCCACTCTGACTACCGGCGCGCTGTCGGTAGAAGCAGGCGCTGGCGACGACGTCGTCAACTTGAACGGCGCAGTGGCTGGCACTACCGGTACTATCGTATTGCAGTTCGGTGAAGGCAACGACACCTTGAAGCTGGGCGCCGCTGCTAATCTGACCGGTAGCAACCTGACCATCACTGGCCTTGAGAAGCTCGTGGTCAATGGGTCCGCCACCTTTAATGCGGCCCAGCTGACTGGCAAGACCTTGATTGTAGAAGGTACTTCTGCCAACGCAGCCGACACAGTCGTTGTGAACGGTACCGTTGCTTCTGGCGAAACTATTAATCTGTCTGGGCTTACCGGCACGGATTCCGTTAGCAGTGGTATTGCTGGCGCACAGATTACCGGTAACGCTGGCGCAGACGTCATTGTTGGTACCAATCGTAATGACGTGATCGATGGCGGTGCAGGTAAGGACCAGATGACCGGTGGCGCTGGCGCCGACACGTTCGTGATCGATAGCGACGGCGCTGCGACTGCTGCTGTTGCAGATGTAGTGACTGACTTCTCTCTTTCGGCGGGTGATAAGCTGAACATCGGAGGTGCAGTTGGCAGCGCCCTTAACTACCTTGAGGGCAATACTGCCGTTGCAGACTATGCTGCAGCCCTTGCTGCAGCCCAGCAGCAGCTGAATGGGACGGTGACATACTCTGCACAGCAGGTAGGTAGCGATACGTATGTATTCTACGGAGCCGCTGCTGGTGTTGCGGCCGATGTTGTCCAGTTGGTAGGTGTTTCGCTGACCAATATTGATAGCACGGCGCTCGTTGCCTAAAGAAACTTAAGGAAAAGGGGCGGGTATGTTCTCGAATGTACATTTCCTCTGATTCTTGAAGCTGTGACGCTATAAACAAGAACCCCGCTTCTCACAAGGAGGCGGGGTTTTTGTGTTTAAGGGGTAATCGAAACCTGAACAATAGGGGACAGACCACGTTTTTTCTGGAGAACCCCGCTTCTCACAAGGAGGTGGGGTTTTTTGCGTTTGAGGGGGTAATCGAAACCGATCCCCTACGCTGCGCACCAATGCATCACTCAACCGACGCCCTTGGAATCCTCCTTGGGCGTTTTTTTTTGCCCTCAGAAAAGGAAATTCCATGCAGATACTGCAAGATGCGTCCTCGATCCAGACAGTACTGGCTACCCAAGCAGAACTGGCCCGATTAATCACGATCCACGTCGAAGTGCTCAGTGAGTATCAATGGGAAAAAAGGGGTCAGGTACATTTACCGGTACATGCCCCCTGTAACGCTGTAAACAAGAACCCCGCTTCTCACAAGGAAGGAAACAATAGGGGACAGACCACGTTTCCTGGGCGACTGAGTGGCTTTACCGAAGCAATACGTAGCCTGTCGCTGTGGCCCAACATTTCCGGGCCCAACATTTCCGTAACGTCTAATCGGCTCCATCGGGCTTCCTGTAGGCAATTAGCCCGTGAAACAGTCCGCAGCTAAGCCTTGGTGATTGGCTTATGGTCTTGTTTTTGCCTGATCGGAGTTCCCGATGCGAACAATTGGGGACAGACCACGTTTTTCGGGTTACTAGGTGACTCTACCGAAGCAATACGTAGCCTGTCGCTGTGGCCCAGCATTTCCGGGCCTAACAGTTCCGTAACGCCTAATCGGCGCCATCGGACTTCCTGTAGGTAATTAGCCCGTGAAACAGTCCGCAGCTCAGCCTTGGTAATTGGCTTATGGTCTGGTTTTTGCCTGACCGGAGTTCCTGATGCCGCGTCGCTCCCGACTCGTTCTACCAGGCGTGCCGTTACACCTGATTCAGCGAGGCAATAATCGTCAGATTTGCTTTGTGGCGGACGAGGATTTCGCGGTCTATCTGCATTGGCTTCATCAGTATGCCGACGAGACTGGCTGCCGCCTGCATGCCTATGCGTTGATGACTAACCATGTCCATCTGCTGGTCAGCGCCGATCGCGCACAAGCGCCGGGTGCGCTGATGAAAGCGCTCGGCCAGCGCTATGTGCAGTATTTCAATCGTACGTATCGGCGTAGCGGCACCTTGTGGGAGGGCCGCTACCGTTCTTGCCTGGTCCAGGCTGCGGATTACCTGTTGGTCTGCCAGCGTTACATTGAGCTGAACCCGGTGAGGGCTGGCATGGTGGAACATCCGGCCGAGTATCGGTGGTCGAGTTACCGATCCAATGCCCAGGGGGAGGGTTGTGCACTGATTGAGCCGCATGAGGTGTATCTGGCGCTGGGAACTACGCCGACAGATCGGCACGCCAGTTACCGTGAACTGTTTCGCTACGAGCTCGAACCGGGACTGGTGGATGAGATCAGGCGGGCGACCAACGGGAACTTCGCGCTGGGTAATGCACGGTTTAGTGAGGAAGTGGCCTCTTTGCTCGGTCGGCGGGTGACGCGGGGCCAGGCGGGCAGACCGCGGATGACAAAGGAGGGATAACGATCACAAGGCGCCAAGGCGGATCAGGTTCCGCCGTCTTTGAGAGTGCTGCCATCAGCTTAGTTGAGGGAAAAGGAGGCGGATTACATTTTTACCGTTACGTGCCCCGAGAGTCTTACGGCCGCAACACTGTGTGTCGAAACCCCGCTTCTGACAAGGAGGTGGGGTTTTCGGCTTTCAGGGAAGTGGGGGGTCAGGTCCATTTACCAAAGTAACGTCATGGGTGTGCTTGGCAATAGCCAATGGACCTTCTTTTTCGCTGGCTGGCGGCTCACCCTTTCCCAGCGTCCTTAAGCATTTGTTAGGACTTACTTCCGCTTGCCGCCAGAGCTGGAAAAAGGGGTCAGGTCCATTTACCGATTCAGGCGGGATGCCAAAGCATGAGCTGCGAGATACGTCTTTTGCATCGACCGCGCCTCTGTCGACGTCAACGTTGAGACGCTGGCATACTTCATCAGAGTTGACGAGAATCAAGGACCGCAGCGCTGTCAAGTTCGCCAAGACGTGTGGCTGCAGCGACGCGGAGCATCCTGCCGCTGGACCTGTTCAAGCGATACAGCAAGCTGTCTTTCCCTCTAGGCGGTTGCATAGCTGAAAACACTTGAAATTGCTCAGTTATCGATAGCTATAGCTCAATGCCAGAAGCATTAGCGCTACCTCTACTTAAACCGCAGTGCTGCAACAGCAGCTGTGAATTTCATGGACGAACTAATGACCTCTGAAACCCACACCCGTGAAATCGTTTTTGTCGACAGTCGCGTGCCGCAATTGGAGGCTCTTCTAGCCGCAATGCGCCCGGGTGTCGATCTGGTGATGCTCGATGGCTCGCATGACGGGCTCGCGCAGATCGCAGATTACCTTGGGGCCCATCCCGGTGAGCAGGCGGTCCATATCGTGTCGCATGGGCGTGCGGGTGGTGTCGAGCTGGGCAACCAGTGGCTGGACAGTGACAACCTTGACGCGCACGCCGATGCTCTTGCGCGAATTGGCCAATCTGTTGCGCCGGACGGCGATATTCTGTTCTACGGTTGTAACCTGGCCGCAGGGGCGGCCGGTGCAGAATTTTTAGATCAGCTGGCCCGCGCTACCGGTATGAATGTGGCTGCGTCCGACGACCCGACCGGCTCCGTTCGCCTGGGCGGCGACTGGCAGCTGGAATCCCAAGCAGGGTCTGTAGATACCCTGTCGGCATTCACCGGCCCTGCGCTGCTGGGCTACGACGCCACGCTCGGTGTGGCGTCTGAAAATTTTGATGGTGTGGGACCGGTTCCCCAAAATCTAGCCCGCTCTCTACAGGTTCACGACTGGACGTTTTATTCGAGGGAGTTCAGCGACTTTGCTGTCCATCAATCCGCCAATATTGGCGGAGGGGGCGTAGGTCAAAGTCTGGTCTGGAACCAGTATGGCCTCGCTAAGGATTTCAGCTTCAAGTCCACAGATGGAACGAACTTCAAACTCAACTCCTTTGTTTTTGGTTCGCTTTACGGTGACGCAACGGTAACCCTCTCTGGCTACCGCGACGGTGCGCTGGTGACGAGCGGTGAGAGCATCGACACCAGGACTACCCATGTCGGCCCCAATATTACGTACTCGCTCATTGGTACAACGCCTGACGGTAGCTACGGAAAAGCGATGTTCGGTAGCGGATACGCGAACGTCGACGAAATTCGGTTCTCGTGGAACTCCGTTGCAGCGCTCGAGATAGACGACATCTCAATTTCGCAGGTTGCGGCGAATCCCACAGCTACAATGGTCGTGGCCGATGCCGCCCTGAAGACCGGCGAAACCTCGCTGACGACCTTCACGTTCAGCGAAGCGGTGATCGGCTTTACCACGGCCGACTTGACGATCCCCAACGGGACGCTCAGTAGTCTCAGTTCGAACGATGGCGGGCGCACCTGGACCGCGACCTTCACACCCGACGCCAACACCACGGAAGCGACTAATGTAATTGTGCTGGACATGACTGGCGTATCCAGCGTGGCTTCATCGACTCCCGGCGTGGGGACTACCAACTCCGACAATTTCGCCATTGATACCGCTGCCCCGACCGTTACCAGCCTCGACAGCAGCGCCCCCAACGGCACCTACAAAACGGGCGACACCGTCAGCGTGCAAGTGAATTTCAGCGAGGCGGTAACGGTGACAGGCACGCCCAAGTTGACCCTGGAAACGGGCGCATCCGATCGGGACGTCAATTACGTCAGTGGCAGTGGCACCAGCACACTCAATTTCACCTACACCGTACAGGCGGGGGACACCAGCGCCGATCTGGATTACCTGAGCACCACGGCGCTGGCGCTTAATGGCGGCACCATCACGGACGCAGCCGGTAACGCGGGCATGCTGACTCTTGCCACGCCGGGGACGGCTGGCTCGCTGGGCGCCAACAAAGCCGTCGGCATTGACGGCGTGGCCCCGGCGCTCGCGAGCGGCAGCGTGCCGGCCAATGCCACCTATGGGGCCGGCCAGAACCTGGACTTCACGGTGAGCTACGACGAGGCCGTCACCGTCAACACCGGAGGTGGCATGCCCTACATCGCGCTTACGCTGGACACCGGGGGCACGGTGCAGGCCAGTTACATCGCGGGCTCCGGCACCGACACGCTCACTTTCCGCTACACCGTGGCTGCAGGAAACCAGGATGCCGACGGCATTACGCTTGCCCCCGACATCACCCTGAACGGCGGCACCTTGCGCGACACGGCGGGCAACAACGCGGCGACCGCTGGCATCACCTTTCCCAGCACCTCCGGCGTGCTGGTGGATGCGGCAGCGCCCTCGATCAGCTCAATCAACCGGACAGGCCCCACGACGACCACTGCCGACAGCCTGGACTATGCCGTGACCTTCTCCAAGGCTGTTACCGGGGTAGACGCTGGCGATTTTTTGTTGACCTCGTCCGGCACGACAAGCGGCACCGTGACCGGCGTCAGCGGCTCGGGCGCCACCTACATCGTCACGGTCGATAGCATCACTGGCGACGGCACACTGCGCCTTGACCTCAAGAGCAGTGGCACCGGCATCATCGATGGGGCCGGCAACGCGATTGCGGCCGGCTTCACCTCAGGCCAGATCTACACCATCGACAACACAGTCCCTGCAGCGCCTTCTGCGCCCGATCTGGCCACCGCCAGCGACAGCGGCACTTCCAGCACGGACAACATTACCCACGCCACCATGCCCACCTTCACGGGAACGGCAGAAGCCAATAGCGCCATCAAGCTGTACGACACCGATGGGACAACGCTATTGGGTACCACGATCGCCGATGGCAGTGGTAACTGGTCGATCACCAGCAGCGCGCTGAGCCAAGGTGCCCACACCCTGACCGCGAAAGTCACCGACCAGGCCGGGAACACCGGCGCGGCGTCCCCAGGGCTGGGAATCACCCTCGACACCACCGCCCCGGCTGCGCCCAGTACGCTCGACCTGGCCACTGGCAGCGACAGTGGCACGTCCAGCACGGATGACATCACGCATGACACGACGCCCTCGTTCATCGGGACGGCAGAAGCCAATAGCACCGTCACGCTGTACGACACTGATGGCACAACGATACTGGGCACCACGACTGCCGATGGCAGCGGTAACTGGTCCGTCACCAGCGCCACCCTGATCGAGGGCTCCCACACCCTGACCACCAAGGCTACCGATGCGGCGGGCAATGTCAGCGCGGCTTCTGCCGGTTTGGCAGTTGTCATTGATGGCACGGCGCCCACCCTGGCCATCACCAGCAATGTGTCGACGCTCAAGGCCGGACAAACAGCGACCATCACCTTCACCTTCAGCGAAAACCCCGGCGCCACCTTTACATGGAACGGGTCGGCAGGTGATGTGACGGTTTCCGGCGGTGTGCTCGGCGCCATTGGTGGCGCGGGCCTGACCCGCACCGCAACGTTCACGCCCACGTCAGGCACCGATGCGGGCACCGCCAGTATCACGGTGGCGTCCGCTTCCTACGTGGATACCGCCGGCAACAGCGGAGCATCTGGCGCCCTGCCTTTGCTGACATACGACACCTTGGCACCTGCGGTGCCTTCTGCCCCTGATCTGGCCACCGTCAGCGACAGCGGTACTTCCAGCACGGACAACGTCACCCGCGCCATCACGCCCACCATTACCGGCACGGCCGAAGCGAACAGTACCGTCACTCTCTACGCCACCGATGGCATTTCATCGCTTGGCAGCGCAACCGCTAATGGTTCTGGCAACTGGTCCATCACCAGCGCTACCCTGGTCGAAGGCATGCATACCCTGACGACCAGGGCAACCGATGCTGCGGGCAATATCAGCGCCGCCTCTAGCGGCCTGGACCTGACCATTGACACCACGGCACCCACCTTCGCCTCAGCCACAGTCAATGGCAACCAGCTGGTATTGACGTACACAGAGGCCACCACCCTGGATGCGCTCAACTCGCCCGCTGCAGGGGACTTCGAGGTGCAAGTCGGCGGCGCGCTGCGCACAGTCACCGGCATCGGCATCAACGCAACAGCCAAGACCGTCACCCTGACCCTGGCGACCGCCGTCAGTAACGGCCAAACGGTCACAGTTGCTTATACGGACCATACTGGTAGCGATGACCTCAACGCCATTCAAGACGTTGCAGGCAACGACGTCTCCAGTTTTGGTGCCGCAACGGCGACCAACCTCACGCCACCGCCACCCCCACCGCAATCTCCGCCTACAACGCCGCCAACGACAACCGAAACGGTCGATGGGGTGGTGGTCGAGAGATTGACGGTGACAAATCCGGATGGCTCGACATCGCAGACCATCATGATCCCGGTCGTGGAAGCAAGCAGAGTGGAGATGGTCGGCAACAATGCGCTGGCTGATATTCCGCTTGTCGCGCACAGCTCCGGGGGCGCATTGCTCAGCGCGCAGGTGCCGACCGGCTATGGCCTTCAGGTGAGCGGGGTAGGTTCACCTCAGAGTGCTGGCAGCGCACTGGAGCAGCTGATTCAGCAGATCGAGGCGCGGACCCCGGCGGGCTCCTTGAGCCAGGGCCAATTGGTGGGTGGGGTCTCGAGCTTTCTCCAGGGATTGGTGTCTGACACCCCCCTGCTGGTGCAGACCATCGTGCCGACGACGCCCGCCGGCCTGTCGGCGCCCACGGTCCCGTTGGTCATCAGCGGCATGCCAGCCAGCGTCGATTCGCCGGTTAGTGCGCTTGTCATCGATACGCGAAGTCTGCCGAGCGGCAGCGTCCTTCGGCTCGACAACGTTAACTTTGCCGCATTGATTGGCGCCGTACAGGTGACAGGTGGGACGGGGTCGCAAACCGTGTGGGGCGACGATGCGGCGCAGCACATCGTGCTGGGCGTCGATGATGACGTGCTACATGGCGGTGGCGGTGACGATACCGTGGGCTCGAAGGGCGGCAATGACCGTATCTACGGCGAGGCCGGTAACGACACCTTGTTTGGCGGTGCGGGAGCCGACCGACTACATGGAGGAGGCGACGCGGATACGGCGCGTTACGAAGGCAACCGCGACGATTACATCATCACTCAGGACCACAGTGTGGTCACCGTCCAGTCGAAGGCCGACCCCAGCGATGTCGACACCCTGATCAACGTCGAAACGCTGGTGTTCGCCGATGGCGAGCAGGCGGTTGACTATACAAGCGAACTGAACTGGATCGCCGGGCTTTATCGTCAGGTACTGGGGCGTCAGGCCGACCTCGATGGCATCCAGTATTGGGCCCGGCAGGTTGACGAAGGGAGCGACACCGGTGATGTGGCGCTGCGCTTTTTGGATTCGGTCGAGGCTGGAAAAGCCCTGTCATCCGGCGATAGCTCGGCAACGCTGAATGCACTTTACGAGGGGTTGTTGGGTCGCACGGCGGATATGGCCGGCAAGGCTTACTGGCTGGATCGGTTGGAAAGCGGCATGACCTTGCACGATTTGGCGGCCGGGTTCATGGAGTCCAGTGAGATGCAAACTCAGAATCTTACGGCAACTGAATGGAGCTTCCTGGGGTGAACACCATTCGTATCATCGTGGGATGGTTTGAGTGCTTTAGGCAGGCAGCAATGGGTCGAGCGGCGACTTGCACATCCACCGGAGCTGTCATTTCCACTTCACCATCGGCAAAAAAACGAACGCATCCACCGCACCGACTATTCAATATTGGTGAGTGGAACAAGCGTTTCGTAGCTGTCCGTCGCAGAGTCAGGTTGACATGATCTGGCTCCTAGCTAGACCTGAACATTCGTCGGATCGCTGGCCAGGCCGGAACTCGTAAATTGCTGGTCCGTTCAAGGTCTGAGTTGCCAGCCGTCGGATAGTTATGCCGATGCGATAGCGGGCAGCCCGCCGTGATCCCGGCTAGTTATGATGTCGCTTCGTGCAAGCTATGCAGTCTGCCTTCAGGAAAATACCTTGAACCACGAAGTCTCCGAGTTGGGTGCGTTTCCGTACCGGTCCATTGCTCATCTATATGTAACCTTCCCTGACGGAAGTATGGCTTTGGGCACCGGGGCGCTTGTTGGGCCAAACGATCTCTTGACTGCAACTCATGTGATCTATAGTCCCGAGGCGGGAGGTTGGGCGAGCGATATCAGGATTTCGCTGGGTGCCGATTACAACACCCGCGTATATCGCTATGAAAGCCCATCGCTGCTGGATCTCGGTGGGGTGCGCTGGAACGCCTATGGGTTCCCCTCAGCGACCTTTAGCGATAGTAGCCACGATACACTGACGTTTCGAGAATCACAGTCAGACGTTGCGCTGATTGGACTAGGTCAGGCCGTCGGGGATCAGTTGGGGTACTTCGACATAGCGCCCGGTTACAACTCTGTCCATGCTGCCTATCAGATCGGATATCCCCAGGGCAGCACTGGCATGATGTACGGCTCTGTGTCTGTGCAGCATAACGGCGTTTACGAGATATATCAGGCAACCGCCGGGGGCGGCAACCAGCTCATGGGGCCAGGGAGCTCGGGTGGTCCGCTATTCGTCATCGAGAATGGGACTCCAACCATTATTGGTGTTCGCTCGAGCGGAACCGAGACGAACGCGTACTGGGCTGACATTGGGTATACCTATCAGCAGCTGATGATAGCCATGCGCGCCAATGACGACTTGCTGCCTGCCTGGGTCGCTACGAGAAGCATTGTTGGTACCGTCGGCAATGATGTTTTCTATGCCTCGTCTTCGGCGGAACAGGTGGAGGGTGGGTCCGGTCGGGATGTGCTGGTCTTCGCTTCGGCGCGCAATCAATACAGCGTGGTACTGGATGAACAGGGCGCATCTGTTCGAAGCCGAACCAACAGTACCGATGTAGATCACCTCACTAGCGTTGAGCGTCTGTCTTTCTCAGACGGCACCTTGGCAATCGATGTCGGGGCCGGCGAGGCGGCTGGCGGCACCTATCGTCTTTACCAGGCCGCTTTTAATCGTCAGCCAGATACTGTCGGGTTCATCTACTGGATCGACAAGATCGACGATGGCATGACTTTGCGAGAGGTGGCACGCTCATTTGTCGACAGCAATGAATTTGGTGCACGTTATGGTATCCAGCTAAGCCATGACGTGCTGGTCACGAACTACTACTTGAACGTTCTGGATCGCGCGCCTGAGCCGGCCGGTCACGCCTATTGGCTGGCACAAATGGCTGCAGGACTGAGTGATTCTGACGTTCTGGCCTTGTTCGCGGAGAGTACAGAAAACCAGATCAAGGTCAGCGCTGCTTTGGATCAAGGCTTGTGGCTGTCGTAAATGGTTGGGAAGCACGGTTTCCGATGTGGTGAGCCGCCAATTCTATCGAAGGGAAAAGGGAGGCGTATTTAAGCGCCCAACAACGCAGTGACCGCCCAGCTAGGGCGAGCTTGTACGACCGAAGCAGGTAAGCGTTGGAAGGGTGATGTCGGGGCAGGCATGATGATAAAGTGCCATGCTTCGCCGTGCTCGAGATCTTCCATGTTCTACCCTGCGTCCCTGCCGCTCTCTGGCGATCCCCGTATCGACGGCCTGCTCGAAGCCGCCTCTCCCAGTCTGGCAATGAACCGCGCCATTGGCACTGCTGCTTTGGTGACGTACAGCTTTCTGGAGCAGGTCCCTGCGCCGGGTTCGTCGCCCTGGACAATTGCCGAGTTCCGGCCCCTCAACCAGGTACAGCGTGACGGAGTGAACGCCATGCTGGCTGAGATCTCCGCGGTCACCGGAATTACCTTCCGCCAGGTCGACAGCGGGGGGCTGTTGCGCTATGGGCTCGATGCAGGCTACACGACCGCAGATGGCATGCTGGCCAACGGTTACTCGCGAACGGACCCCTTTGCCACCGATCCGGCTTCATACGTCTGGTTGAACCATCACGTTGCCGAGGTAGCACAGCTTGACGTAGGTTATGGTCGTATGCTTGCGCTGCACGAAACGGCGCACGGACTTGGACTCAAGCATCCTCAGCATTACGGTTCGTATGACTCGGGGCCGGAATTGCCAGCGGATCTGGCAAACGCCCGTTACACAGTGATGGCCTACGCCGGCGGCTCGCGTAACGATCTGGGTGAGCTGGACATACTCGCACTTAAGTACCTGTACGGTGAGCCTGGCATGTCTGCTGCCGAGTACAACCGTATCGATGTGGCCGGGTATTTGTCTGATGTGGCTGCGTGGGGGAGTTTCTTCAATGACTTCATCAGCCTGAGTGCATCCAGCCTGCGTGATACCTCTCCGTATATTGATGCAGGTACCGGGGATGACGTGATTCGGATTATCGATCTGCTAGGCCTGGAAGTGCAGATCGTACCCGTACTTGACGGTGGTCCCGGGCTCGATAGCCTTTGGGTGGATGTGGCGCGGTCGGACGTTAGGCTGGGAAAAACGGCCGACGCGCCGCCGTCACTTGACTACCATTCATCCAACGGAAGCGGCAGGGCGTTCATCTATCTGGATCAGGTCGAGCGCATTCGGTTTAGCGATACGGCATTGGCGCTGGACGTGGAAGGCGGGCCAGGCAAGGTCTTTCGCCTGTATCAGGCAGCCTTCGATCGCACGCCGGACAAGGGCGGTCTCGGTTACTGGATCGCGCGCAACGACGCCGGCTTGTCATTACACGATATTGGTATTGCGTTCATTGCCAGTCGCGAGTTCGCCGAACGCTATGGCCACGACACGCGGGATGACGTTTTCATCAACGCGCTTTACCAGAACGTGCTCGATCGTACCGGTGATCCCCAAGGTCTGGCCTATTGGGGGCACGAGATTGAATCTGGCTCGCACAGTCGCGGCGAGGTGCTCATCGGCTTTAGCGAGAGCGTGGAAAACATTGCGAATCTGATCGGGGTTATCGGGCAGAGCATCGAATATATCTACAGTCCGCTCTAAACATGCCTGTACGGTGCGCGCTGGTGGCGGTGTGGTGAACGAAGCTAGGCGTCCCGCCCTTTCCATTCAAAGCCGTTAGAGCACCCTGCGGTTCACTCCACCGGCTGCTCCAACCGTCCGGTTTCTTGCCAAAAAGCGGTGTTCTCACTGGGCGCGCGTCTCGGAAGGATTGAAAGGCGGCCAGTGCTCCATGTCTTAAAAGGGACTGAAGGCATCCTTGCCAGCGACGGCCTTGCCTATAATCCCCGCTCAGAATGAACTTGGATGCGGGGCCTTTCGCTGCCGCTAAAGGAGGACACATCGATGGCGTTGTTCATTGCCTATCAGGGATTCGATCTAACTCAGCTCAGCGCTTGGTACGGGGACAGCCCGATCGCTAACGAACACCATATCCGCATAGCGAACGGTCCCTATGAGCAGAACTACTACGGCACCTTTCTGTACTACAACGGTGGCCTAGCAGGCGGTACCGTTACCAATACGGACTTCTTGGTCAACGGTGTGCGTCAGTTTTCGATCGAGGGTCTGCAACTGCCAGCTCTTACGGCTGAATATTATCTGGACAGCGGAAATATCCAGGGGCTGTTGAGCCAGGTGTTTGCCGGAAACGATGTATTTTCCGGCTCGGCGGGCAACGACACGTTCAAGATGAGCGGGGGCAACGATCATTACTTGGGTGGGGCCGGCATCGATTGTTTGGTGCTCGACGGGAGCAAGAGCGTCTATAACATCCTGCACACGGCCGACGGGTTTCAGCTCCGTCATGGCTACACCGGGGCCACGGACGATCTGGTGAGCATCGAGCGGCTTTCATTCTCGGATGGCGCCGTCGCACTCGACCTGGACGGCAACGCGGGGAAGGCTTACCGCCTGTATCAGGCTGCCCTGGACCGCAAGCCGGATGCCGGCGGTCTTGGCTACTGGATCGCTCAACTTGACCGTGGTCTGGCAGCGACCGAGGCTGCGAACGGCTTTATCGCCAGCAACGAGTTCGCACAGCGTTATGGTGGCGCGGACAGTAACGAGGCGTTTCTCAATCTGCTCTATCAGAATGTGCTTGATCGGGACGCGGATTCTGGCGGCCTGCAGTATTGGCTCGCCAACATGGCGACCGGCATGCGGCGCGACGAGATACTCCTGGGTTTCTCGGAGTCGGATGAGAACCGTATTGCCGTGAGTGGTGCCATCGATCATGGCATCGAGTATGTCGCTCATTGGCTGTAGCACGCCGCTACTAAGTTTCAAGGTGAGGATATGGGGAGGGTAAGGGTGCTTCACAGGCTCGTCTTTAGAGTGGCCATCGGCAATGTTGATGCCAGTCCTGTCTCAGGCAAGGCCTGCTCCTGCAGCGCCCTTGCCTGTAAAGGCGGTTAGATGCCATCGCGTTCTCACCAACGCTAAGCCGGGTGAACGCGAGCCGAATCAATCGTTTGGTCGGTGGCTGGCAGAGCGGGGCAGGCTATTACCTTGAAGTTGTACCGAGGCCGGACCGCACGGTTATCGATCAGTCCGGTAGCGAAAACTTCGCATCTATTAACCAGGGCGGTGATTTGCTTGTCGCAACCGTTAGTCAGAGCGGTAGCCCAACGAAGCATTCGTAGCGCAAACCGGGTCGGTGAACGTGGCCACTGCGATGCAGTCTGGGCTCAGCGATTACGCCTCGATCGCGCAGGCCGGCACGAACAACCTGGCGACCATAACCTAGCAATATACGATGCAAGGGCCTGAGCCCTTCAGACCGACCGAAGCCTGGCAGGCTGAGATGGGTTGCAAAGTGCCCGTATCGGCCTGTACGGGTGCTGTGGTTTTGAGTAAAGACACCATATTCCGCAAATGGGAATCAGGCTGGGTGGCCAGGTGCTGGGGGGCTGGCTTCGTTATCCTTCGTCGCGGTGGATTCCTCTCTGGGCTGCTGTTAACATGCGCGCCGCTCGGCATCCAGCATCCGGCTGCTGCGCCGAGGCCCGGTGTTAAGCCCATTTAGCTCAGCGGTAGAGCACTCCCTTGGTAAGGGAGAGGTCGGCAGTTCGATTCTGCCCATGGGCTCCATTTTCAAACTCTTTGTCATCTTCGATACGACATCTGTCTGGCGTGTGAGGAAACAGGCTCTAGCTCCGAGTTGTCGATGTTCTAGAGGCGGAACAGGGTCGGCGTTCTGATGATGCCACCCTAGCTGCACGTTTTTTTGCGTTCCAGTTCATGAGCCACAGGCAGTTCAGCCCGGGGGTACAGTTCGGGGCATTGCCAGGCCGCGCGCTCAGATCAAGTAAAGGACCTGCGCCGCATCTGTGCCAACTGTAGCGTCAGGTCAGGTTACCGAATGTAAACGTGCCGCTGTCATTGGCGTAGCCACTATTATTCGTACTGGTCGAGGCGGCAATCTCTGCTGCCTTGAGTCTTGCCAATTCGCCCAGGCGGCTGAGGTGCTGTGTTGATAGAAGCTGGCAGTAGGCGGCTGGAAGCGCGCCAGCCCGCATCAATTCTTGCAAGGCGGCAGGCTCGAGGCTCGTCAGCGCGGCTTCATCAATTTGATACAGGCCGCCAAGGTTGCGATCGCCTTCGGATGTAGTAACCGTTATCGGCCAGGGCGAAATAACCCCGTACTGCCTCAACGAATCGCAGGCCTGCTTGGCTGCTTGTCCGCTGTTCGCCGTTTGCTCAAGGAAACTCAGAATCTCCCGGATGGCGGGTGAGGGTTCGTTGTGTGCGTCGAAGAAAGCCTCGCCCTGCAGATCCTCGGTAACCAAGCCGGAATCTTCATCGACGCACAGCACTTGCTGACCCTGGTCGGTTGCGGCTAGGCGAAACGGGTAGGCCCGTAGCCCGGCAGGAATATAGCCGCCTTGCCATTGGCCGTCCGCGGCAACAAACAGGCTGCGTTCTGGCTCGAGGCCCAGAACGGCGGCGGGTACGAAAGTACCGTCCTGCTCGATCAGCGCAATAGGTAGCGTCATTGCTGCCTTGGGCAGTTCCGCCAACGCCAGTGGAACGACAGCATATTGGCTGGCAAACCTGTAGTCGGAGTGGCGCAGCCAGCGCTTGCCTGCGTGCCGGCCGCTTGAAACGATCTGGTAGTTGGGCATGGTGCGTCTACTCGCTGCTTTTGGGCTTGCGCGAGGCGCGGGGCTTTTTCGGTTTGACCTGTTCGGTCGACTCGGCTGACATTTTGACTGCTGTGCGCAGGGCAATGACATAGGCATTGCGAGCGGTCTGGGCAATGGCGAGCTGTTGTTGCAGGCGGGCCATCTCGGCGTCTACTGCCTGGATGTTAATCATCTGATTGCGTGCTTCGTCGGAGAGCTTCTCAGTACTGTAGCGGGTGCCGTCGAGAGTCAGGTATTCAGGCTGAGCCATGTTCTGTCTTGTCCTGTTCTGTTCATTTCGAGGCGGGCAGCATAAAGGACGCCAGCATGGATAAGGAACCCTTGCATCGCACACTGCTCGCTTGAGCTGCTGATGGCTGGCATTAGCAAGGCTTTTCTCGTCTTCTAAGGCTGGAGCCCGGCGTACACGTTATAGGTGTTCCGTGCGCAGCGATCCCACGAAAATTGCCGCGAATGCAGCTGCCCTTTTTCTGCGAGAGTGCGTCGTTCGTCGGGATGCTCAAGCAGGCAATGGATCCGTTCGGCAAGCTGAGAGCTGTCCCCTCGATTGAAAAGGCAGCTTGCACCATCAGCGAATTCAGCCATCGACGTATCGGCGGTACATATGGTCGGCGCGCCGCAGCTCATCGCCTCGAGCAGAGGAAGGCCGAACCCTTCATAGAGTGACGGAAATGCAAACAAGGCTGCGCCGGAATAGAGTGCTGGGAGGCTGTGCTCAGGGACAAAGCTCAGGTGCTTGAGCCCATGAGTCGTCATGCTCTGGATCCGCGCTTGCAGGCGTTTGTTGTTCCAGCCCGGTGCGCCGGCGAGTACAAGCGGGTAAGCCTGTCGAGTGGCCGGGGGGAGGCTCGACCAGGCGTCGAGCAATATCTCTATGCCCTTGCGGGGTTCCAGTGTGCCTACGAACAGGAGGTATTCACCGTACCGGAGCCCGAAACGGTCAAGCGTAGTTTGGGCGAGTTGGCTGTGCTGGGGACGGTAGAAATCGGAAGCGCCGAGATGGATCGCAGAAACCATGCTTGGGTCGACGTGATAGGTCTGGATCAGCTCCTGTCGGATGTACTCCGAATCGGTAATGATCGCATCGGCTCGTTCCAAGGTTCGTGGAAGCTGTCTGGTAAGCCATTCGACTCGCTTGGGCGGGTGGAATTCTGGATAGCGGATGAATGACAGGTCGTGGATTGTTGCAACACATGGGCCGCGGTGGGCCTTGAGAATGAAGCTGGGCTCATGGTAGATGAAGCCGGCTCTGCGGCGGGCGCCGATACTCAGCGCCCCGTTTCTAAAAGCTTCCCTGGCCCGGTAGGCAAGCGCTGATTGGCGTAGCCTGCTTCTTAGCCTGTTGGCTACCGTCGCGCCCGCTGTCGGGTTTGCGCTGTGATGTCTGGTGGCACTTGTATTCAGGCAGTTGGCGATTGCGTTCTGGGAAGGTGAGAAGGCGTAGCCCGAAAAGCAGTCGATCTGCTCGATTTCGGGCATCTTCTGGAGAGCGCTGAGCAGATTGAAGGTGTAGTTACCGATGCCGGTAAGAGGAGGCGAAAGGGATTCCGCATTGACCAGAAGCTTCATTATGCGACAGCCACCTTAGCCCGCCAGTGGTCGAGCAGCTCCTTCAGCGTCTCGTTCAAACTGATCGTTGGCGCCCAGTCCAGGGCTTGACGCAGCCTCGCGCTGTCGCCAGCGGCATACGGAATATCAGATGGGCGCATGCGCGTCGGATCCTGCTCGACGGCAATAGTACTTGTCTCGCTCAGTTGAATCAGCGTATCTAGCAGTTCGGCGATCCGATGCGAGCGACCCGAAGAAATATTGAAACACTGCGGATGAGCAGTGGCCTCGTCAGACAGTCTCAGGAGCATTTCATAGGCGCGGCAGACATCGATTACGTCAAGGAAGTCTCGGCTGGCTTGTAGGTCGCCGACTTTCAACACGGGTTCCTGCTTGCCGGCCTCGATCAAGGCGATCTGGCGAGCAAAAGAAGCGGTCACGAAATCAGGCGACTGATGCGCGCCGATGTGATTGAAAGGTCGTGTCACAACGCCGCGAATCCCGCGGCGAAAATATTCGTTGAAGGCAGTCTCTGCCGCCAATTTGCTTGCTGCGTACGGGTTCTGTGGTAAACAAGCGACGCCCTCGTCGAGCGGTACGTTTGCCTTGAACGCGGCACCGTAGACATCCGCAGAGCTCACAAAAAGAACGAAGCATTCAGGCGCGAACTGGCGAATGGCTTCTAACAGGTTAATGCTGCCCATCACGTTGGTTTGCCACGTTAGCTGTGGCAACTCGAAGCTCTTCGGAATATGGGTGATCGCGGCCAGGTGAACTACGTGTGTAGGTGAGGTAGTGCTGACTATCCGGGCGATAGGCGCCGGCTCGCGGATGTCGCAGCTGATCGTTTCGTTGGCAAATGGCACAGTCAGGCCATCACGTGACGACACGGCAATGACGTGATGGCCAGATAGTTGAAGTACTCTACATAGCTGCTGCCCAACAAATCCGTTAGCGCCTGTAATCAGCGTGCGTCGCATGGTTCTCTCTCTGGCCGGAGGGCTGGCCCGCTAGTTTACAGAGCGCTCTTGATGCTGGCGAGCAATGCCAGCGACGGCGGCGCAGCGGCTGCTTGGCGGGAGTTGCCGAGCAGCCTAAACTGCGCGGCTTTGCAAGTCGTACGCTCAGCTGGAGGCTGCGCGCCCTTGGCAAGGGCGACAGGTACATACTGAGCGGGGCATGTTGTTGTCGCTCGCTATTTCAGTTGGAGTTCCGAATGTTTACGCCTGTAATTCTTGCCGGGGGCAGCGGCTCCCGTTTGTGGCCGCTATCGCGGCAGGGCTTTCCAAAGCAATTTCTGGCTCTGGACGGGCAAGGGCGGGGTTCTATGTTCCAGTGCGCCCTGGCCCGGCTGGATGGGCTTGAGCACGCGATGCCGCTTGTTGTGAGCAACGAGCAGCACCGCTTTGTCGTGGCTGAACAGCTGCGTCTGGCTGGTCGGGTCTCTGACAAGATTATCCTTGAGCCAATGGCACGCAATACTGCTCCTGCGATTGCCCTCGCGGCCTTAGCTGCAACTCGGAACGGCGGCGATCCGGTCATGCTGGTCCTGGCGGCAGATCACCTCATTCCAGATGAGCAAGCCTTCCACGCTGCAGTCATGTCGGCGCTAGCGCATGCGACTGATGGGCGACTTGTGACCTTCGGTATCAAGCCGATGCATCCCGAAACCGGTTTTGGCTATATCCAATGTGGCGAGGCTGTGGGCGATACGGGGCGGTTGATCGTTGCTTTCAAGGAAAAGCCATCGCTCGTTCTGGCGCAAGAGTATGTCGCGTCGGGGCAATACCTGTGGAACAGCGGCATGTTCATGTTCCGTGCTTCCAAGTACCTGAGTGAGCTTCAACGTCTCCGTCCGGATATCCTCGAAGCCTGCCGGTCCGCGTTCAACCACGCGGAGCATGACGGGCACTTCTTGCATGTCCCGGCTGAGCATTTCGCGCTGTGTGACGACGAGTCCGTTGATTACGCAGTGATGGAGCACACCGATGCCGGCGTAATGGTGCCGTTGGATGCCGGCTGGAATGACCTTGGCAGCTGGGCTGCCATTTGGGACGCCAATGAGCACAACGCTGATGGCAACAGCCATCAGGGCGACGTGATGTCTGTAGAGAGCCGTAACAATTTGGTGCAGGCACATCACCGTCTGGTTGCCACCGTTGGCGTCGAAGATCTCGTGATCGTTGAAACCAAGGATGCGGTTCTGGTCGCTCACCGGGATAAGTGCCAGCAGGTCAAGCAGATTGTGCAGCGACTGCAGGTCGAGCAGCGTGACGAGTTCATCAATCACCCTCTCGTCAGTCGTCCCTGGGGACACTATGACACGGTCGATAGGGGCGAGCGTTACCAGGTGAAACGCATCACGGTGCTGCCAGGCGAATGCTTGTCGCTGCAGTTGCACTATCACCGTGCTGAACATTGGATTGTGGTATCTGGAACGGCCAAGGTCGTCTGCGGTGACAAAGAAATGATCCTGTCAGAAAACCAGTCCACCTATATCCCGCTCGGAATAAAACATTCGCTTTCCAACCCCGGCAAGATGCCGCTGGAACTCATCGAGGTTCAGTCCGGTGCGTATTTGGGGGAGGATGATATCGTCCGGTTCGAGGATCGCTATGGGCGTGCCGGCAGCTAATGCTGGCCGGGGCTAACCATTAGTCTTGGCGTCGAGGTGGGGCGATTCGACGTCCGGCTCTGTAAGCATGGGTGACGGGCGGGTGTTCCGACTGGGTTGCGTTTGGACGCTCGGCTCTAGGCGTCGCCACGTGGGCAGTGTTCAGTCGGTGTTTTCGATCGCCTTACGTCTATCGTTTGTTGCGTCGTCCATGACTCGCTTCCTTCCATAATGCCGAAAATGTGGTTCACAACCGCGGCAGCGACCAGTTGCGTAATGGCGCCCTGATGCGTCGTCTTGCTACATGTTTGGCTGGAGGGTTTGAGGTTGTGTCTGTTTGGGGCCGCAGACAGTCCGGTACTCAGGAGCGACAGGCGCCTGGCCTGACGATCCAATGGGTACGCCTGCGATTAATTTGCGTAGAATTCGCCGCCGGGCAGCTATGGATGGCTGCATCTGCGAAGAGACCTTTGTGTGAAACGAAAGATACTGGTGACCGGCGGGACTGGCTTCGTAGGCGGAGCGTTATTGAAGCGCCTCGTTGGATGCACGGACACGCAAGTACTTGCCTGGATACGTCGAGTGGACTCGCTGTTGCCGGTTGGCGTGATTCCGGTGCCGGTCTCGCAGAGTCGCATCTTTGCGGCCGGCAGCCAGATCGACGGCGTCGATACGGTTATCCATTGTGCTGCTCGTGTACACGTCATGAAAGAAAAGGTAGCTGATCCGCTCGCAGAGTTTCGTAAGGTCAACGTTGACGGAACCCTGGAGCTGGCTCGCAGCGCCATTGCGTCAGGTGCTCGGCGGTTCATCTTCATCAGCTCGATCAAGGTCAACGGTGAGTCGACTCCGCCCGGTACGCCATTCACCGCCGATGACGTCCCACAGCCCGTTGACGCTTATGCAATATCGAAGTTCGAGGCCGAGTCCGCGTTGCGGGCGTTGGCGTCTGAGACGGGGCTGGAGGTGGTGATTATTCGGCCGCCGCTTGTATACGGGCCGGGGGTCAAGGGGAACTTCAACAAAATGATGGGCTGGTTGGCGACTGGGTTGCCGCTGCCGCTAGGGGCGGTCAGCAACCGGAGGAGTTTTGTCGCGCTCGATAACCTGGTCGATCTTGCCGTGACCTGTATCAATCACCCGGCCGCTGCCAACGAGGTGTTTCTCGTCAGCGATGATCGTGATTTTTGTACGACCGAACTTCTGCGTCGGATGGCTTCGGCATTGGGCAGGTCTGCACGGCTGTGGCCCGTACCGTTGTCCTGTCTGAGTGCCGCGGCGGGTCTGTTGGGCAAGCGTGGCGCTGTTGATCGCCTTTGTAGCTCGCTTCAGGTCGATATCGGCAAGACTCGACGTCTGCTTGACTGGTCACCTCGGGTGGGTGTGGATGAAGCCATGGAGAAGACCGCGGCGGACTTCCTGCGCCGGAGCAGCCAATGATCTGGTTGTTGTCAACGCTTTCAGTAATTTGTTCCTACGGCATGACCGGGGCTTTGCGTCGATACGCGCTTAAGCGCAGTCTGCTGGATAGACCAAACTCACGCAGCTCCCACATTGCTGCCACTCCGCGAGGCGGTGGGATGGCCTTCGTCGTGGTGTTTCTCGTAGTGCTTGTGCTGCTTTGGTGGTGGGGCGCGGTGGACGGAATGCTGGCTGTCGCGCTGCTAGGCGCAGGCGCAAGCATTGCCGTGCTCGGTTTTGCTGACGATCATGGACATATCGCCGCACGGTGGCGGTTGCTCGGGCATTTTGTCGCCTCGGGATGGGCGCTGTTCTGGCTCGGCGGCTTGCCGCCCGTGATTATCCTGGAAGGCAGCCTGGACCTCGGGTGGGTTGGGCACACTCTCGCTATCGTGTTCCTGGTCTGGTTGCTCAATCTGTACAACTTCATGGATGGCATCGATGGAATTGCCAGTATCCAGGCCGTCAGTGCATGCGTGGGGGCAATGCTCTGCTATCAGCTTGCGGTCTTGGAAGGGTTGCCGGTGATGGAACTCGGAGTGCTGGAGTGGGTGCTGGCTTGCTCGGTGGTGGGCTTTCTATGCTGGAACTTCCCCAAGGCACATATTTTCATGGGAGATGCGGGGAGCGGCTTTCTTGGTCTCGTCATGGGTATTTTCGCGTTGTATGCCGGCACACAGCAGCCACGCTTGCTGTGGTGCTGGTTGATATTGCTTGGCGTGTTCATCGTTGACGCAACTTTCACGCTGTTGCGTCGTCTGCTGCGTGGCGAGGCCATCTATGAAGCGCACCGCAGCCATGCGTATCAGGGCGCGGCCAGGCGGGTAGGTAGGCACGTCCCGGTCACACTATCGGTCGTGCTGATCAACGTCGTTTGGCTGGTTCCCTGGGCGCTCAGTGTCGCTTCTGGTCGAGTCGATGGTGTTAACGGGCTGGCCATTGCCTATCTGCCATTGGCTGGGCTCTGTGTATGGCTCCGTGCAGGGGCAGCTGAGTAGTGCTTTTCGAGGGCGTGACCCGCTTTTACGAGTCATTTTTGGGCAAATTGAACGATGCTGCGTGACTATCTTTTAGGGTTGCCGAGACGGTACAAACGATTGCTGCAGGTACTGGCCGACGTGGTGCTGGTTTGGGTGGCCCTGTGGTTGGCATTCGTCGTGCGGCTCGGCTCGTACGAGGATGTGGATCCATTCGGCGGGCATGCCTGGCTATTCCTGGTGGCGCCGCTGCTGGCGATTCCGTTATTCATACGGATCGGAATGTACCGCGCAGTGATGCGCTACCTGGGCAATGAGGCGCTAATCGCCATTGCCAAAGCGGTGACGCTTTCTTCGCTTTTCTTGGCATTGGCCGTCTACTGGTACCGCGATGTGCCGGCGTTCGTTCCGCGTTCTCTGGTATTCAACTACTGGTGGATCAGCCTGATACTGCTGGGTGGGCTGCGTCTTCTGCTTCGCCAGTATGTGCTTGGGGATTGGTACAGCGTCGGCTTGGCGAATCCGTTCGGTCGCGATGATGGCCTGCCACGAGTCGCTATCTACGGTGCGGGGGCCGCCGGCAACCAATTGGCTGCAGCTCTGCGCATGGGGCGGTCGATGCGCCCGGTGGCGTTTATCGATGATGACGGCAGTATAGCGAACCGAGTCATTGCCGGTCTGAAAGTCTACAAGCCCAAGCATATCGCGCAGATGATAGACGAGACTGGCGCAGGGGAGGTTCTCCTTGCTATTCCATCGGCCAACCGCGCCAGGCGAAGGGAGATTCTGGCGGCACTTGAACACTTTCCGCTGCATGTCCGTTCAGTCCCCGGCTTCATGGATCTGGCGAGCGGTCGGGTAAAGGTGGAAGACATCCAGGAGGTTGACATTGCCGACCTCCTCGGGCGCGACAGTGTAGCGCCGCGGGAGGATCTGCTTGAGCGCTGCATTCGCGATAATATTGTGTTGGTGACCGGCGCGGCCGGCTCCATAGGCTCTGAGCTAAGCCGACAGATTCTGTTGTTACATCCGCGTACTTTGATACTGTTCGACCATAGCGAGTACGGGCTTTACCAGATTCACGGCGAGCTCCAGCAGCGCGTCAGCGAACTGGCCTTGTCGCTCGATCTCGTGCCGGTCCTCGGATCGGTCCGCGATCCGGGCCGCCTGTTTGCTGTAATGAGCAGCTGGAGTGTGACAACCGTTTATCACGCAGCGGCGTATAAGCATGTTCCAATGGTGGAGCACAACATCGCCGAAGGCGTAGAAAATAACGTGTTGGGGACTTTGCATTGCGCTCAGGCTGCAATCCGGTCAGGCGTGAAGCACTTCGTGCTGATTTCTACCGACAAGGCTGTCCGTCCGACGAACATAATGGGCAGCACCAAGCGGTTGGCGGAGATGGCCTTGCAAGCACTTAGCCGCGAAGCGGCCCCGGTGCTCTATGGCCAGCCTGATGTAATCAATCAGGTCAACAAGACGCGTTTCACCATGGTTCGGTTCGGTAATGTCCTTGGGTCGTCAGGCTCGGTGATTCCATTGTTCCGGGAGCAGATCCGAAAGGGTGGTCCGGTCACCGTGACGCATCCGAAGATCACCCGCTATTTCATGACAATCCCCGAGGCCGCCCAGCTCGTGCTTCAGGCTGGTTCGATGGGGCTGGGCGGCGAAGTATTCGTGCTGGACATGGGCGCGCCCGTGCAAATTGTCGAGCTGGCTGAGAAAATGATCCACCTGTCAGGGCTGTCCGTTCGTAGCGAAAGGAACCCCAAGGGAGATATCGCCGTAGAATTCACCGGCCTCAGGCCTGGTGAAAAGCTTTACGAAGAATTATTGATCGGAGATAACGTGACCCCAACGGGCCACCCGATGATACGCTCGGCCAGCGAGCACTACCTGCCCTGGGATGAGTTACGTCTTGTCTTGGTCGACCTGATCACGGCGCTACACTCGGATGACTTCGAGCAGGTCAGGCAGATACTGCGCGCCACAGTAGATGGCTATGCTCCGCGCGAGGATATCGTTGACTGGATTTACCAGCAGCGCGGACTCAAGCAGCCACCGGTGAGCTGATCGCCCAGTCCGAACCGATCAGTTGATGCCTGCCGGCTTGAAAATACCCTTGAGATCACTATATGGAATCACGATTTCAGGGTGACCGCTCGAATACGGTGCGATGCTGTAAACGTCGTATTTGAGCAAGACATTGTCGCGCAGGAACGCGATGTTTGATGTCTGCTGAAACGGCCATTGGCAGCTGAAAGTGGCATCGTGCTCGTTGGCTAGCAGCCATTGCTGATGCGCCTTCGCAGCAACGCGCCAGAAAGCACCCTCCTTGCCAGGCATCACCACATCGGCGAGCTTCAGCTCACGGTCTTGCTCGCGGTCGAAGTTGATGAAGCCGCGTCCGGGCATTCCGTGAGCGCCGCCAGTGTGAATATAGCTCGACAGCTCTACCACCAATAGCGGCGCATGTTGTTCACGCAGTTTGGCTTGAAGATAGCTGCTCCACCCTGGTTCCGCGTCTCTCAGGAAGGCCTGTTGATAACCCTCGAGCGACGCCGGGACTTCAGCATCCGGGCTGTTTACCGTCATCTCGCGCAACCGTTGGTCGATCAGCGCGTTCAGTGCGGGCTCGTTTTCGAACAGCTGAGTATCTATGTTCACCAATGGGCAGCTATCGTCTTGTGCAGGACAGCCGGCTGGACGTTGCTCGCTGAGAATCTGTCGAACCTCCACAGGCGGCTCTCCACCGAAGTGTTGGCAACCTCCAATGAGCAGACTGAATGCTATTAACGCGATGGCATTGCGGATTGGCATCAATGGATTGGCTCCTGCGGCGGTTTCAGTGCGGGTTCGAGTGCGTGAGCAGAGCGAAGTTCGAGAATCGCCATCTGGGCATCTTCCGTCGTGCGAATGGTCTGCTAAGGGCTGCGTTTGAGCAAATGGCGCGCTACGATGGCAGCAGAAAGACCGCTCACGCTGTGACGGTTGCAGCCTTTTCTGGTACCGGCAGGTGCTTGAATAAACCGATATGTGAGTTGTTCATGAACGATATTTTCAAAGCCGGCGCCGACGATGTCGAGATCATCCAGCGCGAGCGCTGCTTCAGTGGGTTCTACAATCTTGACCGGTTTCGTCTTCGCCATCGTCTGTTCCGAGGCGGCATGGGCGCGGAGATCGAGCGCGAGCTGTTCGTGAGGCACGATGCAGTCTGCGTGCTGCCTTACGATCCGCAACGCGACGAGGTGGTCCTGGTTGAGCAGTTTCGTGTTGGCGCCATGGCCCATGGAGACAACCCCTGGCTGGTGGAGACGGTTGCCGGGCTGATTGATAAAGACGAGCAGCCTGAAGAGGTGGCGCGTCGAGAGTCGATCGAGGAAGCAGGCCTGGAACTCGGCGAGCTTTGGCCGGTGTCTGTTTACTATCCGTCCCCGGGGGGCAGCACCGAGCGCATCCACCTCTACGTTGGACGCTGCAGCAGTGTCGGTGCGGGCGGTGTATTTGGGCTGGAAGAAGAGGGGGAAGATATCCGTGCCGCTGTGTGGTCTCTTGATAATGCATTGGAGGCGCTGCGCGACGGCCGGATTGATAACGCGGCTACGATCATTGCCCTGCAGTGGTTGGCCTTGAACCGCAGCGAGATCAGGGAGGCGTGGATATGAGGCGAACCCGCGAGCGATACCGTGTCGACCTGTTGGAGTTGCAGGCGGCCTGCGAGGCGAACTACATGCGCTTGATGCGCTTGCTGCCTGCGATGCGCAACCACCCGGATACACGTCGGATCGCCATGAGTCAGGGCGACCGGCTGCTCGGCGTGCTGGTGTTGACAGTGACCGAGAGCTGCCCCTACACCACCACCGTCCACATCAGTCAGCAAGACTGCCTGCCTTGGTTACCAGTGCCGCAGATGGACGTGCGGGTCTATCACGATGCGCGTATGGCTGAGGTGATCGGCGCCGAGAATGCTCGGCGTTTCCGCGGCATTTACAGCTATCCCAACGCGCAGATGCATCAGCCTGACGAGAAGAATCAGCTCAATCTGTTCCTTGGAGAGTGGCTCGGCCACTGCCTGGCCTGTGGCCATGAGATGGAGTCTGTGCTTTAAGCGAAGCAGTGCGCGTCTGAATGGATGCTGGCGTTGTGCTATGCATCGATGATGCTCCCAAGCGGTTCTGTGATGCATGCCCGCATCGCGCGGTTTACCCCTGCAACTCCCAGCCACCATAATTCTTACGCGATTTCGCCAAAGGAGACGGGTCTTGGCTGCTGCGCCGCTCACTGTTGAAAACGACTCGGTATTGCTCGTACAACTGACCGATAGCCATCTGTTCGCCGAATCAGGCGGCAAGCTGTTGGGCATGGATACGGCTGAGAGTCTGCAGCGTGTCGTCGATCTGGTTCTCGAAGAGCAGCCTCGTATCGACCTGATGTTGGCGACAGGTGATCTCTCTCAGGACGGCTCACTTGCCTCCTATAAGCGGTTTCGCCAGTTGTCCGAGCGTATTGATGCGCCGGTGCGCTGGTGCCCGGGCAACCATGATGAATTGACCTCGATGCAAGAGGCCGTCCGTGGCAGCGAAATGATGATGCCTGTGCTTGATATCGGTGCATGGCGGGTCGTCATGCTCGATACGCTGGTGCCGGGCGCGGTATTCGGCATGCTGCGTGAGGATCAATTGGACTTGCTGGAGCGAACCCTGCAGCAGTCACCGGAACGGCCTCACCTGGTCTGCCTGCATCATCACCCCGTTTCGATTGGCAGTCGCTGGATGGACAGCATTGGATTGCACAACCGTGAGGCGCTGTTCGAAGTGCTGGACCGTTTCAGCTGCGTCAAAGCGTTGCTCTGGGGGCATATTCACCAGGCATTCGATAGCGAGCGCCGTGGTGTTCGCTTGCTAGCCACCCCGTCGACAGGGGTGCAGTTCACGCCCGGCAGCGAGGACTTCCAGGTCGACACACTCGCACCAGGCTACCGTTGGCTGCGGCTGTATGCCGACGGCAAGCTCGAGACAGGTGTCTCGCGAGTGGTCGGCACCGACTTCGTAGTCGACTACAGCGTCAAAGGGTATTGATAGTTCAAACCCTAAGGCATTTGGCGCTGAATCAACCCCATACTCATCTGCTTCCGGTTTCCCAGGCGGCCTCCCGCTTCTCTGGCAGCTTGCAACTTGCGCGCCTCGCCTAGTAGCCTTCCCATCCTTTGTCAGCCCAGCGAATCAGCATGACCCGCGACCAGCCCACCATTCTCTATATGCATGGCCTCAACAGTTCACCGCTGTCGCAAAAGGCCAGCCAGTTGACGGCGGCGCTGAGTCGCCTGGGCCTGACCGCCTCGCTGCAGGTGCCGACGCTGCATCATCACCCTCGTCAGGCGATTGCGCAGCTCGAGAAGGCCATCGCCGAGTTGGGGCGGCCACTGCTGGTCGGCAGCTCCCTCGGCGGATACTATGCAACCCATCTCGCCGAACGCTACGGGCTGAAGGCCCTGCTGATCAATCCGGCCGTGACGCCTCATTGCCGTTTCGATGGCTATCTCGGGCCTCGGACCAACCTCTATAGCGGCGAAGTCTGGGAGCTGACTGAAGACCATGTCACGGCGCTAGCTGAGCTGGAAGTGCCGTCGCCGCAAGATGCCGAACGCTATCAGGTCTGGTTGCAGACAGGCGACGAGACGCTGGATTACCGCCATGCGGCCGATTTCTATAAGGGCTGTGCCGTGCGCATCCAGGCCGGCGGTGATCACGGTTTCCAGGGATTCTCCGAGCGGCTTCCTGCCTTGCTGGCGTTTGCCGGCTTCGATCCGGTGCTGTTTGCAGACGTCGATTTTTCCGATCTATAAGGACATCACGAGACGAACATGTCTTATACCGCCGAAGCCATTGAAGTCCTCTCCGGCCTGGATCCGGTGCGCAAGCGACCAGGCATGTACACCGACACCTCGAGGCCCAACCACCTCGCCCAGGAAGTCATCGACAACAGTGTCGATGAAGCCTTGGCGGGCCACGCCAGCTCGGTCCAGGTGATTCTGCACCAGGATAATTCGCTACAGGTGATCGACGATGGTCGTGGCATGCCGGTGGACATCCATCCGGAAGAGGGGGTTTCGGGTGTCGAGCTGATCCTCACCAAGCTGCACGCCGGTGGCAAGTTCTCGAACAAAAACTATCAGTTTTCCGGCGGTTTGCACGGCGTCGGTATTTCCGTGGTTAACGCGTTGTCGACCCGTGTGGAGGTGACAGTCAAGCGCGAAGGCAACGAATACCGCATGGCGTTCGCCGATGGCTTCAAGGCCAGTGAGCTGGACATCATCGGAACCGTTGGCAAGCGCAACACCGGCACCAGCGTGCATTTCTGGGCCGATCCCAAGTATTTCGACTCGCCGAAGTTTTCCATCAGCCGGCTCAAGCATGTGCTCAAGGCCAAGGCCGTGCTTTGTCCGGGACTGAATGTCAGCTTCGAGGATAAGAGCACCGGTGAGAAGACCGAATGGCACTACGAAGACGGCCTGCGCTCGTATCTCGTCGACGCCGTCAGCGAGTTCGCTCGGTTACCTGACGAGCCTTTCTGCGGCAGTCTGGCTGGCAGCAAGGAGGCAGTCGACTGGGCCCTGCTGTGGCTACCGGAAGGCGGTGACAGTGTCCAGGAAAGCTACGTCAACCTGATACCCACCGCGCAGGGCGGCACCCACGTCAACGGCCTGCGCCAGGGGCTGCTGGATGCCATGCGCGAATTCTGCGAGTTTCGAAATCTTCTGCCGCGCGGCGTCAAGCTCGCGCCAGAGGACGTCTGGGAGCGGATCGCATTCGTGCTCTCGACGAAGATGCAGGAGCCGCAGTTTTCTGGTCAGACCAAAGAACGTCTGTCGTCGCGCGAGGCCGCTGCGTTTGTCTCTGGCGTGGTCAAGGATGCGTTCAGTCTCTGGCTCAACGCCCATCCCGAGCTGGGCTTGCAGCTGGCCGAGCTGGCTATCAGTAACGCCGGACGACGGCTCAAGGCAAGCAAGAAGGTCGAGCGCAAGCGTGTCACCCAGGGACCGGCACTGCCCGGCAAACTGGCCGACTGTGCCGGGCAGGATCCGGCGCGCTCCGAGCTGTTCCTAGTCGAGGGTGATTCTGCCGGCGGATCCGCCAAGCAGGCGCGCGACAAGGAGTTTCAGGCAATCATGCCGTTGCGCGGCAAGATCTTGAATACCTGGGAGGTCGACGGCGGTGAGGTGCTGGCCAGCCAGGAGGTGCACGACATCGCCGTGGCCATCGGGGTCGATCCGGGCGCGGCGGACATCTCCCAGCTGCGCTACGGCAAGATTTGCATCCTCGCTGATGCTGACTCGGACGGTCTGCATATCGCTACGCTGCTCTGCGCGCTGTTCGTTCGTCATTTCCGCCCGCTGGTGGATGCCGGTCATGTCTATGTGGCCATGCCGCCGCTGTACCGCATCGATCTCGGCAAGGATATTTTTTATGCGCTCGACGAAGCCGAGCGTGACGGCATCCTGGATCGCCTGCTGGCGGAAAAGCGCCGCGGCAAGCCGCAGGTCACGCGCTTCAAAGGCTTGGGTGAGATGAACCCGCCTCAGCTGCGAGAAACCACCATGGACCCTAACACCCGCCGGCTGGTGCAGTTGACGCTGGATGACTTCGACGGCACGCGCGAAATCATGGACATGCTATTGGCCAAGAAGCGCGCAGGTGACCGCAAGAGCTGGCTGGAGTCCAAGGGCAATCTTGCGGAGGTGCTGCTTTGAGTGCTCGCTGGATGGCGCTGCTGGTCGCGCTGGCAGTGCCGTTTTCGGCAGCCGCCGCGCCCGAACTGACAATAGTCAGCGAGCATCCCGTCGAAGGGATCGCTGCGGGTAATCTCTCCGGGCTGGCCTGGTGCGGTGATGCGCTCTGGGCGGTATCGGACCGAGAGGACAATGTGCTGTACCGCCTCGATGCCAGCGATACCGTCTGGCGGGCCGAGGCCGAGCGTTTTGAGTTGCCTCCTGTGCCGAATACCGGCCTGTCGTGGGGCGTACGTGTGCGCTCCGCCTTCACTGGCATGTTGCGCGGTGGAGAGATGGATTTCGAAGGCCTGAGCTGCGACAGCCTGGGCAATCGTTACCTGGTCAGCGAAGCGCATGCGGCGGTGCTGCGGGTCAGCCCGGCAGGCACTGCCGAGTGGCTCAGCTTGCCTGTTGCGGTGGTGCGTCAAGCGCGGGCCAGCGGAATGCTGCTCAAGTTCAACGCCATGTTCGAAGGCGTAGCGGTCGATCCTGGCGCCGATCGGCTTTGGCTGGCGGCAGAGCACAGTCGCCGAGGTCTGATGGTGACCCATCGCAATCAGAACAGCTGGCGCTGTACCGGTGGCTGCGTATTGATGGTCGGCGGCGGACGCGATTCAACACCGCCCGCGATGGATGAAGCCACCCAGCCGCGGCGTTTTTCCGGGCTCACGTTTCATAGCGATAAATTGTTCACGCTCGAGCCGGTGGCGCATCAGATCTGTCGCCGCAAGTTGGAAAACGGGGAGCGTGAGGCATGCTGGTCCTACGCGGACACGGCGATGGCTGAACCGCGCCGCTACGACACCCCGTATGGCAATGCCGAAGCGCTCTGGGTCGATGCGGAAGGTGCATGGGTCGGGATCGACAACAATGAGCTTACCCGTGCAGATGGCGAAAAGCGTCCTGTCGTCTGGCGCTTTGCCGCGCCCAAGGGTGGGTGGGGTGCCAAGCAGTGAGCCAGCCTGCCGGGCGTCGTGCCGGGCGCATCATGCTGGTGCTGGCGTGGGGGGCGGGGCTGTTTCTGGCCACGCAGTTTTTCTCTGATTGGGAGCAGAGCCGTTTCAACCCCAATCGCGAGCCGGTGTCGGTCATCCAAGGCGAGCAGATTGAGGTACACCTGGATAGCAACCCGCAGGGGCATTTTGTGGCCGATGGCCGAATCAATGGCGAGACAGTGACCTTTCTATTGGATACCGGCGCCACCGATGTTGCAGTTCCCGCCAAAGTGGGCGACCGCCTCGGCCTGCCTCGCGGTGCTCCGGTGATGCTGCAGACCGCCAATGGGCAGACCACCGGTTACCGCACCGTGCTGGAAAGCCTGGCCCTTGGCGACATCCGGCTGCACGGCGTACGTGCCATTGTGGCGCCCGGCTTTGGCGGTGAGCAGATATTGCTCGGCATGAGCGCCCTGAAACAACTCGAATTCACCCAGCGCGCCGGCACCCTGGTGCTGCGCCAACACGCCACGGATCGACCATGAGTGAAACTATCGACCTGAGCCTGGACGGCGTGGAGCGTCGCTCCCTTGCCGACTTCACCGAGCAGGCCTATCTGAATTATTCGATGTACGTGATCATGGATCGTGCACTGCCTCATATCGGTGACGGGCTCAAGCCGGTGCAGCGGCGCATCATCTATGCGATGAGCGAGCTGGGGCTGAACGCCGATTCGAAGCACAAGAAGTCGGCGCGTACTGTGGGTGACGTGCTCGGCAAGTTCCACCCTCACGGTGACTCTGCATGCTATGAGGCGATGGTGCTGATGGCCCAGCCGTTCAGCTATCGCTACACGCTGGTCGACGGTCAGGGTAACTGGGGCGCGCCGGACGATCCTAAGTCCTTTGCCGCCATGCGTTACACCGAAGCACGGCTGTCCCGCTACTCCGAAGTGTTGCTGACCGAGCTCGGGCAGGGGACCGTGGAGTGGGTGCCTAACTTCGACGGCACCCTAAACGAGCCGGCAACCTTACCAGCGCGTCTGCCCAACCTACTGCTCAATGGCACCACGGGAATCGCCGTCGGCATGGCGACGGACGTACCGCCGCACAACCTGCGCGAAGTGGCTACCGCCTGCGTGCGTTTGCTGGATGATCCGAAGACCACCGTCGAAGAGCTCTGCGAACATGTGCAGGGGCCGGACTACCCGACCGAGGCGGAGATCATCACGCCGCGTGCTGACCTGTTGAAAATCTACGAGACCGGCCGCGGTTCGGTGCGCATGCGAGCGGTATATCGTGTCGAGGACGGCGATATCGTGGTCACCTCGCTGCCGCATCAGGTGTCGGGCTCCAAGGTGCTGGAGCAGATCGCCGCGCAGATGCAGGCGAAGAAGCTGCCGATGGTGGCCGATCTTCGTGACGAATCGGATCACGAGAACCCGTGCCGGATCGTCATCATTCCACGATCCAATCGCGTCGACGCCGACGAACTGATGCAGCACCTGTTCGCCACTACCGAGCTGGAGTCGAGCTACCGGGTCAACACCAACGTTATCGGCCTCGATGGCCGACCGCAGGTGAAAAATCTCAAGGTGCTGCTCAGCGAGTGGCTGACCTATCGCATCGGCACCGTGCGCCGTCGCCTGCAGTTCCGCCTGGACAAGGTCGAACGGCGCTTGCACCTGTTGGAAGGTCTGCTGGTCGCCTTTCTCAATCTCGACGAGGTGATCCACATCATCCGGACCGAGGATCAGCCCAAGCCCGTCTTGATGGCGCGCTTCGAGCTGTCCGAGCTGCAGGCTGATTACATCCTCGACACCCGCCTGCGCCAGTTGGCTCGGCTGGAGGAAATGAAGATCCGCGGCGAGCAGGACGAGTTGGCCAAGGAGCGCGAGAAGCTGCTGGCCCTGCTCGGCAGCGAAGCCAAGCTGAAAAAGCTGGTGCGCAAGGAACTGATCGCCGACGCCGAGACCTACGGCGATGATCGTCGGTCGCCCATTGTTGCGCGAGCCGAAGCCCGCGCGCTGTCGGAAAATGAACTGCTGCCCGCCGAGCCCGTCACGGTGGTGATCTCGGAGAAGGGTTGGGCACGCTGCGCCAAGGGCCACGATATCGACGCCACCGGGCTGTCGTACAAGGCGGGTGATGGCTTCAAGGCCGCCGCAGCAGGCCGTTCCAATCAGTACGCTGTGTTCATCGACTCGACCGGGCGCAGCTATTCGCTCCCGGCCCATTCGCTGCCCTCGGCGCGCGGCCAGGGCGAGCCGTTGACGGGCCGCCTGACGCCGCCACCCGGAGCCGGTTTCGAATGCGTCCTGTTGCCCGATGACGAGTCGCTGTACGTGATCGCGTCGGATGCTGGCTATGGTTTCGTGGTTAAAGGTGAGGATCTGCAAGCTAAGAACAAGGCAGGCAAGGCACTGGTGTCGCTACCGGCCGGTGCGCGAGTCGTCGCGCCGCGGCCGTTGAAAAGCCGCGATCAGGATTGGCTGGCCGCCGTCACGACCGAAGGGCGTCTGCTGGTGTTCCCGGTTCGAGACCTGCCACAGCTGGGCAAGGGCAAAGGCAACAAGATCATCGGTATTCCGGGTGATCGGGTCGCCAGCCGTGAGGAATATCTGACAGATCTCGCTGTGCTGCCGGAAGGGGGCACGCTGGTCTTGCAGGCTGGCAAACGTACCCTTTCGCTGAAGAGTGATGATCTGGAACACTATAAGGGCGAGCGCGGGCGGCGGGGCAACAAGCTTCCGCGCGGCTTCCAGCGAGTGGACGCGCTGCTGGTCGAGTAAGTGCTTGGCCGGAGAAGTCTAGAGGCTGGCTTCTGCTGGGCGTTTCGCGGAAGATAGCGGCCTTCCGATTTCTTCGATTTAGCAAGGCGGCGCCGGTAATTGCCGACCGCGTCGCCAGCCAAAGACAATCAGCACGGTGGCTGACGGTAAACGATGGCAGCGGCGCGGACAGGCGCCAGCCGCCTTACGCGTCGCCTAAGTCCAGTGCAAAGGTAGAGATGAACGTGCAACGCTTCACAACTGTTTTGCTACTTGCCTGTGCCAGCCTGACAGGCTGTGTCACCCAGCCTGTGCCAATGTATCGACTCGACAACGGCAACGTGGAAATGCCAGCGCAAGCGGCAGATGGCGCAGCAGTTCTGCTAGGGCCTGTCAAGCTGGCCGATTATCTGCAGCACGATGCCTTGCTGCAGCGGCTTCCGGACGGAAGCCTTGCCGCGGACGGCCAGCAGGCGCGCTGGGCTGGAAGTTTACAAGGCGATATCAGTCAACTGCTGTTACGCCAGTTGGCCTCGCGCTTGAAGACTCAGAGCCTGGAGCTGAGCCCTGGCAGCAAGGGCTTCACCCCTGAGGTACAGATCGAACTCGAGATCACCCGTCTGGACTCGGGCCCTCAGCACCCTGCCGTGCTAGAGGCTCAGTGGCGCCTGTTGGACGGGCAGGGTAAGCGCAAGAGCAGCCGGCTGGTTCGCTTGCAAGAGGCGCATCAAGGCAGCGCAACCGACCAGGTGCGGGCGCAGAGCCTGCTCCTGCAGCGACTTAGCGAGATGATGGCGGGCGCGGTGGAGCCGATGACGGTGGCCAAGGCGCGCACCAAACACAGCGTCAACAAAGCGCCGAGCAAGCCCGCCGCTCCGGCAATCCCGGCGGTGGAACCGATCAGGACCGATCTGGAAGTGTTTCGCTTCTAAGCGATTTGCAAAAGCGTCTGTTTGCACACCCTTGCGCCGACCGGGAGCGCTTCCTAGTAGCAGCGCGCGGCGCCCACAAGTCGACGATCTTTCGCGGGTAGGGCCGCTCATGCGTGTTGCCGGACCGGCATGGCTGAATCTTGCATGTCCGTTGACCGCGGCTGCCTCGAGCCACTGGGCAGCTGGCCGGCAATGGGCCCGCCGACACAACGCGGGTGCCGACCACGGCTGTCAGATACAGACTCACAGCAGCGAAGCGGGCCCGAAATATGATTGCTGTTGTCAGCTGATGCGGTTGCGCAGCTCATGCATGCGAGCGAGCTGACGCTCCAATAGCGACGGGTAAGGCTCGAGCAGTCGCTCGACGCAACAGGCGCCTTCTGGGCTCGCAATGGGACGGATACGTGCACGCTGGCGAATCAGGCTGTCTTCGCCAATCCCTCGTTCGACCAACAACAGGTTGCGGCTGTGTTGAGACATGGCCAGCGCTGCTTGCGCGGGCTCGCTCAGAAGAAGGTCGCCCTGGCTAAGGTCGTACAGCCCTTCACCCTGGGTCAATCCAAGCTGTAGCTGTAGCGTGATACCGCTATCGGCCACTTCGATCTGCAACGCGTGCCCAAGCGCGCGCATCAGCTCGCCACAGCAGAGCGCGTGGGTCAGGTAGTTCTGTTCATCGTCCTGGCTGTGAAACAGCATCAGGCTGCTGCCATCGTTGAGCGTATGCAGTTCGGCCTGATACAGGGTCGCGGCCTGCTGCAGGCAGTCACTATAGCGCTGCAGGAGCTCGGTAAGCCGCGCGCGTGGCAGACGGCGCAATTGCTCTTGGGCGCCGAGCTGAATCGCCAACACGCCACTTTTGCCTGAAATGGCTGGGGCTGCGGGAATGATCCTTGCCGGAGCTTGGGCAGGCGCAGGCTGCGGTTTGGGCTCATCGAATGGAGGATCGTCGTCGAAGTCGTCGTCGAATGACTCATCGGTAGCATGATCGTCGGTGGCCAGACTCTCAGCCGATTCGTCGAGATGGTCCCGAAGATCCACGTCGGAACGGTCGTACTCTTTGACCGCAGCCGGGGCAGGCACCTCGAAATGTGCCGAATAGAGATCCTGCATGCTGTCGTCGAGCTCGATTTCCGGCTCTGGCTTTTCTGGCACCAGGCGTGCCTGCAGCTGCCGCGCCAATTCACCAATTTCATCTTGCCGGCCTGCGCCAGGCGCTGGGTCATCGGGGTCGCGCAACCACAGGCGCAACTGCATCAGGGGTAGGGACAGCTGCCGGCCCAGGCGCATGCTGAGCGTCAGGGTTAGCGCTAGCAGGATAAGACTGAGCAACCCCATGCTTTGCAGGCTGATAGTCATTGGCTGCTGGAACTGCTGCATGTCGAGGCTGATACGCAGATGTCCGGCTATCACCTCCTGAAAACTGATGGGAGTGGAATAGAGGCCTTCCTCGTCGCCCAGCAGACTTCGCTGCGGGCGGGTGCCCGACTCCGCCAGCACGCGGTTGTCGACACTATAGATCGCCGCGTGCGCGACCAGCGGGTTCTTCACCAGGTTGCTCAGCAGGACATTGAGGCTAAGGATATCGTTGGCCACCAGCAGATCCGTCGCCGAGGCGGCCGTCTGGGTGATCAGGCTTTGGCCAAGGGCATCGGCCTGCTGCTCCATGGCATGCTTGAATTGCATGCCCATGACCCAGGCGTAGATGATCAAGGCCAGCGCGACGAGCAGTAGCGTGTGGCTGGCTACCCGCAGAACCAGCGGAACACGACGCTGGCGCAATGCACGATAGATCAGCAGGAAGAAATTGTCGGGCTTGACGGATGCGGGCCGGTTCACAGAGCGCGGCTCTACTCTTTAGGAAAGTGGCGCGCAGTATACGGAAAGCGCTGTGGGGGCTAAAGGTCGCTCGGTCAAAGCAGACGAATTGCAGACGCGCCAAAAGCAAATGTGGATTGGAGACTGGTGCGTCGCTGCAGCGTTCAGCGGCCGTCCTGCTGATATAGAATGCCGTCTTCTTTGCATAGGAGCTACGCCTTGCGCGAAATCGTCCTGATTAACATCACTGGGGAAGACCGCCCTGGGCTGACCGCGGCAATCACCGGCGTACTCGCTCAAGGTGGTGTGAATATCCTGGATATCGGTCAGGCCGTGATCCACGACACCCTGTCGTTTGGCATTCTGGTGGAAATACCTGATACCGAACGTGCTTCTTCTGTACTCAAGGATGTGCTGTTCATGGGTTACAAACATGATCAGCAGGTGCGCTTCACACCCGTCGCGGAGGCGGATTACCAGCAGTGGGTGGCCGGGCAGGGTAAGCCCCGGCACATTGTTACCCTGTTGACCCGTAAGGTGACTGCCGAGCAGTTGCAGCGAGTCAGCTCGATCACCGCCAAGTACGGCCTGAACATCGACCACATAGACCGTCTTTCGGGCCGCCAGCCACTGGACATGCCGGAAGAGCTGGGCAAGGGTTGCATCGAGTTTTCGGTTCGCGGCGAGCCTGCCGATACCGCAGCGCTGCGCGCTGAGTTTCTCAGCGTGGCGCAGGAGCTCAACGTCGACATCGCTTTTCAGCGTGACTCGGTTTTCCGTCGCAATCGCCGGCTGGCGGTGTTCGACATGGACTCGACGCTGATCGAGGCGGAAGTCATCGACGAGTTGGCCAAGGTGGCAGGCGTTGGCGATCAGGTTTCGGAGATCACCGAACGTGCGATGCGCGGCGAGCTGGACTTTCGCGCGAGCTTCCGGGAGCGCCTGGCATTACTCGAAGGCCTAGAAGAGCGTGCATTGGCAGAGGTGGGCGCCCGGCTCAGGCTCACTGAAGGCGCTGAGCTGCTTTTCGCCGAGCTAAAACGCCTCGGCTACAAGACAGCCATCCTGTCAGGTGGCTTCACCTATTTTGCAAAACAGCTGCAAGCCAGACTGGGCATCGATTACGTCTACGCCAACGAGCTTGAGATTGTCGATGGCAAGCTCACGGGTGTCGCTCAGGAGCCCATTGTCGACGCACAGCGCAAGGCCGATCTGCTCCGCGAGCTGGCTGAGCGGGAAGGCTTGAGGCTGGAGCAGACCATCGCCGTTGGCGACGGCGCCAATGACCTGCCGATGCTTGGATTGGCGGGGTTGGGTGTCGCCTTTCGCGCCAAACCGCTGGTCAAACAGTCGGCCAAGCAGGCGATCTCGACACTGGGGCTGGACGGGATTCTCTACCTGCTTGGCTTCCGGGACCGTGAAGGAACGGAATAAACAGGCTGGAAGCCGAGCGGTTGAGAGGTTAGCTTCCAGCTAAGGCTTGCCTTATGGCTTTATCGCCACTTTGAGCACCCCGTCGCGCTGATTGGCGAACAACTCATAGGCGCTGGTGATGTCGTCGAGGGCGTAGTGATGGGTCACCAATGGGGCAAGGTCTACCCGTCCCGAGGCCACCACGTTCAGCAACCGCCGCATCCGCTCCTTCCCTCCTGGACACAGCGAGGTGACGATCTTGTGGTCGCCGAGACCGGCATGGAAGGCACCAAGCGGAATGGTAAGGTCGGCTGAATACACGCCCAGGCTAGACAACGTGCCGCCAGGCTTGAGCACGCGTAAGGCGCTCTCGAAGGTGGACTGTTGCCCAAGTGCTTCGATGGAGGCGTCAACGCCGCGGCCTCCGGTGAGCCGGAGAATTTCCTCGACTACATCCGTTTGTTTGAAATTCAACGTCACGTCAGCACCCATTTGCCGTGCAATGTCCAGGCGCGCATCGACACCGTCGACGGCGATGATCATCCCGGCACCCCGCAGGCGTGCCCCGGCGGTGGCGCAAAGACCGATCGGTCCCTGGGCGAAGATGGCCACTATGTCGCCGATTTTGATCCTGGCGGCTTCGGCGCCGGCGAATCCGGTGGACATGATGTCGGGGCACATCAGTACCTGCTCATCGGTTAGCCCGTCGGGGACCGGCGCCAGGTTGCCCTGAGCGTCCGGGACCAGTACGTACTCGGCTTGGGTGCCGTCGATGGTATTGCCGAATCGCCAACCGCCCATCGGCTTGTAGCCGTGGCAAGCACAGCCGCCGTCCTGAGAGGAAAGGCCGTCCTGGCTGGCATAGGAGGAGAAGTTTGGACAAATCGCACCGGCGATGACGCGCTGGCCTTCCCGGTAGCCCTGCACGTTGCTGCCTAGCTTCTCTATCACGCCCACGGGTTCGTGGCCGATGGTCAGGCCGGGGGCAACGGGATACTCGCCCTTCAGAATATGCACATCGGTGCCGCAGATTGTCGTGGTGGTGATACGCACCAGTGCGTCGTTGGGGCCGACGTCGGGGATAGGTTTGTCAACAAGCTCGATTCGGCCGGGTTCGACGAACGCGGCGGCTCTCATCATGGTCATGACGCATCCCTCGCAGGCTAGGTCAGAACACTCTAGTCCAACCATGGCGGTCGGACCTGACAAAGATCAAGTCCCGCGGGGACGCGCGGGTGTCGACATGGCCTTTTCGCCGTGGTGATTCGGCCGACCGATGGAGCGACTGCGGCTGGGGATCAATCTTCGTCGGAGGAAAAGTTGTAATCCATCGACTGGCTCGGGCCCTGCAGGTACTGGCCCTGGATATAGCCGACACCCGCCTGCCAGAGCGTGGCCAGGACGGTGGCGCTGTCTACGAAGGGCACAATGGTCTGCTTGGCCTGTTCATGGAGCTGAGCCAGGAGCTGTTTGAGCGCTTCCTGATTCTCCTGGCGGCTCAGGTCCTGGGTATAGGAGCCATCGATCTTCACGAAATCGGCGTTGAGGTGCTTGAGTGTATTGAGCGGATTCAGCACACAGCCGAACTGGTTCAGGGCGACGCGGCAGCCGAGCCCGGCAAGCCCCTGGGTGAGCGCCTTGGCCTGCCTCAGGTAAGCGACGGCGTCGTTTTCGTCAAGTTGGAAAACCAGCGAGTCGGGTGGCAGCTTGGAAGCCTTGAGTGCGACGCCAAGCCAGCCAAGAAGTGATGGGTCCTGCAGGCTGGGTCCTGACAGGTGAACCATCAGCCTCGTGCTGTGGCCCTTGTTGCGGTGTTCGGCGAGCAGTTTGATCGAGTTAAGCAGTACCCAGCGATCAATCTTGGTGGCCAGCCCTGCCTCTTTAGCGGCATCGAGAAACTCTCCCGGCGGAACCTCGGTGCCCTCTGGGTCGAGCAGACGCAATAGCACTTCGTAGTGTTCGTGGCTATCGCCGCGGAGGCTGATGATCGGTTGGAACAGCAGGCGGAAGCTGTTCTTTTCCAGCGCCTGTTGCAGCATGGCGAGCACGTTGCCGCGGCTAGCGGCGGCTGCAAGTTCGCGGGCCGGATCGTAGGTTCTCAGGGCGTTGCCATCGGTCAGCTCTTCGGCGCAGCGGTGGGCGCGGTCAATCACGTCCCGAGCTTTCGCAGTCTGTTCGTCGAGGGCGGCGACCCCGATACTCAGGCTGGTCTGAATGGTGCGGCCGCCGACATCGAAAAGATGCCCTTCGACCTTGCGTAGCAACTCAGTCAGGGGCTGTTCGAGTTGCTTTGGCGTGGCCTCTGCCAGGAGTACCGCGAACGCATCGTCACTGAAGCGTGCCAGTTCCGCCTGCTCCGTAAACTGCGCGCGAAGCAGCTGCGCCAATTCGGCCAGCAAGCGATCCGAATCGCCCAGGCCAATCTCGGCTTGCAGGCTGGCGAAACGATCGATGCGGATGTAGGCGAGGCTCGAACTCTTTCCGGCGTTTACGGCGCGCTCGACCGCGCTGTCCAGCGACTCAAGGAAATGGTTTCGGTTGTAAAGACCGGTCACCAGATCCTGGCTGCTGATCTCGCGCAGCTTTTCCAGCTCGGCATTGTCGCTTTCTGCGCGAATGACGGCCTGGATGCACGGCTCGCCATCGTAGCTGGCAGGCGAAAAGTGCATGCTTGCCTTGAAGCTGCTGCCGTCAGCGCGAATCCCGCCGCAGACCAGTTCGGCGCCGCCCTGCAGGCTTTGATAGTTCTTCAGAAAGCCTTTGAACTCGCCCTGATCACAGGAAGCGATCAGGTCAATCATTGGCATGCCTTCGAGTTCTTCAACATCCTCGTAGCTAAACAGCTCCAAATACGCCCGGTTGGCGTAGATATGCATGCCGTCGTGGACATAGGCAATTGCATCCACCGAACTCTCCAGCAGCAGCTGGCAGCGCTTTTCGGCTTCGCGTAGTGCCAGTTCGGCGGAGCGGCGTGCGCGGCGCTCCTCAAGGTTTGCCAGTTCCCTGCTCGCGACCAGAATCAGCCACTCGTCCTCGCCCTGCGGCAGCGCGCCCTGAGCGCCCAAGGTGAGGGCTTCGGTAATCGCATCGGTGTCGTTGCCCTCGATAAGCTGGATGACCGGAATATCCTTGGCTTGCTTGCGAATGGCGCTGATTGCTTCGCTAGGATCGAGGTTGACGCTGGACGGCGCATTGATCAGAAGATCCCAGGTCTGCTGCAGTGCATCGGCTAAGTCTTCGCTAGAGGTCAAGCGATGAACGCGCGTCGCCTGGCCCGCGTTACGAAACAGGCTGACCAGTCGCTCAGCTTCATTCTGCGAATCCTCGAGGATCAGCAGGCGGATGGTTTTCTTTTGCGGGGCCATGGCTGCAGCTTTAGAACGCGCCGTAGAGGGGCGTGAAGGCTAAAAAACGATGATCGGCAATCTACAGCGTGTTCCAGAGCGAGTCAAAATCTTCACCCCGTGAAGTCGTCTGGGTGCCCCGCGCTGTGATCGGCGTCTCCTGGGGGGAGGCGGTGAGGCCCACCAGCTGATATTCGAACTGGTTATAGCTGCTGGTGCCCGCCTGCCGGCGACAGAGCATCGCGCGGTGCTCGTCACCGTTCTGGTTGATCTGCACTTTCTGGCCTTCTTGGAAGGGCAAGCGGGGGACGATTAGCGTAGCCGGACGCGAGACCACGCTGATTTCCGGCAGGAGCAGGGCGCGCAGGTATTCGCTGCCCTGATCGGTTTTGCGCAGCAGGCGAAGTCCGCAGGGCTGTGCTTGGGGCGCGATGAGTTCAACGCCCATCTGCGGCCCGCTGCCGCGGACCTGACGGACCCAGCGCACCACTGCGACGCTCCAGGTCTGGCTGGTGGCGTCCTGCAGGCCGAGCAGCTCGCCAGCCTGGAGTTGGGCCGGCACCTCGCCCGGCCAGGACAGGCAGTAACCGCCTGGGCTCTGGTCGACCCTTTGCACTTCGAATGTTGAAAATGGGCTATCGGCTTTAGGTTGTGCGGCCTCGTCTTCCTCGATCACCTTGGACGGTGCGGTAACCGGGCGGACGAACTCAATGTGGTCCTCCTCTGGAAGTCGCTCCTCCTCTACGACGACCTGGGCGTCGAACGCCACGGACCAGACGTCAGGTGCGGCATTGTTCAGCTTGAACACAGCTGATCGAGTCGCGTCAGGGCGTTTCAGCAGCTCGCCGAACGGGCGCTGGCCTGCCAAGTAGTAATGCAATGCGCTCATGCCGATGCACAGGGTCATCGACCCTTTTGTCGGGGCGCGTTGGAAGCTGCGCTCGGAGATGTCACCCCAGGCGGCAATCAAATGCTGCAATAGGTCCGGATTCAACCCTTCGGGGATGGCGAGCGTTTTATTGTCAGTGGCTGGCAACTGCAGGTGCGACTGGATGGCTTTGACCAGAGCATGCGGGTCGATGCCGAGCAGATCGGAGCGTTCGTTTGCAGGGAACATCGATCGGTAGCGCGGTGGACCATCGATGCGTGGGGACACGCCGAACAGGCTGGTCGGCCCCAACCCAGCCTGCAGCTGGACCAAGGCGCTCCAGGGCTCGAGCAGTTGCGCGAGCTGGCCGATACCTTGCTGCCGCATCTGGTTGCAGCGGGCGCTGCCCAGCATCAGCGCAACGATGTAGCTCTGTTCGGTGCTGAGGCCAGGAACCTGATAGCACAATTCGTCCTGCACGAGGGTGCGGTGTATGCCTTGGGCGACGGCTATTGCGTACAGCTGATGCAGCTCCAGCCACAGGCCATCAGGCGTCGGACTGTAGAGCTGTGTGGAGCGCACGAGCATTGCGCAAAGGCTGCGGATGGCCCGCTGCAGGGCAATGGTGAGCAACTGCAGGCGGTCACGTCCAGTCTGTGAGGCCAGCTCGGCGGAGATCAATTTGTAGCCAATCGCGAGATGGTTGTGCAGTGCTTGGCACAGGCTAGCCACTTTGCGCGGGCGTTCGCCGAGCACGATAGGCTGGTTGATGAAGTAGCGTTCCAGTTCCCGGCAGACGAAATGGATTTCTGGTCGCAGCAACTCGAGCAGCTGCAATCGGTTCGCCGCGGTCGTGCGAAGCTGATTGAGCTCGCGCATAGCCTGGTACAGCTGTCGCGCGGTCTCGCCGAGGTTCGCCTTGGGCAGGCCGGAAAGCCAGCGTCTGACGCCGCGCACGCTGGGTTCGCAGAAGGATAACTCCTGACAATTCGGCGTCGACACGCGCAACAGTAATGGCTGGCTCTGGTTATCCAAGCGATAAACTCCGTGGCATGCCTGCAGCCGTACCACCAGCGGCGGTGGTGAACTTAGGAGGCTCGCCACGCCGTGATATCAATATGCAATCGTTGCAAGCAATCATAGCGAACCCGGAGCAATTGGCCAGCGCCCGCCGACCATTGGCGGTGTCAGAGCTGAGGTGAGGCCGGTGGCGGCGCCACGATGTCGCCCTCCGACTTCGCCTGGCCCAGCGCTTCTCCCATGCGGACCGGCGTCAAGGCCCCCAAGTGTTCAGCCCAGCTGACCCGGTCCGGTCCAAACAGCAGGATCACAGTGGAGCCGAGCTTAAAGCGGCCCATTTCCGCCCCTTTCTCCAGCCGTATGGGTGCCCGCGCTGCTTCGTCGTAGTGAAAGGTCTTGAGCGAGCGCTTGGGCGGCGTAACCAGTCCGGCCCACACGGTCTCGATGCTGGCGACGATCATTGCGCCGACTAATACCATGGCCATTGGCCCGTGTTCGGTATCGAACAGGCAGACCACCCGCTCATTGCGAGCGAACAACTCCGGGACGCCTTCAGCGGTGACGGTGTTCACCGAGAAGATGCGGCCCGGTATGTAAACCATCTCCCGCAGGGTGCCGGCCAGTGGCATATGCACCCGATGATAGTCCTTGGGCGATAGGTATACGGTGGCGAAGTCTCCACCCATGAAGGGCGCGGCACGTTGGTGATCGCCGCCGAGCAGTTCCATCACGCTGTAGCTGTGACCCTTGGCTTGAAAGATCCGCCCTTGCTCGATCTTGCCGAGCTGGCTGATGGCGCCATCGCAGGGGTTGAGGACCGCAGCGGGTGTCGGATCGAGTGGGCGAGCGCCGTCTTTCAAAGCGCGGGTAAAGAAGGCATTGAAATGTTCGAAAGCAGTCGGCTCTTCGATCTGAGCTTCGTGCATCGGCACGCCAAAATGACGAATGAACGCCTTGATGAACGTGTTTTTCACCCAGGGCAGGCGGCACTCGGCGAGACAGCCGGCGAGGCGCGAAATCAGATGATGTGGCAGCAGATACTGACTTAATACAAACAAACGATCTTTCATGGATGACCTTTTCATTGCTGGATCGGGGTGTCGGGTAGGTTGCCCCATTCGCCCCAGGAGCCAGGGTATCCCTTGACGCGCGGATAGCCCAATGCCTTGGCCAGCAGGTAGGTGAAGCCGGAGCGATGATGCGTCTGGCAGTGGGTGACAATTTCTTTGTCGGCGGTGATGCCGAGCGCTTCCAGCCGTTCAGCGATGTCTTCGCGGATGCGCATGGCGCGTGCCGGGTCCATGGCTGCGGTCCACTCGAAGTTGATTGCGCCGGGGATATGCCCCGCGCGCGCTGCGAGCACTTTCTCGCCGCGATACTCTTCCGGCGAGCGTGCATCCCAGATCACCAGGTCGGCGGCACCGAGCCGGCTTTCGAGATACTCGCGGGTCGCGCTAGGGGTTTCGTCCAGCTGTAGGGCGACCGGCCCGCCTGCAGCGACAGGGCTGTCTTGCGACAGAGGGCGCTGTTCTGCCAGCCAGGCGTGCAACCCGCCGTTCAGGTAGTGGTAATTGGAATGGCCGATGACATCAAGCAGCCAGATGAATCGGCCGGCCCAGCCGCCCCCTTCGTCGTCGTAGACCACATAGACAGCGTCGGCACGATGCCCCAGCGCGCCAAATAGTGCTTCCAGCTGAGGTTTGCCGGGCAGTTGCCCCGGCGCCGGTGGTTGGCCGAGCTGAGTCTGCTTGGGATCGACGAAGCGAGCGCCAGGCACGTGGCCCTCGGCGTAGCGGGCCGCACTGGTCAAGTCGACCAGAATCAGCTCGGGAGTATTCAAGCGCTCGGCCAGGTCGGCCGGTTCGATTACCAGCGGCAGGGTGGAAAAGGCGGACACGGCAAGCCTCGAACGGACAGAAAGGAGCAGTCTAGCGAAAAAATCAGCGGGCGCGTTTGCTGAACGTCGCCAGGGCGCGCTCGATGCACTGGACCGTCTTGGTGAAGGCCTGCAAACCCGTCTCACTGAAAGCGGTATTGTTCTGATCGACCACCAGCAGCATCACCACCCGGTCTTCCAGGCCGACGGAGCGCAACAGGACATGTTCGCTGGGGAACAGGGCTTTCAATGCGCCGGGCAACAGTGCCGTGAATTGGGCGAGGTTATCCGGCTTGAGCCGTAATAACGCCGGTTTTTCCAGCAATCTGCGCAACACCTGGCTTTGCTCGGGATCGAGCGTCAGCCGGGCTGCTTCGTTTGGCAGTCCGTCGGCCTGCTGACTGACCAGGCGCTGTTGTTTGCGATCTACCATCAGCAACAGTACGCGCTGCATGCCCGAGCAGGTCAGTGCTTTGCAGGCGGTCGCCGTGAGTTGGAGCACATTGTCGAAGGGGCAGGGATCGCTGAGCAGCTCGCGGCAATGCTCGCGCCATCGGGTCAAGGTTTCGGTGTCGGGCAGCTTCGCGGCCTTTTCCACCTGGAAGGTGCTTTCCCATGGCCAGAGTAGCCCCTGGGCCGGATGCCAGAGATCGGTTGGCCCGATCGCACGGGCGCTGGCCGCCGCTTGCTGATGCGCCATCTGCTGCAGTTCGGCGAGAGGCACCTGCAGGTAGAGTCCAGCGAGCCGCTGCCAGCGCAGGCTATGGATGCCGCTCCAGCTGTGATGTGCCGAAAGTGCCAGACCGTTTGCGAGCAGGATGGTGTTGCTTGGTAAGGTGAGCCAGCGACGCAGCGTAGGGTCGGCGTCGAGCATCTGTTGCTGGTGCAAGGGGTGTTCATTATCGCGGGCGATGTGCAGTGCCTTGATCAGCATGCGCCGGTGCTCGTTGAGGAGCCGGTAGCCTTGGGCAATCCAGCCGGGCAGCCCCCAGTGTTCGGCGGTGGCGATGCAGAGCTCCAGCAACGAGACGCCCAGCAGCGACTGTTCGACCTGGCGGGCGGGCTCGCGTTTGACCAGTACGCGTTGCTCCCAGGTCTCCAGCAGTTCCGGGTGCGCGGCGATCAGCGCCCACGCCGGCGAAAGAAACAATAGGCTGCTCCAGTGGATTTCCTGCCAGAGTCGCGCCAAGCGTGAAGCAAACAATCCGTTAGCTTGCTGGCTGGCGTGGCTACTAATCAACATCAGCTGCCGTAACGGCGCCGGAATATCGTTTGGCTGAGCGGCGGGCACCCTGGCGAACAGGGCTTCGGCGCGCTTCAGGCCGATGCGGCTGAGCGCAACCTCAAGGCTCTCGGCCGGTTTGTTGGTCGATCCGGCGCTGCGGTTGGCTTCGCGGATCACGGTAAGTGCAAGGACCGGACTTTCCTGTATAAGGTCCGAAATCTCGCGCATGGATAAGCTGCTGTCGCCCAGTGCCCGTTGAACACGCGCATAGGGACCGGCAGCCGCTGGCAGGACAACGGCGTCCAACGTCTTGAGCCAGGCTGCAAGCGTGCGGGGGTATGGTGTCGTAGTCATGGCGCCGCCGAACTAGCATTTCATCGGGATGGCCTTTAGTCTGGCGCAAAAGTTCCGATAACCAGAACAATTCTTTTCATCTGCCCTTCCGCCTGACCCCAATCGAGATCGTGCGATGTCGCACGGCTTGTTTCAGGTGCCCTAAGATCGGGTTTTAGACGTACCTACCTATGGCAAAAATAATCGGCATCATTGTGGTAATCGCCAGTGTTCTTGGCGGTTTCATCCTGTCCGGCGGCAAGGTTGCCGCGCTGATCCACCCGTTCGAGGTGATGATCATCGGTGGTGCCGCACTTGGCGGCTTCCTGCAGGCGAACCCCGGCAGCACGACCAAAATCGTGTTCAAGAAGTCGCTGCAGATGTTTGGCAACCGCTTTACTCACAAGTACTACCTGGAAGTGCTGGGGATGCTCTACGAGGTCCTCAACAAGAGTCGCCGTGAGGGCATGATGGCCATCGAGGCCGACATCGAAGATCCCGCAGCCAGTCCTATATTCAGCAAGTATCCGGCAATTCTGAAGGACGAGCGGATGACCGCCTTCGTTTGCGATTATCTGCGCATCATGTCGTCCGGCAACATGGCTCCGCACGAGCTGGAAGGGCTGTTCGATATGGAGCTCAACGGTCTCAAGGAAGAACTCGAGCATCCGTCTCACGCTGTGGCGAAAATCGCCGACGGCTTGCCCGCGATGGGAATCGTGGCCGCGGTGCTGGGGATCGTGATCACCATGTCGATTCTGGCGTCCGCGACCAATGCCGAGATTGGCGAGAAGGTGGCTACGGCGCTGGTGGGTACATTCCTCGGAATTCTTGCCTCCTACGGGTTTTTCGGCCCGCTGGCCGGGGCGCTCGAGCATGACGCCAAGGAAGAGCTCAACCTGTACGAGAGCATCAAGGCGACGTTGGTGGCCTCCGCGTCGGGAATGCCGCCGACGCTGGCGGTGGAGTTCGGCCGCAAGGTCCTGCTGCCGGCGCACCGTCCGAGCTTCGCTGAGCTTGAACAAGCGATGCGTGGCAGCTAAGCGCGATCATGGATAATACCCAACCAATCATCGTCAAGCGGATCAAGAAGGTCGCCGCGGGCCACCACGGTGGCGCTTGGAAGATTGCCTTCGCCGACTTTGCGACCGCCATGATGGCGTTCTTTATGGTGATGTGGCTGATGTCCTCGGCCACGCCCGAACAGAAACGTGCGATTTCGGGCTATTTCCAGGACCCGATTGGCTTCACTGAAAGCGCCAGTCCGCATGTGATCGATCTGGGCGGTACCCCAACGCCTGCGCCGGACCGCACCTTGAACGATACGGTCGACCCGGCTGTTCAGCAGAGCGAGTCGAAGATGGACGCCGATCAGGCGGAAACCTTTGCCGAGCAGTTGGAGCGCGAACGTCTCGATCTGTTGCTTCAGGAACTTCAGAACAAGGTCGACGAAAATCCGGAGCTGACCCGCTTCAAGGACCAGATCCTGTTCGAGATCACTCAGGACGGCTTGCGCATTCAGATCATGGATGCGGCCAACCGTCCTATGTTTGCCCTAGGCAGTGCCCAGTTGCAGCCGTACTTCGAAGATATTCTGCTGGCCATGGCCGATACCATCCGTGCGGTGCCGAACAAGATCAGCGTCAGCGGGCACACCGATGCCAAGCCCTATTCTGGGCGCGGCGAATTTGGTAACTGGGAGTTGTCGGCAGGGCGGGCCAATGCAGCTCGGCGCGCCTTGGTTGCGGGCAGCTATCCAGAGGAACAGATTGCCCGGGTGGTGGGCTATGCCTCTTCGGCCTTGTTTGATCGGGAGGACCCGTTGAATCCCGTCAATCGCCGCATCGATATCCTGGTGTTGACCAAGAAAGCGCAGCGCGATATCGAGGGTGAGCAGTCGGACGCGACGGGGAAAGACGCAGCGTCAGAGCCCACCTCCGCAGGCGATACATCGGCGCCCTCGGCAGCGCCTTCCGACCCGCTGCAACCACCACAATTGCGCGAGCGGCTGAACATCTTCGAGGACGGTGTGCTGCAATTCGACCAGCCTGGCGGCAACTGAGCCGGGCGGCTCAATCGCTTCTGGTCAAGCAAGCCTCAGTAGTCGGCTTCCGGTAGGCTACTGATGATATGTCGATAACTGGCCATGCGTTGTGGCTGGATTTGCCCCTGCTCCAGTGCCTTGAGCAAAGCGCAGCCCGGCTCGCGGTCATGCTTGCAGTCGCGGAAGCGGCAGTGACCCAGCAGGTCCTGGAACTCGATGAAACCGGCCTCGACATCAGAGCGGCTTACGTGGCCCAGGCCAAATTCACGGATGCCCGGGGAGTCGATGAGCTCGCCACCGCCGGGGAAATGAAACAGCCGCGCGGTCGTGGTGGTATGCGTCCCCTTGCCGGTCATCTCCGACAGCGCACCCACCCGGGTGTCGACGCCAGGCAAAAGGCTGTTCACCAGCGACGATTTGCCCACCCCGGACTGGCCGACGAACACGCTGACGTGCCCGTCGAGGCGCGCTTGCAGCGCCTCCATGCCTGCGCCGTCATGCGCGGACACCTCCATCAGGGGATAGCCCAGGGTGCGGTAGACCGCCAGCAGGGCGTTGAGTGCACCTTCGTTCTGGGCATCAATCAGGTCTGCCTTGTTCAGCAGCAACAGCGGCGTGATCCCGGCATGCTCGGCTGCGATCAGGTAGCGGTCGATGAGATTGGCGTGCGGCTCCGGCAACGGGGCGAAAACGATGACGATCAGGTCGACGTTGGCGGCCACTGGCTTGAGCTGACCGCGAGTGTCTGGCCGGCAGAGCTCGGACTGACGCGGCAGTTGCGCAACGATTACACCGATGCCCTGGTTGCCTGGACGCCAGACCACTCGATCGCCGGTCACCAGCGCTGGCAGGTTTGCACGCAGGTGGCAGCGGAACACCTGACCGCAGTGCTCGCCTTCCTGAGCCTCAACTTCAACCTGCACGCCGAAGTGAGCGATGACCAGGCCGGTCTGTTCCGGGCCGAGATCGCCGCCCTCGAGCTCTTCCACTGTGCGCGATTCCCGCCGCGCCGCGCGTGTGGCGCGCTCTTCCTGGATCTTCTCGATGCGCCAGCTTTGCCGGCGGTTGAGTTGGCGTTTGGCCATTGCGTGGGTGCCCAGGTATGAAAAGAGGGCGAGTCTAACATGCCCGTGAGTACAGGCTGCGGGCCTGTTTTTGCTGGGCTTCTGGCCGGTAGACTAGGCAGTCTCTACCGTTGGCGGCGAGCGCCCATGCCTGTCTCCTCACTTACTCGTTATCCCGCCTTGCTGGCGCTGCTCAGTCAACTGCTGTCGCTGCTGCTGTGTTGGCTGTTGCTGCTTGCACTGGCGCGACTGCTGGGCTGGCACCTCAGCCTTTTAGGGGCTGCCTGTCTGCAAGGTGCGGTTGCTGCATTGATCGGTCAGCGCCTCGGATTGTCGCGCTGGTGGCTGCCAATCAATCTTGGCTTCGTGCCGGGGCTGGTGCTTCTTCAAGACCATTCGCTGCCACCCTGGTTGTTGCTGGTCGGCTTTCTAATCTTGCTGATGTTGAACTGGAACGCCCTGGCCGAGCGGGTTCCCTTGTATCTCACGGGTTCGGTTGCCGAACAGCAGCTGGCGCAACGGCTACAGGCGCTGCCCGATGGGTTCAGTTTCGTTGATCTGGGCAGTGGGCTCGGCGGCACCCTCCTGCGGTTGGCGCGGCTTTACCCATCGGCACGTTTCGTCGGCGTCGAGACGGCGCCGCTCACCTTTGCATTGTGCTGGTTGCGCTGTTTGTTCCAGCGCAACTGCCGGGTGCGTTTTCGCAGCTTCTGGCGCGAACCGCTGGCCGGCTACGATGTGGTCTATTGCTTTCTCTCGCCTGCTCCTATGCCTGCGTTGTGGCAGAAGGCTCGGGCCGAAATGAATCCGGATGCGCTGTTGATCAGCAACAGCTTCGAGGTGCCTGGCGTTGAAGCGCAGGAAACTCTGGCCATCGATGACTGGCGGCGTTCACGCCTGCTGATCTGGCGGCCCGGGGCGGCCCCGTAACCTGACGGCCGCTCCGCGAGCGGCTAAACTGCGCGCCACAGCCAAGGAGTTCACCATGCAGAGCCCGCAAAATCTCATCTGGATCGATCTGGAAATGACCGGTCTGGATCCTGACAACGACGTCATCATCGAAATGGCAACCATCGTTACCGACAGTCAGCTCAACGTGCTGGCCGAAGGGCCGGTCATCGCCATCCATCAGAGCGATGAAGTCCTCGCCGGTATGGACGAGTGGAATACGCGCCAGCATGGCGGTTCCGGCCTGACTCAGCGGGTGCGCGACAGTCAGATCACTACCGAGGAGGCCGAGGCGCAGACGCTGGCGTTTCTTGAGCAGTGGGTGCCTAAGGGCAAGTCGCCGATCTGCGGCAACAGCATCTGCCAGGATCGGCGTTTCCTATACCGCCGTATGCCGCGCCTGGAAGCCTACTTTCACTACCGCAACCTGGACGTTTCGACGCTCAAAGAATTGGCCGCGCGCTGGGCGCCTGAGGTACTGGCTGGTTTCAAGAAAGGTGGTACGCACCTAGCGCTGGACGACATCCGTGAGTCGATTGCCGAGCTGCGCCATTACCGCGAGCACTTCATCAAGCACTGATCACGCCGCGGCATGGCAAGACCAGGAAAACGCCTGGTTTACACAAGCTGCGCGCGGCATCAACGCAGCTTGAAACGATTACCGGCCCAGTCTTCGCAGTTCGTCTGACTCAACCACCCGCGTACCTTCCCCTTCCTCCAGCGCCAGGCGCCAGAGCGCCCGCGCCAGAGTGCAGGCAGAGATACCCCTGTATTTGCCGGGCAGCAGATAGGACAGCGGGGCGGTCAGCCGTTCGACTGGGCGGACCTGCATGCGTGGCCCGAGCAGCTGCGAAGGTCGCACGATGGTCAGTTGCGGCCAGTTCTGGGCGCTTAGCGCCTGCTCCATCTCGCCTTTGACACGGCAGTAAAAAATAGAACTGGCGGGGTCGGCTCCCAGCGAGCTGATTACCAGCAGGTGTCGCGCGCCCATCTCCCGAGCGCGTTTGGCGAAGGCGACAACCAGGTCATGGTCGATGGCGCGAAAGGCGTCCTGGCTGCCTGCTTCCTTTAGTGTGCTACCCAGGCAGCAAAACGCGGTGTCGATGTCACCCGACAGCTCCGGCAGCAGCGTCTGCAGCGGGCCAATAGGGTTCTCAAGCCGCGGGTGTGTGGCTAATTGCTTGCGGCTTGGGGCGAGCACGCACTCTACTGTAGGTTCGTTGAGCAGGCGGTCGAGCAGGTGCTCGCCGGTTAGCCCGGTGGCGCCGGCAAGCAAAATACGCTGTGGCGTCAGATACATGGTTTGGCTTCCTGTGACGATCAGTCAGATGGCGCTGGTTGCTGTCTGCTCAGCACTCGCCAGCGTTCGACAACCTGCTCGGGCGCCCATATCTGCGGCTCCGAAGCTTGATAGTGGTCGGCTTGTTCCCGTTCGGCAACCCTCGCCTGTGCCAGCGTGAATGCCTGCACAATATCCGGAGTTTCCTGCAAGGCCTCGGCAAATAGAGCGCGGCCGAAGTAGGTGAAGTCGCTCTCCTCGGAGCAGCCAAACGACACGCGGTCGGCACGAGCTGCGGTAATGATGAGCGTGTTGGGGCTTTTCAGCGGCTCGATGAACCCGCCGGAATAGCAGGCAGAGATGACAATGATCTTGTTGCGTTCGGCAAGTGGCTGCATCAGCGCCGACAGGTCCGCGGCTGGCAAGTCCTCCAGCGCCAGCCGGGGTTGCGCGAGGACCATCTGATGGTCTGCCGAGCCGTGACTGGTTAAGTAGATGAAGATCAGGTCTTCCGGGCCGCTGCGCTCGGCCAGCCGGGCAATCGCGCGGGAAAGGTTTTCGCGAGTAGCCAGTGGCCGGTCGGCGAAGTGGTCGCGGTGGTTGACCAAACTGATCTGACCGCGTGCGGCAAAACGTTCAGCCAGCAGGTCGTCCACGTAGTCGACCTCGCGCAGAAACACACTTTGCTGCCCATCGCCTGCCAGGGTCAGGCTGTAGAGCTCTGCCGCCGGGGTCGATGGCGGCACCGCGTCAAGCGCGTCCGCCAACAGCTGGCCCTGATGCAGCAGGCCTATCTCCAGTGGGTCGGCGAGGCGCTTGCCTTGAGCATCTTGGCTTAGGCGGCCGGCCCGCCACGTACCGCTCCGCTTGGTGCCGTCGGCGAGGATGAGGGTTCCCGGCCCATCGAACTGGCCTGCCTGGAAACGACCGAGGTACTGAGCGCCGTCCGGCTGGCGCAGATCCCCTTCGCCGTTGTACTGCCAGCGTGTGAACTGTCCGCTGTAGAGCGTACCATCGATGCCGACATATTCGCCGTTGCCGCTTAGTTCGCCGTGTTTGAAGGTGCCTCTCCAGACATTTCCGGCAGCATCTTCGTAGCGCCCCTGGCCATGGAAAAGGTCGTCTCGAAACTGGCCCAGGTAATGCTCGCCGTCGTTGCTACGATAGAGGCCGTCACCGCTGAGTCGGCCGTCGCTGAAGGTGCCGCTGAATACTCCGCTGGTGTCGCTGCGGGTGCCCTCGCCGTCGGGCTGGCCGTTGCCGAATTCGCCCTCGTAGCTGATGCCCTCTGCTTCCTGCAATTTGCCGGTGCCGTGATAGAGGCCGTCCTTGAACCCACCTTCGTAGCTCAGGCCGGGTTCGCTGTAGCGGCCCGTGCCGTTGAGGCTTCCCTGCTCGAAATGCCCTTCATAGACTCCACCGGTGGCGTAGCTGAAGCGGCCCTGGCCATTGAACAGACCTTGTTTGAAGGAGCCTTCGTAGCGGTCGCCATTAGCGCCTTGCCAGACGCCCTGACCGTGCCACTGTCCATCCTTGAACGATCCGAGGTAATGGCTGCCGTTGGGGTAGTCGATACGCCCTTCGCCCTGCAGCAGGCCATCGATGACCTCGCCCCGGTAACGACCACCATCAGGCAGCACGGCGTCGGCAGGCAACAACGGTTCGCCATCACCGCAGGCGGTCAAAAAACAGGCGAACAGAAGTGGAGTGAGTTGGCGCATGCGGCTATCCAGAGGGGCGACACCGCAGTATGCCGCAAACTCAGCGGGGTGCGGCAACTGCGCCCGTCTGGTCAGACAAAGCAGAGCGCCAGGGTCTCAGCAATGTAGGCGGGCTTTTCCACGCCCTCGATTTCCATCACAGCGCGCGACTTGAGCAGCCACTGTCCCGGGTTCTTCTCGTAGGCGTCGAGTAGCGTCGCTGCAACGCGAACCCGCGAGCCGACCCTGACTGGCTGGATGAAGCGCAGGCTATCGAGCCCGTAGTTGACGCCCATCTTGGTTCCTTCAGGGCGAATCATCAGTTCGTCCATCAACATCGGCAATAGCGAAAGCGACAGGAAGCCGTGGGCGATGGTGCCACCGAACGGGGTTTGCGCAGCTTTTTCCGGGTCGATGTGGATGAACTGGTGATCACCGGTGCACTCGGCGAACTGGTCGACTCGCTGCTGATCGACGGTGAACCATTCGGAGTGGCCTAGCTCTTTGCCAATGTAGTCCTTGAGTTCTGCTACGGGTACTTGCGGCATATATCCTCCGGTGTTTGTTGTTTTGTGCGGATGTGACGCAACGCTAGATCAGCATGCAGCCGAGGGCGAATCAACCAAGCATGGTTCGTGCGAATGGCGCGCCATATGCTGATAGGGAGCTGTTGCGGGTGTCGTTGTGGCGAGATGCTTATAATTGCGCTCCTTTGCTCTGGAGGCTTCCATGCTGCTACGCGGACTAACCTGGCTGCTGCTGTTCCAACTGCTTGGCACTGCGCTCAACGTAATGGTTCTGCCAATGCTGCCGGGGCCAATCATCGGCTTGCTGTTGCTGTTCGTAGCGCTGCTGGCTCGCGGGCAAGCGAGTGAATCGCTGCAGGTCGCCGCGAGTAGCCTGTTGCGTTATTTGCCCCTGTTGCTGGTGCCGCCCGCTGTGGGTGTGATGGCCTACACCGGGGCGATTCTCGAGGATTTCTGGGCCATCGTCGGCGTACTGGTGCTCTCGCTGGTGGTGTCGTTGGTGTTTACCGGCTGGCTGATGCAAACGCTGATTCGCCGTCAGCAGCGCAAGGCAGGTAGCGCATGATCGCGATGCAGTGGCAGGCGGCTTGGGATGCGGTCATTCATCACCCCCTGTTTGGCGTGGCGATCACTTTGGCGGCTTTTCAGCTGGCCTATGCGGCCTACGAAAAAACCCGCTGGGTATTTCTGCAGCCAGTGCTGGTGTCGATGGTGGTGGTGGTCGCTACGCTTGTGCTTTGCGGTCTGAGCTATGAGGAGTACCGCGACAGCGCCCAGATGCTGACAGTGCTCCTTGGGCCAACCACCGTGGCACTCGCGGTGCCGCTGTACCTGAATCTGCGGAGGATCCGCGAACTGTTCGGGCCTATCATGCTCACCCTGCTACTGGCCGGCACTGGCGCTACGGCGCTGGGCATGACGCTGGCCTGGGCCTTTGGTGCCGACCAGATGATCCTGATGACCCTGGCGCCCAAGTCGGTTACCTCGCCTATCGCCATGCTGGTGGCCGAGCAGATCGGTGGCGTGGTGGCGCTGGCAGCTGTCTTCGTGATGATCACGGGTATCATCGGCGCGATCATCGGCCCGGAACTGTTGCGCAGGTTTGGCGTTCAGCATCCTGCCGCCCGAGGCATGGCGCTGGGTCTGACTGCGCATGCGGTGGGGACTGCCCAGGCGTTGCAGGAAGGCGACGAGTGCGGCGCCTTTGCGGCACTGGCCATGAGCCTGATGGGCGTGATGACTGCAGTACTGCTGCCTTTGGCCGTGCTGATGCTGTCGTAAGGAGTTTGAATGAAGCTACCGTTGTTTCCGCTCGATACCGTTTTGTTTCCCGGGTGCACCCTTGATCTGCAGCTCTTCGAGGCGCGCTATCTGGATATGGTCAGCAGCTGCATGAAGGCCGGACATGGCTTCGGTGTGGTGCGTCTCATCGAGGGCAGCGAGGTGGGGTTGGCGCCGAGCGAATATGCCCTGACCGGCTGTGAGGCATTGATTCGCGATTGGCAACAGCGACCCAATGGCCTGTTGGGCATACGAGTCGAGGGCGGCCGTCGCTTCGATGTGTTGTCGGCCGAGGTGCAGCGTGATCAGCTGACCGTTGCTGAGATCAACTGGCGCGAGGAGGAGGACGACCTGCCGCTGAACGATGAGCATCTTGATCTGGCTATTCTGCTGGAAGCGCTCGGTCAGCATCCGCTGGTTGAAGCCCTGGGGATGGGCAGTGCCGCGCAGGGTCAGCGCTCACTGGCACATCAGCTGGCTTACCTGCTGCCCTTTCAGCCGGAGCAGAAAATCGAACTGTTGCAGCTTGACGACCCAGCGCTGCAATTGCAGCGGATTCAATGCTGGCTGGAGCAACTGCAGGGCGAGGCGGTCGACCAGTAGGGCGCCTGAATGGCGTTGGGGGCACTACTGGTAGCGATAGAGCAGCATGGCGCCTGGCAATGCCCAGATCGCAAAGGCGCCAATCAGTCCCAGGGTGGCCGGCAGGATGAGCCACCATATTTTCGGCGACAGTGCCGTCATCGGTGCGCGCCATTGCACAAGGGTCAGGCTCGCCGCGCAAATGCTGGCTGCCAACACCGCGCCAGCGATCACATCGGTTGGCCAGTGAACGCCGAGATAGACACGCGACAGTGCAATTGCGGTGGCCGGCAAGACGCCCAATAGCACCCAGGCCAGGCGCAGGCGCGGCGGCTGGCCCCTGCCGGCGAGAACCCCAAGGGTAAGAAAAAAGGCGAATGCCGCCGAGCTGTGACCGCTGGGGAAGCTGAAGCTGTGTAGGGGCTCCAACAGGATTTCCGGGCGGATGCGGCCGAAGGTCGCTTTAAGTGCGCCGTTGGCCAGCGCGGTGCCCAGCAGCGTGAGAATGGTGAACGCTGCAGCGCGCCACTGTTTTGTGGCGATTAACAACAGACTCAGCAACACGGCGGCCCACAGCTGGGTTTGGAAGTCGCCGGCTCGTGTAACCACGACCATGAAACGGTCGAAGATCGGGCTGCGCTCGCCTTGAATGACCGTCATCAGCCCTTCGTCGAGTTCCACCAGGTAGGGCCAACCAATGAACAGTCCAATTAGAACGGCTGCGCTGAGGCCGGCGGCAAGCGGGGTCACCCAGCGCATCTGATGCAGGCTGCCATGCACCACGCCGCCGACGAGCAGAAGCAGAGCGGCGGTTACAACGCCCGCCTCGCTCCAGAAACCCTCTGGCAAGGGCAGTCGCACGGCTGCACCCGCCGCCCAGCCCGGCAGCAGATAGGCCATCGACCAGCCAGCCGCGGCGACCAGGCTGACCAGGAGAAAGCGTCCGAACGGCATGTCGAGCATGCCCGCGGTCACCGGCAACATGGGTCGCAGCGGACCGATGAAGCGTCCTACAAGCAGACTGGCGATGCCGTAGCGCTCGAAGTACAACTCGGCACGTGTCAGCCATTCCGGGTGGTCGCGCAGGCCGCGAAGACTGCGAATATTTTGATGATAACGGCGCCCCAGCCCGTATGAGAGCAGGTCGCCAAGCAAACCGCCGGCATAGCCGAGGAGCAGTGTCTCGCCGAGGCTCAGCACGCCACTGCCGGCGACGACCGCAATGGCAAACACCAGCACGGTGCCGGGCATCAGCAAGCCAACAATGGCGAGGCATTCGAGGCAGGCGACTACAAACAGGCTAAGGCCAAGCCATTGTGGGTGCTCAGTGAGCCAATTGGAGAGTGCGGTAAGCCATTCCGGCATGGGTTGTTTTCCTTGGTCCGAAACGCTTCGACCCGGCACCTAGCGCCCGGGTTTCAAGCGTCTGGTCATGATAGCGCTGGGAATTGCCTGGAGCGGTCACTGATCAAACGGCGGATTTCGACGCGCTTGAGTGGTCAGGTGGCACATTCGGTGGGGTGACCTGCAGTCGGATGCTTTTCTGCCATTCGCCCGGCGCCGCTGTGCGTGAGGCGCGTGGGTGGCTATAATCAGCCGCTTTCCCTTCAGTCAGGCCAGCCAGACCATGACCGAGTCCGTACTCGACTACATGACCCGCCTCGGTCGCGCCGCGCGCGAGGCGTCGCGCGTGCTAGCGCGCGCCACCACAGCGCAGAAGAACCGGGCCTTGCAAGCAGCCGCCGCCGCGCTTGACGCCGCGCGTGAGGAGCTGGTCCGTGCCAATCGTGAGGACCTCGAGGCCGGGCGTGCCAATGGTCTGGACGAGGCCATGCTCGATCGTCTGGCGCTTACGCCGGCGCGCATCGACGACATGATCGAGGGGCTGCGCCAGGTCGCGAACCTGCCTGACCCCATCGGTGAGATCCGCGACATGCGCTATCTGCCTTCTGGCATTCAGGTTGGCAAGATGCGCGTGCCGCTGGGCGTGGTTGGGATCATCTACGAGTCACGGCCCAACGTGACCATCGATGCCGCCAGCCTGTGTCTCAAGTCGGGCAACGCCACTATTTTGCGTGGCGGCTCGGAAGCGATCCACTCGAACCAGGCCATTGCTCGCTGCATTCAACTGGGCCTGGCCGAGGCCCAACTGCCAGCTGCTGCGGTGCAAGTTGTCGAGACCACCGACCGCGCCGCCGTTGGGGCATTGATTACCATGCCGGAATACGTGGATGTGATCGTGCCGCGCGGTGGTAAGGGGCTGATCGAGCGCATCAGTCGCGACGCCAAGGTGCCGGTGATCAAGCATCTGGACGGAATCTGCCACGTGTTCATCGATCAGGCGGCCGACCTCGACAAGGCTATTCGCATCGCCGACAACGCCAAGACCCAGCGCTATGCGCCGTGCAATACCATGGAAACGCTGTTGGTTCATGCATCCATCGCCGCTCGTGTGTTGCCGCCGCTGGCAGCGATCTACCGGGGGAAGGGCGTCGAACTGCGTGGCTGCCCACGGACCTGTGAATTGCTCGGTAGCGATGTTTTAGCTGCGAGCGAAGAAGATTGGTCCACCGAATACAACGCGCCGATCCTGTCGATCCGCATTGTCGATTCCCTGGATGAAGCGATCCAGCACATCAACCGCTACGGTTCGCAGCACACTGACGCGATCGTCACTGAAAACTTCACCGATGCGCGGCGCTTCATTACTGAGGTCGATTCGGCTTCGGTAATGATCAACGCCTCCACTCGTTTTGCCGATGGCTTCGAGTACGGATTGGGCGCTGAGATCGGCATTTCCACCGATAAACTTCACGCCCGTGGTCCGGTCGGCCTGGAAGGACTGACCAGCGAGAAGTACGTGGTATTCGGCGACGGCCACGTGCGTACTTGATGAGGGCAACTGGCACCCCTCGGCGCATCGGCCTTCTCGGTGGCACCTTTGACCCGGTGCATATCGGGCACTTACGCGGCGCTTTGGAAGTAGCAGAGATGGTAGGGCTCGACGAGGTTCGCCTGGTCCCTAACTACCGACCACCGCACCGTGAAACGCCATACAGCACTGCGCAGGATCGCTTGAGCATGGTTCGGCTGGCGGTGCAGGACTTGGCTCCGCTTTCGGTCGATGCACGCGAGTTGGAGCGTGACAAGCCGTCTTACACCGTCGACACGTTGGAGTCTTTGCGTGCCGAACTGGATGATGACGATCAGGTCTTTCTGATCATGGGTTGGGATGCCTTCTGCGGGCTTCCCGGTTGGCATCGCTGGGATGAGCTGCTCGATCATTGCCATATTCTGGTCATGCAACGGCCGGATGCCGACAGCGAGTCGCCGGAAGCACTGCGGGACCTGCTGGCGGCACGCAGCGTGAACGATCCGCTGACGCTTACCGGCAGCGGTGGGCAAATTGCTTTCGTCTGGCAGGCCCCGCTAGGGGTGTCGGCAACACGTATTCGTCAATTTTTGGCCAGCGGCCGGTCTGTACGCTTTCTCGTACCGGACGCCGTGCTGGCTTATATCAACGCGCACGGACTGTACCGGGCGTCGAACTGAGGTTGTTTCACATTATGCAAAATGATTCGTTGGCCCAGCTGGCCGTTAGCGCCCTGGAAGATCTGAAAGGCACCGATATCACGACTATCGATGTCCGTGGCAAGACCAGCGTGACCGACTTCATGGTTATCGCTAGCGGCACGTCCAGCCGTCACGTGAAATCGCTCGCCGAGAACGTGCTCGAGAAAGTCAAGGAGCAGGGCGTACGCCCTCTTGGTAGCGAAGGCCTGGACGGCGGCGAATGGGCTCTGCTCGACCTGGGTGATGTGGTGGTGCATGTGATGCAGGTGCCAACTCGCCAGTTCTACGATCTCGAGCGCCTCTGGCAAGGCGCCGAGCAGAGCCGTGCGCAGCACGCGGGCGAACAGGAATAGTCGATCCGTGCGGATCAAGCTGATTGCGGTGGGTTCGAAGATGCCGCGCTGGGTGGAGGACGGTTGGCAAGAATATGCCAAGCGCCTGCCATCTGAGCTGCCTTTGGAGCTTCATGAAATATCGCTTAACACCCGTGGCAAGAATGCCGACGTGGCGCGGTTGATTCGTCAGGAAGGCGAGGCCATGCTGGCGAAGGTGCAACCCGGCGAGCGCATCGTCACGCTTGAAGTGACGGGGCGGCCGTGGAGCACCGAGCAACTGGCTACCGAGCTGGAGCGATGGCGGCTCGATGCGCGCAATGTCAATCTCATGGTGGGTGGCCCGGAAGGGCTGGCCCCTGAGGTGTGTGCTCGCAGCGAGCAGCGCTGGTCGCTGTCGCCGTTGACATTGCCTCATCCGCTGGTTCGTATCCTCGTAGGCGAACAGATCTATCGCGCCTGGACATTGCTGTCGGGTCACCCTTACCACAAGTAGTACAGCCAAACCGAAGATGTCCCAGCCGATTCCCCTTAAAGACCACGAAAAAGACGCCCGTCTGGTGCGCCAGCGCGTTCTTGTGGGCGGGGCAATGGTGCTGCTGCTGCTTGGCGTGTTGGTTGCGCGTCTGTATTACCTGCAGGTCGTGCAGTACCAGCATCATTCGACACTCTCGGAAAATAACCGGGTCCATGTGCAGCCCATTCCGCCCAATCGAGGGCTGATCTTTGATCGCAACGGCAAGATCATCGCTGATAACCGGCCGAGCTTCAGTCTGACTGTAACGCGTGAGCGCGCGGGGGACTGGCGCAAGACGCTCGACACGGTGGTCGAGGTCCTCGAACTCTCGAGCGAAGAGCGTGAACTGTTCGAAAAGCGGGTTTTGCAGGGACGCAGACCGTTTGAACCGGTGCCGATCATGTACGAATTGTCGGAGGAGCAGATCGCGCGTATCGCCGTCGATCAGTTCCGCTTGCCTGGCGTCGAGGTCGCGGCTCAGCTGGTTCGGCATTACCCAGAGGGGGAGCATTTCGCTCACTCGGTTGGATACGTCGGTCGGATCAACGAGGCCGAGCTTAAGCAGCTCGATCCGGTGAATTACAGCGGTACCCACCACATCGGCAAGACGGGCATCGAGCGCTTCTACGAAGATTCGCTGCACGGCCAGGTGGGTTACGAGGAGGTCGAGACCAATGCGCGTGGGCGGGTCCTGCGGGTACTCAAGCGTACCGACCCGATCCCTGGTAAGGATCTTACGCTGACCCTCGACCTTGAACTGCAGCAGGCCGCCGAGGCAGCGCTGGCGGGCCGCCGTGGTGCGGTGGTCGCGTTGCAGCCGAAGACCGGCGAGGTGCTGGCTATGGTCAGTCAGCCTAGCTTCAACCCTAACCTGTTCGTCACCGGAATTAGTTTCAAGGCGTATGGCGCGCTTCGCGATTCCATAGACCGCCCGTTATTCAACCGTGTTCTGCGCGGGCTCTACCCGCCGGGGTCGACGATCAAGCCGATGATGGCGGTGGCTGGTCTGGATACCGGTGTGGTAACCGAGAACAGCCGAGTGTTCGACCCCGGCTTCTTTCAACTGCCCAATGTGAAGCACAAGTATCGGAACTGGAACCGCGGCGGCGACGGCTGGGTGGATCTGGAAACGGCCATCATGCGGTCGAACGACACCTACTTTTACGACCTTGCCCACAAGATGGGCATCGACCGTATGCATGACTACATGAGTCGCTTTGGCCTCGGTCAGCGCGTTGCGTTGGACATGTTCGAGGAAACCGCCGGCCTGATGCCGTCGCGAGACTGGAAGCGTGGCCGTTACCGGCAGGCCTGGTATCCGGGCGAGACCGTTATCCTCGGCATCGGTCAGGGCTACATGCAGACCACTCCGTTGCAGCTGGCCCAGGCGACCGCGCTGATGGCGACACATGGCAAGTGGATCAGACCGCACCTGGCGAAAAGCATCGAAGGTGAAATGCCTGTCGATCCGGAACCGATGCCTGATATTCAGCTCCGCGATCCAAGTTACTGGGATGCCTCCATCAACGGTATGGTGAAGGTGCTGCACGGCGCCCGCGGCACGGCAAAGAAAGTAGGCGATACCGCCGCGTACCTTATCGCCGGTAAAAGCGGTACGGCGCAGGTGGTGGCCATCAAGCAGGGCGAGAAGTATGACAGCGGCAAACTCGCCGAACGCCATCGTGACCACGCCTTGTTCGTCGCCTTCGCCCCCGTGCATGACCCGCAGATAGCAGTGGCTGTGATGGTCGAGAACGGTGAGTCTGGGTCCGGCGTCGCGGCTCCGGTGGCCAAGCAGATCATGGACGCCTGGCTGTTGAACGAGGCGGGCGAGCTGAAGGCCGAGTATGCGCCGGCCCTGACGGCACGGGGGCCCAAGCCATGAGCGGAACATTTGACCGCACGCTATCGACCACCGATGTGATGCGCCGTCGGGCGACGCTGTTACAGCGCATGCATATCGATGGGGTGCTGCTGTTGCTTCTGCTGACGCTAGCGGCCGGCAGCTTGTTCGTTCTTTATTCGGCCGGCGGCAAAAACGTCGATCTGCTGATCAAGCAGGCGACTTCCTATGGCTTCGGCTTGGGCGCCATGCTGGTCATCGCTCAGCTGGAACCCAGATTCATGGCGCGCTGGGTCCCGGCTGGCTACTTGGCGGTTGTTGCGCTGCTGGTCGCGGTGGAATTCGTCGGATACACCGCGATGGGTGCGACCCGCTGGATCAATATTCCAGGGGTGATTCGCTTCCAGCCGTCCGAGTTCATGAAAATCATCATGCCGATGACCATCGCCTGGTATTTGTCTGCGCGCGCATTGCCGCCAGGCATCAAGCACACCATGGTCAGCCTTGGCCTGATCCTCACGCCCTTCGTGCTGATCCTCAAACAGCCGGATCTGGGCACTTCCTTGCTGGTTCTGGTCTCCGGTGCTTTCGTGCTGTTCATCGCCGGGCTGCGCTGGCGCTGGATTCTGAGCGCAATTGCGGCGCTGGTGCCGATCGCCGTGGCTATGTGGTATTTCGTTCTGCACAACTACCAGAAACAGCGCGTGCATACATTCCTCGACCCAGAAAGCGACCCGCTGGGAACCGGCTGGAACATCATCCAGTCGAAGGCGGCGATTGGTTCAGGCGGGGTGTTTGGCAAGGGTTGGTTGCTGGGTACCCAGTCCCATCTGGATTTTTTGCCGGAAAGCCATACGGACTTTATTATTGCGGTTCTGGCTGAGGAGTTCGGCCTGGTGGGCGTCTGCTTGCTGCTGCTGCTTTATTTGCTGCTGATCATGCGCGGCCTGGTCATTACCGTTCAGGCGCAGACCCTGTTTGGCAAGTTGCTGGCCGGTGCGCTGACGATGACCTTTTTCGTCTACGTATTCATCAACATCGGCATGGTCAGCGGTCTGTTGCCGGTGGTAGGGGTGCCGTTGCCCTTCATCAGTTTTGGTGGCACTTCATTGGTAACCCTGCTATCAGGGTTCGGGGTTTTGATGTCGATCCACACCCATCGCAAATGGATCGCACAGGTTTGACTAGAGTGAATTTCTTGGATCGATTACGACGTGGCTGGTTGACGCGAGCGCTCTGCGGAGCGGGTCTTTTCGCAGCGTTCGGACATGCTCCGGCGGTTTTTGCGGCAGATTATCAAGGCGAAAAAGTCGAAGATTTTGTGCGCGAAATGACCCAGGACTATGGGTTCGCCAGTGAGCAGGTGATCGAAGTGCTGGCGCAGGCAGAGCGCAAGCAGGTGATTCTCGATGCAATCTCGCGGCCGGCAGAACGCGTCAAGGCGTGGAAAGAATATCGGCCGATCTTCATGACCGATTCACGGGTCGCTCAGGGTGTGGATTTCTGGCGCGAGAACGAGGCGGCGCTGGCGCGCGCCGAACAGGAATTTGGTGTGCCGGCACAAGTCATCGTCGCCATCATCGGCGTCGAAACCTTTTATGGCCGCAACACCGGTAACTATCGCGTCATAGATGCCTTGTCGACCCTGGGCTTCGATTATCCACCGCGCCAGCCATTCTTCCGTCAGCAGCTTAAGGAATTCCTGTTGCTGGCCCGTGAAGAGCAAGTCGACCCACTGACACTGACCGGTTCTTACGCCGGTGCCATGGGGCTGCCGCAATTCATGCCGAGTAGCTTCCGCGCCTATGCCGTCGATTTCGATGCGGACGGACGTATCGACATTTGGAAGAACCCTGTCGACGCCATCGGCAGCGCCGCCAATTATTTCAAACAACACGGTTGGACCGCTGGTGCACCGGTGGTGGCGCGGGCCACAGTAAGTGGCGAGCGGCATAGCGAAGGTCTGACCGAGGGGCTTGAACCGGTCCTGAAGGCCGCTGAATTGCGCGAGCTGGGTTGGCAATGGCCGGCCGAAACGGAGATGGCCAACGACATTGCGGTAACTGCCTTTCGTCTGGACGGGGCTGACGGCGACGAGTACTGGGTCGGCTTGCCCAACTTCTATGTCATTACCCGTTATAACCGCAGCGTGATGTACGCGATGGCAGTCCATCAGCTTTCCGAGCAGTTGCTGCAGGCGCGGGGTGCGCAATGACCTCTCGTTTGCTGGCGGTAGCGACTGTCGCTGTGCTGGTTGTCGGATGTTCGTCGGCGCCGACACCTTCGCCGGCCCCCACCAAAAGTGCAGGTATCAGTGGTCCCGGTGACTACTCGCGGCCGCACAAGGACGGCGCGCCTTGGTGGGATGTCGACGTGTCCCGTATCCCTGACGCAACGCCCACGCCGCACAACGGCCCGTTCAAGGCCAATCCCTATACCGTGCTGGGCAAAACCTATTACCCCATCGGTGACGGGCGCAACTATCGGGCGACCGGAACGGCATCCTGGTACGGCACCAAGTTTCATGGTCAGCCGACCGCCAACGGCGAAAAATACGATCTGTACGGCATGAGCGCGGCGCACAAAACGCTGCCGCTGCCCAGCTATGTTCGGGTAACTAACCTCGACAACGGCAAGACAGTGGTGCTGCGGGTCAATGACCGCGGTCCGTTCTACTCGGATCGGATCATCGACCTGTCGTTCGCGGCGGCGAAGAAACTGGGTTATGCAGAAAACGGGACCGCACGGGTCAAGGTCGAAGGTATCGACCCCGAGCGATGGTGGGCCGAGCGAGGCAGGCCGGCGCCTATGGTCCTGGCCCAGCCGCAAAAGGTCGCCAAACCCTCGGCTGCTGCGCTGGCGCAACCTGTCGAACAATACACGCCGCCACCCACACAGCATGCTGGCGCCACCGTGCCGATGGAGGTTGAAACCGGCGACAAGCGCGCTGCAAGCGGGACCGGTGTCTATCTGCAGGTCGGTGCGTTTGCCAACCCTGACGCTGCTCAGTTGCTGCGCGACAAGCTCAGTAGTTTGACCGAAGCGCCGGTATTCGTGAGTTCGGTTGTGCACCAAGAGCAGATTTTGCACCGGGTGCGCCTAGGGCCAATCGAGTCCCCCGATGAAGCCACACAGCTCGAACAGAGCGTCCGTCTCGCCAATTTGGGAAACCCGCGCCGAGTACGCGGCGATTGAAGGCTCTTCATCGCTGATGGATACGCGACGCTGACCTGTAACCGTTTTTGCCACACCCACCTTTTTGAGAGCGCAATGACTATCACCACCTTCGTGCACCGGCTGTTCCTTATCACCGTGCTGGCCGTAGCGCCCACCGCCTGGGCCGAGCCGATCATTCCTTCACCGCCACAGCTGGCGGCCAAGTCCTACGTTTTGATGGATGCCGCCAGCGGCAAGGTGCTGGTTGAGAATGCTGGTGATGAGCGCCTGCCGCCCGCCAGTCTGACAAAACTGATGACGGCTTATATCGCCACACTGGAAATCAAGAAGGGGCAGATTTCCGAAAGCGACATGGTGACTATTAGCGAAAAAGCCTGGCGCACCGGTGGCTCGCGGATGTTCATCCAGGTCAATACGCAGGTTTCGGTAGACGATCTGCTGCACGGCATCATTATTCAGTCTGGCAATGACGCCAGCGTTGCCATGGCAGAACATATTGCCGGCAGCGAAGAGGCCTTTGCCGACCTCATGAACAGCACGGCTCAGCGACTGGGCATGACCAATACGCACTTCATGAATGCCACAGGGCTGCCTCATCCAGAACACTATTCTTCCGCCGCCGACATGGCCAAGCTGGCCCGCGCGATCATTCATGAGGATCCCGCACACTACGGCATTTATGCGCAGAAGGAATTCTTCTGGAACAACATCAAACAGCCCAACCGCAACCTTCTACTGTGGCGCGACAAGACCGTCGACGGTTTGAAGACCGGCCATACCGAAGAGGCTGGCTACTGCCTGGTCGCCTCTGCAGTTCGGGACGACATGCGGCTGATCACCGCTGTCTTCGGCACTAACAGCGAGCAGGCACGTGCCGCCGAGACGCAGAAACTACTGACCTATGGCTTCCGCTTCTTCGAGACCCGGACCTTCTATCAGAAGGGTATTGAGCTGGCGACGTCCCGTGTCTGGAAAGGGCAGCAGGACCAGGTCAGTGCTGGGCTGGCGAACGACCTGACCATGACGCTGCCGCGTGGGCAGATGGACAAACTGCAGGCCGGCCTTACCTTCAGTCCCGAACTCACCGCGCCAATCCAGCAGGGTGATGTAATCGGCAAGGTCGAGGTAAGTCTCGATGGCGAGGTGCTGCAAAGCACTGACCTGATTGCTTTGCAGGCGGTAGAGGAAGGTGGGTTGTTCAGCCGTCTATGGGATAGCATTCAGCTGTTCTTCTTCAACCTCTTCAACTGAACCTCTGGAGCGTGCCCCTGCTATCCGCCGGGCGCGCTTGCGGATCATGAGTCTGTTGCCATGACCGAAAGTAAAAGCGAAACACAAGCACCCAAAATCGAGTTCCCCTGCGAGCGCTATCCGATCAAGGTGATCGGCGATGCGGGCGAAGGCTTCAGCGAGACGGTCGTAGAAGTGATCCGTCGGCATGCGCCGAATTTTGATGAAACTACGTTGGTAAGCCGCGACAGTCGTAACGGACGTTTTCTATCCGTGCAGGTACTGATTACGGCGACGAGCGTGGAGCAGTTGCAAGCGATCCATGTCGATCTGCGCGCCACCGGGCGCGTGCACATGGTGCTGTAATGGGCCGGCATCCCACCAATGCACGCATGTGTGTAAGTCCTCTAGGCGCAGGTGCTTAGTCATGAGTATCTCGCTGCTGGGGGTGCGTGAGCTCGGTCTGGTGGACTATCCCGTCGCTTGGCAAGCCATGCAGCGCTTTACCAACGAACGGCAGCCGGACACTGTTGACGAGATCTGGCTGCTGCAGCATCCGCGGGTGTTCACCCAGGGGCAGGCTGGCAAGGCCGAGCACCTGCTGTTGCCCGGCGATATTCCTGTGATACAGGCTGATCGGGGCGGGCAGGTGACCTATCACGGTCCTGGGCAGCTGGTGTGCTACCTGATGCTGGACGTCCGTCGGTTAGGTTTTGGTGTGCGCGAACTCGTCAGCCGTATCGAACAGAGCCTGATCGATTTGCTTGCCAGCTACGATGTGCAGGCCTTGGCCAAACCGGACGCGCCTGGCGTGTACGTCGAGGGTGCGAAGATCGCGTCCCTCGGCCTGCGCATTCGTAACGGACGCTCGTTCCATGGCCTGGCGCTCAATGTGGACATGGACCTGGAACCCTTCGGGCGGATCAATCCTTGCGGCTACGCCGGCATGGCCATGACCCAGTTAGCCGATCTGGTAGAGGGGCCGGTAGCCTTTGCCGAGGTTGGTGCCCGCCTGCGTGACGAGCTGGTCAAGCACCTCGGCTACGCGCAGCAGCAGACCCTCACAAACGCAGCAATAAGCTAGCTAAGACAGGCTTATCCAATAGGTCAGCGGGGCATGACGGATATAAAACGCCTACCCAGTCAACGCAGAGGGGTAGGCGGTATTCGGCACTATCAGTTCAGATTGAGGGTCGGTATTAGGCTGCTGTCGAACGGCTGGCCCGGTACCGGCACCGGAGCGGCCAAGCCCAGGTTGTTTTTCTCGAATACCCGGTCGGCTCGGTAGCTGGAGCGCACCAGCGGGCCCGCGGCGACTTCCATAAAGCCCTTTTCCAGACCGATATCGCGGAAACGGTTGAATTCTTCGGGGCTGACCCAGCGCTTGACCTGCAGGTGGTTGCGGGTTGGCTGCAGATACTGGCCGAGGGTGAGGATGTCGACGCCGATGGCGCGCAGGTCATCCATAGTCTGCAGCACTTCCTCGTCGCTTTCGCCCAAGCCCAGCATCAGGCTGGTTTTGGTCAGCATCTCCGGGCGATGGCGCTTGGCATGCTCCAGCACGCGCAGGGTCTTCTCGTAGCCGGCGCGAGGGTCGCGCACTTCATGGGTCAGGCGCTTGACCGTCTCGACGTTCTGCGCGAAGACTTCCAGGCCGGAGTCCGCTACGCGTTCGATGGCCTGCAGGTCGCCGTCGAAGTCCGGAGTCAGGGCCTCCACGACCACCTGCGGGGTGCGCTCCTTGATGGCGCGCACACAGGCGGCGTAGTGCGCGGCACCGCCGTCGTCAAGATCGTCACGGTCCACCGAGGTCAGTACGATATAGCGCAGCGCCATGAGCTCCACCGACTTGGCGGTGTTCTGTGGCTCCTCCTGATCCAGCCAGCCGTTGGGGTTGCCAGTATCCACCGCGCAGAAGCGGCACGCGCGGGTACACACCGAGCCCATGAGCATGATGGTGGCGGTGCCGTTGGACCAGCATTCGCCCATGTTCGGGCAGTGCGACTCCTGGCATACGGTACTGAGGCGGTGCTCGCCTACGTTGCGCTTGACCGCTTCGAAGCGGCTGCCGCTGGGCGCCTTGACCCGCAGCCACTTGGGTTTGGGTTCGAACACCTGGGGTTCGCTTGAGGCGCGGCGTTTCTGCCCGTCCTTGATCGCGGTGATGCCCTGAGTGGTGCGGAATTTATCGCCGCTGGCAACGGTTTTGGGCTGGGAGATATCGGACATCGGCAATCTGGGCTCCGCTAGAGGCTCCGTGGGACGAGGCGGCTTGTGGCCGCCGAGCAGTTTATCACAGGCGCTGACCGGTCAGTCTGCGTGACGAGACATGCACGGATCGACATCGCCGCAGCGGGGAGCCGCACAGGCGATCTGGTCGTGCACGAGTGTTCTTCGCGTTTACCTGCGCTACCGCCCCTTTGTTTGCCAACAAGTGCGAGTCACCCGGTTGCGGAGCCGGGCGACTTGGGGCAGTGCATGGCCGATGAGTTCGGCCATGCTTGCTAAGGTTCTGCGCGCAGACGTCCCAGCAGTTCCTGCGTCGGATGCCCGTCGGCGGGCCAGCCGAGCTGTTGCTGGAAGCCACGGATAGCGCTGCGGGTGTTGGCGCCGATGATGCCGTCTGCAGTGCCTGGATCGAAGCCTCGGTTTGAAAGGCGTTCCTGCAATTCGAGCCGCTCTGAGCGGCTCAATGGCTGCTCCCCTTGTGGCCAGTCTGCACGGACCCTGCCGGCGCCATCGAAGCGCTCCGACAGCAGGCCGATCGCCAGCGCATAGGACGATGAATTGTTGTATCGCAGTATCGCGCGGAAATTATCCAGGACCAGAAATGCTGGGCCGCGGTACCCGGCGGGAAGCAACAGCGTCGCGCTTGCAGCATCCATGGCGGTATCCGTCGGCAGTCCGGTCAGTCCCAGTTGACGCCATTCGGACACTGGCTTGCGGATTGCATTGTCGGCCTGGGCGTAGTCGAATCCATCCGGCAAGGTGACTTCGAAACCCCACGGTTGCCCGGCTTTCCAGCCAGAGGCTTGCAGATAATGTGCGGCTGATGCCAGGGCGTCGGCGGTACTGCTCCAGATATCCCGGCGGCCATCGCCGTCGAAATCCACCGCGTGGGTGTTATAGGTGGTCGGGATGAACTGGGTCTGTCCCATGGCGCCGGCCCAGGATCCCCGCAGCTGGTCGGCGCTTACATCGCCATGCTGGAGGATTTCCAAGGCCGCCAAAAGCTGGCTTTTGGCAAATCCAGGGCGTCGACCCTCATGTGCCAGTGTGGCGAGCGAACGGATCACGCCCTTGTCGCCCATGATCTGTCCGTAGCTGCTTTCAAGACCCCAGATCGCGACCAGCGTATTTCGATCGACAGCGTAACGCGCTTCTATATTGTTCAGCGTCGCTTGGTGCTGCTCGAGCAGACGTCTGCCGCGATCGACACGCTGTTTCGACAGGGCGCCGTCCAGGTACTGCCAGACCGGGCGGGTGAATTCCGGCTGGCTGCGATCAGCGATGATGATGCTTGGATCAGGCGTGACGCCTGCAAAGGCACGGTCGAATACCTGCGCCGAAATGCCCGCGTTAAGGGCTTGGCTACGAAACCTGTTGCGCCATTCTGCGAAGCTCAGCTGTTCAGGCTCGGCTTCGGATGACAAGGCAGTGAGTTCGACGGTGCTAGGGGGTGTTGGGCTAGCGGAGGTCAGCGCGCTCGGTGCGACCGGTTCGGCGGCGCAGGCGACCATGATGCTCAGGGCTGATCCGGCAATCAGGGTACGCAGCAGCAGGACGGGAACGAAGGTGTAAAGCATGCACCACTCTCGGCAGGTCATCGGCACGTGACATTATCACGCTTTGAGTGACTTGGCTTTTCAAGCCGCCAGAAGGACCGAAGCCTCCCAGTTGGTGGACTGGGAGGCTTCACGGCGGTAGCTGCCTTTGCCTTTTTTAGGCTGTTCCTGGCGGCTGCGGAACAGGGGTTGCGCCACCAGACTCTTGGCCTTGTTTGGCCGCTTTCGTTGCTTGCTCATCGATTACCCTCTCGGTTGCTATGGGTCAGCCGGGGGCATCATAGGGACTGTATACAAAATGTCCAGACCTGGACGGTAGGCATCTGGCGCTTAGCGCAAATCAGAGAGCCTGACCGCACCTGAGGGACGACACCCACACTGTTTCGCTGCGTGCTACAGCCTGATCTGCCGTCCGCTCAGCTGAAGGCAGAGATCAGTCAAGCCGACCCATGGGTCACCTTCGGCCTGCCCTTTGATTTGCTCATCGATGCGCTGCGCATCCATCAGGAGCCGCTGCCAACCCGCTGCATCGTGGCGCTGCAAGGCTTTGCTGACCAGCGGCTTGCGCTTGTCCCATACCGGCGGGCGGGCCTGGCTGAATGCCCGGTCAAGCGGTACGCCTTGACTGTACTGCTGGGCGATGTTGGCCAGCTGGCGGACTTCCCGCGCGACGGCCCAGAGAATGACCGGCGCTTCGACCCCCTCGCCACGCAGGCCTGCAAGCATCTGCAGGATGTGTTCGGGCTGCCCCAGCAGCGCGGCATCAATCAGCCCGAAGACGTCGTAACGGGCGCTATCGGCAACCGCAGCCTGGACGGTTTCGGTGGTTACCTGGCCCGCTTCAGCGAGCAGTTTGAGTTTTTCGATTTCCTGCGCGGCGGCCAGCAGGTTGCCTTCGACACGAGCCGCGATCAACTCCACGGCTTCCTGGTCTGCAGCAAGACCGGCTTGCGCCAGGCGCTGGCGAATCCACTGCGGCAGCTGTTGCGCGTCCACCGGCCAGATCTGCAGGAACTGCGCCTGTTTGCCGTCGATCAGCGCCTTGGCCCATTTGGTCTTCTGAGTATTGCCGTCTAGCTTGGGCAGGCTGATCAGCAGTACGGTGTCTTCTGCGGGACGCGCAAGGTAGTCGATCAGCGCCGCGGCGCCTTTGTCGCCGGGCTTGCCGTTGGGAATGCGCAGCTCCAGGAGGCGTTTTTCTGCAAACAGGGAAAGGCTGGCACCGGCTTCGATGAGTAGGCCCCAGTCGAAACCGGTCTCGACGTTTAGAACCTGGCGCTCGCTGAAGTCCTGTTGACGGCAAGCCGCACGTATCGCGTCGCAGGCTTCCTGGCAGAGCAAGTGCTCGTCGCCACTGACCACATAAATTGGCGCAAGAGAGCCTTGTAAGTGCTTGGCGAGCTGGGCGGGAGGTAGCTTCATCGGAAGGGCCGGGAGCCTGCGCTGGCGGGCTCCCCGGTCGTCATTGGAGAGGCAGTTCGATGGGCGACTGCAATGGTCGCGCAGACTGTTCGCGCATCTGAGCCTCGATCGCCTCGGCTTCAGCACGCTTCTTCGCTTCCGCTGTCTGCTGCAGTTGGTCGAGCTGCGCAGGCGTGATGTTGCGTAGGCGCATGCTCAGTTGCTGCAGAAGCTCGCGGCGCATTTCCCGGCGCAGCTGGCTGGCTTCCTGATCCGAGCTGATCAGGTTGCTGCTGTCATGAACGTAGACCTTGGATACTTCGACTTGGTTTTCCAGCAGCACCGTGTTCTGCGGGCCACGGATCTCATAGTCGAGGGTCTGGGTCAGTTCGTATTCGGCAGTGCGCGCAGCGGTGGTGTAACTGGCGGTGCGCTGGCGGGTCTGCTCGCGTACCAGGTCCAGGGTATAGCGAGCGCCGGGATAAACCCTGACGCCGCTGTCCTTGAGCAGTTCTTCAAGTTGCTGCACGGTTTCGCCATAGCTGTTGCGCGCTTGCAGATTAATTTCATCGAGCGCGAAACTGGTATCGCCCGTCCCGCGAAGCTGAAAGCCGCAGGCGCTCAACAGCAGGGCCAGGCCGACCACCACCAGATTGCGTTTGATCATGTTGTATCCCCTTGCCAGCCTTGGCGCACGCGCCAAGGCGAATCAGTTAGCGACGATGTTGACCAGCTTGCCCGGTACCACGATGACCTTGCGAATCGTCAGGCCCTCGGTGAAACGCACTACGTTCTCGTTCGCGCGGGCAGTGGCTTCGACTTCTTCACGTGTGGCGCTGGCGGGCACTTCGATTTGTCCGCGTAGCTTGCCGTTGACTTGCACCACCAGCGTCAGGCTGTCCTGAACCAGAGCAGACTCGTCGACGGCCGGCCACTGTGCATCAATGATCGAGCCGCTGTTGCCCAGCTGTTGCCAGAGTTCGTGGCAGATGTGGGGTGTGATAGGGGCCAGCAGCAGTGCTACGGTTTCCAGGCCTTCCTGCAGCAGCGCGCGGTCTTGCTCGGTTGCAGCCGCCGCTTTCTCCAGCACGTTCATCAACGTCATCACCTGGGCGATCGCGGTGTTGAATTTGTGATGCTGCCCAACATCCTGGCTGGCCTGCTTGATCGCAAGGTGGATCGCGCGGCGTACAGCCTTCTGCTCATCGCTGAGGGCGGAAATATCCAGTTTCGCAACGGCACCCGCACTGACATGGGCATGTGCCAGTCGCCAGACGCGGCGAAGGAAGCGGCTCGCACCCTCGACGCCGGAATCGGACCATTCCAGGCTCATGTCCGGCGGTGAGGCAAACATCATGAACAGGCGGCAGGTGTCGGCGCCATAGGTGTCGATCATGGCTTGCGGGTCGACACCGTTGTTTTTCGATTTGGACATCTTCTCGGTGCCGCCGATCTCCACCGGCAGGCCATCGCTGGCGAGCTTCGCACCAATGACCTTGGCCTTGGCATCACGCTCGACAATAACGTCGGCCGGGTTGAACCAGTCCTTGCCACCGTTTTCCAGGGTGCGGTAGTAGGTGTCGGCAATCACCATGCCCTGGGTCAGAAGATTCTTGAACGGCTCGTTGGAGCTGACCAGGCCTTCGTCGCGCATCAGCTTGTGGAAGAAGCGCGCGTAGAGCAGGTGCAGAATCGCGTGCTCGATGCCGCCGATGTACTGATCCACCGGCAGCCAGTGGTTAGCTGCGGCTGGGTCGACCATGCCCTGATCATAGTGAGGTGAGGCGTAGCGGGCGAAGTACCAGGACGACTCGACAAAGGTGTCCATGGTGTCAGTTTCACGCTTGGCTGCGGCGCCGCATTTGGGGCAGCTGCAGTCATAGAATTCCGGCATACGGGCCAGCGGCGAACCGGCGCCGTCAGGGACGACGTCTTCGGGCAGTACGACCGGCAACTGGTCTTCCGGCACCGGGACATCACCGCAGGTTTCGCAATGGATGATCGGGATCGGGCAACCCCAGTAACGCTGGCGGCTGATCCCCCAATCGCGCAGACGGAACTGGGTGCGGGCTTGGCCAAGGCCTTTGCGCTGCAGCGCGGCTTCCATGGCATCAAAAGCGCCGTCGAAGTCCAGTCCGTCGAAATCGCCGGAGTTGATCAGTTCCCCGTGTTCGCCATAGGCATCGTTCCACGGCGCGGGCGTTTCGTCGCCGGCACTGGTGCGCACCACCGGCTTGATCGGCAGGTCATACTTGGTGGCGAAGGCGAAGTCGCGCTCGTCGTGGGCCGGCACGGCCATCACGGCACCTTCGCCGTAATTCATCAATACATAGTTGGCGACCCAGACCGGCAGCAGTTCGCCTGTCAGTGGGTGCTGCACACGCAGGGAAGTGGCGAGGCCTTTCTTTTCCTGAGTGGCGATATCGGCTTCGGCCACGCCGCCACGCTTGCACTCGTCAATGAATGCCTGCAATTGGGCGTTGTTCTGGGCGGCGAGTGTGGCCAGCGGATGTTCGGCCGCCACGGCGACATAGGTCGCGCCCATCAGCGTATCGGGGCGGGTGGTGAAGACCTTCATCACGCCTTCGCTGCCGATGCTGGCGACGTCGTAAGGGAAGCTGATCTCCATGCCGCGCGACTTGCCGATCCAGTTGCGCTGCATGGTCTTGACCTGTTCCGGCCAGCCGTCCAGCTCGTCCAGGCTTTCCAGCAGCTCATCCGCATAGGCGGTGATTTTGAAGTAGTACATGGGGATTTCGCGCTTCTCGATCAGCGCGCCGGAACGCCAGCCGCGGCCATCGATGACCTGCTCGTTGGCCAGCACGGTCTGGTCGACTGGGTCCCAGTTGACGGTGCCGTTCTTGCGATAGATCACGCCTTTTTCATACAGGCGGGTAAACAGCCATTGTTCCCAACGGTAGTAATCGGGTTTGCAGGTGGTGACTTCGCGCGTCCAGTCGACTGCCAGGCCCAGGCTCTTCAGCTGGGTGCGCATGTAGTCGATGTTTTCGTAGGTCCACTTGGCCGGCGCGACCTTGTTTTTCATGGCCGCGTTTTCTGCTGGCATACCGAACGCGTCCCAGCCCATGGGCTGCAGCACGTTCTTGCCCTGCATACGCTGGTAGCGTGCAATCACGTCGCCGATGGTGTAGTTGCGCACGTGCCCCATGTGCAGCTTGCCGCTGGGGTAGGGGAACATCGACAGGCAATAGAAGGTGTCCTTGCCTGGCTGTTCGCTCACTTCAAAGGATTTCTGCGCGTCCCAGTGGGACTGCGCGGCGGCTTCGATCTCGCGGGGCTGATACTGTTCGTGCATGGCTACTGGCGTTGGAAAAGAGGCTGGCTGCTCGCATCGCAACTCGGGCTGCCGCACCGCCGGCTCTAAGCCTGACGCAAACGGCGGCGCAACGGGGTTGATACGAACGCATGGAAGCGCCGTAGCATACATGACCCTTTGCAACCGAGGGAAACCCGATTTGCCAGCATTGTTCGGCCCCGTTTGTCGAGTGCGAGGTGGATGTTCGAGTCTGAACTACGCTTGTACAGGGGGCGGGATGAGCATGAGGTGAATCATGGGTAGAGAGCGCCAGGCGAATGAGGGAAACCTGTACGGACGCGTGCTGCAACGGCTGACACTGGCTCTGGAAGAAGCCGAACGAACGACGGGTGATGACACTGGGACTACCGCCGAATTGGAGGTTGGTGGTTTGACGCCTGCCGAGTTCGACCTGATCCGAGCCTATCTGCAACAGGATGCGCAATGGCTGTCCGGTTGGCACGCGGCTGCCGAGGAACAGGCGCAGCTGGACCGCCAGGCGACCCGGCCCGCGTTGCGTAATGTGCTGCGGCATCACTCCGGCAAGCGCTGCAAGCAGAGTCCACCCGCGCTTCAGCAGACCATGACCTGCGCGCTCTGCGGCGCCAGCGTGCATTGGCCAGAGGGGGCCGGTCCGGTGGCCTGTTCGGCGTGTGGTTCGCAGTTGCTGCGTGCCAGGCAACGGTTGCATACCTACCCAAAGCATTGAAGGTGTCCGTGCTACCGACAAACGGGCGCCCTGGGAGGTAAAGTTGCGGCGACCGATCAACCGGAGCTGCACATGCCGATACGCTATTTCTTCAAACAATTGCTGCTACCGCCCGGCGTGCTGTTGTTGCTGTTGCTCGCGGCCTGGTGGCTGCGGCGGCGCTCGCCACGGCTGGCAGCGATCTGTTTCGTGCTGGGATTCGGCGGGCTGTGGCTGATGAGCTTACCGGTGACGGTCGATTGGGCCGCGCGGGCAATTGAAAGCGAAGTGGCGCTGGATCGCTCGGAGTGGAGCGGCCTCGGCCGGCGTGCCCAGGCGATTGTCGTGTTGGGCGCAGGTCGTGAACAGGCCGATCCTGGCTGGGGTTCTGATCAGCCCAGCCATATTGCGCTCGAGCGGCTGCGTTACGCCTCGCGATTGGCAAAGGCATCGGGTCTGCCGATCCTGGCGAGTGGTGGGCTGTACTATGGCGAGCCGCCGAGTGAAGCGCTACTGGCTGCCGAGGCGCTGGAGCGCGATTTCAACACGCCGACGCAATGGCTCGAAGAGCGCAGTCGGACCACCTGGGAGAACGCGCGCTACAGTGCGGAAATACTCAAGGCGGCGGGCATCGAACGTATCGTGCTGGTAACTTCGGCATCGCACATGCCACGGTCCCGCTGGTGTTTCGAGGAGGTGGGACTGGAGGTGATCGCCGCCCCGGTAGGATTCGTGGGTGTCCCCAACGGGCGACCCTTTGGTGGCTGGCTGCCCGAGGCGAAGGCCGTCTGGCAGACCGGCATGCTGCTCAACGAAGCGGTTGGCATGCTGGTCTATCCGCTGCTTTATGACGGCGACTCTGAATAGCGCTGCGGTGGCTGTCGGTGCCCGCGCTTTACATCAACCCTGCCGACGGCGCACCAGGCCCCAGCCGAGCAACAACACACAGACGACAATCAGCGGCCAGGAGCGCCATTGCAGATAGGGCGTCAATCCCTGCATGGGCGTGACTTCACCGTATAGCACCGCTTCCTTGAACGCCGGGATTTGCTCGACGATGCGACCGTGCGGGTCGATCAGCACCGTGACGCCATTGTTGGTGGCGCGAATCATCCAGCGACCGGCTTCAAGGGCTCGCATCTGCGCCATCTGCAGATGTTGCAGCGGGCCTATCGAGTGGCCGAACCAGGCGTCGTTGCTGACGGTGAGCAAGATGTCGCTCTGCGCTGCGAGGCTGGCGGCAAACTCCGGGTAGACGACTTCGTAGCAAATGAACGGCGCGATCTGAAACCCCTTCGCCTGCAACAGCGGCTGCTCAGGCGTGCCACGCGCGAAGTCCGACATCGGCAGGTCGAAAAAGGCGATCAGTCCGCGCAAGACGTCTTGCAGCGGCACGTATTCACCGAACGGCACTAGCTTCTGCTTCAGGTAGGTACCTTGCGCGTCGCCCGCCGTGGTCAGGCCGTTGTAGTAGCGCAGCTCGCCGTCGGCATTGGGCTGGCGTACCGGAACGCCGGTGATCAAGGCTGACTGCCGGTCCTGGGCGAAGCGGCTCATCATCGTCAGGTAGCCTTCAGCGTGCTCCTTGAGTATCGGCACTGCGGTCTCGGGCCAGACGATGAGATCGGCAGGTTGGCTGCGGAAGGTCATGTCGCGATAGAGCAGGAGCTGCATCTCGAGCTTTTTCGGGTCCCATTTGATGCTTTGCGCGACGTTGCCCTGCATCGCGGCGACGGTGATTGGTTCGGCTTTTGCGGTTGTCCAGGTGTGGTCGCCTAAGCCCAGTGCGCCGCCCCAGAGGGCAACTACGAGCAGCGATGCTCCGGCCAGCGATGCCTTGTGACGCAGAAGCTGGGGTAGCTCGACCAGCAGTGATGCGGTCAATGCGAGCGCAAAGGTCAGCAACCAGACGCCACCGAGCGGCGCAAGCCCCGCCAACGGCCCTTCCAGTTGGCTGTAGCCGGCATAAAGCCAAGGGAAACCCGTCAGTACCCAGCCGCGCAGTGCGTCCAAGGCGAGCCAGAGCGCGGCGAACAGCAGGGCGTTGAGCAGGGGCGCCGTCGGTTGTCGCAGCCAGCGGGCCCAGGCCCAGCCAAGCAACAGGAAGAACAGCGCCAGCCCGGCAACGAAGCCCAAGGTCAGCGCACCGGCCAAGACGGGCGGGGCCGAACCAAAGTCGTGAATGCTGACGTAGACCCAGCTGACGCCGGAGGCGAACAGGCCGAAGCCGTAGCACCAGCCGCGACCGGCCGCCTGTTTCGGCGTCAGCTCTCGCAGGCCCAGATAAATCAGACCCATCGACACCAAGGCCAGCGGCCAGATATCGAAAGGGGCAAGCGACAGCGTTGTCAGGGCGCCGGCGGCGAGCGCCAGCAGGTTGCCCAGCCAGCCGGGGCGGGTAATCCAGCGCATGGATGTTCCTTGGGTAACCGCCGCGAGCATAGAGTGTGCGCGGTGGGTGAATGCTAAAAGGACCTATCTAAGCCAGTGCAACAGCGCCCCGCAGAACGCTAGCGGCTTTCAGCTTCGGTACGGGTCAGGCGCAGCATATGCACGCGGCGACTGTCGGCGTTCAGTACGCGGAAGCGGAAGCCATTTATCTCAGTCACCTCGTTACGCTTGGGCAGATGGCCGAAGGTGCTCATCACCAGGCCAGCGACAGTATCGAATTCTTCATCCGGAAATTCGCTCTGGAAGAACTCGTTGAAGCTGTCGATCGGTGTCAGCGCCTTGACCAGGAAGTCGCCGCTGGGCAGTGGCCGGATGTAGCTGTCTTCTTCGATGTCGTGCTCGTCCTCGATATCACCAACAATCTGTTCGAGTACGTCTTCGATGGTCACCAGTCCGGCGACACCGCCGTATTCGTCGATGACGATCGCCATATGACTGTGATTGGCGCGGAACTCGCGCAGCAGCACGTTGAGGCGTTTGGATTCGGGCACGAAGGTGGCGGGGCGCAGCAGGTCCTTGATGTCGAAATTCTGCTGATCGTTTTGCAGGATCAGCGGTAGCAAGTCCTTGGCCAGCAGCACGCCGATAACTTCGTCGAGGCTGTCGCCCACTACCGGATAGCGCGAGTGAGCTGCGGAAATGATCGCGGGGAGAAACTCCTTCGGCGACTGGTCGGCCCTGATACTCATTACCTGCGAGCGCGGCACCATGATGTCGCGCACCTGCAGATCGGCGACCTGGATGGCGCCTTCGACAATCGCCAGGGCTTCGTTGTCGAGTAGTTTGTTCTGGTGGGCGCCGCGCAATACTTCCAGCAGCTCCTCACGATTTTTCGGCTCATGGGCAAAAGCCTGGCTGATTTTCCCAAACCAGGACTTCTGCCCGTTGCTCGATCGGTCTTCGCTCATGTCTTTGACTCAATGGTCCTTGCAGTTGCCCGTAGCGGGCTATTCGTCGGCGTAAGGATCGGTGTGACCCAGCTCCGCCAACAGTTGACGCTCGATGCTCTCCATTTCCTCGGCTTCGTCGTCATCGATATGATCGTAGCCGAGCAGGTGCAGGCAGCCATGGATGACCAGATGCGCCCAGTGCGCCTGCAGTGTCTTGCCTTGTTCTGCCGCCTCCCGCTCAAGCACCGGCACGCAGATCACCAGATCGCCCAGCAGCGGAATGTCCAGCAATCCGTCTGGCACTTCGGCCGGAAAGGACAGCACGTTGGTGGCGTAATCCTTCTGTCGCCATGTCCGGTTCAGCTCGCGGCCTTCGGGTTCGTCCACCAGGCGGATGGTCAGCTCGGAGTCGGCCGTGCGCTGGCGCAGCCCGAGCTCGCACCAGCGACGCAGGTCCGCTTCGGACGGGATGGCTCCCTGGCTTTCGCATTGCAGGTCGAGCTCAATCACGTCCATGTTCCTGAAGCGTGCGATTGCCGTTCTGTGCCTGGTCGCCCTCGAATGCCTCATAGGCTTCGACAATTCGCTGTACCAGCGGATGGCGTACCACGTCCTTGGGTTTGAAGTGCGTGAAGCTGATGCCGTTGACGTCCTTCAGGACTTCGATCACGTGGGCCAGACCGCTCTTGGTGCCACGAGGCAGGTCGACCTGCGTAATGTCACCGGTGATCACCGCTGTCGAGCCGAAGCCGATGCGGGTCAGAAACATCTTCATCTGCTCGAGGGTGGTGTTCTGACTCTCATCGAGGATGATGAAACTGTTGTTCAGCGTGCGCCCACGCATGTACGCCAGCGGTGCGATCTCGATGACCTGCTTCTCGATCAGTTTAGCGACCTGCTCGAAACCGAGCATTTCGTAGAGCGCGTCATACAAGGGGCGCAAGTAAGGGTCGATCTTTTGGGCCAGATCGCCGGGCAGGAAGCCAAGCTTTTCACCGGCCTCGACTGCTGGACGTACCAGCAGGATGCGGCGAATCTGCTCGCGCTCCAGTGCATCGACGGCGCAGGCGACTGCCAGATAAGTCTTGCCCGTGCCGGCCGGGCCGATACCGAAGTTGATGTCGTTGTCGAGGATCGACTGCACGTAGCGCTGCTGATTGACGCCGCGTGGACGGATATTGCCTTTGCGGGTGCGCAACGAAATGTTCGGGGTCGTGGACGAGTTGTTCAACTCTTCCATTGCCGACTCCTGCAGGAACAAATGAACCGTGTCTGGCGAGAGCTCAATGCTCTTGGTCTCGCGATACAGGCGTCGCAGGAGATGCTCTGCAGCTTGGGCCACATCACTCGGGCCGACCAACTCGAATTGGTTGCCACGGTTGCGGATTTCCAGATCCAGGCGTTGTTCGATGAGGCGCAGATGCTCGTCGAACTGACCGCAGAGATTGGCAAAGCGATTGGCTTCAAAGGGTTCGAGGGTAAAACGATGAGGTTCTGTGGGGGCGTTCAAGGGCTTTTAGTTGACCTGCTTTGCAAAAAGATGGGAGGAGAATAGCGCCGCGTGAAGAAAAAAGCAGCGGCATGCCGGTCGTGGCGAGCCGTTGTGTTACTGCGGCTGCAGCTCATTCGGCTATCGGCCGCAGTAACGCGGTGCTCAGCTAACGACCGGCTCCAGCAGCGTGCCGCGCAACGAGTGCGGCAGCGCTTCGTCGATGTGCACGTCGACAAACTGTCCGATTAACCGCGGATTGTCGCAACGGAAATTGACGATCCGGTTGTGCTCGGTACGACCCTGTAGCATGCCTGGGTCTTTCTTAGAGTAGTCCGTGACGAGAATGCGCTGCTGCGTGCCCGCCATCCGTCGGCTGTTCTCGAAGCCCTGTTGGTTGATCCGCTGTTGCAGGATCGACAGGCGCTGCTTCTTCACGTCGTCTGGGGTTTCGTCGACCAGATCCGCTGCTGGCGTGCCTGGCCGCGAGCTGTAGACAAAGGAGTAGGAGAAGTCGAAACCAACGTCCTCGATCAGCTTCATGGTCTGCTCGAAGTCCTTCTCGGTTTCGCCTGGGAAGCCAACGATGAAGTCAGAGCTGATCAGGATGTCCGGTACGGCGGCCTTGAGCTTGCGGATGCGTGACTTGTATTCGAGCGCGGTGTGGTTGCGCTTCATCCCGGCCAGCACCCGATCCGAACCCGACTGAACCGGCAGATGCAGATACTTCACCAGCTCCGGTACCTCGGCGTGAGCCTGGATCAGCGCATCGGAGAATTCCAGTGGGTGGCTGGTGGTGTAGCGGATGCGGTCGATGCCATCGACTGCCGCGACCACGCGGATCAGTTCGGCCAGATCGGCAGTGCGGCTGTCATGGGTAGCGCCGCGGTAGCCGTTGACGTTCTGTCCGAGCAATGTGACTTCCCGAACGCCGTTTTCGGCCAGGTGAATGACTTCGGCAAGCACATCGTCGAACGGACGGCTGACTTCTTCGCCACGGGTGTAAGGCACCACGCAGAACGTGCAGTATTTGCTGCAGCCTTCCATGACCGAGACGAACGCGGTCGGGCCGTCGACGCGCGGCTCGGGCAAGCGGTCAAATTTCTCGATCTCGGGAAACGAAATGTCGACCTGCGGTTTCTTCGTCGTGCGCGCTGCATCGATCATTTCGGGTAGGCGGTGCAGCGTCTGCGGGCCGAAGACCACATCGACATAGGGCGCCCGGTCACGGATCGCCGCGCCTTCCTGGCTGGCAACGCAGCCGCCGACACCGATCACCAGCTGCGGGTTTTCAAGCTTGAGCTCCCGCCAGCGGCCCAGTTGCGAGAACACCTTCTCCTGGGCCTTTTCACGAATCGAGCAGGTGTTGAGCAGGATCACATCGGCTTCCGCCGGATTTGAAGTGATCTCGAGAGGTTGCTGCTCACCCAGCAGGTCAACCATGCGCGAGCTGTCGTACTCGTTCATCTGGCAACCGTGGGTTTCGATATAGAGCTTGCGGGTCATGTTACGGGCCGGCGTTGTGCAAAAAATGACCGGCGATTATACGACCAGGGCGTGGGCGATAAAAGCGCAAGCGCAAAGGCCCACCTCAAGCCATGAGTTGCAAGGGAAAACATGCGGGTTTGGTGACATTGAGGCCAGTCGGAACTCGCATTCGCTGGCAGCTTGCTATTCGCCTGCCGTCTGCAGGTCTATCAGATAGTCGCGAAAGATCTGCCCGAGGACCTGAGTCGCGATTTCGTGCTCCTCCCGCCCCATCTGCGCCGAGACACGATCGGCAGTATCCAGCGCCTCTTCTTCGCCATTGACCGCCGACATCTTCAACACAACGTAAGCCTGGACGTTGTTGGCGGGCACCCCTTCACCGCGAAAGAACATCACGCCGAGTCGATGCTGGGCCAATGCGTGTCCCTTCAGCGAGGCTTGCTCGAACCAGTGAAGCGCTTTGGCCAGGTCACGTGGAACGCGCCGGCCGTTGTAGTAATAGTCACCGAGCTCATAGGCCGCCTGCAGGTCACCCCCATTGGCGGCGTGTTCGCAGGCGCGCAGCGCTTCGTTCATCGCTTCCGGGACGGTGTTGAGCGCGCAGCGGGAAGTGGCAGGGATCAGCAGCGAGTTGCCGCCCGCCATGCCCAGCAGGGGACTGAGTAGCAGCAGGCAGCCAAGAGTGAGGCTGCGACCGGTGCAAGTCATGAATCAAGGCGCCTCGAAGATCAGGGCGGTGACTGAAAGGTTCGGAGTGAAACGAGCCGACTGTCACATTATGGATAAGCGGTGGCCTGCTTACAAAGGCTTTAACGGCAGGCTTGCGGCTTTTTATGTGGGCGCAGGGCTTTCTTCTCGCATATTCCCGGGTAGATGGAGCAATAGCCAGGCAATGATCGGAATGGCCAGTGCCAGCCACAGCTGCTGATAGGCCTGCAGCGGATTGGAGCTGAGCAGCAGCCCACCCCAGGGGAGCAGAGCCATGAGTAAAACGCCGCCAGCCAACCCCGCCGCGGCCTGCAGGCGTGCAGGCCATTGCAGCAAGCCTGCATAAGCCACCAGCAGAGCGCTCAGCAAACCCAGCGAAAGCGCATACGGCGCGCTCCAGCCCAGCTGCCTGGCCAGTTCAAAAAACGCACATAACCCAATAACTACACGGCCCCACGTGGGACGGATCCAGATCCATCTGCGCGACAGAGTCAGCGCGACCACGCCGACGAGCGGCAAGCCAAGCAGCAAGGTTGCCTGCAGCAGCCAGCGTTCCGCTTCGAGCGTATCAGCGCCTAGCGCTAGGCGTGCCGTCGCGCATGCACCTGTCCCGGCCGCCAGACTGAACGCAAGCAGTGCCGAGAACAGAGCCGGTTGATCCGGCTCGCCGTAGCCGCGCCGGGCGCTGCCGATCCAGATGGCGCTCGTCAACCCGGTCAGGGTCAGCAGCACGGCTTGTAGTAGGTCGGGAATCAGGTTCATTTCAGCTGAGCGAAGGCGTGCTCGGCGGCATCCAGGGTGATCTGCAGCTCCTTATCGCCATGAGCGATGGAGGTGAAGCCGGCTTCGAACGCGCTGGGCGCCAGGTACACGCCGCCCTCAAGCATCAGATGGAAGAAACGTTTGAAGCGCTCGGCGTCGCTGGTCATTACGTCGTCGAACGTGACGATGTTGTCCGCTTCGCTGAAATACAGACCGAACATGCCGCCCACCTGGGTGGTGACGAACGGGATGCCGGCGGCTTCAGCCCGCTCTTTCAGGCCTTGCAGCATGCGCGTGGTGTAAGCGGTGAGCTCTTCATGAAAACCGGGGCGCTTGATCAGCTTCAGTGTCGTCAAGCCGGCCGCCATCGCCAACGGGTTACCTGACAGGGTGCCGGCCTGATAAACCGGGCCCAGCGGTGCGATGCGCTCCATGATGGCGCGCTTGCCGCCGAAGCAGCCGACCGGCATGCCGCCGCCGATGATCTTGCCGAAGGTGGTCAGGTCCGGGGTGACGCCGTAATGAGCCTGAGCACCGCCGAGGGCGACGCGGAAGCCGGTCATCACTTCATCGAAGATAAGCACCACGCCGTGCTTGTCGCATTGCTCGCGCAACCCCTGGAGATAACCGGGCGCCGGCGGCACGCAGTTCATGTTGCCTGCGACCGGCTCGACAATGATGCACGCCACTTCGCTGCCCACTTCAGCGAGCATTTGCTCGACCGCGGACAGGTCGTTGAACGGCAGCGTCAGGGTGTGCTTGGCGAACGCTGCCGGTACCCCCGCGGAGCTGGGGACGCCTTGAGTCAGGGCGCCGGAGCCTGCCTTGACCAGCAGGCTGTCGGAGTGGCCGTGGTAGCAGCCTTCGAACTTGATGATGCTGTCGCGTCCGGTGTAGCCACGGGCCAGACGGATCGCGCTCATGGTCGCCTCGGTGCCCGAGCTGACCATGCGCATCATTTCCATGGATGGCACCAGACTGCAGACCAGCTCGGCCATTTCGGTTTCCATGGCGGTCGGTGCGCCGTAGGACAATCCGTGTTGCAGCTGATTGCGAACCGCGTCGAGTACGTCAGGATGGCTGTGCCCCAGAATCATCGGGCCCCAGGAACCGACGTAATCTACGTAGCGATTGTCATCTTCGTCGGTGACATAGGCGCCTTCGGCGTGCTTGAAGAATAACGGCGTGCCGCCAACGCTGCGGAAGGCGCGTACCGGTGAGTTCACGCCGCCTGGAATTCGGTTCTGAGCACTTGCGAAGAGGGTTTCGGAACGGGACATAGTGCCTCTCTCGATACAGGAATAGGTTTGAGGAGCACGGCGGCTGGAGCCGTGCCGTGTTCAATTAATAGCGAAGAGTTCGCTGAAGGCCTGCGCGCGGCGTTCGACCTCGTTCGCCGAATCGGCAGCGAACAAGGCGTGGACGACGGCGATCAGACTGGCGCCCTTGGCGATCAGGCCTGGCGCATTGTCCATAGTCACGCCGCCAATCGCGGTGATCGGCACGCTGAACCGCTGCCGCGCCTCTGCCAGCAGTTCGGGCGTTGCCGACGGCGCGCCGGGCTTGGTGTTTGAGTCGAAGAACCGGCCAAACGCGATATAGCTGGCGCCCTCACGGATGGCCTGCTCAGCCAGATCCAGGCGCGCATGACAGGTCGCTCCAATGATGGCCTTGCGGCCGAGCAGGGCACGAGCCGCTGAGAGCGAGCCGTCTTCCTGGCCGAGATGCAGGCCGACGCCCAGGCGGGCGGCAAGCTCGGCATCATCGTTGATGATCAACTGGGCGCCGTGACGATCGCAAAGCTCGCGCAAGGCCTCGGCCTCGCGCAGACGCCGTCTGTCATCCTCGGACTTGTCGCGGTATTGCAGCAGCCGAGCACCGCCTTTGAGCGCCGCCTCGGCATAGGGCAGCAGCCGCCCGTCGGCCAAGAGTTTGCTGTCGGTGATCGCGTAGAGCCCGCGCAGTTTGGTGTCTTTCATGGCAGCGCTCCGGTCAGGCCAGATCCAGCGGCAGGCGTCGTGGAATATATTGGCCACGGCCTGGTGCTTCGGCGTCACGCAGGGTGCGCCAGGTGTAATCGAGGGCGGATTTCACCGCGCTGGCCAGGTCCTCGCCCAGCGCCAGCCTTCCGGATAACGCACTGGCCAGGGTGCAGCCGGACCCGTGATAGCTGCCGGGCAGGCGCTGGCAGCTGAAATCATAGCGGCTGCCATCACGCGAGTAGAGTCGGTTGTGGACTTCGGTCTCGTCGCCATGGCCTCCGGTGATCAGCAGGTGACGGATGAAGGGCAACAGCTTTTCCGCGCATTCATCGGCGCTGCCTTCCGGAAGCTCGGCAAGAATCCGTGCTTCAGGCAGGTTCGGGGTGGCAATGGTGGACACAGGAAACAGTCGTTCGCGCATGGCGTAGCCGACTTCGTCCTTGCCCAGCGCGCCGCCGCCGCCGGCGCGCAGCACCGGATCACAGACCAGAGGGATGCCAGGCAGCTTCTGCATGATTTCCAATACGGTCTCGACCATCTCAACCGAGCCGAGCATGCCCAATTTGACTACGGCTACTGGCAAGTCGGCTATGACGGCGTCAGCCTGTGCCAGCACCCATTCGCGATCGAGCACGCGAAAGTCGGTGACGTTGACGGTGTCCTGAACGGTCAGTGCAGTGACCGCCGGGGCGGCGTGACAGCCCTGGGCGATCAGTGCTTCGATGTCGGCTTGTAGCCCAGCACCGCCACTCGGGTCGTGGCCGGAAAGGCAAAGAACGACAGGGCGGGAGCAATGGCCGGACATCAATGGGTTCCCCGAGTCATGGTGTGGTGGGTCCGGCCGAGACTAGGCGCAGCCGGATTTTCATGGCGTGCGAGCTTATCACCAATCCTCCCGGGCAGCTCGCGCCGGCACGGCTCGCGGTTGCCGCCGCGTACGTCCGTCCGGCGGCACGCATGGCGTCGGTTCTGTGGCGCCAGAACCATGTTAAAGTGCCAGCACTTAGCTCTGGCTGTGTGTATTCGGGAGAACGGGGGGTTCTTCTGGCGCAGCTCGACGGATTGCCTCCCCATGCACCATATTCTTCTTTTACTGCTCGCCCTGATGCCAGCGATGTCGGGTGCCGTCGAGCTCAACAGCAATACCCAGCGTCTTCCACTCGGCCAGGTCATGGCGGTGCTGGAGGACCCCAGCCGCGAAGCCACCATCGCAGACGTGGTCGCGCTCGATGCCGCGGGGCGCTTCGTCAAGAGCGATGAGAATGTGCTCAATGCCGGTTACTCACGCTCGGCGTTCTGGCTGCGTATCGACCTGAACTACCGTGCCGAGCCGCCAGCCGAACACAGCCGCTGGTGGCTGGAACTGGCGTATCCGCCGCTCGACCATCTCGACCTCTATCGGTCGGATGGGCGCGGTGGTTATCGCCTTGCGCAGCAGAGCGGCGACGCGTTGCCGTTCCATGAGCGCCAGATCAGGCAACGCAATCATCTGTTCGACCTGCAGCTGGCGCCTAACCAGCTACAGCGAATCTACCTGCGGTTGGAAAGTCAGGGCTCGATTCAGATCCCGCTCACCCTTTGGTCGCCGGTGGCCTACCTGGAAGAACAATCCGGGCACATCTATGTGCTGGCGATCATCTACGGCGTGTTGCTGGTGATGCTGTTCTACAACCTGTTCATCTACCTCAGCGTCCGTGATCGCAGCTACCTCTATTACATCCTCTACATCGCCTCGTTCGGCCTATATCAGGTATCGGTGAACGGCCTTGGCGTTCAGTATCTCTGGCCGAATTGGGCGTGGTGGGCCAATGCATCGACGCCATTTCTCATCGGTGCGGCGGGTCTGTTCGGCTGTCAGTTCGCGCGCAGCTTTCTGCATACCAGCGAGCACAGCCCCTGGATCGACCGTGCCCTGATGCTGCTGATGGGGCTGGGGGCGGTGACGATGATCGTATCGCTGACCTCCAGTTACGCGCTGGCGCTGCGGATGGCGACCTTCCTTGCACTCTGGTTCATTCTGGTTATTTTCGTCGCCGCCATTGTGGCCTGGCATCGAGGGATGCGCGTTGCGCGCTATTTCTTGATCGCCTGGTCGGCCTTTCTCATTGGCGGACAGATCAACACGCTGATGGTCCTGGGTTACCTGCCGCATAACTTCATCACCATGTATGCCGGCCAGATCGGCTCGGCGCTCGAGGTGGCGCTGTTGTCCTTGGCCCTGGCCGACAGGATCAACATGATGAAGGAAGAGCGTGCCCAGGTGCTCATGGATACCGGGCGTAAACTCGAAGCCATGAACCGCGAACTGGCCGAGAGCAACCGTCTCAAGGATCAGTTCCTCGCCAACGTCACTCACGAATTACGAACTCCGATGCACGGCGTGATCGGCAGTCTCGACCTGATGCGCACCCTGGAACTGAGTGGCGAGCTTGAGCAGTACCAGCGAATCGCAAGCGGGTCGGCACGCGACATGATGCAACTGGTCAACGACATCCTCGCCTTGACTGAGCTGCAGGCGGGCAAGTTGCGGGTGCGCAATGCGCCGTTCAGCTTGCGGCTGTTGGCCGATGAGCTTTATGCGGAGTACGGCGCGCGGGCTGCAACGCGCGGATTGAGCTTCGATCTCGAACTCGATGGTCAGCTACCGGAAATACTGGCTGGCGACGCCGGCAAGCTGAAACAGAGCCTGGGCTACCTGCTCGACAACGCCATCAAGTTCACCTTGCGCGGGGGCGTCACGCTTTCGGTCAACGGATACGAGACAGCGCCCGGTTACATGCTGGATGTAACGGTGATCGATACCGGAGTGGGGTTCGACGCGCCGGTCGATGATTCGCTGTTCGAGTATTTCCGTCAGCTCGATGGCAGTATGACCCGCCAGTACGGTGGGCTGGGAATCGGCCTGTCGCTGTGCAAACAGCTGGTTGAGTTGCAGGGCGGAACGATCTCCTGCCAATCCGAACCGGGTCGTGGCAGCCGCTTCCAGGTATTGCTACCGGTAGAGCTGACCTGAAGGTGCAACGCTGAGCGCCTGCGCCTAAGGCTGCGGCCTGTTTCGCCCTTGCAACGCGCAAACTTTTGGCCGAAACCTCACTTTTGCCCGGCGTACCTGCGTGCTTCACTTCTTTGGTGGGTGCCACCAGCCGGTGCCCCGAATCGGCCCGGCGATTCATTCGCGGTGACAGCGGTGAGTAACGCTAATCCCCCGTTGCATGCCGTCGGGCCGCTTGCCGCATCTGCCGAGGAGACCCGATATGAGCCTGCTGCAATACGCCGAAACCCACGAGGTGCTGAATCAGGTCCCGCCATTGGACGGTGCCAACCTGTACCGTCTCGACCTGCCGCTTCAGGATTGGGTGAGGCGATACCGCGGCGGCTGGGCCGAGTCGCGGCTGGATGCTTACGGCGCGTTGGCCGGTGGGCCGCTGATGGCTGCCGGGTTTCTGGCCAACGAGAACAAGCCGGTGTTCATGAGCCATGACCGCTACGGACACCGCATTGATCTGGTGGAGTTTCATCCGGCTTATCACCAGCTGATGAGTGCCGCAATTGCCCATGGCATCCCGTCACTGCCCTGGACCGATCCGCAATCCGGCGCCCAGGTGGCGCGTGCCGGTTTGATGTATTTGCACAATCAGGCCGAGGCCGGCAGCAGCTGCCCGTTGACCATGACCTACGCCAGCGTTCCCGCCCTGCGACAGCAGCCTGGGATTGCCGACGTCTGGCTGCCAAAGATCCTTAGCCGGGAATACGACCCACGCAACCTGCCGATGGAGCAGAAAAGCGGCGTCACCATTGGCATGGCCATGACCGAAAAACAGGGCGGCACCGACGTGCGCGCCAACACCACTCGTGCACATGCCATCGGGGCGCGCGGTCCAGGCCAGGAGTACGAACTGATCGGGCACAAGTGGTTCTGTTCGGCGCCTATGTGTGATGCCTTCCTGACCCTGGCGCAGACCGAACAAGGCTTGTCATGCTTCCTTCTGCCGCGGCATAGGCCCGATGGCAGCCGTAACCAGTTCTATATCCAGCGGCTGAAAAACAAACTGGGCAACTGGTCGAATGCATCCAGCGAAGTCGAATACCGCGGCGCGCTGGCCTGGATGATCGGTGAGGAGGGGCGAGGTGTGCCGACCATCATCGAGATGGTCTCCTCGACCCGTTTTGATTGCATGATCGGCTCCAGCTCATTGATGCGCCAAGCGCTGACCCAGGCCATGCACCATTGCACGCATCGGCAGGTGGGCGGTCGTGCCTTGATTGAACAACCGCTGATGCAGAACGTGTTGGCCGACCTGGCGTTGGAGAGCGAGGCTGCGCTGGCGCTGACCATGCGCATGGGTCGCGCGCTGGACAATCCGTTCGACGAGCAGGAGGAGAAGTTCGCCCGGCTGGTCACGGCGATCGGCAAATACTGGATCTGCAAACGCGCCCCGGAAATGGTCGCCGAAGCCAGCGAATGCCTCGGCGGCGCCGGCTACGTTGAGGAGACGATCATGCCGCGCCTCTATCGCGAAGCGCCGGTGAACTCCATCTGGGAAGGCTCAGGCAATGTGCAGTGCCTGGATGTCCTGCGTGCGCTGTCCAAGGAGGCTGGTGTGCTGGAAGTACTGTTCGCCGAGCTGGGCGACGGTCATGGCGATGTGCGTCTGCAGCACCACATCAAAGAGCTGCAAACGGCGTTCGCCGATAAAGGCGACATCCAGTACCGCGCGCGTCAGCTCACCGAAGACGTAGCCGTCGCGCTGCAAGCCAAGCTGCTGCTTGAAGCGGGTAACGATAAAGTCTCGGATGCGTTCATCGCCAGCCGCCTGGCGGGCAACGGCCGGGCCTTCGGCACGCTGCCGCGCGGCCTCGACATCAGTGCGCTGCTGGCGCGCAGTGCGCCGTTCATCGAGTGAGGTTCAGGCGGTCTGGCCAGCCGCTTGGCGCGGCTCAGCCAGAATCCCTGCCAACACCTCGCGGTCGATGTTGGCACCACTGAGCACCACTCCAATGCGCTCGCCACGGTTGTGTTCGCGCTCCTGCATCGCGGCGGCCAGCGCGGCAGCGCCGGCACCTTCGGCGAGGTTATGGGTGTCTTCGTGGAAGGCGACGATGGCCTGACGGATTTCGGCGTCATCGACGCGCACGATGCGCGCCGCGCCTTTGCGAATGATCTCCAAAGCGTCGGGAGATGGCATGCGGCACGCCATTCCGTCGGCGAAGGTGTTGGCTGTTTCCGTACAGACGATGCGCGCCTGCTCGAAGCTCTGTGCATAGGCATCGGCAGCGCTGGACACCACGCCGATAATCTCCGTGTTCAGACCCAGCAAGTCGCGGGTTCGGATCATCCCGCAGATTCCCGAGCCAAGCCCTATGGGCACATAAACCCGTCGCAGGTACGGCACCGCTTCGAGGAGTTCCAGCGCATAGGTGGCGACGCCTTTGATCAGGTCCGGATGCAGTGAAGGGACAAAATGCCAGCCGTTGGCCTCAGCCAGCTCCGCGGCGCGCTGGCGGGCGGTATCGAAGTCGCGACCGTACTCGACGACCTGAGCACCACATGCACGCATGGCGGCGTTCTTTTCCGCCGAGTTGCCTTCAGGGACCAGAACCTGCAGGCGTAAACCCGCGTTGCGTGCGGCCATCGCCAGGCTGATGCCGTGATTGCCACGGGTTGCGGTGACGAGGCCCGGCAAGCGCGGTTCACGCTTGATCAGCTCATGGATATAGAGCACACCGCCGCGCACCTTGAAAGCACCGGCTGGCGTGTGGTTCTCGTGCTTGACCCAGACTTGGCAGCCAAGCCGTTCGGCCAGCAGCGGCCACGCGTATTGCGGGGTTGGCGGTACGCTCAGGTGAATCAGTTCGGCTGCCTGACGCAGTTGCTGTAGATCGAACATCGACGGCTCCTTGGCGGGTTTGACGTCGATCCTAGGTGGCGGGCATTGTATGGGTAAATATCTATATTGCATGACAAACAATGTGGTTACCCAAACTCGAATCTGATGACCAACCGCGCTACCTGGCGCTGGTCGATGCCATTGCATCGGCCATTGCACGTGGCGAGCTGCGGCCGGGGGATCGACTGCCGCCGCAGCGGCGGCTGGCCTGGGCGCTCGGCCTCAATCCCAGCACGGCAATGCAGGCCTACCGCGAAGCGGCGCGTCGGCATCTGGTCGGTGGCGAGGTAGGGCGTGGTACTTATGTGCTCGCCAGCAGCCGCGAGGCCAGTCTGTTCCGGCTGAAGACGCCGGAGGCCCATCCGGAACTGGTCGACCTGTCGACCAACCTGCCGGTCCTCGACCCCGACGATGACGACATGCAGCGCAGCATGGCGGCACTGTGCGCGATGGGTAACCTGGCGAGCCTGCAGGGTTATCCCTCGGCGCGCAGTCTGCAGCGTGGCCAGCTGGCGGTGAGCGGCTGGTTGCGTAGTCGGGCGCTCGAAATCCCGCCGCAGCAGGTGATGCTCTGCGCCGGAGCGCAGCAGGGCGTGTTCGCTGCGCTGATCGGATTGTGCGAGCCAGGCGAGCCGGTACTGGTCGAAGCCCTGACGTCCCCCGGGATCAAGGCCGCCGGGCGTCAGTTACGACTGCCGCTGCACGGGGTGGCAATGGACGAGTTCGGCATTCTGCCGGACGATCTCGACCGCCTGGCCCGCGCGACCTCGGCCCGCGTGGCCGTCCTGACTCCCTGCATGCAGAACCCGACCGCCGTCAGCATGGATACGCAGCGCCGCGAGGCTATTGCTGCCGTGGCGCGACGGCGAGGTTTGCTGATCATCGAAGACGATATCTACGGCGCACTTGGCGACGAGCCGCCACTGGCCGCCACGTTGCCTGAACGTACCCTGCTGATCAGCAGTCTGTCGAAGACGGTCGCGCCCGGGTTGCGCCTGGGTTTTATCGCCGGCCCGGACGAGTGGTTGTCGCGTATCGATCCGGAACGGCAGGCGACCAGTTGGGCCTTGTCGACACTATGCTTGCAGATCGGCTGCGAATGGCTTGAAGGCGGCACCGCGGCGCGTCGGCTGGCCTGGCAACGTGAGCAGATGACCCGGCGTTGGCGGCTGGCGCAGAAACTGCTTGGGTCTGTCTCGTCAAATGCTTCGCCGCATCTGTGGCTGGAATTGGCAGACGATCAAAGTCTGCCGGTGCTGTGCCGGGATGCGGGGATCGAAGCGGCTGCAGCGGCCGTGTTCGCGGTCGGCCATGGCGCGCCCAATGCGCTGCGTTTGAGCCTGACCGCGGCGCCCAGCCTGGCGATACTGAAGGCGCGACTGGAGTCGCTGGCGCTGCGAATAGCCGCGTCTGATCGATGATCGCAGCACTGCGGTGCTACCGCTGTCATCGAACAGCAGGCAAGATGTTTTTAACGAATCAACAAGGAAACCCACCATGAATCCAGCAGGCGAGACCTTTCGCATTGCCACCAGCGCTGAAGCGGCCGTGGACCACCTTGCCGAGCTGCATCAACAGGCCACCCGTGCACTGAATCAGGCGCTCAAGCGCTACGTCACGACGCGCGAAGAGCCCGATGCCGCCGAGCGCGCGCTTTTCCATTACCCCGAGCTGCGCCTGACCTACGAGTGCCATGGCGAGGTGCCGGCTTCCACCCGTGCCTACGCCAAGGTGCAGGCACCGGGTGTTTACAGCGTGACCGTGACCCATCCGGCGTCGTTTCGCAGCTACCTGCTTGACCAGCTGCGACCGCTGATCAAGGACTTCGGCGTCAAAGTCGAGGTGGGCATCAGTGAACGCAACATTCCCTATCCCTATGTGATCGAGCAGGGCGACGAGCTGGCCGGCACTGGCGTGACTGCCGCCGAACTGGCGCGGGTGTTCCCCAGCACCGATCTTTCCGCCGCCACCGATGACATCGCCGACGGTCTGTACGACTGGGAGCATGCCGACCCCTACCCGCTGGCGCTCTTCGATGGTGCGCGGGTGGATTTCTCGCTGCGCCGGCTGGTGCATTACACCGGTAGCGACTGGCGGCACGTGCAGCCCTGGATCCTGCTGACCAACTACCACCGCTACGTCGATCAGTTCATCCGTCACGGTCTCGACATGCTGCGCGACGACACCCGTTTCGTGCGCATGGTGCTGCCGGGCAACATCATCATCGAGCGCGGCATGGAAGAGGGCGAAGCCCAGGCGATCATTGGCGGTGTGCTCTGGCATCGCTACCAGATGCCGGCCTATCACCTGCAGGCCAAAGATGGCGATGGCGTCACCCTGGTGAATATCGGCGTCGGCCCATCGAACGCCAAGAACATCACCGATCACCTGGCCGTCCTGCGCCCGCATTGCTGGTTGATGATCGGCCACTGCGGCGGGCTGCGGCAGTCGCAGTCCATCGGCGACTACGTGTTGGCCCACGCCTACATGCGCCGTGATGGGATTCTCGACCGTGTGCTGCCGCCGCATATCCCGCTGCCGGCGCTGGCGGAAGTGCAGCAGGCGCTACAGGAAGCCGCGGCGCAGGTGACCGGGGAGCAGGGCGAAGCGCTCAAGCGGCGCCTGCGCACCGGTACGGTGCTGACCTACGATGATCGCAATTGGGAATTGCGCTGGGCTCAGGAGCGGCCGCTGATTAACCTCTCCCGCGCGGTCGCGGTGGACATGGAAAGCGGCACCATCGCCGCTCAGGGCTATCGCCTGCGGGTGCCTTACGGGACGCTGCTCTGCGTCTCGGACAAGCCGCTGCACAGCGAGATCAAGCTGCCAGGCTCGGCCAACGCTTTCTATGAGCGCGCCGTGACCCAGCACCTGAAGATCGGCATCGCCGCGCTCGACCTCTTGCGCACTCAGCTCAACTCGCTGCACTCGCGCAAGCTGCGCAGCTTCGACGAGCCGCCGTTCCGCTGATTCGACACGCACTGCCGGCGCTTTGTCGGGAATGAGCGATACTCAAGGCGTTCATTCCCGCGTCAGCTCCGGAGGTTCAACATGGAACAGTCGATCCACGCCTTCCATAACTTGTTCGAGCAATTGGGCCTGCCCAACGACGATGGTTCGATCAGGCGCTTCATCGAAACCCACTCGCCCCTGGCCGAAGACGTCTACCTGGCTGATGCATCTTTCTGGACGCCGGCCCAGGCGGCTTTCCTGCGCGAGGAGATTCTCGAGGATGCCGATTGGGCCGAAGTGGTGGATCGCCTCAATGTCGCGCTGCGACGTCGCTACCATTGAGGCGCGCGGTTGGCTCGCTCAGCCGGTCAGCAGCCAGGCGCCGGTGAATGCCGAGGCTGCACCGGCGATGCGTACCAGCGGCGCCGCGGCCTGCGGCAGAAAGCGCGCCAGCGCGTAACCGGCGGCATGCAGGACGGCGGTGGCGGCGACGAAACCGACGGCATAACCCCACGGGCTGGACAGCTCCGGCAGTTCCAGGCCGTGTGCGACGCCGTGGCTGGCGGCGAACAGGACGGTCAGCGCGGCGGCGATAGCCAGCGGCGGACGCACCGCCAGGGCAACCAGCAAGCCGAGGGCCAGCACGGAGCCGGCGATGCCGGTTTCCATCAGCGGCATCTCGAAGCCGGCGAAACCAGCCAGCCCGCCGAACAGCATCGTCATAACGAAGGTCAGCGGCAGCGCCCAGCGAGCAGTGCCTTGCTGCTGAGCGGCCCAAAGGCCGACGGCAAGCATGGCCAGTAGGTGGTCGAGTCCGAACACGGGATGGGCCAGGCCTGCCAGTACGCCGGCATGGTCGTGACCTGGGTGGGCGAAGGCCATTGCCGGGCTGAGTAACAGGCCAACGGCGAGCAGCGGTTTGCGCAGATTCATGTGAGCTCCTTTGGTTTGATACGGTTTTTCAGGCGGCGCTGAGCATTCCCTGTTTTTCGATGAAAGCGATGATTTCGTCGAGACCCTGGCCAACCTTCTGATTGCTGAACACGAAGGGTTTGTCGCCGCGCATCTTGCGGGTGTCGCGATCCATGACCTCCAGCGAGGCGCCGACCATGGGTGCCAGGTCGACCTTGTTGATCACCAGCAGATCGGATTTGCAGATGCCCGGCCCGCCCTTACGTGGCAGCTTGTCGCCGGCCGATACGTCGATCACATAGATGGTCAGGTCCGACAGTTCCGGGCTGAAGGTGGCCGACAGATTGTCGCCACCGGACTCGACGATGATCAGGTCCAGCCCTGGGAAGCGCCGGTTTAGCTGTTCGACGGCTTCCAGATTGATCGAAGCATCCTCGCGGATCGCGGTGTGCGGGCAACCGCCAGTCTCGACGCCGATGATGCGCTCGGGCGCCAGGGCCTCGTTGCGTACCAGAAATTGCGCGTCTTCCTGGGTGTAGATGTCGTTGGTGACCACGGCCAGGTTGTAGCGCTCGCGCAGGGCCAGGCAGAGGGCGAGGGTCAGGGCAGTCTTGCCGGAGCCGACCGGCCCGCCGATGCCGATGCGCAGGGGTTGGGTGTTCATCGTCTGTTTCCTCTTGTGAAAGCGGTGCTCATGAGCGGAACAGCCGGCTGTATTGGCGCTCATGCGCCATGCTCGTCAGGGACAGGCCTAAGGCGGCGCTGCCCCAGTGCTCCGGCTCGATAAGGGTTGCGTCGCGCTGGGCCTGCTGCAGGGTCGACAGCAGTTGGGAGGTCAAGCGTTGTGCCGCTTGCTGGCCGAGCGGCAGAGTTTTCATCAGCACCGCCAGCTGGTTTTCCAGCCAGCCCCAAAGCCAGGCGGTGAGTGCATCCTTGGGGCCTATGCCCCAGGCACGCGCGGCCAAGGCCCAGCCCAAGGCGAGGCCGGGTTCGTCGATGCGCTGAAACAGAGCGCGGGCAGGGGCGTCGAGTTCGGGCAGATTGTCCAGCAGTTGCTTCAGTGAATAGCCCATCTGCCGGCTTTCCAGCCATAGCTCACGGGTTTCGCGACTGGCGCGATGGCAATCGGCAAGTCGCTCGAGTTCTGTCCAGTCTTCGGCTGCTGCCGCCTGGCAGTGCGCCAGAAGCAGCGGCGCTTCAAAGCGCGCCAGATTCAGTAACAGCTGGTCGCCCAGCCAGCGGCGGGAGCTGGCTTCGTCGCGTACTCGCTCGCATTCGACCGCCATTTCCAGGCCTTGCGAATAGCTGTATCCACCGATCGGCAACTGCGGGCTGGCAAGCCGCAGCAACGCGAACGCAGCCGGATTCACGTGCGCACACCAAACTGATGCAGACGTGGCGCGTAGCTGAACTCGGCTTCGCCTGCGTGGGAGTGATGATGGCCGCCCCCGTAGGCGCCGTGCTCGGGCTGGAAGGGCGCCTCGATGGCTTCGACACTGGCGCCCAGCTGCACCAGCATGTCTTTCAGTACGTAGTCGTCGAGCAGCCTCAGCCAGCCGTCGCCGACCTGCAGTGCCACATGGCGGTTGCCCAAGTGATAGGCGGCGCGCGTCAGTTCGAACGCGCTGCTGCAGGTCACATGAAGGAGCTGTTCGGCGCGGGCCCGCACACGGACGATACGGCCATCCTCGGCGCGCAGGCATTCGCCGTCATGCAGAGGTTGCTGGCCGCGCTCGAGGAACAGGCCGACATCTTCTCCTGTGGTGGAGAAGCAACGCAGGCGCGATTTGCTACGGGCTTCGAAGGTCAACTCCAGCTCGGCGTCGGCATTGGCCTGCGGGGAGGTGCGGTGATGAATGACCAGCATAGCGAGCAGTTCCGGTTGTGCGATTGGCACAAGCAGAGCAAGGCCCTTGCCAACCCGCCACAACAGAAGCGCCCCGCAGCCTGCGGGTTGTCCGTGCTTGAAAATGGGGCTTTAGGCTGTCCTGTTATGGTGCGCCTGCATCTAGGTCGCACCATATACGTGCATTCAGTGCAGCGCCCGCACCATATAGACGGCGGGAATCTGGTAGCTGGCAAGGTTGCTGGCTTGGGGCGGCTCGAGTTCCGTGTGCGCTGCATAGCCGAGGCGAGACCAGAAGGCTTCGGACTCCTGCACCGAAACCAGCGCCGAGTAGCGCAGTTTCTGAGTGCGCGCCTGCTCGAGGTTCTTTTGCACCAGTGCCGGCCCGATGCCCCGGCCACTGGCCCGCCGGGATACGGCAAGGTCGTGCAGATACAGGCAGTCGGCTTTGGCGGGGGATTCGAAGTCGCCATCCAGTGGCGTCACCTTGCCGACCCGTGAGTGGTAGGCGAAGAGATAGGCGCAAACGCCCTGATCGTCCTCGGCCACCCAGGCCAGCTGCGGACAGGCGGCGAGGCGGTTGAGGATTACCGCTTCGTCCTCGTGAACTTCGGCAGCATAGGATTCTTCCTGAATCGACATCACCGCAGGTATATCGCGCACCTGCATCGCTCGTATCTTGAACATCAAAACAACACTCGGACTGAAGCGGCCGGTAACGAGGCTCGCACGGGGGCGGCGATCATACGCGATTGTCGGGCGAGCGGAGCGGGCGCCGACAGACGTAGCGCATTACAGCCTGGCGGGATGACAGTTGCGTGATCAAGTCGCGAATCGACGTTCAGCAGACGCATCGACGAGTCAGAAGATGAACCTGCGTGGCAGGCTGGGGCGCACTTCATCTGGTCGGATCGGCTCACGTCACCACTGACGAAATGGCGATTTAGGGGCATAATTCATAGCTTGCTACCTATTGTCGCGGTTTCCCTCATTGAATAACTCTCACCGGCCCCTGCTTGGCGTGTCGCTGATTCTGGTTTCTTGCCTGACGCTCGCCAGTCACGACGGGCTGTCCAAGTATCTGACGCAGCTCTACCCCGTGTTTCTGGTTATCTGGGCGCGTTATATGGCGCAGACGGTGCTGATGCTCACCTTGTTCACGCCACGCATGGGGCGTCGTGTGTTTCATACCCTGCGGCCGAAGCTGCAGATCTGCCGTGGCCTGAGCCTGGTCAGCGTCAGCATGCTGTTCATCAGCGGCCTGAGTTACATCCCACTGGCCGAAGCGACTGCAGTCATCTTCCTGACCCCATTGCTGGTTACCATCGCGTCCGCCTTGCTCGGCGAACAGGTCAGTCGTGCCCAATGGCTGGCGGTCGGCTGTGGGCTGATCGGCGTGATGATCATCGTGCGGCCGGGCGGTGCCTTGTTCACGCCAGCGATCTTGTTGCCGTTTGGCGCGGCGCTGAGCTTCACGGTCTATCAGTTGATCACCCGTCGACTCAGCGCCACGGATCATCCGGTCACCAGCAACTTCATCACCAGCGTGGTTGGCAGTCTGGTGATGAGCGTGCTGGTCTTCTTCAATTGGCAGACGCCGACACTGCACGACGCGCTGATGATGGCCGCCCTGGGCGCCATGGCCATGAGCGGTCATCTGTTGCTGACCAACGCGTTTCGCTTTGCCAGCGCCGCCGCGCTGGCGCCGTTCACCTATTCGCAGATCATCTTTGCCGGAGTGGTAGGCCTGTTTGCCTTTGGACATACGCCGGATCTCGGCGCCATTGTCGGCATGGCCATCATCATCGCCAGCGGGCTGGTCATGGCGTATGTGCAAGGGCGACAACCGCGCCCGTCACTTGAAACACCGAGACGTGCCTCGAGCCGTCCTTAGCGCTACCAACATTGAACAGACAAGGGCGAATCGACCCTTGCGTGCGATTCATCAGGAAAACCACATGCAACGTATCTCTCATCACACCCTGCGCAGCGATTTCCGTCGCCTGCTGGCCTCCGACCGCTGCTATCACACCGCCTCGGTCTTCGACCCGATGTCGGCACGCATCGCCGCTGACCTGGAATTCGAAGTCGGCATTCTCGGCGGCTCGGTCGCCTCGCTGCAGGTGCTGGCCGCGCCCGACTTCGCGTTGATCACGCTCAGTGAATTCGTCGAGCAGGCCGCACGCATCGGTCGGGTGACGCGCCTGCCAATCATTGCCGATGCTGACCATGGCTATGGCAACGCGCTGAACGTCATGCGCACTGTGGTCGAGCTGGAGCGCGCAGGCATCGCTGCACTGACCATCGAAGACACGCTGCTGCCAGCCAAATTCGGTCGCAAGTCCACCGACCTGATCGGCATGTTCGAAGCCGTGGGCAAGATCCGCGCAGCGCTGGAAGCGCGGATCGATCCTGAGCTATGCATCATTGCCCGAACCAACGCCGGCGTGATCGGGCTGGAAGAGGTCATCGCGCGCGTGCAGGCCTACGAGGCAGCAGGCGCCGATGCGATCTGCCTGGTCGGCATCGAGGATTTCGAACAGCTGGAGCAGGTCGCCGAGAAACTCAGCGTGCCGCTGATGCTGGTTACCTATGGCAATCCGAAGCTGCGCGATAACAGCCGCCTGGCCGCGCTCGGCGTACGCATCGTGGTCAATGGCCACGCGGCTTACTTCGCGGCGATCAAGGCGACCTATGACTGCCTGCGCGAGCAGCGCCAGATCGATGCCTCCGACCTCAACGCCTCGCAGCTGTCGGTGAAGTACTCGACTGCCGAGGAGTACATGGTCTGGGCCGAGG
>Ga0208645_1000079_pt1 | contig 159356 bp, 134 predicted proteins | sample VirMetDEL_Sep_01_FD_184519 | JGI IMG/M metagenome (GOLD analysis project Ga0208645, IMG submission 184519) | Aqueous microbial communities from the Delaware River and Bay under freshwater to marine salinity gradient to study organic matter... | ecosystem: Environmental > Aquatic > Marine >...
AGACCCTGCGCACGATCGAAGTGAACTTGACCGACCGAAGCGCATTCCAATACCCGCTTCTGATCGGCTCCGAAGCGCTCAAGCACTTCGAAGCCATGGTCGATCCAAGCCTTAAATATGCAGCTGGCAAACCCAACTGCACCGATGACGCAACCCCTGGCGAGTAATTCCCATGCGCTCTCTGAACCTGCATCTGAAAGTCCTGATCACCCTGCTGGTGACCCTGGGCGTTCTGATTACGGCATACCAAATCTTCATTCTCGGCATCCCGGTGACCGAGGACGAGACCGACGATCTGTGGAACATCGACGCCAAGGTCGAATTCCAGGCGACCCCGCGTGAGCCGGTGAAGCTGCAGATGTTCGTACCGCCGCTGAACCAGGATTACGTGAGCCTCAACGAGAGCTTCATCTCCAACAACTACGGCGTCAGCGTCAACCGTGTCGACGGCAACCGTCGCGTTACCTGGTCGGCCCGTCGCGCTAGCGGCAAACAGACGCTCTACTACCGCCTGGTGCTGACCAAGCGTTACAGCGGTGAACAGACGCCAGCAAAAGGCCCGATCTTCCGCGACAGCATCCCGGTCGAAGGCCCTGAAAAGATCGCCGCCGAGGCCTTGCTCGCACCGATTCGCCAGCACTCGGCGGATGTCGAAACCTTCATCAGCGAGACCATCAAGCGCGTCAGCAACGCCAATGACGACAACGTCAAGCTGCTGCTCGGTGGCGACGCCTCTACCGCCAACAAGGCCAAAGTCGTCGAGCTGCTACTGTCCATCGCCCACGTTCCCATGGAGCGCGTGCACACCATCCGCCTGCAGGCAGAGGTCGCTCAATCGCCAGAGCTGTGGCTGCGCAGTTTCAATGGCCAGAAGTGGCTGTACTTCAATCCTGAATCCGGCGAGCAGGGCCTACCCGTCGACCGCCTGGTCTGGTGGATTGGCGATGGTGACCTGGTTAGCCTGGAGGGTGGCCGCCAAGCCGCGGTCAGCTTCAGCCTGAACAACAGCGAGATGAACGCCATCCGTCTGGCCAAGCTGACCGACGAGAACACCGACGCGACCTTCCTCGAGTACTCGCTGTACGGCCTGCCGCTGCAGACCCAGCAGACCTTCATGATCATGGTAATGATCCCGATTGGCGTGTTGGTGATCCTGATCCTGCGCAACCTCGGCGGCCTGCAGACTTTGGGTACCTTCACTCCGGTACTGATCGCCCTCGCCTTCCGCGAAACGCAGCTGGGCTTCGGCATCTTCCTGTTCACCGTGATCACTGCGCTCGGCCTGTCACTACGTTCCTACCTGGAGCACCTGAAGTTGCAGATGCTGCCGCGCCTGTCGGTGGTACTGACCTTCGTCGTGGTACTGATCGCCACCATCAGCCTGTTCAGTCACAAGCTGGGCCTGGAGCGCGGCTTGTCCGTCGCGCTGTTCCCGATGGTGATTCTGACCATGACCATCGAACGCCTGTCGATCACCTGGGAAGAGCGCGGCGGTGGTCATGCCTTCAAGGTCGCCATCGGTACGCTGTTCGCCGCGACTGTCGCGCACCTGCTGATGAGCGTGCCTGAGCTGGTGTACTTCGTGTTCACCTTCCCGGCCATCCTGCTGATCCTGGTGGGCTTCATGCTGGCGATGGGGCGCTACCGTGGCTACCGCCTGACCGAACTGTTCCGCTTCAAAGCCTTCCTCAAGGACTAAGACCATGTTCGGCCTGATCAAGACGTGGAAAGCCCTTGAAGCCAAAGGCATCATGGGCATCAACCGACGCAATGCGGACTACGTGCTGAAGTACAACAAACGGCACCTGTACCCCATCGTCGACGACAAGATCATCACCAAGGAGCGGGCCATCGAGGCCGGCATCGATGTGCCGGAGATGTACGGCGTCATCGAAACCGAGAAGGAAATCGACAAGCTCGACGAGATCATCGCCGGTCGCAATGACTTCGTCATCAAGCCGGCACAGGGTGCCGGTGGTGACGGCATCATGGTCATCGCGGACCGTTTCGAGGACCGTTTCAAGACGGTATCCGGCAAGATCGTGACCCACGATGAGCTGGAGCAGCAGATATCCAGCATCTTGTCCGGCCTCTACTCGCTCGGCGGTCACCGTGACCGCGCGCTGATCGAGTACCGCGTGACCCCGGATACCATCTTCAAGAGCATCAGCTACGAAGGCGTGCCGGACATCCGCATCATCGTGCTGATGGGCTATCCAGTGATGGCCATGCTGCGCCTGCCGACCCGCCAGTCCAACGGCAAGGCCAACCTGCACCAGGGCGCCATCGGTGTCGGTGTGGACCTGGCTACTGGCGTGACCCTGCGCGGCACCTGGCTGAATAACAAGATCAGCAAACACCCGGACACCACCAACGCGGTGGACGGCGTGCAACTGCCAAACTGGGACGGCTTCATGAAACTCGCCGCGGGCTGCTACGAGCTATGTGGCCTGGGTTACATCGGCGTGGACATGGTGCTGGATCAGGACAAGGGCCCGCTGATTCTTGAGCTCAACGCCCGCCCCGGCCTGAATATCCAGATCGCCAACGACTGCGGCCTGACTCACCGCGCCCACGCGGTGGAAGCACGCCTGGAAGAGCTGAAAGCCAAAGGCATTCAGGAAGATGCCGAAGAGCGCGTACGTTTCTCCCAGGAGTTGTTCGGCCATATCGTCAGCAAGGAAGTCTGACGCTCGCCGTACGCACCACCATTCGTAGGATGGGCGCACAACCCGCCAGGCCGCTAATGGCGGGTTGCACCCGCCCTACCTGGTAGTTCGCGTAGCCTGGGTGAAATCCGGGGGATTCGCCGGCAAAACGCCCCGGATTGCATCCGGGCTACGGGCTGATATCACGCAGTCCGCGCGGTGCACCCTACCGCACTATCGCCAGCTCGAACGCCCCTTCATCCGCGTGTGCATGCCGTTGCATGCCCGCCTCATCCACTGCCAACGCCTGCAACGGCCGCTTGAACGGCTTGTTGTCGAGCGTTTGCAGGCTGCGGTCCTCGTCGGTGGTGATCAACAGTACGTAACGCTCGCCCCGCTCGGCGCGCACCTGCACCGTGCCTTCGATGAAGGCGTAGCGATACCAGGTTTCCGGATGCAGCTGATACACCGCATCACTGACCAACCGCGTCGGCCGCTTGGCCTCGTCGAGAAACAGCAGTGACGGATAGACCACCTGCCGGTTAGCGAAACTGCGCACGCGCAAGCCATAGCTCTGCCGCGATGCTGGCAGCTTCAGTGCCGCGTAATAACTGCGGCCCATCGGAAACTCGAAGCTGGGCGAAAAACGGCCCAGCTCTTCATAGCGCGGCTCTTGCGCTGACAATACGCTGAAGTCACTGTCACGCATCTGTCCGCAGCAGCGTGTCGACAACTCGCCATACAGGCTTTCAGCACGTGTCTGGCTGCCTTCGAGCAGCGCCTGCATGGCCGCAGTGGGCTGGCCATCGAGCATCGGCAACGAGGGTTTGCTGCGCTCGAACTCGACTTGCCGGCCTTCACTGTAACGAACCGTTGAAGCGCCAGCGCCTGACTGGCCTTCGGCAGACCTGGCAGGCACCGGCGAGTTGTGCATCCGCCCCTGTTCATCGACCCAGGTGTAATAGGGGCTGTCGTAGCTTTTGCGCGCGAAACCGCGTCCCTCCAGCACCGCCGAATCGATGTAATCCCCTGCCCGCTCACCGCTGGCCAGCACCTGGTCGCGCCCCGAGGCGCCGGCGAGCTGCGCGCCGGCGTAGAAACTGGTCTGCAGCTGACCGCTGCCATCGACCCAGGTGAAGTAACGCCGCTTGCTCTCCCCTGTACTTGGCGCACTGCCCGGCCAGGCACCGTCATCACCAAGCCGGGCCTGATCGCTCTTTGCGGCGCGGCGCTGGGCCTGCTGCTGTTGCTCGGCGAAACGGCTGTCGACGAAGGTGTTGTGCACCCTGCCGAGATCATCGACCCAGGTCAGGTAACGACTGCTGGCGCTGGCCTGCATCAGCGGCAGCACCATCAAAAACCACAACAGACTGCGCATTACCTCAAAACCTCGAGGTGTAGGTCATGGCGAAAATATAGGCCTTGACCGTGGTTTCGATATTGAGCCCGGCATACGGGTTGTAGACCAGGTTGTCCAAGCCTTCGCAGCTGACGTTGCAGCTGCTGCCGGCGGGAATGCTCTGCTTGGAGACGAAATAGTTGAAGCCGACGTCGATGGTGGTGTCCTTGTCCCAGCGATAGCCCAGGCCCAGGCCGTAGAGATCGGCGTCACCTACCGGCGCCAGCACATCGGCCTTGTCCTTGGGGATGGCCGACGGGCGATATTCATAGCCGGCGCGCAATGCCAGGCGGTCGTTGACGTCGTACTGCACGCCCACGCCCCAGCTCCAGGTGTCACGGTAGCCACGGTCGAGAATGATGCTGCGATCGGTGGCGTTGGTGCTGTCAAAATACTTGGCGATACGTAACAGATCGAGCTCGCGGTCGAACTCGATCTCGAAGTTGTTCCAGTCGCTGTAACCGACCCAGCGCAGATCCAGATTGAACTGCCACTTTTCGAACGGACGTACCTTGATGCCAGTGCTGAAGGCATCTGGATAGGTCAGTTTCAGCGAGGCGTTGCCACTTTCATCTTCCGCACCGTAGGGAAAGAGAGAGCTGAGTATCTTGCCTGCGAAAGCGCCCTGAAATCCTTGCCAGAACCCGGCCCAGTCGTCCGTGTAATCGACACGATACTTGCCCTTCAAATTCATCCGTGACTCACTCTGGTAAGTCGCACCCCAGGAAAACCAATCCGTCGGTTCCCAGAGAACCCCCAGGTTGTAGCTCGGTGACAGACTCTGTTGCAGGTCCAGGTCGAGGTTGGCCAGTGAGTCGAACGGGCCTATCTTGCCACCGCAGACGTTAAAGAATGGCCCAAGAATTTCCTCCAGTCCCGGCAGGCACAGGGCTTCATTCAGGGCGCGAGTCAGGCCGGTGAGCATGCCGGGGTTACGGAAGTCCTGATTGAGTGCCACGGCCTGGTGGGAGAAACCGATGGACAGCCCAACCGACAGCTCGTCATTGACCTGATAGGCCAGCGACGGTGAGAAATAGGTGATGCGCTGCAGCGATACCTGGCGTCCCTGGAAGCGTCCTGGATCGTCGTCGGAATCGCGCGAATAGCCCAACGCCATCGGCGCATAGACGTTGGTGGCGAAGGTGAACTTCGAGCCCGGCGGGTTGATCGACAGACCGGCCAGCGGCGCTACCAGCACCGGCAACTCGGTCATGCCGCCAACACCTGGCAGGTACATGGTCGGTGTCAGCGTGCGACTGCTTGAGTTCTTGAAGGGGTCATCGTCGTACCCCATGAAACCGTACCCTTCCTTGGCATCGAACTTGGCGCGGATATCCATCACGCCGCTGAGCAGCTTGACCGTGGTCTGCCGCCCTTTGAGCTTGCTCAGGGCCGCCGGGTTGTAGTGCACGGCATCGATGCCGGTGACGTCGGCGGTAACGGCGTTGCCCATGGCCATGGCCTTGGGGTTGCCGATGGTCAGGTTGGTGGCCAGTTGCGCCTGGGCAGGCAGGACGCAGGCCGCGCCCAGCCCGACCAGCAGCAGCGCCTGCAGCTTGGCAAGATGAGTCATATCAGGTTCGCTCGCTGCTTACTCGGCCTTGAGACCCTTGATATCCAGGGGCATGGAAATCCCGAGCAGGACATCGGGCGAATCTTCGGTCATGCCGAAACCGGCATTGACGTTGACGATGTTGTTCGATGCCGTACGCAGGCCCAGCGAGAAGTTCATCACTGCACTGGTCTGCTCGTTGCCTTCGAAGGTGGCGTCGCTGAACTTGAATTTCGGCGCCATGTTGTGCGCCATCTGGAATGAGGTGGCCAGCGACACGTCGTAAGACAGCGCGTAAGCGAAGCCCATGCTCAGCGACAGGCTCGAACCCGGGTCGACCTCCTCCAGCAAACGGCCGCCGCGTACCTGGTCGGCATCGCGAACCGGTAGGTTGTAGGTGTAACCAAGCGAACCGAACAGCACTACCGGATCGATCACGTAAGAGAGATTCGCGCCCACACCCAGGCTGTAGTAACCGCTGCCGGTGGCCAGGCCATTGTCCAGGCTGACGTCATAGGGGCTGTCGCCAGTCGGCAGGCCCAACGTGGCGAACAGGGTGGTGACGGGACGGCCGCGCACCGACGACCAGGGCTGCCAGCGGAAACTGGCGGAAATATCGCCCAGGCTGTAGGTGCTGAGATCGCGTTCGGTGTCGTACTTGGCCAGAAACGGCACGCGCATGCTAAACGTAAGGTTGTCCCACACCCCATAGTCGAAGGTGAACGAATTGGTGAAGGTATGCTGCGCCTCGCTCTGACCGATCACGCTGTAGACGTTCTGCCCGGTACGCACGGTCTGGATCTGCGTATCGCGCAGCAGCGAGTAGTCGAAGCCATAGGTCAGGGTGCGCTCACCCTTCTTGAGCAGGGTGTAGCTCTTCTCCGCGGCCTGGAACACCTCTTCCAGCGCCTTGGCGCTGTCGGCGTCGTCGTCTTTCTTGGTCAACGCGTCGCGTGCATCGTCGACCGTGGCGTCTTCGGCCATCAGCGGCTGCGCGACAATCAGCGTCAGCATGGCCAGCCATGCATACCCCCAAACTCCCATGACGCTATCCCCAGATCGTTATTGTTATGCCGGGCAAATCACTTGCGGCGAATGTATTGGATGTCGCCTCCCGACCCCAGTTGGTCGGCCTGATTCGTGGTGAACTTGGCCATCTGCGGAAATTCGCGAAAAGCCAGCATGCTGATGGTGCGGTCATCGATGATGCGCAGGTCGCGGTCGGTCAGCGCCATGGCATTGGGCGGCTCGTTACCACTGGGAAAGATCACGAACAGCACGTTCTGATCCCAGATTTCTTCGAAACGCACGCGGGTGAAACTGATATTGCCTAGCGCTGGATCGGCGACGAATACATGCTCGTTGTAGACGTCACGCACCACCACGAAGTGTTTGAAGCCGGCGTACTCGATGGGCACGATGGCCGGATGCTCGAGCTGCGCCAGGTCATCGAAACCGGCGCGAAAGCCGCCGCTCTTGTAGCCCAGGGCAGTGACGAAACGTTTCATGTCGAGCAAGGAAAACCCCCGGCGCTCGACGATCTTTTCCGCCTCGCCGAAATGCAGCAGCCCTTCCATCACCTGACGCTCTTCCAGATTGCGCCCAAGGTAGTAGTCCAGCAGGGTCGTCAGCGCCGCAGAACCGCAACTGTAGTCATAGGCCTGGCGGATCACGTTGCGAAACTGCAACTGACTCATCGGCTCCAGTGCCACCGACTCGCGCAGCGGGCCATTGGGCACGAGCGGCTGGGTGATATTCACGGTGCCGGCGGGCTGCGGTTTGATGTCGACAGCCTCGGTAAAACCGTACAAACCGATCAGGCTGCCCACGAGAATTTCGATCATTGGTCAATCCGCAACTGCGTACAACGAAGCAGAAGCCCGGCCGCACAAGGCGGCTGAGCTCCTGTGGATCAGATCAAGCGGGGATCAATGACCCCAGACCTTGACGGTGGAACCGGCCATATCCAGACCGTTGATGGCGACGCCACCAATGCTGTTGGCACCGATTTTCACCGACTCGACCGAAACGCCACCGTTGATGCCTGGCAGGCCGATTTCCAGTTTGTTGTCCTTGACGTCGATGGTCAGCGGGTTGGACTCATCGATGTTGAAGCCCGACAGGCTGACGGTATTCAGACTCAGGCTGTTGCTGCCATCGCTGACACCGGTTTCGGTGTCGGTGTAGACGATGGAGCCGATGGTGGCATCGAAGTTACCGGCGATGCTGATACCGGCCTGACCGGTGACGCCGGCCAGATCGGTGTCATCCAGCGCCTTCAGGTCGGCCTGGGCCATGAACGGGACTGCCATGATGGCGGCGGCGAGAGCGATTTTTTTCAGGGTCATCATTGTTATTATCTCCACAGTTCAAATGGGGGTTCCCCGGGCTCTGCCGGTGACGTCCTGTCACAAGCAGCCTGATCGGCCCATGCCGATCACCAGACCTGCCGCGGCTTCCTTAGGTACGCCAGGTTTGGATTCGCGAAACGCGGTGCGTTTCGAGATGGCTACAAGCTACTAACCCACCACTCAACTGCCAGCCCATCCAAGGGATGGAGCATGGCAATCGTTTACTCCCCCTGACTCTTCATGCCTCACTCAGCAGCCCCAGGCTTTTGCCCTTGAGCACGGCCTGAGTACGGCTACGCACCCCCAGCTTGGAAAACAGGTTATGCAGGTGCCATTTGATGGTCGCCTCGGACAGGTGCACCGCCTGGGCAATATCGCGGTTGGAAAGCCCCGCTGCGACGAGCCGCAGGATCTCTCGTTCACGATGGCTAACATCCTGATTTTCCTCAAAACTTTCAGGATCTATGGACAGTCTTCGACACTGTTCACGGAGCATTTCGGCGACCCCCTGCCAAGCGGCTGCGCGCCTGGGCTCGGCGCTGTACCAGGCATCCCAGAGCGGCAGCAGCCACAGAGCATCGTCCTGGAACAATCGGCGATAGCCACATTGCCAGGCCTCTTCGAGCGTCGCACGCAACAGCGCGAAGGCTTTCTCGCTGTTACCTTTGCGCCAATGCGCCACAGAAAGTAACAAGCTCAGACGCAGACGCCGATCACGCTGGTGCTCCGCTCCCTGCTTGGCCAGGCAGGCCTCAAGGCTGGCCTGGGCCTTTTCCACCCGCCGCTCACTCAGCGCCAGACGTGCCTGGCTCAGCGCCAGTGCCGTGTGGGCATCGCCATAACGTTCGATAGGCAACGCGGCGATATGTTGCTCCAGTTGCTGGTAGATACGCTGCGCCTCGTTGGGCCTGCGCAGCCACAACAGGAACTGCACCTTGCAGCCCATAGCGATGGCGAATACCCGCTCGTAGCCCGGCCCCTGCAAACCGGCCAACCACTCGTCGAGCTCCTCCAGCCCCTGTTCTCCCGCACCCGCGAAAAAGCGCGCTCGCGCCATCACCAGTTTGCCGCGGCTGATCAGTTCGACCGGGGTGGCGACATCACGCCAGGTGGTGGCCAGCGGCAACTCGGCGAGGATCGCGCCGTGCCGGTCCTGCTCGTAAAGCAGATCGGCATAGGCCAACCCGAGCGGACCGCCAACCCGGCTGCGCCGTCCAAAAACCTGCTCGACCCGCGCCCGCGCCGCCTCTGCTAGAGAACGGCCACGCTCCAGCTCACCGTATTCCTTGCAGATCAGCGCCTCGATCAGGCTGGCCATCACGTGCAGGTACTCGCTTTCACACTCGCGCAAGCTCTTACGTGCGACGGCAATGGCCTTGGCCGCCTCGCCAAACTCGCCAAGCAGGGCGAATGCCGCAGCCTGCACGCACGCCAGACTGGCGCGGAACACCGGCTGGTTCTGCGGCACCAGCGCCAGCCAGTGACCGGCGACCTTGAGACAGGCTTCCAGCTTGTCCTGATAAAGCAACACCAATGCCTTGAGTACCTGGGCAGCCGCCAACAGCTCGATCAAGCCGAAGTGCATGCCCTTGCCGCGCCCCTGGGTCAGGCGCGTGCTGACTTCCTCGATCAACGCCTCGGACTCGGCGAACTTCTGCTCGAAAGCCAATTGCCAGGCATAGAAGATCTGGAACACCGGCTGCTCGGTGATCACCACCGGCGGGATGTCCTTGAGAATCGCGAGGATGCCGTACACCCGGTTGCCTGCAATCAGGCGCGCGCCCTGGCGCTCCAGCAGCTCGGCGGCGAAGGCGTAATCGCGTGCGCGCAAGGCGTACTTGATCGACTTGTCGGCCAGGTCGTGGCTTTCGCACCAGCGCGCGGCTGCGTGCAGCAGGTGCGCCGGGTCGCCCCGTTTGGCCAGGCGCCCCTGCAGGAATTCGGCAAACAGATGGTGATAGCGGAACCACTCGCCCTGCTCGTCCAGCGGGATCACGAACAGCTGTTCACCCTTTAAGCGGCGCAGCATGTCGCGGCCGTCGTGGCGACCGGTCAGTGCGTTGCACAGCTCGGCGTTGAACTCGTCGAGCACCGAGGTCTGGTCGAGAAACAGCTGCAGCGCTTCCGGCAGGCTGGCCACCACATCCTCGGCCAGGTAATCGGCGATATTGCGTTCGGCGCCTGACAGCCCCGCGAGAAAAGCCGCACGATTCTGCTGGCGCGGCAAGGCCAGCGCCGCCAGGTGCAAGGCCGTAACCCAGCCTTCCGTACGCGCATACAGCTGGTTGAGTTCGCCGTCTTCCAGAGCCAGGCGCTTGATGTCGCGGAAATAGGCTGCAGTCTCGGCACGCGTCAGGCGCAGGTCCTCGACCTTGAGCCAGAACGCCCAGCCCCCAAGCGATGGCGGCTCATCGAGAAAACGCGGCTGATAACGAGTGCTGACCACCAGCCGCACTTGCTTGGGCAAGCGCTCGATCAGATAACGTGAACTCTGACCAAGCGTGGCATGGCGAATACGGTGGAAGTCGTCGAGCATCAGATAGAGGTTCTCCGACAGACCTTTCAGGTCGTCGAGAAACGCATCGATCACCGCCTCCAACGGCCAGCTGATTTCACCCTGCAGCAGCGCTGTAGTGCTGCTGCCAAAACCTGGGCAAGCGGCGGCAACGGCTGCTACCAGATACTGCAGCAGCCTTGCCGGCTCGCTGTCGCTTTCATCGCACGACAGCCAGGCGACTCGCGCGCCCTGCTCCTGCAAGCGACTGCGCAATTGGCTGAGGACGGTGCTCTTGCCGAAGCCGGCAGGTGCACTGAGGACGATCAGGCGCTGCTCACGTGCCTCCAACAGGCGCTCGATCAACGCCGAGCGCTCCAGCAACGGAGCGCCCTCGGCGTGGGCGGGATAGAGCTTGGTACGCAACAACGGAGCAGCGGCTTGGCAGATCGGATTCTGACTGTTCATGATTCGAGTAGGCTCAGCTCACGGGCACGGCGGATGGCTTGGGTGCGATTACGCACCTTGAGCTTTTCGTAGATGTTGTGCAGGTGCCATTTGACGGTACCCAGGGCCAACGACAGCTGCTGGCCAATCTCTTCGTTGGACATACCCTTGGCAGCCAGGCAGACCACTTCACGCTCGCGCTCGGTGAGCCCCTCCTCCAGCACATCCAAGGCCTGACGCGAGTCCTGGCCGGGCCAGGCGCTCAACAGGCTGCGGATGAAAGCCTGCAGCGCCGGCTGACGCTCGGCGGACTCCAGTTGCTGCAGCAACTGACGAATCGCCTCGCCCTCCTCGATGAACAGACTACGCGCTTCCTCTCGCTCGGCACCGATCAGGCACTGCACCAGCAAGCTCTGTGCACGCTCCTGATAGCCCAAGCGCTGATAGCTCAACGCCGCGAGCAGATCCAGGCGCAGGCGATGCAGCCCGTGCCAGCCGCTTTGCAACTGGCCACGCAATTGGGTGATCTCATGCAGTGCTTCGCTGTAATGCCCGCGCGCCTGCTGCAGACGAATACGGGTCAAACCCAGCACCCAGGACACCGGATTGAAACTGCGCTGTTTGTAGTGACCCGCCAGTTTGTTCCAGTCCACCGACTTCAGGCGCTGCTCGGCACGCTTGCTGCGATCGGTCGCTGGTTCCTGAAGAATCAACGCAATCTCCTCGCCCACGGCCTGCACGTAGAAGCGCCAGGAATGGTTGCGGGCAGCCAGATTCTGCATCAGCACCAAGGTCGCGATCGCCTCTTTCGGGGCATCCTGCAAGCGCTGAATTCTCGCCAGGCAAAGCATCGCCTGCGCATAGAGGTCAATCGGATTGATCACATCGACGGTCGCTAAAGCCCAGCGCAACTGTTCCTGTAGCCCCTCGATACGGCCTTGCTGATAGGCGATCAGCGACTCGCTGATGGTGGGCAACACCAGGGCTCGGGACTTTTCGCCGAACCAGGGCATCATCCGTGCGCGCAGTTGCTCGAACAGCAGCTGCGCCTGCTTCACTCGCCCCTGCTCCAGGCTCAGGAGGATCTCCACGTTGGCCAACTGCATGTCCAGGTAGCGGCCCTCGAGGAAATGATTGCGCTGTTGCGCCAACGCCAGCAGCTTGCGCGCATGATCGGCCTGGCCAAGCATGACATTGGCCAGGGCACCAACGGTGAGAATCGCCACCTCGAGAAACGCCGTGTGCTGGCCCAGTTGGGCCTCGATGCGCCGTGCCAGAGCGACGCAGGTATCCAGGTCATCCTTCTGCAGAGCGATCACCGCCTTGATGGCCAGCGTCGCCAGCACCTTGTCACTCAGCGGTCCGTTGCTGCGCGACTCTCCCCAGCGCTCCAGCAGCTCATCGAGCATGCGATTGGCCTCGCTCAGCCCCAGTTCGGCCGCACGGGTCCAGACATCGGCCAGCACCAGCACGGGAAAGCGCGCGGCAATCTCGTCCGGTACATGCTGCCGCCATTTGTAGATGAGGTTGAGTTGGCCGCGATTGATCAGCTCCAGGCCACAGCCGTCGAGCAGTGCGGCAAGCATCTCGGCATCTTCGGCATGGCGGGCATGCTCGATAGCCAGGTTCTGCATGTGGTGATTGGTGAACCACAGGCTGGCATTGAAATGCAGCTGCTTGAAACGCTCCGGGTCGCGCTCCTTGAGACGGGCACGGAGAAATTCGGCGAACAGGTTATGGAAGCGATACCACTGGCGTTCGCGATCCATGGGCAGAAGAAACAACTGCATGGCCTCCAGCTCTTCCAGCAGTTGCTGGCCGTCTTGGCGGCCGGTCAGGGCATTGGCCAGATCACCACTGAGTTGCTGTGCCACGCCCAGCGCCAGCAGCTGCTCCTGACGCTCGGCCGGCAACTGCTCGAATACCGAGCGCAGCAGGTAGTCGCCCACCGCATGCTTGTCAGCGCCCAGTTCAGCCATGCGCTCGGTCGGTTGCGGGTGGTTGCGCAGCCACAGGCTGACCAGGTGCACGCCGACCATCCAGCCCTCGGTGTGGCTGTATAGCGCGCCAAACGCCTCGGGATCGAGCTGCAGACCGCTGCGCTCCAGATAACCGCGCGTCTCCTCGGCATTGAGCCTGAGCTCATCACTACCGAGCTCCAGCAGCAGCCCCTTGGCGCGCAATGTGGCGAGACTCAGCGCAGGCTGCGAACGGCTGCCGATAGCCAGGGTGAAATTCGGTGGGGCCAGCTTGACCAGACGATTGAGCGCGGCGAGCAGTTCGCCATCCTGAACCAAGTGCAGATCGTCGAGCACCAGCAGGAGCGGTTCCGAGCGCTGTGACAGGTCCACCAGCAGGCTCTCCATCACGGCCTCGACTGGCACGCGCATGGTATTGCGCAAGTAGCCCAGCGCATCCTCGCCGAGGCCAGGCAACGCGCGACCCAATGCTTCGATCAGTTGCTGGAAGAAACGTACCGGCTCATCATCGTCCGGACCCAGCGACAGCCAGGCAACAGCGCTTCCCGCCTGCAGGCGACGCTCGACCAGCATCGCCAATGCGGTGGTCTTGCCAAAGCCGGCGGGAGCGCAAAACAGCACCAGACGAGCGTGGGGGTAAGCCGAAAGCGCGGTTTCGACCTGGGGTCTTGCCAAATAGTCCGCAGAGGCCTGGGGCGGCGACAGTTTCGAACGCAGCAGGCTCCCAGCGGCTGGACCTACAACTTCATCCATGGCCTGGATCCCTTCATTAATTATTGTTCTGGTACCACAGTTCAACGTTCTGCAGCGCTCAATACTAATCAGCTGAATGTCCCCGAGTAAACACGGGCAGAAGCTCTAGGATGAATGTTAGCGGCGGACTACAATTGCCCTTTCCTTGAATCCGACTGCCACGCATGCTCAGTTGCTCTCTGCACCCACTTCCTTACCGGAAAGACCCTAGCGACTACTTCCAGCGCATCCGCCAGGCTCCCGGCGCGGTACTGCTGGATGCCGGGCGCCCAGGTGCCGAGCGTGGACGCTATGACCTTATGAGTGCCTGGCCATTGGCAGAACTGGCACCGGCGACTGACGAATCGGCCAACGATTTCCTGCTACGCCTGCGAGGCGCATTGCAGAGCCTTGGCAACGCCGATGCTCCCGCGCAGCAGCCATTACCATTCGTCGGTGGTTTGATCGGTTACCTGTCTTATGACTTCGGTCGTCGCCTGGAAGCGCTGCCCCAACAGAGCGTCGATGACCTGCATCTCGAAGATGCGCGTTTCGGTCTCTATGCCTGGGCGCTGATCAGCGATCACCAACTCGGCACCAGCGCCCTGATGTTTCATCCGGCACTGCCAGAGGCCGAACGACAGCGCCTGCAAAGGCTGTTCGAAGCGCCGTTGAACGAGGCGCGCACGTCTTTCCGCCTGACCCAGCCGTTCCAGGCCGATATCGACCAGCACCACTATCGCCAGGCGATCGAGCGCATCCAGGGCTACATCCTCGCCGGCGACTGTTATCAGGTGAACTTCGCCCAGCGTTTTCAGGCGCCTTGCGAGGGCGACCCCTGGGCCGCGTACCTGGCACTGCGCCAGGCCTGCCCCACGCCGTTCTCCGGGTTCCACAACCTGGGTAATGGCGACGCCATTCTCAGCCTGTCGCCCGAGCGTTTTCTCAAGGTCAGCGACGGTCAGGTGGAGACCCGTCCGATCAAGGGCACGCGGCGCCGCGGCCATGACGTCAACGATGATCAGGCGCAGGCGCAGGAGCTGCTGGCAAGCCGCAAGGACCGCGCCGAGAACCTGATGATCGTCGACCTGCTGCGCAACGATCTCGGCCGCAGTTGCCGTATCGGCTCGGTGAAAGTGCCGGAGCTGTTCGCCTTGGAGAGCTACCCCAACGTGCATCATCTGGTCAGCTGCGTGACCGCCGAGCTGGCGCCTGACAAGGATGCGCTGGACCTGATCGCCGGCAGTTTTCCCGGTGGCTCCATCACCGGCGCACCGAAGATCCGCGCCATGCAGATCATCGACGAGCTGGAGCCGACCCGACGCGGGCTCTACTGCGGTTCGCTCCTGTATCTCGACGTGCGCGGCGAGATGGACAGCTCCATCGCCATTCGCAGCCTGCTGGTCAAGGATGGCAAGGTCAGTTGCTGGGGTGGCGGCGGCATCGTCGCCGACTCCAACTGGCAGGCCGAATATCAGGAGTCCATCACCAAGGTGAAAGTGCTGCTGGAAACGCTGGAGCGCCTGCCGGCCACAGCCGAATAAGCACCCCAAACGAAAACGCCGCGAAATCGCGGCGTTTTTCATGCATCAGCGTTACAGACTCAGCTTGCGATTCGACGCCTTGAGGAACTCTTGCTTGAGGTCTTCATAAGTGTGTACCGCCGGGAACTGCGGAAACTCGCGGATCACGTTGTCCGGCGCATGGAACAGGATGCCGGCATGGGCTTCGCTGAGCATGGTGGTGTCGTTGTACGAGTCACCGGCCGCGATCACGCGGTAGTAGAGGCTCTTGAAGGCGAGAACGGATTGGCGCTTGGGATCCTTCTGGCGCAGTTGGTAGCTGACCACGCGATCGTTGTCGTCGGTGATCAGACGATGGCACAACAGGGTCGGGAAACCGAGCTGACGCATCAGCGGCTGGGAGAACTCATAGAAGGTGTCGGAGAGAATCACCACCTGGAAGCGCTCGCGCAGCCAATCGACGAATTCCACTGCGCCATCCAGCGGCTCCAGAGTCTCGATCACGTCCTGAATGTCTTTCAGCGTCAGGCCGTGCTCATCGAGGATGCGCAGGCGCTGCTGCATCAGCACGTCGTAATCGGGGATGTCGCGGGTGGTCGCCTTGAGCGACTCGATGCCGGTTTTTTCCGCAAAGGCGATCCAGATTTCCGGGACCAGAACACCTTCCAGGTCGAGACACGCGATTTCCACAGGCCATTCCTCGGTTGAGCCAAAAAGGAGCCGGCACTCTAGCGGCTGGGCTTTTCTCGCGCAATCCAACCTTCTTATAACCACAATAAAGGACAACAACAGCCTTAGTTATTTAGCCGTATAACCAGCCTTTGCTAACATCGCGCCCTCACGCACACGACCTGGAGTCCTCAGCATGGAACTCGACCTGGACGCGCTCAACGCCGAATTCGGCAACCAGCCTGAAAAACTGGTTCAGTGGGCTATCGGACTGGGCAAACCCGCCATCTGCACCACCAACTTCCGCCCGTTCGAAGCGGTGATCCTGCACATGGTCAGCCAGGTCAAACCGGATATCCCGGTGGTCTGGATGGACAGCGGTTACAACACCGATGCCACCTATCGCTTCGCCGATGAAGTAGCGCGCAAGCTCAACCTCAACTTGATCACCTACCTGCCCAAGCGCTCGCGCGCGCACCGCGAGGCCATCGACGGCCCGGTGCCCGGCCTGGATGATCCGCGTCACGCGGCGTTCACCGAGGAGGTCAAGCTCGAACCTTTCGCCCGCGCCCTGCGTGAGACCGCCCCGAGCGTCTGGTTCACTGCCCTGCGTGCGACCGACACCGCCGTGCGCGCGCAGATGGACCCGATCAGCATCAACCCGGACGGCCTGATCAAGGTCGCTCCGCTGCTGCATTGGACCTCCAAGGACCTCTACCAGTACCTGGTCGCCCATGACCTGCCGAACGAGTTCGATTACTTCGACCCGACCAAGGGCGAAGACAATCGCGAGTGCGGCCTGCACCTGAGCCACTGATCGCTCCCGTGCAAAACGAAAATGGCGCCCGAGGGCGCCATTTTTCATTGAGGATCGAGCTTCAGTGCATCGGCAGTTCGACGCCACTGAACAGCTCTTCCAGCTCGGACTTGTTGTGGCACTGCACCGCCTTGGCCAGCATGTCGCGAGTCAGATGCGGGGCGAAACGCTCGATGAAATCGCACATGAAGCCACGCAGGAAGGTGCCGCGGCGGAATCCGATCTTGGTCACGCTGGGCTCGAACAGATCATCGGCGTCGAGCACCACCAGATCCGGGTCGAGCTTGGCGTCCACCGCCATCTTGGCCACGATGCCCACCCCCAGGTTCAGGCGCACGTAGGTCTTGATCACGTCGGCATCGGCCGCAGTGAACACCACCTTGGGCGTCAGGCCGCGATGACTGAAGGCCTCGTCCAGCTTCGAACGTCCGGTGAAACCGAATACGTAAGTGACGATGGGATGCTCGGCCAGCGCCTCGAGGGTCAGTTTCGGCAACTTGGTCAACGGATGCCCCTGCGGCACCACCACGCAGCGGTTCCAGCGGTAGCAGGGCATCATGATCAGGTCGTTGAACATCTCCAGGCCTTCGGTGGCGATGGCGAAATCCACGCTGCCGTCGGCGGCCATCTCGGCGATCTGCGTCGGTGTGCCCTGATGCATGTGCAAGGCAACGTCCGGGTACTGCTTGATGAAAGCGCTGATCACCGGTGGCAAGGCGTAACGCGCCTGGGTGTGTGTGGTGGCGATGGAGAGCGTGCCCTTCTTCTCGTTGGAGAACTCCTGGGCGATCTGCTTGATGCTTTCGACCTTGCGTAGAATCTCGCCGGCGGTGGTGATGATGCGCTCTCCAGCTGGAGTTACGCGGGTCAGGTGCTTGCCACTGCGAGCGAAGACTTCCACGCCCAGCTCATCCTCGAGCAAGCGAATCTGCTTGCTGATCCCTGGTTGCGAGGTGTACAGACTCTGAGCGGTAGCCGATACGTTGAGGTCGTGGTGCGCAACTTCCCAGATGTAGCGCAATTGCTGAAGCTTCATATATTTCCCTCAGAGCAGTAAGGCAGGCCAGCAGCCGCCAATGCCGTATATAACCATATTATTGGTTTAATCGAACAGGCTAGAACGTTTTATTAGATTCCCCCCTTTACAAATCCCCATGCCCACGATGCTGCAGCATGGGCACCAGGTACACCGGAGCCTCCGACAACTGCACGATGCGCGCGGCCGTACGACCCAGTGGCACAGCCAGATCTGCACCATGGCTATGACTGCCTACGACCAGCAGATCCACCCCAAGTTTCTGCGCCTCCTCGAGAATCACTGCAGGTGGATCCCCCTGCAGCACCCGCACGGCACAAATCAGCTCAAGGTCCTGCTGACCATCACCCAGCTCGTCGCGGAAACCCTCCAGCACACGCTGCTCGATGCTAGCCATGACCGTGCTCAGCCCGTTGCGACGAAGCTCCCCGAGGGTTTCTTCATCCAGGTAGGTCTGCAATACGGATTCAGCGAACAAGCCCATGGGCTCCACGGCGTGCACCACGTACAAATCGGCCTTGAAGCTGCGGCTCAGTGCGAGGGCGTGCTGCAGCACATAGGAGGCGTAAAGTCCCAGATCGGTGGCATAGAGTATCGAGCGAATCACGCGGCCTCCTCGACTGCTGGCGCAGGCCCTTGATTGAGCTTAGCAGCGCGTCAGACAAAACAAGGTCGGCAGCGTTATTTAGGACGAATGGCTATATGCAGGCGCTCAGGCTCAGGGCTGCAACTCGTTGCTCACACCATGCGGCACGTGACCGGTGGCCACCACCTGCCGGGCCTTTTCGCAGTGCCCGGTCTGGTCATCGAAGAACACGTCGGCGGCGAAGGCTTCGAGCACCGCCGACTTGTCCAGACCACCCAGGAAGAAGGATTCATCCAGACGGATGTTCCATTCACGCAGGGTGCGAATCACCCGCTCATGAGCTGGCGCCGAGCGCGCGGTGACCAACGCGGTACGGATCGGGCAGTCTGCTTCGGGGAACTCCTGCTGCAAGCTGTGCAGGGCCGCCAGGAAAGGTTTGAAAGGCCCGCCAGGCAACGCCTGCCGAGCAGATTCACGCTCATGATCCTGAAAGGCGTTGAGGCCGCCACTTTGATAAACGCGCTCGGAATCGTCGGAAAACAGCACTGCATCGCCATCGAAGGCAATGCGCAGCTCGTTGCTGTTCGCGCGCCGTGCACCACCGGAAAGCAGCGTAGCCGCGCCGAAACCGGCCTTCAGTGCATTGCGCACATCGTCGGCATGGGTCGACAGAAACAGATGGCAACCGAAGGCTGCCAGATAAGGATCGGGGCTGCGCCCTCCAACGAAGGCCGCGCGGGATATGCCGAGGCCGTAATGCTGGATCGAATTGAACGCTCGCAGCCCGGTATCGGCACTGTTGCGCGAGACCAGAATGACTTCGACACGCTGCTCACTGAGCCGCTTGTTGAGCCCCAGCAGCTTCTCCACCAGCGGAAAGGCGTCGCCCGGCATCAGCACTTCGTCTTCGTGCTCGATCTGATAACGACGGTAGGCCTCCACGCCCTCGCTTTCATAGATCTGGTGGCTCTCGCCCAGATCGAACAGCGCCCGCGAAGAGATCGCCAGCACCAACTTGTCTCCCAGACCCTTGCCCATGCTTAGCCCTCCCGGCGAGCCTGAATGAACCGCAGCGCCTGATACAGGGCGCGTACCTTGGGCATGTCGAACCCCACTGCGTCTGCGGCAGCCAGTGGCGCCTCATAAATCGCATGCAGTTCCGCTGGGCGGCCCTGGGCGAAATCGTGATACATGCTCGGCAGGTAGTCAGGCATGCGCTGCGTCGCAGCCAGCAGTTTGTCTGCGTAGCTGTCCGGCATGCCGTACCCCAGCGCCTGAGCCGCCTGCACCACCTCCTGCATCATGTCGGCGACCAACGCACGGCTGTCGAGATTACCCATCAGGCGCTGCGTGTCGGCATCGAGCAGCACGGACAGGCCGTTATACGGGATGTTCCACACCAACTTCTGCCAACGTGTCTGTGCCAGGTTGCGCATCGCTGCCGAATCCAGGCCGGTGCTGCGCAGCAGGCTGGCGCCCTCCTCGGCCAGTGCCAGGCCCGCTTCGTCGTCGGCCACAGCGCCGGAGTGATAAGCCAGGTTGATCGCCCCCAATGCCTGATGCTCAATCACACCGGGCGCACTGCGATGAACGCAGATATAGCAGAGCCCGCCCAGCAGGTGCAGATCGTCGCTCAGCAATGGGCGCAGCTCATCTTCCACTGCCAGGCCATTTTGCAGCAGCACCACCTTGGCGCCAGGCGCTGCAGCCTTGCTAATCAGCGGCGCCAACTCGCTATTGGCGGTGGTCTTGGCCCCGACCAACAACCAATCACAGGGCGGCATATCGTCGACATGCTGATAAGCCTGTACTGGCACCAGGTTCAGTGCACCGTGCACCGTGCTATTGAGCTGCAGGCCACGCTCGACCACAGCGCCGTACTCGCTGCGCAACAGAAAGTGCACATCATGGCCTGCGCGAGCCAGCAGCATGCCGTAGAAACCGCCAATGGCACCGGTGCCGATGATGCCGATACGCGGCGCGGACGATTGAGACATCAGGGAAGCTCCTCAGCCGGGCGAAGCAAAGCCTCACCCAAGGCGGTAACCAGATCGGAAGGGGTTAGGCGCGTGTGCAACGCGCCAAAGAAATGACCGTCCTTGACCAGAAACAGCGCCGGCAGGTGGAAGGCCTCGTAACGCGTCACCAATCCGGCGTTGTGCCCTGCATCGATCCAACACAGGCGCTGCACAGGGAGCGGCATGCCTGGCAATGCCTGACGAGCCCAGCGGCAGCTGGCACAGCCCGTGCTTGTGAACACCAGCAGCGACGCACCGGGAAGATCGAGCAGGCGGCGATCAGCATCCAGATCGGTCAATTCCAATTGCGTCGCTATACTGAACTCACTGATGTCAGTTTGCCTGCACTCAAGGTCGGTGTTCATGCGTAAGTTTCTGCGTCATCCAAGCGACATGCCGGTGCAGCTGGTACTGCGCAAGCAGGCCTGCATTCCCCGGCAACGGCTGAACAATATCAGCCTGGGCGGAGTCGCGTGCAACTCGTCGCGAGGTTTTCGCCGCGGCACCTCGGTCGAATTACGCATTCCGCTGCTGGGCGATCAGGCGTGTTATCCCGGCGTCGTGGCCTGGTGTCGACGTCAGGAAAACGATTACCTGGTAGGGATCGCCTTCATCGATGAAGACACCCTGTTCCGTGCAAGGATGGTCGAGCAGGTCTGCCAGATTCAGCATTACCGGCAGCAGCTTGAGGATGAGTCAGGCCAGCCCATGGCCATCGAGCAATGCGCTCAGGACTGGATCGCCAAGCATGCCGCGGAGTTTCCCTAACTCGCCTGAAGCAAGCGCCAACCCAGCTCTACGAGGGCGGAACGCCACTTCATATGGCCAATCTATGAGGCCCATTGAACTTAACGCCCATTGTCGCGCAGCCCCGTACGCGCTAAGGTTCGGCTCCCCCTGCACCAACTAGCTGTGCACCGCCATAGGGGATCGCTGGCGGCCGGCACCCGTGACCTGACGACCTGACCCGATGAATAGCACGATGGCTGATTTACCGATCGACGACCTCAACGTCGCTTCCAACGAAACCCTGATCACCCCCGATCAGCTCAAACGCGAAATCCCCCTGACCGATGCCGCACTGAAGACCGTTGCTCATGGTCGCCAGGTGGTACGTGACATCCTCGACGGCAAGGATCATCGCCTGTTCGTGGTCGTCGGCCCCTGCTCCATCCATGACATAAAGGCCGCTCACGAGTACGCCGAACGCCTCAAGGGGCTGGCCGCCGAGCTGTCCGACAGCCTGTTCCTGGTCATGCGCGTGTACTTCGAGAAGCCGCGCACCACGGTCGGCTGGAAAGGCCTGATCAACGATCCTTATCTGGATGACTCGTTCAAGATCCAGGACGGCTTGCACATCGGTCGTAAACTGCTGCGCGACCTCGCAGAAATGGGCCTGCCCACTGCCACCGAAGCGCTCGATCCGATCTCCCCGCAGTACCTGCAGGACCTGATCAGTTGGTCGGCCATTGGTGCCCGCACCACCGAATCCCAGACTCACCGCGAAATGGCCTCGGGCCTGTCTTCAGCCGTAGGCTTCAAGAACGGCACCGATGGCGGTCTGACCGTCGCTATCAACGCACTGCAGTCGGTTTCCAGCCCGCACCGTTTCCTCGGCATCAACCAGGAAGGCGGCGTGTCCATCGTCACGACCAAGGGCAACGCCTACGGCCATGTGGTACTACGCGGCGGTAACGGCAAACCGAACTACGACTCGGTGAGTGTGGCCATTTGTGAGCAGGAACTGACAAAAGCCGGCATCCGCCCGAACATCATGGTCGACTGCAGCCACGCCAACTCCAACAAGGACCCGGCCCTGCAGCCGCTGGTGCTGGAGAACGTCGCCAACCAGATTCTCGAAGGCAACAACTCCATCGTCGGCCTGATGGTCGAGAGCCACCTGGGTTGGGGTAGCCAGTCGATTCCGAAGAACCTGGGCGACCTCAAATACGGCGTATCCATCACCGATGCCTGCATCGACTGGGACACCACCGAGAAGAGCCTACGCAGCATGCACGCCAAGCTCAAGGATGTACTGCCCAAGCGTCCTCGCGGCTGAGGGCACCGCAGCAAAGAAAACGCCGGGCATTGCCCGGCGTTTTTGTATCCGCATTCACATGTAGGGTGTGCTTCAGCCTACCCTCAACCCTCCGAACCGACGCCTACAGATGACGCGAACGACGCTCCATGTAGCGCTCGACGTAGGAGCAGGAAGGAATCACCGTGTAACCCTTGCCTTCCGCATACTGCAGCGCGTGTTCTGTCAGCGCTGCAGCAATCCCCCGGCCACGCAGGGCGTTGGGCACGAAGGTGCGATAGATATCCAGCGTCTGCTTGCCCAGATCCATATAGGCCAGATAGGCACGATCACCATCGACGGTGGTCACGAACTGGTGACTCGTCTGGTCATGCTGGATGGACAACACCTCGCTCATCTTCACTCCTGTAGCCGCAAACCGTTAGCGGCGCATCTATTTTTACCTCATACCGATGCTTTGACGGAAGCGCAAATTCACGTCGCCCTTCAGTCCCGGCAATTGATCTAGTTTATCAGTCGCAGAAGCGCCCAGCCACGCGCGATCAGAAACTCAGCACGGCAATGCAGAGCAAGGCCGCGATCACCGGGATCAACACCGTGATGACGAAGATGTCCTTGTATGCCTGCTTGTGCGTCAACCCCATGATCATCAGCATGGCGATCACCGCGCCGCAATGCGGCAGCGAATCCAGCCCACCTGCGGTGATATTGGCGATACGGTGCAGGACCTCGGGGTCCACTCCCATCTCCAGATAACGCGGCGCCAGGGTCTGCATGAAAATCTGCAAGCCGCCCGAAGACGAACCGACGATGCCCGACACCACGCTGACCGAAGCGAACACCGAGAGCAATGGCGGCAGGTCCACAGCCAGTATCCACTGGGAGAACTGGGCGAACCCTGCGGTCTGGGTCACGACCCCACCAAAACCGATCACCGCTGCGGTATTGAGCAACGGCATGATTGCATCGTCCGCGCCCTGCCCAAGCAAGCCCACCGTATTGCGGCGCAAGGCGGGAAACATCAGCACCGCCACGCCCGTGGCAATCATCAGAGCAAGGCTGGGCCAGAGAATCGGCTGCGACTGACTGAAAGCCAGCAGCCCACCCAGCGAGCCTTCACCTGGCGCGGCCATGCCCGACAACATCAGCAGGCGCGGCAGGAGAATGATCCCCAGCACCACGATGATCGGCACCAGGGCCATGCCCCAATGCGGTCCGCTGCCTGGTGCACCAGCCAACTGCTGCATGCGCTCGTCTTGCGCGTTGGGTTCGAAACCCTCTCCACGCTCGCGTGCCAGGCGCCATTCTCGCTGCAGATAGGCCATGCCCAGCACAATCATCACCAGTGAGGCGAACAGGCCAATCCAGGCGCCGGCGAACAGGTCGGTGCCCAGCGCACTGGCGGCGATCACGTTGTGAATCGAAGGCGAGCCGGGCAGCGCCGTCATGGTGAAAGTTCCGGCACCCAATGCAGTGGCGGCGCAGAACAGCCGCTTGGGCAGATTGGCCTCGCGCATCAGGGTGATCCCCAGCGGATACATGGTGAAGATCACCACGAATACCACCACCCCACCGTAGGTCAGCACTGCACAAACCAGCATCGCCACCCACAGCGTGCGTTGTGTGCCCAGCCCGCGGGTAATGGCCTCCGCAATGCTGCTGGCGGCCTGACTGGCGGCCATGACCTTGCCGAAGATCGCGCCACAGAGAAACAACACGAAGAATTTGCCAGCGAAGGTGAATGCCCCTAGGGGACCGAAAGGAAAATGTTCGAGTAGCGCATTTGGCACCGCCACACCATTGCTGAACGCCACCAGAATCGAACAAAGCAATGCCGCGATGAATATGTTCACCCCACGCAGCGCCATGAAAATAAGTAGCGCCAAGCCGAGCAACAGCCCCAAATTCCCAAGCATCTGCGTTCCCTCTTTATTGTTTTAGTTTCGAAGTCGGGACAGTTATAACAGCTCGTACAACTGCGACACTGTAGGGATTACGTAACTGACTGTTTTTTAGCCAGCCCCCACAGGGGCTACCCTTCAGCGCGCCGGCCGAAGAAAAAAAACTGCAACTCTTGCTCTGGCTCCGTTTACTTACTAAAAGTAATAGGTAGTATGTACGCCGGCTAATTTCCCACAGTAGGGGAATTGCTTTTTATGGAAAACTCCACCTCAAGGGGAACACGATGAACAACGTTCTGAAATTCTCTGCTCTGGCTCTGGCCGCAGTTCTGGCTACCGGTTGCAGCAGCATGTCCAAAGAAACCGAAGCTCGTCTGACTGCTACCGAAGACGCAGCTGCTCGCGCTCAAGCCCGTGCCGACGAAGCCTACCGCAAGGCTGATGAAGCTATGGCTGCCGCTCAGAAAGCTCAGCAGACCGCTGACGAAGCTAACGAGCGTGCTCTGCGCATGCTGGAAAAAGCCAGCCGCAAGTAATTGCGACTCGTTTTTTTCGAAAGCCGCCCCAGGCAACTGGTGCGGCTTTTTTATTGCCTGCTACACATACTGATCATCAGGCAATAAAAAAGCCCGCCGGCACGAATGCGGACGGGCTTATTGACAGCCGAGTCAGGTCAGAACGGACCTTCGCTGCTCGCCATCGTGCTCTCGGTTTGCGCTGCGATAGGCACCGGCATACCGTCTTCGGCAGCAACCACCTCGCGGACCATCTCCCAGTCGAGGCGCAAGCCACTGAGTTCATCGCGCTTGAGTAGCGCATTGATCACCGCCGTGTGCTTGTCGACGACAGAAGGGTCACCTTCGTCATCCAGCGGCGCATGTGCTTCCAGGTAGACCTTGCCACCACTCACACCAAACTTGTACGGCTCGTTGAGAATCCGCACCGGGGTGCCGACCGGCACCATGCCCGCCAATTCCAGCACGTTGTGGTTGAGCATACGGAAGCAGCCATGGCTGACGCGCATACCAATGCCGAACTTCTTGTTCGAACCATGGATCAGGTAGCCCGGGAACGACAGCGTCATCTTGTAGGGACCCAGCGGGTTATCCGGCCCTGGCGGAACCACGGTGGGCAGGAAATCACCCTCGGCAGCGTGCTCCTCACGAATCGACTTGGGTGGATACCAGGCCGGGTTCGGCGTCTTCACGGTGACGCGCCCAGCGCCCAGCGGCGAACCCCAGCCTTCACGACCAATCCCCAGCGGGAAGGTGTGCACCACGTTCTGCCCTTTCGGGAAGTAGTACAGGCGATACTCCGCCAGGTTGATCACGATGCCCTCACGCGGGCCGGGCGGCAGCACGTAGCGAGTTGGCAGCACGACCTCGGTGCCTTCACCCGGCAGCCAGGGGTCTACACCCGGATTGGCCGCGACCATCTCCAGATAGCCGAGATCGTTTGCCGTTCCCAGATCAGCGAAGGTGTCCTCGTACTTGGCCTTGATCACCTGTACCTGGCCCACCACGTCCTCGCCTGACGGTGGCAGCGGAAATTCGAGAGCCTGCACTGCAGCACTGGAGCACAGTGCAACCAGAGTCAGGCAGCGGTTGACCGCAGAGAAGCGCGACAACATCCGGGATGTCCCTTGATAGAGTTGAATGATATTGCGGCGATTGTACACCGCGATTCGAAAGGCGGGCAGGCGTCAACCATCCGCCCAGTTCGAACACAGCCCTTGGCGCTGAGCCTCGAATGCCGCCAGGCACGCTGGGCACAGACGACGATCACGCAGCCAGACCTTTTCCAATGCTCGCCAACGTGGTTGTGCCGGCAATAAACCGCCACACAATGTGCGATCGGCATGCCCGCCCAGGCGCAGCTGGCGAGCCACCAGGTGCACGCGCACCTCTCGACAGGCGAACAGATCCAGCTGCTCATCCGGCTCGATCAGTTGGTAGGCAAAAAGGGACCAGGCGGGACGCGGCATCTGGGGCTCCGTGACAGGTCGGCCACATTAGCCGAAAGGCTGGAGGCGGAAAAGCCTCTACCTGCTCAGTTTTCCGCGATCAACGCACGCTCAAAGCATCGGTTTCAGAGTCGGCCAGACGTTGTCCAGCAGCACGCCCTGCGCGGGCTCGGTCGGGTGAATGCCGTCGGCCTGCATCATCCCCGGCACGCCACCAACGCCCTCGAGGAAGAACGGCACCAGCGGCACGTTCTTCTGCTTCGCCAAATCAGCGAAAACCTGGGCAAAGGCCGTGGTGTAGCGCGCGCCATAATTGGGCGGCAGGCGCATACCCAGAAGCAGCACATCGGCACCGGCCGACTTGGATTTATCGATCATCGACGCAAGATTCTGTTGCAATTGCGCAGGGGGCTGACCGCGCAGGCCATCGTTGCCTCCCAACTCGATGATAACCAGCTCCGGCTTGTGCTCCGCAATCAGCGCAGACAGCCGCGCGGCGCCACCTGCGCTGGTATCGCCGCTGATCGAGGCATTGACCACCGCGTGCTCGAAACCCTCCTCCTCGAGGCGTTTTTCCAGCAAAGCGACCCAGCCCACGCGGCTATCCAGGCCAAAAGCGGCGCTGATACTATCGCCGACCACAAGCAGGGTGCCTGCAACCGCTCCCTGAGCCCAGAACACCAGGGCCAAGGCACCACTCAGCCACCATGCACGCATTTGGAATCTCCATGACTTCGAGCATTCTCGCTGCGCGAAACCTTAGCAAAGTGGTCAGCATCGCGGAAGGCGAACTGACCATCCTTCATGATCTCGATCTCGAACTGAGCAAAGGCGACAGCCTGGCCATCGTGGGTGCCTCAGGCTCTGGTAAATCGACCCTGCTCGGCCTTCTCGCCGGCCTGGATCTGCCCAGCGGCGGCGCCGTACTGCTGGCCGGCAAGAACCTCAGCGAACTCGATGAAGATCAGCGCGCACGCCTGCGTGCCGAGCATGTGGGTTTCGTCTTCCAGTCGTTCCAGTTGCTCGACAGCCTCAATGCGCTGGAGAACGTGATGCTGCCGCTGGAGCTGGAGGGTCATGCAGATGCCCGCCAGCGCGCCCGTACCCTGCTCGAACGCGTCGGCCTGGGCCAGCGCCTGACGCACTACCCGCGCCAACTCTCCGGTGGCGAGCAACAGCGCGTGGCCATCGCTCGCGCCTTCGCCGCCGAGCCGGATGTGCTGTTCGCCGACGAGCCCACCGGCAACCTCGACAGCCACACTGGCGAACGCATCAGTGACCTGCTCTTTCAGCTCAACCAGGAGCGCGGCACCACCCTGGTACTGGTCACCCATGACGAGCGCCTGGCGCACCGCTGCCAGCGCCTGATCCGCCTGGAAGCCGGACACCTGATCGACCGCGTGGAGCCCTGATGAAACGCGTGCCCTTCACTCGCCTGTTTTCGCTCGCCGCCCGCCAACTGCTGCGCGATGCCCGCGCCGGTGAGTTGCGGGTGCTGTTCTTCGCCCTGCTGGCCGCAGTAGCGGCCAGCAGCGCCATCGGTTATTTCAGCGCGCGCCTGAACGACGCCATGCTAATGCGTGCCAGCGAGTTTCTCGCCGCCGACCTGCGCCTGAGCGGTAGCTCGCCTGCCAGCCAGGAGCAGATCGACGCGGGGCTCAAGCTGGGTCTCGATCATGCCAAGGCAGTGGAGTTTTCCAGTGTGGTCGCCGCCGCGGACGGCATTCAGCTGGCTAGCGTAAAAGCAGCCAACAGTCGCTACCCCCTGCGCGGTGAGTTGAGAAGTGCGGCCGAACCCTATGCCCCCGAGGAAGTGGGCTCAGGCCCTCGCCCAGGAGAGGCGTGGGCCGAAGCGCGGCTGATGGTCGCCATGAACCTGAAGATTGGCGATGAACTGGAAGTAGGCGCCAAGACCCTACGCCTGAGCCGCGTCCTGACCTATGACCCGGACACCGCTGGCGATTTCTACAGCCTGACGCCGCGCGTGCTGATGCATCTTGACGATCTTGCCGCCACCGAAGTGGTGCAACCCAGCAGCCGTGTGCGTTTCCGCGAACTCTGGCGCGGCGATGCCAGCGCCCTGGCCGCCTACCGTCAGGCCGTCGAAGCCGGCCTGGAACCCAATCAGCGCCTGGACGATGCCCGCGATGGCAATCGCCAGGTCGGCGGCGCCCTCGGCCGCGCCGAGCGTTATCTGAACCTGGCCAGCCTGGCAGCCGTGCTGCTCGCCGGTGTCGCAGTGGCACTGTCGGCGGCACGCTTCGCGGCGAGACGCTTCGATGCCAGTGCGCTGCTGCGTTGCCTCGGGTTGTCACGGCGCGAAGCGCTGGCCCTGTTCGGCCTGCAGTTGGCGCTGCTCGGGCTGATTGCCTGCGTGATCGGCGCGCTGCTGGGCTGGGCCGGCCAGCACGTGCTCTTCTATCTGCTGCGCGGCCTGATCCCCGACGACCTGCCTCCGGCCAGTCTGTGGCCTGCTTTGGCCGGCATGGCCACCGGCCTGGTGGCGCTGGCCGGCTTCGCCCTGCCGCCTCTGGCGGCGCTCGGCCGAGTGCCACCGCTGCGCGTGCTGCGCCGCGACATGCTGCCGGTACCGGCCAGCTCCTGGCTGGTCTATGGCGCCGCGCTGGTTGCGCTGGGCCTGATCATGTGGCGACTGAGCCTGGATCTGAAACTGACGCTGGCACTGCTGGGAGGCGGGCTACTCGCCGCGTTGCTGCTCGGCGGTCTGCTGCTGCTCGGTCTGCAAAGCCTGCGCCGTCTGCTGCAACGCGCCTCCCTGCCCTGGCGCCTGGGCCTGGGTCAACTGCTGCGCCACCCACTCGCCGCAGCGGGGCAGTCGCTGGCCTTCGGCCTGATCCTGCTGGCCATGGCACTGATCGCCCTGCTGCGTGGCGAGCTGCTCGATACCTGGCAGGACCAGTTGCCGGAGGACGCCCCCAATCACTTCGCGCTTAATGTGCTGCCTGCCGAGCGCGATGCCTTCGCCGCACGCCTGGCCGAACTATCGCCACATCCGGCGCCGCTGTATCCAGTGGTACCGGGCCGCCTGATCATGATCAACGGCGAGCCGGTGCGCCAACTGGTGACCAAGGAAAGCCGCGGTGAGCGCGCCATCCAGCGCGACCTGAGCCTGACCTGGGCCGAACAACTGCCGCCTGACAACCAGATCACCACCGGCAGTTGGTGGAGCGCCGAGCAGGCCAGCGAGCTGCCTGGCGTTTCCGTCGAGGCCGAGCTGGCCGAAAGCCTGCAACTGAAGCTCGGCGACCGCTTGCGTTTCAACGTCGGCGGCATCGAGCGCGACGCGCAGGTCACCAGCCTGCGTCAGGTGGATTGGGACAGCTTCCAGCCCAATTTCTACATGATCTTCGAGCCGCAGACCCTGCAGGATCTGCCCGCCACTTACCTGACCAGCTTCTATCTGCCCCCCGGCCAGGATGCAGAACTGATCACGCTCAGCCGCGCCTTCCCCAGCGTCACGCTGCTGCAGGTCGACGCCCTGCTGGCGCAGCTGCGCAGCATCCTCGCCCAGGTCACCCTGGCCATCGAGTATGTGCTGCTGTTCGTGCTCGCAGCCGGTATCACCGTGCTGCTCGCCGGGCTGCAAGCGACGCTGGATGAGCGCATTCGTCAAGGTGCGCTGCTGCGTGCACTGGGCGCCGAGCGCAAGCTGCTGATCAGTGCCCGGCGCACCGAGTTCGGCCTGCTTGGCGCTGCTGCCGGCCTGCTCGCTGCACTGGGCTGTGAGCTGGTGAGCTTCCTGCTCTACCGTTATGCCTTCGACATGAGCTGGCAACCGCACCCCTGGCTGCTCTTGCTGCCAGTTATCGGTGCCCTGCTAATCGGCCTGGCCGGCGTACTCGGCACCCGCCGCGCACTGAATGCCAGCCCATTGAGCGTGCTGCGCGAAGGCTGAGAACCTTGAGAGGGGTTTGCTAGACTTGGCGCCCCTCTTCAGACCCGAGACGTCATGAGCCGCTATCGCCCCCCTCGCCCAGCTGGTACGCCATTGATCACGCCCGAGGGCGAAGCGCACCTGCGCGCCGAACTGCACGAGCTGTGGCATGTGCGCCGGCCCCAGGTGACGCAATCGGTCAGCGAAGCGGCAGCCCAGGGCGATCGCTCGGAGAACGCCGAATACACCTACGGCAAGAAGATGCTGCGCGAGATCGACAGCCGCGTGCGCTTTCTCACCAAGCGCCTGGAAAAGCTCAAGGTCGTCAGCGAAAAACCGTCCGATCCAAACAAGGTGTACTTCGGCGCCTGGGTCACCATCGAGGACGAGGACGGCGAACAGTCGCGCTACCGTATCGTCGGCCCCGACGAACTGGACCTGAAACTGGGACTGATCAGCATCGACTCACCACTGGCTCGCGCCCTGATCGGCAAGGAGCTGGATGCCGAAGTTCGGGTGCACAGTCCCAGTGGCGAAAAGACCTGCTACATCGTCGAGATCGACTACCCCTAGACACTGCCCCGCCCTACGTCAAGTTACTAACGCCGAGTGATCAACCCCTGGCGCGCCACGCGCACCAGCTCGCCGACGGTTTTCGCCACATCCTCGGCGCAGAGCGCCTGGATCACCGCGAGGTCGAAACTGTCCCGCGCGAAGCGACTCAGCGACTCGCCGTTCTGCACGAACTGGATGCGAAAAGCGCGCGAGCCGACCCAGCGCTTGGGCCAGCCTTCGAGATAGCGCAGCAAGGTGGGTTGATGGCTACCGCCAAGCAGCACGCGTGGATTGCGCAGCAGCAGGCCCGAGGTGATGGGCGCCAGGCGAATAAGGGGTTGGGGACAGGTCATGGTCGCGTCTCCGCCTCGAGAATCCCGCTGGGCAGCGGTGAGAGGCGACACCGAACCAGCGCTTTAGCGGAATTTCAGGTGCTGGTAACAACACCCTGTGGCGCCCCGCAAGTAGCTGTTTAAATCGGCGCAGAGCGCATCCTAGATAAGCCCACGGCAAATTGTCAAGGCGCGCCCAACCGCCACCCCAACCTTTGATTGGCAGGCAGTCAGTTAGCCCAATCACCAGCCCAAGAACCCCCTGCAATCAGCCCATGAAGCACACATCGGGCAAATGAATTGCGGCGTCTGACGTGTCGACACGTAACAGAAAATAGCCGGCAATATCGGCGCCATATCGACTCATGTTCAGCAAAAGTACCGAGATAGAAGGATCGCTCGCGAATCGGTGGTGATGGCATGTTTCCTGCCATCGTTCTTGCGCCGTACACGCCATGGGATGGGCGTGATCTGTGTTGCGGGAAGCAGCTGACTGCCTCAACAAAAACCAACGAGAGCGCCCATGAAGAACAATAAAACCCTGCTCGCCCTCTGCCTCGGTACCGGCCTGCTCGCCAGCGGCCAGACCCAGGCTTTCTGGTTCGGCTCATCCGGCTATACCCAGACCAAATACCCCATCGTCCTCGGCCACGGCATGCTCGGTTTCGACAGCATCCTCGGTGTCGACTACTGGTACGGTGTCCCAGCCGCTCTGCGCCGCGACGGCGCCAGCGTCTACGTCACCGAAGTCAGCCAACTGGACACCTCCGAAGCACGCGGCGAGCAATTGCTGCAGCAGGTCGAGGATATCGTCGCCATCAGTGGCAAGGGCAAGGTCAACCTGATCGGCCACAGCCATGGCGGCCCGACCACACGCTATGTCGCTGCCGTGCGCCCGGACCTGGTCGCATCGGTTACCAGCGTCGGCGCGCCGCACAAGGGTTCGGCCGCCGCCGACTTCCTCAAGGGCATCAGCGATGGTCCTGCCGGCCCGGTCGCCACTCCGCTGCTGGTGGGCATCGTCAACGGACTGGGAACGCTGATCAACTTCCTCTCCGGCAGTTCCAGCACCACACCGCAGAATGCCCTGGGCTCGCTGGAGTCGCTCAACAGCCAGGGCGCGGCGCGCTTCAACGCCAAGTTCCCGCAAGGCATTCCCACCAGCGCCTGCGGCGAAGGCGCGTACAGCGTCAATGGCGTGCGTTACTACTCCTGGAGCGGCACCAGTCCGCTGACCAACCTGCTCGACCCGAGTGACCTGCTGATGGGCGCTTCCTCGCTGACCTTCGGCAACGAAGCCAACGATGGCCTGGTCGGCCGCTGCAGCTCGCGCATGGGCCAGGTTATCCGCGACAACTACCGGATGAACCACCTCGACGAGGTCAACCAGACCCTCGGTCTGACCAGCCTGTTCGAGACCGATCCGGTGACCGTCTACCGCCAGCATGCCAACCGCCTGAAGAACGCCGGGCTCTAAACCGCCACGCCTCGTAGGCGTGCGCACGGCGCACCCTACGAGGCATCAGCTCTAAGCCCGGTTCGGATCAGGAGCAATCCCGGTCCGACGCCTTACTGGAACCTGCCGTGAAGAAAGCCCTGTTCGCCCTGCCTCTACTGATCGCCGCCAGCCTGGCGTTGATGCTCTACCTGCAACCCGGACACCAAACCACCCAGCTCCCCCCTCCCGCCGCCACGGCTACGCCGCCCGCGCCGCAGCCGGCTGCCCAGGCCATGACGCCGAGCGTCGAGGACGCGCAGAAGCAGAAGAAGACCAGCAAGCTGGCCCTGCCCAGTTCCTTCGTCGGCACCGAAGTCGACGGCAGCTTTCGCGTGGACGCCGCCGGCAATCTGATCATCAGCGAAGATATCCGGCGGATTTTCGATTACTTCCTTGCCAGCATCGGCGAAGAGAGCCTGGATGCCAGCGTTTCACGCCTGCGCAGTTACATCGACAGCCAGTTGCAGGAGCCGGCGCGAGCCCGCGCACAGGCGCTGTTGGAGCAATACCTGAGCTACAAGCGCGAGCTGGTGATGCTGGAGCGTGACCTGCCACAAATGGCCAACCTGGATGCCATGCGCCAGCGCGAGACCGCCGTGCAGGCCCTGCGCGCACGACTGTTCGACAGCGAAACCCTCCAGGCCTTCTTCGCCCGTGAAGAAGGCTACAACCGCTTCACCCTGGAGCGCCTGGCCATCCAGCACGACGGCAAAATGAGCGCAGAGGAAAAAGGCGTTGCGGTCGACCGTCTGCGTGCCTCCCTGCCAGAAGAACTGCAGGACGCCGTACTGCCACAGCTGCAACAGGAACTGCGGCAGAACACGGCGCGCCTGCAGGCCGAAGGCGCCAGCGCGGCGCAGGTCCGCCAGATGCGTCAGCAACTGGTAGGCGCCGAAGCCACCACGCGCCTGGAGGCACTGGATGGCCAGCGGCAGAACTGGCAGAAACGCCTGGATGATTATCTCGCGGCGAAAGCACGAGTCGAGGCCAGCGAAGGCCTCAGCGCGGGTGACAAACGTGCGGCCATCGAGGCCCTGGCCGCCGAACGTTTCGATGAGCGTGAACGCCTGCGCCTGGATGCCGCCGAGCAATTGGCGGCCGCCAGCAAGAAGCAGTAGCCTCAGGCGCTATCGCGCATTACGAGCTCGAAGCCGACATCGATACAGTGTTGCTCCGGCGTTTCGCCACGCATCAACGCCAGCAACATGTTCGCCGCCAGCTCACCGACACGCCCCCGCGTAGTGCGCACGGTGCTCAATGCCGGATGCATCCAGGCTGCAGCCGGTAGATCGTTGAAGCCAGCGATGGCCAGGCGCCCCGGCACATCCAACCCCAGTTGCCGCGCACGGAACAGGGCCCCCATGGCCAGGTCGTCGTTGTTGAAGAACACCGCATCGATCTGCGGCTGCTGCGCCAGCAAACGATCGAGCAATTCGGCGCCCAGACCGATGGATGACAACTGCGGCGTCAGCAACTCCAGCGCCGGGTCGTGGCGATTGAGGTACTGCATCACCTGACGGTAGCCCTCGGCGCGCTGCAAGGTACGTGGGTCGAGCTGCGCCGCGGCGAAGGCAATGTGGCGGTAACCTCGCTGCACAAGGGCACGGGTCATGGCAGCGCCAGCTTCGATCTGGGAAAAACCGACGCAGTAGTCTTCCGGCTCCTCGCTCAGTTCCATCAACGTCACCAGCGGGCAACTGCTGGCCCCGAGGATTTCCCGCGCGGCGTCGCTGCGTTCGAACCCCGTGACCAGCAGGCCGGCCGGCTGATGCGCCAGATAGGAGCGCAGCAGGCGCTCGTCCTCTTCGACTCGATAGTGGCTGACGCCGATCATCATTTCGAAGCCGGCCGGCATCAGCACGCGCTGAATGGCCTCGACGGTATCGACGAACACCGAGTTGGACAGCGACGGAATCACCACCGCCACCAGGTTCGAACGCGAACTGGCCAGTGCCCGTGCTGCCGGGTTGGGCACGTAGCCCAGCGCCTGGGCGGCGCGCATCACCTGCTCGCGCAACGCATCGGACACCCGCCCCGGCTGCGACAGCGCGCGCGAGGCAGACATCAGCGAGCAACCCGCGGCCTTGGCCACATCGGAGAGAGTGACGCGTTCGGCAGAGCGGCGACGGCGTTGAGTCATAGCGCCTCCATTGTTTACCAGTGGCTGATTCTAACAGCCCTGCCGGTGAATAAAGCGCGGGACACGCCGCCCGGGGTAACGTCACCATGCAAGGAGCGTTACCACCTGCGTGCCCCGCTAAACTGCGAACCTGCCCAGGATCGGCTGCGCGTTAGTCGCACCTGAACCTGGGCAAGTCCCTACAAAGCGGCCTTCTCGGCTTCAGCCCGGACCTGATCGAACAGTTGCTGACCAACCGTATCGACGACCTTCTGGATCGCCGGAGCGGCTTTCTCGCGCATGCGCTGCACCTCGTCCGGCGCCACTTCGTTGATCTGCATGCCCTTCTCTTTCAGCTCGGCCAGCGCACGGGCGGCCTCCTCGCGGGTATCCTTGCGCTCGAAATCACGCGCCTTCTTCGCCGCGTCCAGCAAAATGCCCTGCTCGGCCTGCGACAGGCCGTCCCACCAGCGCTTGGAAACGGTAAGGATCCACGGGCTGTACACGTGATTGGTCACGGTGAGGTACTTCTGCACCTCGTAGAACTTGGAGGAAAGGATGGTATTGAACGGGTTTTCCTGACCGTCGACCGCCTTGGTCTCCAGCGCGGTAAACAGCTCAGAGAACGGCAGCGGCACGGCATTGGCGCCCATCAGCTTGAAGGTCTCGAGAAATACCGGGTTGGGCATGACCCGCAGCTTGACGCCGGAGAAGTCCTCCAGCTTGCTGATCGGTCGGCTGTTGTTGGTCAGGTTGCGGAAGCCGTTCTCCCAGTACACCAGTCCGACCAGGCCCTTCTCTTCCAGCTTGTCCATGACCTGGCGGCCGACCGGGCCGTCGAGCACGGCATCGGCCTGCTCGGCGCTGCTGAACAGAAATGGCGTGTCCCACACCGCCATTTCCTTGGTGATGCCGACCAGGGTCGCGGTGGAGCCGACCATCATTTCCTGCGCGCCACCGATCAGCGCGCTCTGCATCTGGTCATCGGAACCCAGGCTGGCGGCGCCAAAGGTGCGCACCTTGAGTTTACCGTCGGAGGCCTTGGCCACTTCTTCGGCGAACAGCTTGGCCGCACGGCCCTGGTTACTGTTCTCGTTGAGGCCATAGCCGAAGCGGATCATGCGCGAGCGCACGTCATCGGCGTGGGCGGAAACGCTGGCGAGCGGGCTGCACAGCATGGCAGCGGTGAGGATGGCGAGCAGTGGACGTTTCATCGGGACTACCTCTTATTGTTGTGAATGGTGCCGGCGCACCAGCGCCGGTAGGTCAACTCAGCGCAACCAGGCCAACGGCACGGTGACGATGGACGGGAACGCCACCAACATCGCGACGATGATCAGATAGATCAGGAAGAACGGCATGACGCCGCGCACCAGCACCTCCATGCGCAACTTGCCGATACCGCCGACGACGTTGAGTACGGTACCGACTGGTGGTGTGATCAGGCCGATGGAGCCGATCAGCACGAACATCACGCCGAAGTACACCGGATCGACACCGGCCTTGATCGCGATGGGCGCCAGCACCGGCGCCAGTATCAGGATGGTCGGCGTCAGGTCCAGCACCATGCCCACCGCGATCATCAACAGCATGATCGCCAGCACCAGCAGCCTTGGGTGATCAGCCAGTGGTCCGAGCATGGCGCCGATCTCGTCCGGCAGCTGCGCCAGGGTAATCATGTAGGCAGACACCGTGGCCGCAGCACAGAGGAACATCACCGATGCCGTGGTACGGCTGGCACGGGTCAGGGTTTCCATCAGATCGTTCCAGCTCAGCTCACGGTAGAGCAAGGTAGAGACGGCCAGGGCATACACCGCGGCGACCACGGCGGCCTCGGTGGGCGTGAAGATGCCGAAGCGCAGACCGCCAACGATGATCACCGGCAGCATCAAGGCAGCGGCACCGTCGATCAGTACCCGGCGCCGCTCGGCAGCAGTGGCCTTGGGTGGCGTCGGCTCAGTGAAGCCACGGGCGATCAGTGTCCAGGCAATGATCAGGCCTGCGCCCATGATCAACCCTGGCACCAGACCGGCCATGAACAACTGGCTGATGGAGGTGTTGGTAACCACGCCGTAGATCACGAACGGCATCGACGGCGGAATGATCGGCGCGATGATGCCGCCAGCAGCCACCAGGCCAGCCGAGGAATGCACCGGATAACCGCGCTGACGCATCATCGGCAGCAGCAAGGTGGCCAATGCCGCCGTGTCGGCCAGGGCCGAGCCGGACATGCTGGCCAGCAACACTGCGGCGGCGATGGCAACGTAGCCGAGGCCACCACGCAGGTGGCCGAAATAGGCCTGGGCCATGGCGATGATGCGACGGGAAATGCCGCCAGCGTTCATCAGCTCACCCGCCAGGATGAAGAACGGCACGGCCAGCAGCGGGAAGCTGTCGGCGCCAGCGAGCAGGTTCTGCGCCAACAGCTGCACGTCCCAGAAATCCAGGTACCACATCAGCACGCCCGCAGTAAGAATCAGGGCGAAGGCGATGGGCATGCCGAATGCCATGAATCCCAGCAGGGAAGAAAGAAATACCGCGACAGTCATCGGCAGGTCCTCGGTGGGCAGTGCCCGTCTTGTTGGAATGGGGGCAGCATCATTCGACGTGTGCCTGGGTCAGGGGCTGCTGCGGCGCATGCCGCCACAGGTTGACCAGTTGCACCACGGCAAGAATCGCCAGCACCAGCATGCTCATCAGTACCGGCAACATGGCCAGCACCACCGGGTAACCGACCACCGTACTGACGTTGCCCCAGCCGAACTGCACCTGATTCCAGGCGCCCCAGGCCGAGAGCAGGCTCGCTCCGGCGACCAGAATCCAGCTCAGTGAATCCACCAACCGTTGCGCCAGCAGCGGGAAGCGGTCGCGAACCATGCGGAAGGTCATCAACTCGCCCCGCCGCATGCCAGACGCCACCCCGACGAAGACCAGCCAGACGAAGGCCAGGCGCGACAATTCTTCCGCGCCAGGCCAACCCGTACCGAATGCGTAGCGCAGCACCACGTTGGTGAACACCGCCGCCACCATGAATGCCATCAGTACTGCCATCAGGCCGTCGGTAAGGCGATCGAAGATGCGCGCAATACGGCCTTCATAGATCGGCTCGGCGCCTAGCTGAGCCACCCGGTTAGCGCTATCAATTTCACTGTCGAGCACATCCTGCACCTGGCTCAAGGCCGTCTCCGTGGCATCACGACGAACCCAGGCCTGGATATCGGCTACAAGGGATTGCGGCGACTGCTGCGCATCGACGACTCGCACATGCGGCTCGCCCGCTGGGCTTTCCAGGGTGGCGAACTGGCTGTCGACCAGTGAGGTCGGCATGAAATGCCCCGGCCGAGCCCCTACGCGCTGCACGGCGGTGGCGTGATCGATGTCCAGGTGCACGAATTGCAGCCCCGGAATCGCCAGGCGCAGACGCTCGCGGTAAGCACGCTTGAGCGCCGAACAAGCCAGCACGAAGCACTCACCGGCGGCCTGCGCCGCCAGCATCTGCTCGCACAGTGAGTCCAGCCAGTGACGGCGATCCTCGTCACTCAGCGCAGTGCCTGCGCGCATGCGCTCTACGTTTTCGGGAGGATGGAAATGATCGGCTTCGATATGACGCCAACCGAGTGCGGTAGCGACCGCCTGGCTGATCTCGCTCTTGCCGGAGCCACTGACGCCCATGACCACGAGCGTGGTGCGGGCAGGCAATGCGGAAGGCTGCTGGTGCATGGGGACTCCATGGGCATCATCGAGGTGGTGCCGCTCATTGTTTGAGCCGAATGTTAGCGCTATCCAAAACGTTCGACAATCCCTCGGTTTCAACATTTTTTGCGGCCTTGCCGGACAACCTGCACCTGCCTGGCGCAAAACTTCGCTGCCCTGAAACCGCCCAAGAACTCTAAAAAGCGCTAATCAGAGGCAGGGTCACGCCTCGACCTATCGGTTCCCAACCTGTCTAAATGCGGCTAGAGTCGCATTCATTCGGCGCTCGCCCACGCACTTCAGGGCGAACCGGCAAAACAACAAAAGGCTGCGAGCCAGCGCACCATAAGGAGTGCCCATGAGCATCCATTCGCCCGGGGCTTGCCCCTGCGACCTTACTGCTTTCGTGGCCGATCATTTTCCGGAACGCAGCATCCACCCGGACGAACAGATCGCCCGTTCCTGGTACCGCAGCGTGATGCAGCATCGCCTCGATCCACACGGACAAGGCGAGAAGCATGTGCTGACTGCAGACAAGTTGCGCGAACACCAGCGCTTGCATCAGGACTACCTGAGCATCGCCGGACAGGGGGTCACCGGTCTGGCCAAGCGCGTGGTACCGGCCGGCTTCGCGGTGCTGCTCAGCGACGAACACGGCGTTACCCTCGATACCCGCCTGCCGCTGCAATACGACCTCTATACCCAGGCCGGACTGATCGTCGGTGCCTGCTGGGACGAGTCCACGGTCGGCACCAACGGCATCGGCACCGCGCTGGCCTCGCGCCAGGCCATGACCATTCATCACCAGGAGCATTTCCTGGTGTCCAACTTCCGCCTGAGCTGCTCGGTAGCGCCGATCTATGACGCACAGAACCTGCTGCGCGGCTGCCTCAACGCCACCTGCCTGAACAGCGCCGGCCCCAAGGAAGCGCAGTACCTCACGTTGCAGTTGGTGATCATGTATGCGCGGATGATCGAGAACGTCAGCTTCCGCCAGCGTTACCGCGACCGCATGACCCTGTCAGTGAAATCCCATGGCGACATCAGCGACTTGGCCAACGAGCAACTGCTGGCCCTCGATGAACAAGGGCGGATCATCGGTGCCAACCATGCGGCCTTCGTCAGCTATCAGCAAGATCAGCAGTTCGATCTGTTGGGCAGCCGTATCGACCAGTTGCTGCCGGTCGGCGTCGACGAACTGCTGAGCCAGAGTAACGGCGGCGCCCGTAGTCTCGACCTGCGCACCTTGCAGGACGACGCGCCAATCGGCGTCAGCTTGTGTATCCCCGCATCGCCTTCGCGAACCCACGCGCGCCATCAACCTCCAGTCTCGTCACAGCACCCGAATCTGCAGCGTCTTGGCGGCCAGGACCCACGCCTGCAAGAGGGTGTACAGCGGTTGCGCAAAGTGCTCGACAAGGACATTCCTATTCTCATTACCGGTGAAACCGGCACCGGCAAGGAAGCCTTCGCCCGCGCCATTCACCAAGCCAGTGCACGTGCTCGCGGCCCCTTCGTGGCGCTGAACTGTGCGGCGATTCCGGAAAGTCTGATCGAAAGCGAATTGTTCGGTTATCGCGGCGGCAGCTTCACCGGCGCCAACAAGAAAGGCATGAAAGGCAAGCTGGAGCAGGCCAACGGCGGCACGCTGTTCCTCGATGAAATCGGCGATATGCCGGCACACCTACAAACCCGTCTGCTGCGTGTGCTGGCCGAGCGCGAAATTTCCCCACTGGGCGCCGATACTCCGGTATCGCTGGATGTGCAGGTGATCTCCGCCACCCACCAGGATCTGGCACAGATGATTGCCAGCAAGGCCTTTCGTGAAGACCTGTTCTATCGCCTCAATGGCATGCCGCTGGCCCTTCCGGCGTTGCGCGAGCGCAGTGACCGCAACACACTGATCGACAGCCTGCTTAGCAATCACGGGCAGTTGCGCCTGACCGATGCGGCGCGGCAGCGCCTGCTCGATCACCCATGGCCCGGTAATATCCGCCAGCTGTCCAGTTGCCTGCGCTATGCCGCAGCGCTGGCCGAGGATTGCTGCATCGACGCGGACTGCCTGCCGGCCGAACTGCAAGCGTCGAGCCCGTCTGGCGAAGAATCTGTACGCTCGCCCGAAGGCCGCCTTGCCGATCGCCTGGAAAATGACGAAGCACGCCATCTGCGCACAGTGCTGCGCGAACAGCGCTGGAACATCAGCGCCGTGGCTGAAACCTTCGGCGTGGCCCGCTCAACCCTGTATCGCAAGATGAAGAAGTACGGGATCGTGCAGCCTAATGAATTGTTCTGAGCGTTCTATTGGTGGGCTGAAGCGGAACGCCGCCCGGCCCACCCTACGCCCCCGCAGTGCCAGATCATAGGGTGGGCTTCAGCCCACATTCTCAGTCGTACAAACAAAAAAGAGCGGGCCGACGCTACAGCGCCAGCCCACTCAAGCGGCGCTGCATTATTCTTGCGCGTAGATCACATGGGTGTGGGTGTACTCATACAGCCCATGCTTGCCATCCGCACCGCCAATGCCCGACTTGCGCGTACCTGCATGGAAGCCCTGCATCGCCTCGAAGTTCTCGCGGTTGATGTAGGTTTCGCCGAAGTCCAGCTCACGGCTGGCCTTGAGCGCAGCGCTGAGGTTGCGGGTGTAGATCGACGAAGTCAGGCCATATTCGCTGTCGTTGGCGCGAGCGATGGCTTCGTCCAGGTTGTCGACGATCTGGATCGGCAACACCGGGCCGAAGATTTCCTTGCGCATGATCTCCATGTCGCTGGCGCAGCCGGCCAGCACCGTCGGCTGGTAATGGAAGCCCTGACCCAGGTCGGCAACATTGCCTCCGGTGATCACCTGCGCGCCCTGCCCGACTGCCGTACGCACCATCTGCGCCACCTTGTCGAGACCGGCCTGGTTGATCAGCGGGCCCATGTCCAGATCAGCCTGGGCAGACGGGTCGCCATAACGGGTAGCCGCTATCGCCGAGGCGATCTTGTCGATGAACTGATCCGCCACCTTGCGCTCGACGTAGACGCGCTCGGCGCAGTTGCACACCTGCCCGGTGTTGATCACTCGCGAGGCTTTGATGGCGTTCACTGCCAGATCCAGATCGGCATCGGCCAGAACGATGGCCGGTGCCTTGCCGCCCAGTTCCAGGTTGAGTTTGGTGATGTGCGGCGCGGCTGCGGCCATGATCCGCGAGCCAGTGCCGACGCTACCGGTGAAGCTGATCAGGTCGACGCCGGCATGGCTGGTCAGCGCGCTGCCAGCGCCAGCACCCGTGCCGCCAACCACGTTGAACACGCCCGTCGGCAGATCGACTTCAGCCACCAGTTTGGCGAACTCGAAGCAGTTGATCGGGGTTTCTTCGCTGGGCTTGATGACGATGGTGTTGCCGGTAAGCAGCGCCGGCGCCATCTTGCGCGCGATGAGGAAGAACGGGAAGTTCCACGGCAGGATACCGGCCACCACGCCCAGCGGCTTGCGCAGCAGGAAGATATGTTCGCCGGCACGGTCGCTGGTCAGCACCTCGCCCTCCAGGCGACGCGCCCATTCGGCCATGTAGTCGAGGTAATCGGCGGTGAAATTGACCTCCACCTCGGCCAACGCCGGCACCTTGCCGCCTTCGCGGGTGATGACCTGTGCCAGGCGCGACGCGTTGGCACGCACCTTCTCGGCGATGCGGCGCAGGTAACCAGCGCGCTCGATGGCAGGTTTGGCGGCCCAGCTTTTCTGCGCCTTGCGCGCCGCGGCGATGGCGTGGTCGACCTGCTCGTTGCTGGCATCGGGGGTGCGTGCCAGCAGTACGCCAGTGGCTGGATTGCGCACCTCGATCAGCTTGTCGCTGCCGACGAAGGCGTTGTCGATGTAGTTCTGGTAGATGGTTTCGCTCATGGTCGCTCTCGCTAAAGGGAGTGGACGGATGAGCGCACGCCAGGCTGGCGTGCACTCGCGTGAATCAGTTGGCGCTGAACTTCTTCCAGGCCTCGCCTTCTTCCTGAAGGTCGTGGGCGCGCTTGATCAGGTACTGGTGAATCTGATCGACCTGCTTGGCATCGAAGGCCTCGGCGAACGACGGCATGCCGTCCGGCACACGGCCGCCATAGAGGATGCCGAGGAACATCTGATGCATCTCTGGAGCCATCTTGCGCAGGTCTGGCAGCACACCGCCGCTCACCGCGTGGATGCCGTGGCACTGCGAGCAGTAGCCGTCATACAGCTTGGCACCGGCTTCGACGGTGGCCGCATCGGCCGTCAGCGCTGGCGGCTTCGGCGCGTCGGCAGGCGGTGCCGGCTCCTGCAGCTTGGCGGTACCGCCGAGCTTGTAGGTCAGCACCTGGGCGAAGGGCTGCACGCCGGCGCGCAGCGACAGCGCTCCGGCGAAGGTGGAGAACGCACCGCCCCAACCGGCCATGAAGGTCACATACTGCTCGCCGTCCACCGAGTAGGTGATCGGTGCGGCCATCACGCCACTGGCAGCGGGCTGCTCCCAGAGCTTCTTGCCATCCTCGGCGGCGTAGGCAATCACGCGGCCATCGGCGCTACCCTCGAATACCAGGTTGCCGGCGGTGCTCAGCGTGCCACCGTTGAAGATGGTGATGTAGGGCACTTCCCAGGCAGCCTTCTGTTTCACAGGGTCCCAGGCGATCAGCTTGCCGGACCAGGTCTTGGCCATCTCCAGCAGGCCGTCCGGGCCTTCCGGCATCATGCCGGTACGCAGACCGAGCTGGTACATGCTCTTGAACGGGTTACGCGTCGGCGCCTCGGGGATGTGCTCGTAGTAGGCGGACATTATGTGCGCCGGAATGTAGACCAGCCCGGTCTTGGGGTTGAATGACATCGGGTGCCAGTCATGCGCACCCCAGAACGCCGGGGTGACCAGCTTGCGCTTGCCGTCCTTCCAGTAGGCGGCGGCCTCGTCGTCGACGATGGGGCGGCCGGTCTTCATGTCGATGCCCTTGGCCCAGTTCACCGGCACGATGTTCTCGGCCGACAGCAGCTCGCCGGTGGCGCGGTCAATGACGTAGAAGAAGCCGTTCTTCGGCGCCTGCATCAGCACCTTGCGCTGCTTGCCGTCGATTTCCAGCTCGGCGAGGATCATGTGCTGGGTGGCGGTGAAGTCCCAGGCATCGCCCGGTGTGGTCTGGTAGTGCCAGGCGTATTCGCCGGTATCGGCATCGATGGCGACGATGGACGACAGGAACAGGTTGTCGCCCTTGGCCTCGCTGCGCCATTTCGGGTCCCACAGCGAGCCGTTGCCGACGCCGATGTAGAGCAGGTTCAGCTCCGGGTCGAAGGCGAAAGAGTCCCACGCGGTACCGCCACCGCCCTGCTCGGCGAAGGCATCGCCGTGCCAGGTCTTGGCAGCGATTTCCATGGCCTTGTCTTCTGGCGGCAGCTTGGGGTCGCCCGGCACGGTGTAGAAGCGCCAGGCCTGCTTGCCGCTCTCGGCATCGTAGGCGGTAACGTAGCCACGCACGCCGAACTCGGCGCCGCCGTTGCCGATCACCACCTTGCCGTTGACCACCCGTGGCGCGCCGGTGATGGTGTAGCTGCGGTTGTGGTCGGCGCGGGTATCGACAGACCACACGCGCTGCCCGGTCTTGGCGTCGATGGCCTCCAGACGGCCGTCAAGCACACCGACATAGACCTTGCCCTTCCACACCGCCACGCCACGGTTGACCGCATCACAGCATGCCTCGCCAGCACGATTGCGATCGGATTCCGGGTCGTACTTCCACAGCAGCTTGCCGTTGCGCGCATCCAGCGCGTAGACCACCGAGAACGGTCCAGTGGTGTACATCACGCCGTCGACCACGATGGGCGTGGCTTCCACGCCACGGTCGATGTCCAGCTTGTAGCTCCAGGCCAGGCCGAGCTGATCGACGTTCTGCTGGGTGATCTGCTCCAACGGGCTGTAGCGCTGCTCGTCGTAGGTCCGGCCGTGGCTCATCCAGTTACCGGGTTCCTGGTCGGCAGCGATGATACGTTTACCGTCGACATCGGCGGCCTGCACCGCCTGCCAGAAGCTGGAAAGCAGCAAAGCTGCGACCAGGGCAGTACGGGGGAGGCGCAAGGTGGGTTGCCTGTAGAGCGTCGGGCGGGCGATAGGCAAGTCGAGGCCAATCGAACTCATGGTTTTTCTCCAGTTCTTGTTGTGGCCGCGAACTCGATATCGCGGCGTGCAAGCGCTGGAGCAACGGCTGTGCCATGGCCTTGAAAATAGCTGAAGCCTTTGTTTTCCGGGGCCCTGCGTCTTTAACGGAGACAACAGACGCAGCACTGTCGCGCAACAGGTGTAGCGCCAAGCGCGACAGTTGTTGCAACGACGCTACAAAGGAAGACCGCTGCGCAACGGCAAAATGCGTGGAAACAAATTTGCTTCGTTCACGACCGCGTCCCGAGGGCTCGCCTGCTACCCTGCGAGGCCCGTTTGCAAGCCTGAAGCCATGCAAAGCCGAGCAGCACCGGCATGCGACTAAAGAACCACGACCAATGTCGATGCCGCTGAGAACCCTCTGCCCATGGTCATTGGACGGCGTTTCGGGACAACTCAAGCTTTGCGCGCACGCGGTTCGCCAATCTTTCATCAAACCTGGCACGGCCCATGGATGTCACTTGATTCAGCGGCCTGCGATGCCTTTGCTCTGCCGACCTCACGCGACGCCGGCCACGCTTGCGCCGCAATGAACATCAACCGCACCTGCAACGGTACGTACAAGAAGAACCTGCAAAAGGATCGCTCCATGCGCCTCAAGTTGACCTGCATCGCCCTGCTCCCAGGACTGACACTGGCCGAGCAGACGCCCTACGAGATCGACGAACTGGTGATCACCGGCAGTCGCTACGAAGCCAGCGGCTGGCAACTGCCCTTCTCGGTCAACCGCATAGACGCCGAACAGGCCACCTTAGGTAAACCGGGCGTCAACCTCTCCGAGGCGCTCGGCAGCGTGCCGGGCTTGGTGGTGCAGAACCGGCAGAACTACGCCCAGGACCTGCAGATATCCTCACGCGGTTTCGGTGCCCGTTCGGCCTTCGGCATTCGCGGCATCAAGCTGCTGGCCGATGGCGTGCCGCTGTCCAACCCTGACGGCCAGGGCCAGGCGGCGACCTTCGACCTCGACACCCTGGAACGCATCGAAGTGCTGCGCGGGCCGTTCGCCAGCGTCTACGGCAGCAACTCCGGCGGGGTGATCCAGCTCTTTTCGCGTGACGGCGAAGGCCCACCCAAGGTCTCGCTCGACACCTCCCAGGCCGCCTACGGCACCAGCCGCACCCGTGTCGCTGCCGAAGGCGGTAACGACAAGGCCGGCTTTATCATCAACCGCTCGCACTTCGAAACCGACGGCTACCGCGACCACAGCGGCGCCATTCTCGACAAGACATTCGCCAAGCTGACCCTGTACCCGGACGATCTCAGCAAACTGAGCCTGAGCTTCAGTGAACTGGATCAGAACGACACACAGGACCCGCAGGGCCTGACCTGGCAACAGGTGCAGTCTGACCGACGATCTGCCGCCCCCAGTGCTCTGCTGTTCAATACGCGCAAGACCGTCGATCACCGCCAGTTCGCCCTCAACTACGAACGCAGCTTCGCCGCCGGCACCTGGCAAAGCACGCTGTATAGCGGCACGCGGCGGGTAATTCAGTACCAGTCGATTCCTGTGGCCGCGCAGACGCCGGCCTCGCAATCCGGCGGCGTGATCGACTTCGAGCGGCGCTTCCACGGCATCGGTAACCGCTGGATTCAATCCTTCGACCTGGGCAGCAGCCTGCTGACCGTCACCACTGGCCTGGACTATGACTACTCGCGTGATGATCGTCAGGGCTACGAGAATTTTGTTGGCGACACCCTCGGGGTAAAGGGCGACCTACGCCGCGACGAGCGCAACGAGGTCACCAGCCTATCACCCTATGTCCAGGCAGCCTGGCAACTGGGCAAGCTCGACCTGCAGGCCGGCCTGCGCCACAGCCAGGTGGAGTTCGATGTGGACGACCGCTTCCTGAGCAATGGCGACGACAGCGGCTCGGTCACCTATCGCGAACTGACACCAACGCTAGGCGCCAGCTATGCCCTGCTGCCGGACCTGAATGCCTACGCCAGTTGGGGCAAGGGCGTGGAGACGCCGACGCTCAACGAGCTGTCCTATTCCGGCCCAGGCAACAGCTTCGGCTTCGACCTCAGGCCAGCCACCAGCGAGCAGATCGAAATCGGCCTCAAGGCTCGCCTGGCCGACGCCACCAGCCTGCAACTGGCGCTGTTCCAGATCGATACCGACGACGAGCTGGTGGTCGAATCCGCCAGCGGTGGCCGCTCACGTTTCCAGAACGCCGCCAAAACCCGTCGCCGTGGTGTCGAGCTGGCACTGCAAAGCCAGCTGAGCGAAACCCTGCGCGCCAACCTCGCCTACACCCAGATCGACGCCACCTACAGCAAGGATTTCACCAGCAACGGCCGGCTGATCGAGTCGGGCAACCATCTACCGGGCATCCCCGCCCGCAGCCTCTATGGCGAACTCGCCTGGCAGCCGCTGGGCTGGTTCAGCACCGCCGTCGAAGGTTTGTATCGCAGCAAGCTCTACGTCGAGGACAGCAACAGCGCCAAGGCAGCCCCCAGTTACGCCCTGTTCAACTGGCAGGCGCGCTTCGAGCAGAAGGCCGGCGCGCTGACCTTCAACCAGGTGCTGCGCATCGACAACCTGCTGGACCGCGAGTACATCGGTTCGGTGATCGTCGGCGACGGTAACGGCCGCTATTACGAACCCGGCCCTGAGCGCGCCTGGTACGTCGGCGCGGGTGTGCAGTACCAGTTCGATTGAAGCTGACAACGAACGAGCCCCCTCTCCCACTTGTGGGAGAGGGCTGACTACCCTCAAAACGGTGCCAGCCCCATTGCGCACGGCGCACCCTAGGGTTGCACGCCCTTATAGACTGCGGGCGATCACCATCCGCTGCACGTCGCTGGTGCCTTCATAGATCTGACAGACGCGCACGTCGCGGTAGATGCGCTCGACCGGGAAGTCCTTGAGGTAGCCATAGCCGCCGAGCGTCTGGATCGCCGCCGAGCACACCCGTTCGGCCATCTCCGAGGCGAACAGCTTGGCCATCGATGCCTCGGTCAAACACGGCTGACCGGCCTCACGCAGGCTCGCCGCGTGATGCACCATCTGCCGCGCCACGGCGATCTGCGTGGCCATGTCCGCCAGGCGAAAGGCCACGGCCTGGTGTTCGATGATCGGCTTGCCGAAGGTAACCCGCTCGTGGGCGTATTCACGCGCTGCTTCGAACGCGGCCCGCGCCATGCCCACCGACTGCGCGGCGATGCCGATGCGTCCGCCTTCTAGGTTGGCCAGGGCGATGCGATAGCCCTCGCCCTCCTCGCCAAGGCGCAGATCGGCCGGGATACGCACGTCGTCGAGCTGGATCTGGCAGGTATCGGAGGCATGCTGGCCAAGCTTGTCCTCTACCCGCACCACCGAGAATCCCGGCACATCGGTCGGTACGATAAAGGCGCTGATGCCCTTCTTGTCCGCTTGCGGGTCGGTGACGGCGAACACGATCACCATGCCGGCGTGGCTGCCGGAGGTGATGAACTGCTTGGCACCGTTGAGCACGTAATGGTCGCCATCGCGCCGCGCGCGGGTACGCAGGTCGCTGGCGTCGGAGCCGGCCTGCGGTTCGGTCAGGGCGAAGGCACCGAGCATGCTGCCCTCGGCCAGCGGGCGGAGAAAGCGTTGTTTCTGCTCCTCGCTGCCGTACTTGAGGATCGGCATGCAGCCCACCGAGTTGTGCACGCTCATGATGGTGGAGCAAGCGCCATCGCCAGCGGCCACTTCCTCCAGGGCCATGGCGTAGGCCAGGTGGCCGGTCTCGGCGCCGCCCCACTGCTGCGGCACCAGCATGCCCATGAACCCCAGCTGGCCCATCTCGGCGATGGCCTCGGCCGGGAAGCGATGCTCGCGGTCCCAGTCGGCGGCGAAGGGTTTCAGCCGCTCCTGGGCGAACTGACGAGCCATGTCACGGATAAGGGTGTCTTCTTCGTTGGGCAGCATGGCTGGCTCCATACGTAGGGTGCGCCATGCGCACCGCTGGTTGGCGGAAACTCTCGGTGCGCACAGCCTGGGCGGCCCCACGACATCCTACGGGTCGATTCAATACAACTCGATGGCCACGGCGGTGGCTTCACCGCCACCGATGCACACGGACGCCACGCCACGCTTGAGACCGCGCTGCTGCAACGCTGCCAGTAGGGTCACCAGGATGCGTGCACCGGACGCACCGATGGGATGGCCAAGGGCACAGGCGCCTCCGTGCACATTGAGCTTTTCGTGGTCGATGCCCAGCTCACGCATGGCCACCATCGGCACCACGGCGAAGGCCTCGTTGATCTCGAACAGATCGACCGTCTCCAGCGCCCACTCGATACGCGTCAGCAGACGCTGGATCGCCGTCACTGGCGCCGTAGTGAACAGGTTCGGCGCCTGGGCATGCCCGGCGTGACCAACGATGCGCGCCAGCGGCGTCAGGCCGCGCTCCTGAGCCTCGGACAGGCGCATCAGCAGCAACGCGGCGGCGCCATCGGAAATGGAACTGGCATTGGCTGCCGTCACCGTACCGCCCTCGCGGAACGCCGGTTTCAGGCCAGGAATCTTGTCTGGGCGGGCCTTGGGCGGCTGCTCATCGCTGCTGACCAGGCGTCGCTCACGCCCCTGCGGTGCCTCCACGGCAACGATCTCGCTGGCGAACGAACCGTCCGTTATCGCCTGCTGGGCGCGGCGCAGCGACTCCAGGGCATAGGCGTCCTGTTCCTCGCGGCTGAAGCGATACTGCTGCGCGCAATCCTCGGCGAAGGTGCCCATCAGGCGGCCGCGCTCGTAGGCATCCTCCAGACCGTCGAGGAACATATGGTCGAGCACCTGGCCATGGCCCATGCGGTAGCCACCACGGGCGCGCGCCAGCAGGTACGGCGCGTTGGACATGCTCTCCATACCGCCGGCCACCAGCACATCGGCACTGCCGGCGAGCAACTGGTCATGGCCGAGCATCAGCGCCTGCATGCCCGAGCCACACATCTTGTTCAGCGTGGTGCACTGCGCCGCCTGGCTCAAGCCAGCGCCCAGTGCGGCCTGGCGCGCCGGAGCCTGGCCCTGACCGGCCTGCAGCACGCAGCCCATCAGTACCGTGTCTACCGCCTCGGCAGCGAGGCCGGCACGGTCGAGGGTCGAGCGGATCGCCGCTGCGCCCAGTTCAGCCGCCGTAAGACCGGCCAGATCACCGAGAAAGCCGCCCATGGGCGTGCGTGCGGCACTGACGATGACGACGGGATCGAGTTGTTGTTTCATGAGTTTCACCTTCAAATCGCGTAGCCCGGATGCAATCCGGGAAGGTTGCTCTGCGTGTACCGGTGTATCTGAACGTAGGAGCGGCTTCAGCCGCGATCATGACAAGGCTGGAATGCCGCCCAACCGCTCCGACATAAACACCTGGTCGCCCCGGCTATTTCGCCGCCATGCGCAACGCGCCATCGAGGCGAATCACCTCGCCATTGAGCATCGCGTTCTCGACGATATGGCGTACCAGCGCGGCGTATTCGTCAGGTCGGCCCAGGCGTGGCGGAAACGGCACATTGGCCGCCAGCGAATCACGCACCTCCTGCGGCATGCCGGCCATCATCGGCGTCTCGAACACGCCGGGGGCGATGCACATCACGCGGATGCCCGAGCGCGCCAGGTCACGCGCGGCCGGCAGCGTCAGTGCGGCGACACCACCCTTGGAGGCGGCATAGGCCGCCTGGCCCATCTGCCCATCGAACGCCGCCACCGAAGCGGTATTGATGATGACCCCGCGCTCGCCGCCGGCGTTCGGCGTGTTCTTTGCCATGGCCTCAGCAGCCAGGCGCAGCAGGTTGAAGCTGCCGATCAGGTTGACTTCGACGGTGCGGCGGAAACTGTCCAGACCATGAGCACCGTTGCGGCCCAACACTTTCTCCGCTGGCGCGATACCGGCGCAGTTGACCAGCCCGTGCAGCGCGCCGAATGCCGCCAGCGCCTGCGCCACGGCTGCATGGCCATCCTCTTCGCGGGTGATATCGGCGCGCACGAAGCGCGCACTGGCGCCCAGCTCGGCGAGGGTCTGCAGGCCTGCCTGCTCGTTGATATCCAGCAGCAGCACTTTGCCGCCCTGCCCGACCAGTTCACGCGCAGTGGCCAGGCCCAGGCCGGAGGCGCCGCCGCTGATCAGGAACACCGATTCGTCGATACGCATGCTCAACCTCTGTGATTGTTGTGGGGTGAGATTGACAGGCAGATTTGCACAGGTTTACGTTAACGTAAAGGTAAACGAGCAATGACCATGGCAACCACCTACTCCATCTCCGACCTGGCCCGCGAACTGGACATCACCACGCGCGCCATTCGCTTCTACGAGGAGCAAGGCATGCTCGCACCCGAGCGGCGCGGCCAGGAGCGCATCTACAGCGCTAAGGACAAGGTGGCGCTGAAACTCATCCTGCGCGGCAAGCGCATCGGCTTCTCGCTGGCCGAATGCCGCGAGCTGATCGAGCTCTACGACCCGGAAACCGGCAGCCGCAAGCAGTTGGAGACTTTCATGGGCAAGATCGCCGAGCGCCGCCTGCAGCTTGAACAACAATTACTGGATATCCAGCAGATGCAACTGGAACTGGATACCGCCGAGGAGCGCTGCCTGGCAGCCTTGGCCGAGACGCAAGCCTAGGGTGCACTGTGCGCCACTGAATCCGACCCGGTGCGCATGGCGCACCCTACGACAACAACTAAAGGTGACCCATGAGCTACCCCACCCTCAACTTCGGCCTCGGCGAAACCCTCGACATGCTGCGCGACTCGGTGCACCACTTCGCCCAGGCCGAGTTGGCGCCGCGCGCCGCGCAGATCGACCGCGACAACGAGTTCCCCATGGACATGTGGCGCAAGTTCGGTGACATGGGCCTGCTCGGCATGACGGTCAAGGAAGAATACGGCGGCACCGACATGGGCTACCTGGCGCACGTACTGGCCATGGAAGAGATCAGCCGCGCCTCGGCATCGGTGGGCCTGTCCTACGGCGCGCACTCCAACCTCTGCATCAATCAGATCCACAAGAACGGCAGCGAGGCGCAGAAGCAGAAATATCTGCCCAAACTGTGCTCCGGCGAGCACATCGGCGCCCTGGCCATGAGCGAACCCAATGCCGGCTCCGACGTGGTGTCGATGAAACTGCGCGCGGAAAAACGCGGCGACCGCTACGTGCTCAACGGCAACAAGATGTGGATCACCAACGGCCCGGACGCCCACACCTACGTGATCTACGCCAAGACCGACATCAACGCTGGCTCGCGCGGCATGACCGCCTTTATCGTCGAGCGCGACTTCAAGGGTTTCTCCCGCCACCAGAAGCTGGACAAGCTGGGCATGCGCGGCTCCAACACCTGCGAACTGCTGTTCGAGGACTGCGAAGTGCCGGAGGAGAACATCTTAGGCAGCGAGGGCGGTGGCGTGCGTGTGCTGATGAGCGGCCTGGACTACGAGCGCACCGTGCTCTCCGGCGGCCCGACCGGGATCATGAGCGCCTGCATGGACGTGGTGCTGCCCTACGTGCACGAGCGTCAGCAGTTCAAGCAGTCCATCGGCGAGTTCCAGCTGGTGCAGGGCAAGCTGGCCGACATGTACGCCGGCATGAACGCCTCCAAGTCCTACCTGTACAACGTGGCCAAGGCCTGCGACCGCGGCGAGGAATCGCGCAAGGACGCCGCCGCGGTGATTCTCTACACCGCAGAGATGGCCACCAAGATGGCGCTGGACACCATCCAGCTGCTCGGTGGCAACGGCTACACCAACGAATACCCGGCTGGGCGCCTGCTGCGCGACGCCAAGCTCTATGAGATCGGTGCCGGCACCAGCGAGATCCGCCGCATGCTGATCGGTCGTGAGCTGTTCAACGAGACGAAATAACAACGGCCACTGACCCGTAGGGTGCGCTGTGCGCACCACCCAAAACAGCATGGTGCGCACGGCGCACCCTACGACGGTAGCCAGAAAACGGAGCGCGCCAGATGGCCATCCTGCATTCCCAGATCAACACCCGCTCACCGGAGTTCGCCGCCAACCAGGCGGCCATGCTTGCCCAGGTGGACGAGCTCCGCGCCCTGCTCGCCCGCGTCCATGAAGGCGGCGGCGCCAAGGCGCAGGAACGCCACACCTCGCGCGGCAAGCTGCTGCCACGCGAGCGCATCAACCGCTTGCTCGATGCCGGCTCGCCCTTTCTCGAAATCGGCCAGCTCGCTGCCCATGAGGTCTACGGCGAAGACGTGCCCGCCGCCGGGGTGATCGCCGGTATCGGTCGCGTCGAGGGCGTGGAGTGCATGATCGTGGCCAACGACGCCACGGTAAAAGGCGGCTCCTACTACCCACTGACGGTGAAGAAACACCTGCGTGCCCAAGCCATTGCCCGCGAGAACCGCCTGCCGTGCATCTACCTGGTGGACTCCGGCGGCGCCAACCTGCCGCGCCAGGACGAGGTGTTCCCGGATCGCGAACACTTCGGCCGCATCTTCTTCAACCAGGCCAATATGAGCGCGCTGGGCATTCCGCAGATCGCCGTGGTGATGGGCTCCTGCACCGCCGGCGGCGCCTACGTGCCGGCGATGAGCGACGAGACCATCATGGTGCGCGAACAAGCCACCATCTTCCTCGCTGGCCCGCCGCTGGTGAAGGCCGCCACGGGCGAAGTGGTGAGCGCCGAGGAACTGGGCGGCGCCGATGTGCACTGCAAGACCAGCGGCGTGGCCGACCACTATGCCGAGGACGACGAGCACGCCCTGGCCCTGGCTCGCCGCTGCATCGCCAATTTGAACTGGCGCAAGCTCGGCCAGCTCGACGCCCGCGCCCCCATCGCCCCACGTTACGCTGCCGAGGAACTGTACGGGGTGATCCCGGCCGACGCCAAGCAACCCTTCGATGTGCGCGAGGTGATCGCGCGCATCGTCGACGACTCGCAGCTGGATGAATTCAAGGCGCTGTTCGGCACCACCCTGGTCTGCGGCTTCGCCCGCATCAATGGCTACCCGGTGGCGATCCTGGCGAATAACGGCATCTTGTTTGCGGAATCGGCGCAGAAAGGCGCGCACTTCGTCGAACTGGCCTGCCAGCGTGGCATTCCGCTGCTGTTCCTGCAGAACATCACCGGTTTCATGGTCGGCAAGAAGTACGAGGAAGGCGGCATCGCCAAGCACGGCGCCAAGCTGGTCACCGCCGTGGCCTGTGCTCAGGTGCCGAAGTTCACCGTGATCATCGGCGGCAGCTTCGGCGCCGGCAACTACGGCATGTGTGGCCGCGCCTATGACCCGCGCTTCCTGTGGATGTGGCCCAACGCGCGGATCGGCGTGATGGGTGCGCAACAGGCCGCCGGGGTGCTGGTGCAGGTCAAGCGTGAGCAGGCGCAGCGTGCCGGCCAGACGTACACCGATGAGGACGAGCAACGCCTGAAACAACCCATCGTCGAGCAATACGAGCAGCAGGCACACCCCTTCTACTCCAGCGCCCGCCTGTGGGACGACGGCGTGATCGAGCCGGCGCAAACCCGTGAGGTGCTAGCCCTGGCGCTGTCGGCCAGCCTCAACGCGCCGATCGAGCCGACCCGTTTCGGGGTGTTCCGCATGTGATGACCAACTCCCCTCTCCCGCTTGCGGGAGAGGGGCCGGGGGAGAGGGTTAAACGCTCGAAGCGCCCTCTCCCCAGCCCTCTCCACTAGGCGTGCCCCCAATGAATGGGAGAGGGAGCAAAAAGCAGATTCCGGAATTGACCATGACCAACTTCACCACCGTAGAACTGGAAAAAGACCCACGCGGCTTCGCCACCCTGTGGCTGAACCGCCCGGAGAAGAACAACGCCTTCAACGCCGAGATGATCCGCGAGCTGATCCTCGCCCTCGACACCGTCGGTGAAGACAAGAGCCTGCGTTTTCTCCTGCTGCGCGGGCGTGGCAAGCACTTCTCCGCCGGAGCCGATTTGGCCTGGATGCAGCACGCTGCCACCCTCGACTACAACGCCAACCTGAGTGACGCCCGCGAGCTGGCCGAGCTGATGTACAACCTGCACGGCCTGAAGATCCCGACCCTGGCCGTGATCCAGGGCGCGGCCTTCGGTGGTGCGGTGGGCCTGGCCAGTTGCTGCGACATGGCCATCGGCGCGGATGACGCGCTGTTCTCGCTGTCCGAGGTACGCATCGGCCTGGCCCCGGCGGTGATCAGCCCCTTCGTCGTGCAGGCCATCGGCGAGCGCGCGGCCAAGCGTTATGCGCTCACCGCCGAACGCTTCGACGGCCAGCGCGCCCGCGAGCTGGGCCTGCTCGCCGAGAGCTACCCGGCCGCTGACCTGGAAAGCCAGGTCGAGGCCTGGGTCGCCAACCTGCTACAGAACAGCCCGCAGGCCATGCGCGCCAGCAAGGATCTGCTGCGCGAAGTGGGCAGCGGCGAGTTGAGCCCGGCCCTGCGCCGCTACACCGAAAACGCCATCGCCCGCCTGCGCGTCAGCGCCGAGGGCCAGGAAGGCCTGCGTGCATTCCTGGAAAAACGCCAACCCAACTGGCAGGAGCAATGACCATGATCGACACCCTGCTGGTCGCCAATCGCGGCGAAATCGCCTGCCGCGTGATGCGCACGGCCAAGGCCATGGGCATCCGCACCGTCGCCGTGCACAGCGCCATCGATGCCAGCGCCCGCCATGTGCGCGAAGCCGACGTCGCGGTGAATCTGGGCGGCGCCAAGCCCGGCGAAAGCTACCTGCGGATCGACAAGATCATCGCCGCGGCCAAGGCCAGCGGCGCACAAGCCATCCACCCCGGCTATGGCTTCCTCTCGGAGAACGCCGGCTTCGCCCGCGCCATCGAGCAGGCCGGGCTGATCTTCCTTGGCCCGCCCGCCTCGGCCATCGACGCCATGGGCAGCAAGTCGGCGGCCAAGTCGCTGATGGAAGCTGCCGGAGTCCCGCTGGTGCCCGGCTACCACGGCGACAAGCAGGATATCGACACCTTCCGCGAGGCCGCTGCACGCATCGGTTACCCGGTACTGCTCAAGGCGGCAGCCGGTGGCGGCGGCAAGGGTATGAAGGTCGCCGAGCGCGAGAGCGAGCTGGCCGAAACGCTGGAGTCCGCGCAGCGCGAAGCGCAGTCGGCCTTCGGCGACTCGCGCATGCTGGTGGAAAAATACGTGCTCAAGCCGCGCCATGTGGAGATTCAGGTGTTCGCCGATCAGCACGGCAACTGCCTGTATCTGAACGAGCGCGACTGCTCGATCCAGCGCCGCCACCAGAAAGTGGTCGAAGAAGCGCCGGCGCCCGGCCTGAGTCCCGAACTGCGTCGCGCCATGGGCGAGGCGGCGGTCAAGGCCGCCCAGGCCATCGGCTATGTCGGTGCCGGCACCGTGGAATTTCTGCTGGATGAGCGTGGCGACTTCTTCTTCATGGAGATGAACACCCGCCTGCAGGTCGAGCACCCGGTCACCGAAGCCATCACCGGGCTCGATCTGGTCGCCTGGCAGATTCGCGTCGCCCGTGGCGAGCCGCTGCCGATCAGCCAACAGCAAGTACCGCTGAACGGGCACGCCATCGAAGTGCGGCTGTACGCCGAAGACCCGGATCACGATTTTCTCCCCGCCACCGGCACGCTGGCGCTGTACCGCGAAGCCGGTAACGGCGAAGGGCGTCGCGTCGACAGCGGCGTGGCCGAGGGTGACAGTGTTTCGCCCTTCTACGACCCAATGCTCGGCAAGCTGATCGCCTGGGGCGAGAACCGCGAACAGGCACGCCTGCGTCTGCTGAGCATGCTCGACGACACCCTGGTCGGCGGCGTGAGGACCAACCTGGCGTTCCTGCAACGCATCCTCGCTCATCCGGCCTTCGCCGCATGCGAGCTGGACACGGGGTTTATCCCGCGCCATCAACAGCAGTTGCTGCCGGCCCCCGGTGGGTTGCCGGACAACTTCTGGCAACTCGCTGCCGATGCCTGGGTACAGAGCGAAAGCCTCGTGCAGCGCGCGGACGACAGCCATTCGCCCTGGGCCGTTCGTAGTGGTTGGCGCGCGGGAGGTGCGGCGGAAATCGACTTGCACCTGAACTGCCAGGGCGAGAGCCGCAAGGTGCGCGCGAGCAACCAGGCCCGCTTGCAAGGCGAAGAGCTGCAGGCGGAAATCGACGGCACGCGCCAGCGTCTGCGCGCCATCCGCCGTGGCGATGCCCTCTACCTGCAATGGCAAGGCGAGCTGCACGCAATCACCCGTTTCGACCCCATTGCCGCCGCAGAAGCCAGCCATGCCCAGCATGGCGGCCTCAGCGCCCCCATGAACGGCAGCATCGTGCGTGTGCTGGTCGAACCTGGGCAGACGGTCGAAGCCGGCACGGCGCTGGTAGTGCTGGAGGCGATGAAGATGGAACACAGCATCCGCGCACCCGAAGCCGGTACGATCAAGGCGCTGTATTGCCACGAAGGCGAAATGGTCAGCGAAGGCGCCGTGCTGGTGGAGCTCGAAGCGTAGGGTGGATCACGCCTCACCGATCCACCGTATTCACCTTGGATCAGGTGGACATGAAAAGCGATGTCCACCCTACACAGCCGGGCGGCGATCCGTTCAGCACGGCGTAGTGCGGGTTGCACCCGCCCTACCACGTCTTGCCGCAGGCGGTGCGCATGGCGCACCCTACGATGAATACGAGGACAGCCGATGAACTTGCCCAAATCCGTACGTCTAGTCGAAGTCGGCCCGCGCGATGGCCTGCAGAACGAGAAGCAACCGATCAGCGTCGCCGACAAGGTGCGCCTGGTCGATGACGTGACTGCCGCCGGCCTGAGCTATATCGAAGTGGGCAGCTTCGTCTCGCCCAAGTGGGTGCCGCAGATGGCCGGCTCCGCCGAGGTGTTCACCGGCATACAGCGGAGTGCGGGCGTGACCTATGCCGCGCTCACGCCAAACCTCAAGGGCCTGGAAGCGGCACTGGAGACGAAGGTGGAAGAAGTGGCGGTGTTCGCCGCCGCCAGCGAGGCCTTCTCGCAGAAAAACATCAACTGCTCCATCGCCGACAGCCTGGAGCGTTTCGTGCCACTGATGGAGGCGGCCAAGGCGGCGAACGTGCGCGTACGCGGCTACGTCTCCTGTGTGCTGGGCTGCCCCTACGATGGCGAGATCGCGCCGCAGCAGGTCGCCAGCGTGGCACGTGAGTTGTACGCCATGGGCTGCTATGAAGTGTCGTTGGGCGACACCATAGGCACCGGCACCGCCGGCAAGACGCGCGCGCTGCTCGAAGTGGTCGGCCGCGACATCCCGCGTGAGCGCCTGGCCGGGCACTTTCACGACACCTATGGCCAGGCCCTGGCCAATATCTACGCGAGCCTGCTCGAAGGCATCAGCGTATTCGACAGCTCGGTCGCAGGCTTGGGCGGCTGCCCCTACGCCAAGGGCGCCACCGGTAACGTCGCCACCGAAGACGTACTCTACCTGCTGCAGGGCCTGGGTATCGAAACTGGCGTGGACATGCACAAGCTGATCGCCGCCGGCCAACGCATCTGCGAGGTACTCGGCAAGGCCAACGGCTCGCGGGTCGCACGGGCATTGCTAAGCCGATAGGTGCCGTAGGCTGGGTCACGCAGGGAGCAACAGCTCGCATGTGCGTAGGATCGGATTCATCCGCGATGATCGCGGCTAAAGCCGCTCCTACGGGGATGTGTACTGCCTCGGCCTGTCGCTTTTTATCTCGGTAGCCCAAAAAGGTCGGTGCGATAGCCGTGAAGGTCGCTCAGGTTAAAGGCCTGATTGCCCATGCGTACTAACCTGAAGCTTACGCACAAGCAATGACGAGGACTGACCATGCAGCAGCCTCTCTGGACACCCGCCGCCGACCGTGTCGCCGCCAGCCGGATGGATACCTTTCGCCGTTTCGTCAACCAGCGCCATGCCTTGCATCTGATCGACTACCCGGCCTTGCACGCATGGAGCGTCGAGCAGCGCGAAGCCTTCTGGCAGGCCCTCGTCGATTTCTTCGATATTCGCTTCCACACCCCCGCCGAATGCGTGCTGCGCGAAGGCCCGGCGATGCCGGATGCGCAATGGTTTCCCGGTGCCACGCTGAATTTCGCCGAGCACCTGTTGCGCCGCCGCGACGGTCACCCAGCGCTGGTGGCCATTGGCGAAGATGGCAGCCGTGAACAGCTCAGCTACGCGCAGTTGGCCGCCCATGTCGCCGGTCTGCAACGAGCCCTGCGCGAAGCTGGTGTCGGTGTCGGCGACCGTGTCGGCGCGTTCATGCCCAACACCTGGCAGACCGTGGTCGGCATGCTCGCCACCGCCAGCCTCGGCGCCACCTGGTCGAGTTGCTCGCCGGATTTCGGCACCCATGGCGTGATCGACCGCTTCGGCCAGATCGAACCCAAGGTGCTGATCGCCGCCGCCGGCTACCGCTACGCCGGCAAACAGCTGGACCTCACCGACAAACTCAACGAAATCCTCGGACAATTGCCCAGCCTGAAACGGCTGGTCATCGTGCCGTACTCACGCGATGAAGCCAGCCCTACTGATTACAAGTCAGTTGCTCAGGTCAGCCTGTGGCAGGATTTCTACCAACCCGGCGGAGCGCCACAATTTACCCCCGTGGCCTTCGACCAGCCGCTGTACATCCTCTATTCCAGCGGGACCACCGGCGTGCCCAAGTGCATCGTCCACGGTGTCGGCGGCACCCTGCTGCAACACGTCAAGGAACTGGGCCTGCACACCGATCTCGGCGCCAGCGACACCCTGTTCTACTACACCACCTGCGGCTGGATGATGTGGAACTGGCTGGTCTCTGGTCTGGCCCTGGGTGCCACCCTGGTGCTCTACGACGGCTCGCCCTTTCACCCCGCCCCCACACGCCTGATCGATCTGATCGACGCCGAGGACATCTCTGTCTTCGGCACCAGCGCCAAGTTCATCGCCGCGCTGGAGAAAGCTAGCGTCAAACCGCGCGAAAGCCACAAACTGAACAACCTCAAGGCGATGCTCTCCACCGGTTCGCCGCTGGCCCACGAGGGCTTCGACTACGTCTACCGCGACGTGAAGCGCGACCTCTGCCTGTCATCGATCTCCGGCGGCACCGATATAGTCTCCTGCTTCGCCCTGGGTAACCCGACCCTGCCGGTCTGGCGCGGCGAACTGCAGTGCAAGGGCTTGGGGATGGACGTGCAGGTATGGAACGACAGCGGCCAAGCGGTGACCGGAGAAAAAGGCGAGCTGGTTTGCGCCCGGCATTTCCCCGCCATACCGGCAGGCTTCTGGAACGACGCCGATGGCGAGAAATTTCGTGCCGCCTATTTCGCCACTTTCCCCGGCGTCTGGGCCCATGGTGACTATGCAGAGGAGACCGCTCACGGCGGCCTGATCATTCATGGCCGCTCTGACGCCGTGCTCAACCCCGGCGGCGTGCGCATCGGCACTGCAGAAATCTACCGCCAGGTAGAAAAGGTGCCGCAGGTACTGGAGTCCATCGCCATCGGCCAGGACTGGCAAGGCGACGTGCGCGTGGTGCTGTTCGTGCGTCTGCGTGATGGCATCACATTGGACGACGCGCTACACGACGAAATCTGCCGAGTGATTCGTGCCAATACCACGCCGCGCCACGTGCCGGCGAAGGTCATCCAGGTTGCCGATATTCCGCGCACCCTCAGCGGCAAGATCGTCGAATTGGCCGTGCATAACGTCGTCCACGACCGCCCGGTGAAGAACACCGATGCCCTGGCCAACCCCCAGGCATTGGCGCTGTATCGCAACCTGGCAGAGCTACAGCGATGACCTGAGCACTGCCTGGCAAACGCCGAACTGCGGCGCCCCTATACTGTTTCGACCAGAACAACAGGATGTTCGTCGTGCCAAACCCCCTTTGCCTGCTCGCTGCCTTGCTGGTCGCCGGAATTGCATCAGCCAACGAGCCCATCCAGCTGTACATGCCGGACGCTCCACCGCTGACCATGCATCACTACGAGGGCGGCCACGGCATGGTCGGGGACGTGGTACTGACCGCACTGGCCAGAATCGGCAAGCTCACCCACATCGTCGCCGAGCCCTGGCCGCGCTCTCAGATACGGGTCGCCAAGGGCAAGGACATGCTGATCATCCCTTTATCGCGGACGCCCGAGCGCGAGCAGATCTACACCTGGATTGCCCCGATCATGGAGTTGGAGCGTGCCTTCTTCAGCCTCGATGAGCCCGTCAGCAACTTCGCGCAGGCACGCCAACGCTACCGCCGTATAGGCGTCGGCATGGGCACGGCGCAGGTTGGCATCCTGCAACGCGAAGGTTTCAGCGACGAACAGATCGTGCAGCTCAAGCTGGGCGAGAACCCGGCCCATCTGCTCAGCCTCGGCAGAATCGACGCCTGGTTCACTGGCGTGCCGGAGGCGCTGTATATCTGGGAGGGTTCGACCTATCGAAAACAGAACCTGCGCAGAAGCCCGACGCTGGCCAGCACTGCCCTGTATCTGGGCTGCTCGAAAGATTGCGATGCGCAGTTGGTCGAACAACTGCGCACAGCCATCAGTGAGCTGGAGCAAGACGGCGTCAGCCTTCTTTTGCGCCAGACGTACCTGCCGCTACAACCTGACCCCTAGATTCCCTGCCGCCCCGGGTCCTCTGGCGGCTGCTCTTCTTCGATATCCTCGAGCTTCAGCTCCAGCCCCCAATCCCCTGCAGAGGCAGCCTTCGCTGGCGCAACGGGTGCCGCCAACGGCGCTGCAACGGCAGGTGCAGGCTTGGCGTTGGCCGGGTTGTCGCGATGGAGTTTGAGCTTCAGCCGCACGTTATTCGCCGAATCGGCATTTTTCACCGCCTCGTCCTCGTCGATGGCGCACTCGTGTACCAGGTCGATCAGCGCTTGATCGAAGGTCTGCATGCCGAGGTTCTTGGATTTCTCCATGATCTCCTTGAGCTCGGAGAATTCGTTGCGCTTGATCAGGTCACGCACCGTAGGCGTACCCAGCATCACCTCCACCGCAGCGCGGCGCTTGCCATCGACGGTCTTGACCAGACGCTGCGAGACGAACGCCTTGAGGTTGTTGCCCAGGTCGTTGAGCAATTGCGGACGGCGATCCTCGGGGAAGAAGTTGATGATGCGATCCAGCGCCTGGTTGGCGTTGTTGGCGTGCAGCGTGGAAATCGCCAGGTGCCCGGTATCGGCAAACGCCAGGGCGTGCTCCATGGTCTCGCGGTCGCGGATCTCGCCGATCAGGATCACATCCGGCGCCTGGCGCAGGGTGTTCTTCAGTGCCGCGTGGAAGCTGCGCGTGTCCACGCCGACCTCACGCTGGTTGATGATCGATTTCTTGTGCCGGTGCACGTACTCCACCGGGTCTTCGATGGTGATGATATGGCCGCCGCTGTTGCGGTTACGGTAGTCGATCAGCGCAGCCAGGGAAGTCGACTTGCCCGAGCCAGTGCCGCCGACGAACAGCACCAGGCCGCGTTTTTCCATCACCGTGTTGAGCAGCACCTCAGGCAGCTTGAGGTCTTCGAAACGGGGGATATCCAGCTTGATGTTGCGCGCGACGATGGACACCTCGTTGCGCTGCTTGAAGATGTTGATGCGAAAGCGCCCGACGCCCGACAGGGAGATGGCCAGGTTCATCTCCAGCTCACGCTCGAATTCCTCGCGCTGGGCACTGTCCATGATCGCGTCGGCAATGGCCGCCACATCACCCGCCTTCATCGGTTCCTGGCTCAGCGCCTTGAGCACGCCGTTGAACTTCGCACAGGGCGGCGCACCAGTGGACAGATACAAGTCGGAGCCATCCTGAGTGGACAGGATTTTCAGCATTGCGTGGAGATCCATGGCGGCGTTTCCGTGAGCACGATTGAAATACCATAGGCCATGATTCGTCCGTGCCGCAGACGACGCAAAGCCCACAAAATTGACGCCATTCTGCTGGCGCAATGATTACTGGCACAATAGCGCCCTGACAGATTTGAGGACCCCATCAATGGCAAAGGCAATGGCCCGCCACATCCTGGTCAAGACCGAAGCGGAGGCCGCGGCACTGAAAAAGCGCATCGCCGCTGGCGAGGCCTTCGACGTGCTGGCCCGCAAACACTCCACCTGCCCCTCCGGCAAGAAAGGCGGCGACCTCGGCGAAGTGCGCCCGGGGCAGATGGTGCGCGCGGTGGATCAGGTGATCTTCAAGAAGGCGCTACGCGAAGTGCACGGCCCGGTGAAGACCCAGTTCGGCTATCACCTGATCCAGGTCTTCTACCGCGATTGAGCCGTGTTCAGGCGCCAGGCTCACCCATGAACTCGACGATCTTGCTTCTCAGCCAACGCTCGGCAGGATCGTTGTCGGTCACCCCGCTCCAGACCATCGACAGATCTGAGTTCACCAGTTCGAATGGTGGATCATCGGCGCGCAGACTGGTGCCCTCGATCAGCGCCGCGGCGGCGAAATCGGGAACCGTGGCGAGCATTTCCGTACCGGCGATGATCGAGCGTAAGCCGCTGAACTGCGGCACCGCTAGCACCACGCGGCGCGAGCGTTCCAGGCGCGCCAGGTCGTTGTCGATATTGCCGCACAGATCGCCCGAGAACGACACCAGCGCATGCGGCCGCGAGCAGTATTCATCCAGCGTCAAGGCGCCGGGACGATCATCACCGCGCAGCACCTTGACCTTCATCTCGCGCAGCTTGCGTCGCTTGGCGTTGGCCGGCAGTTCGGTGGTGTAGCTGACCCCAACGGAGATTTCCCCCGAGGCAAGCATCGACGACATCAGCAGGAAGTTGACTCGCCGCACCACGATCACCACCTCGGGCGCCTCTTCACGAATCTGATTGAGCAGCGCCGGGAACAGGCCGAACTCGGCATCGTCCGATAGGCCGATACGGAAGGTATCGCGGTTGGTCGCCGGGTTGAATTCGCGGGCACGGCTTACCGCGCCCGAGATGGTATCCATGGCCGGCTGCAACTCCTTGAGAATCGCCAGCGCCCGCGCCGTCGGTTCGAAGCCACGGCCGTTGCGCACCAGCAACGGATCGTCGAAAAGATCGCGCAGCCTGGCCAGCGCCGCACTGACTGCCGGCTGACCGAGAAACAGCTTCTCGGCGGCACGGGTCAGGTTCTTCTCGAACATCAGGGTTTCGAAGATCACCAGCAGATTCAGGTCGACGCGGCGCAGGTCGTTACGATTCATTCAGGGTCTCGGAGCACGGGGTTATTGGCGCATTAAAGCAGCAACTCCCGTGCCCACATAGCCCGATCAGAGCCCCAGTTCCGAGAGTCCTGGGTGATCGTCAGGGCGACGGCCCTGAGGCCAGCGGAACTTGCGCTCGGACTCCAGGATCGGCAAGTCGTTGATGCAGGCATACCGGTTGATCATCAACCCGTCGGCGCCGAACTCCCAGTTCTCGTTACCGTAGGAGCGAAACCAGTTGCCCGAGTCGTCGCGCCACTCATAGGCGTAACGCACCGCGATGCGGTTGTCGGTGAACGCCCAGAGCTCCTTGATCAGGCGATATTCCAGCTCCTTGGCCCACTTGCGCTCGAGGAAGGCACGCGCCTGGTCGCGACCATTGGCGAACTCGGCGCGATTGCGCCAGCGCGTATCAAGGCTGTAGGCCAGGGCGACCCTGGCCGCATCACGGCTGTTCCAACCATCCTCGGCCAGGCGCACTTTCTCGATGGCGCTCTCGCGAGTGAACGGCGGCAACGGAGGACGAACTTCAGTATTTGACGACATGAGACACCTCAGGCTTGCGGGGGGTTGAGCCCATCACTGGGCGACAGGGATTGCAGGAGCAGTTGCGCGGTGCGACCAGCGCTGTCAGCCGCGTCGGCCTGGCCGGTGACCATGGCGACGGCCGTTGCGCCATCGATCAGCAGGAGAAACTGCCTGGCCATTTCCTCGGCTTCGGCAAAGCCGCAGGCCGTGGTCAGTTCGCCCAGATAGGCCAGCAGGCGTCGTTTATGCAAAAGCGCGACGACGCGGATCTCGCTATCGGGCTCACCGATCTCCCCGGCCGCATTGATGAAGGCGCAGCCATGGAAGTCAGGCGCCGAGAACCAGCTGCGCAGCAGTGGGAACACGGCCAGTAGCCGCTCACTTGGCGACCCCGCAGAGGTGCCGGCGACGAACCATTGCATCCAGCGCTCGTCACGCTCGCGCAGCGCGGCGGCAACCAGTGCTTCCTTGGTCGGATAGAGGCGATAGATGCTTTTGCGCGCCACCCCCGAGGCCTTGACGATGGCGTCCATACCCGTGGCATTGATACCACCGGCATAAACCAGGCTTTCGGTGGCTTGCAGCAAACGGTTCTGTAGAGAGGCGTCTTCGAGCATGGTTCAAACCATAGAGAATGATCGTTCTCAATAAAGTAGAACGATCATTCTCAACGGTCAAGGAAATTTTATGGACTGGAGGCAAGACCAAATCGCTGGCGCCATATGCGATCGACACTGCGTTGACAACAGTGGCAGTAACCCCTGAATGTCGCCGCACCCGCACTACGCTCATATCCATGCCTTGCCAGATGTGGAAAACACGCGATAAAGCGCCGGACACCTCCTGTATTGGCGATTAGTGACAAGCGCCGTCGCCTTGGTCATCATCTACTGGCAATTTGATTCCAACACCATAACAACACCTCATGGATGTCATCATGCAGCGCCCCGACCGTCGCCACTTTCCGCTCCGTCGTCTTTCCCTCCAGATCGCCCAGGCATCGCTTCTGCTGAGCAGCGGTGTGGCAATGGCCGCGACCAATTGCACGACGTCGGGGAACATCGCGTCGTTGCAATGCGGCCCTGCGGATATCCAAATGCAGGGCAACGACGGCAGCTCCTCGTTGACCGTAACCGACACGACAGCCAGTTCGGTAGCGGTACTGAGTAACCCATCAGCCAGCGGACCCTTCGACCAGATACTGATCATCGACGGCACCACGGTACTCAACCGCAGCGACTATCCAGCGGTGTACATGTACTCCAGTCAAGCTGGCTGGAATGCCAATCTGCAAATCGGTTCGGGAGTGACGCTGACCTCCGCAGGGCCATTCGGCGCGGTCTGGCTGCGCTCGGAAAGCAGCGACACAGCGACCAGCAATACCATCGTGGTAGACAGCGCTGCCACGATAACCAGCACCGGCGCCAGCGCCGACGGCATCACCGCCACCTCCAATAACGGCGCCGTCTCGGTGATCAACCGTGGCAGCGTAACCGTAGCCAGCGGACGCGGCCTGTACGCCGATGGTGGTTCGGCCAGCCTGTCGCCAGTCAGCGTCAGCATCACCAACCAGGGATCGGTTCATGCTTATCAGGCGGGTGCACGCGCGATCGACTATAACGGCACAGCGTCCATCGATAACCGGGGCAGCATCCGTTCCACCACTCGCCAGGGTCTGATTGCCTGGTCCGCCAATGGCGGCTCGCAGATCACCAACAGCGGCACCGTGGTCGCCGACCACTATGACGCCGTGGTCGCCGCCGGCACCGGCGGAGACGTGACGGTCACCAACAGCGGTAGCATCACCGCCAACCGCAACCTCAACCTAGCCCAGGTCAGCCCGGACTTTCACGGCATCAGTGCCTATACCGATGGCACTGGCAACGTGACCACGACCAATACCGCCAGCGGTGTCATCACCGCCGCATGGGATGCCGGTATGGCCGGCGCCAGTGCTCAGGGCACGATCAGCATACTCAACGCTGGGCGCATTAACGCGCTCACCGGCCTGCTCGCCGAATCCAACAGCGGCGCGGTAAACATCACCAACAGCGGAACCCTGAACGCCAGCAGCGTGGGTATTCAGGTCAACTCGGCCAGCAGCGGTGACATTGTCAACAGCGGCACCATCGCCAGTGCCAGCACCGCCTTCCTGGTTAGCGACGGCACGGCCGTGGATGTCGACAATCGCAACGGCTCTCTGGCGGTTGGCAGCCTGCAATTGGGTTCACTGGCCAATTTTCTCAACAGCGGCAACCTGGTGTTGAAACAGGGCGCTAGCTTGAGCAATTACGCCACGGGCGGATCGGTGGTGAGCAGCAGCGTCGGCGGCAACTTCACCCAGAACGCCATCGGCTCGCTGGATATTGCAGCGGCCAGCGTAGCCAGTTACAGCACCCTGGCGGTCGGCGGTACGGCGAACCTGGGCGGCACTCTCAAGGTTGACGTCAAGTCCACCTACACGGGCGGCGACCTGACCGATGTGATCACCGCCAACGGCGGGCTCACCAACAGCGGCCTGCGCGTGACCGACAATTCACTGCGCTATGCCTTCTCCACCCTATTCCGTGCCAACGGCATGGATCTGGTGGTGCGCGATACCGGCATGAATAGCATCAGCGGCGCCGTTTCCCCGCAATCGCCCGGCGCATTGGGCGCCGCCGCCGTGTGGGACGACCTGCTGGCCGATGGCACCAGTTCCACTGAACTCAACCAAGCCCTGCAGGAGATCGCCGGCAGTGGCAGCGCCACCGAAGTCACCAGCAAGGTGCAACAGACCCTGCCGCTGCTGACCGGCAACTCGATCAACCTGGCTAACAACACCCTGGGCAGCGTCAACTCCGTAATCGAGTCACGCATCGACAGCACACGCGGGCTGTCGTCGGGCGATGCTTTCCTAGGTGACCGTCATCTGTGGATGAAGCCATTCGCCACCCGCTCGCGCCAAGACAACCGCAACGGCGTGGTCGGCTACAGCGCCGAGACCCATGGTTTTGTGATCGGTGCCGATGCCAGCGTCTCGCCCGATACCGACATGGGCCTGGCGCTCGCCTATGCCAAGACCGACGTCTCAAGCAACTCCGCCGGGCCGAAACAAAGTGCGGATATCGACACCTATCAGTTGATCTTCTACGGCCGTCATGCCCTGGACGCCAGCAGCGACCTGCTGTTCCAACTCGATGCTGGCAAGATGCGCAGTGATGGCAAGCGCCAGATCGACCTCGTCGGCCTGAACGCCGAGTCCAGCTACGACAGCAAGACCGCCCATGCCGGCATTGGCGTGGATCGACGCTTCCAGTTGAGCGAGCGCACCACCGTCAAACCGTCGCTTCACCTCGACTACACCTGGGTCGAAGACGAGTCCTATCGCGAGAAAGGTGCTGGTGGTCTCAACCTGCAGGTGAAGTCGCGCAGCACCGATGCACTGGTACTCGGCCTGGACGGACTGCTGACCCACGACCTCACCGAGCAGCTCACCGCCACCGCCAACCTCGGCGCTGGCTACGACTTCTACAACCGTGACGCCTCGATCATCGCGGCCTATGCCGGCGCCCCGGATGCTGCCTTCGTCACCGAAGGCAGCAATCAGTCGGCCTGGTCACAGCGCGCCGGTGCCGGCCTGGTCTACACCACCACCAACGGCACCGAGATCACTGGTCGCTATGACGCTCTGCACCGCGAAGGCTTCCTCAGCCAGACTGCGTCGGTGCAACTGCGTTGGATGTTCTGACGGACGCGTTGTAATGCATCTCGTCCGCCTGGTTGGCGCGGCGCTGCTTACCCTGCTGGTGGGTTGCGCCACGCTGCCAACACCCGAGAATCGCGCGCATAGCGCCGACAGGCTGGCAGCGGAGCGTGGTTGGGCGGCGCAAACCCTCGAAGCGGCGCCGTTTCAACTGCGCGCCTACCTGCCAAAGGCAGCGGCTGACGACACCCTCGTGATCTATCTGGAAGGTGACGGTTTCGCCTGGCTCACTTCGACCCGCCCCTCGAGCGACCCCACGCCCCTGACACCTGTCGCCTTGCAACTGGCACTGGCCCAACCGAGCGGCGCAGCGGCCTACCTTGCCAGGCCTTGCCAGTTCATCGCAACTCAGCCAGCCTGCTCGCGGAACTACTGGACGGACGCGCGCTTCGCGCCGGAGGTGGTGGACAGCCTCGATCAAGCCGTTGATCAATTGAAAACGCGCGTTGGCGCACGGCAGTTGATCCTAGTGGGCTACTCCGGGGGTGGCGCCCTCGCACTGCTACTGGCCGCGCGGCGTGACGATGTGGCGCGTGTCGTCACCGTGGCAGGGAATCTCGATCCACAGGCCTGGACGACCTACCATCGCCTGCAACCGCTGAAGCGTTCGCTGAATCCCGCAGACCAGCGACTAGCATTGGCCGGCAAGCGCCAGCAGCACCTGGTCGGTGGGCGCGACCGCATCGTGCCTGCCGCACTGGCCAGCGCCTTCAATGACGCTTACCCGCCCGACACGCCCTCGCGCGTCTACCTGCTGCCCGAGCATGACCACGCCTGCTGCTGGGCGCGCGATTGGCCGAGCCTCTGGCTGAAGATGCAGCAGGATGCGCAGTCGAGCACGCCAGATCAGCCTTGATCAGCCAACCGGCTTAAGCGGGCCGGCATCCCGTCCCAATACTGGCGCATGCTCGGCCATCAGTTCCACCACCCAGTCGATGAATACCCTCAGCTTGGCGCTGACGTGCCGGTTCGGCGGGAATGCCAGATACATCGGCATCGGCGTCATCTGCCAGTCCTCGAACAGGTGCACCAGCTCGCCGCTGGCCAGGTGCGGCTTGGCCATGTAATACGGCAACCAGAGCATGCCGAGGCCCGCCAGGCCGGCGGCCAGGTAGGCGTTGCCATCATCGACGATCAGCCGCGGGCGGCCATGGGCCTCGATGCGCTCGTCGCCACGCTGCATCGCATAGGGCAAGGCCTTACCCGTGCGTGACCAGAGAAAGCCCACGGTGCTGTGGCCTGCCGCCTCCAGCTCACGGGGGTGCGTCGGCGTTCCGGCCCGCTGCAGATAACTCGGCGTGGCGTAGATGCCGAGCTGCAGATCGCCGACATGCCGCGCGATCAGCGACTGATCGGTGATCTCGCCGCCGCGCACCACGCAGTCGACGTTCTCGCCGATGATGTCGACGATACGGTCGCTCACGCCCAAGGTCAGCTGGATTTCCGGATAACGCGCGTAGAACGTCGGCAAGGCCGGAATCAGCAGCATGCGCGCGAGGGGGCTGGGCACATCCACTCGCAAACGACCCCGTGGCGCCAGCTTCGCACTGGATAAACTGGTCTCGGCGTCGTCGACATCGGCCAGCAGACGCACCACACGTTCGTAGTAGGCAGCTCCGTCAGCGGTGACGTTGACCTTGCGCGTGGTGCGGTTGAGCAGGCGCACCCGCAGTCGCGCTTCCAACTGCTGGACGAGCTGAGTCACGCTGGTCTTGCTCATGTGCAGGGTCGCAGCCGCTTTGGTGAAACTGCCGGTTTCCACCACCCGGGCGAAGGCCAGCATCGCATCGAAACGATCCATTTCGCGTCTCTCTCAGCTCATGATTGTTTGGATTCTACAAACAGTCATGACCAGAGTTGCTCGTTTATCCAGCCCAGCAGTGTTTTTAAAGTGGCTCCATCGTTAACAGCGGGCCGTAGCGGCCCAGATGGAGGCAACCATGAGCAGCAAACGTGATGTGGTTTTCCCGGCAGAGCGCCATGACCTGTATGAACTTCATCGCTATTCACCGGCGATTCGTTCCAACGGTTTTCTCTTCGTGTCCGGTCAGGTCGGCAGTCGCAAGGACGGCTCGCCCGAACCCGATTTGAAGGAGCAGGTACGCCTGGCCTTCGCTAACCTCAATGCGATCCTCGCGGCGGCGAGCTGCAGCTTCGATGACGTGGTCGACACCACCGTATTCATGGTCGACCCGCACGCGCAGTTCGAAACCATCTGGGAAGTGGCAGCCGATTACTGGGGCGAAGCACCCTACCCGACGGTGACCGCTATCGGCGTGACCTGGCTGTCCGGCTTCGACTTCGAGATCAAGGTGATCGCCAAACTACCGGAATGAGCAGCGGCCGCGCCCCCTGCAGACGAGGGCGCGACCGAAAGGCTTAGAGGTGAGTGAAGACGCGCTCGGCTGGCAGACGCGACTTCGGCAGTGCGGCATTGAAATCGCTGTCGCTGTGATACCCCAGCGCCACCGCAACCATGCTGCTCAGCCCCTGAGCGGCCAGCCCCAGCTCCTCATCCAGCGCCTCGCGGTCGATGCCCTCCATCGGCGTGGCGTCCACGCCCTTGGCAGCAGCCCCCAGGAGCAAGGTACCCAGCGCCAGATAAGCCTGTTTTTCCGCCCAGTGCGGGATGTCGCCCAGGCCACGGTGCAGTTCGACGTAACTGCTGCGGGTGTTGTGCTGAGTGGCGCGTGCCGCGTCATCGCGGAAACGGCCATCATCGGCTTCCTGCTGCAGCACATCGGCCAGATAGGCATCGTTGAGGTCGTGACGCGCGCAGATCAGGATCACATGCGAAGCATTGAGGATCTTCGGCTGGTTGTAGGCGAAGCCGCCCTGAGCCCCCTTGGCCAGGCGCGCCTTGCCCTCGGCAGTACTCGCCACGACGAAGTGCCAGGGCTGCGAGTTGACCGAAGACGGCGACAGACGCAGCAACTCCAGCAGCTCGTCGATGATCGCCTGGTCCACCTGACGGCTCGCATCGTAAGCCTTGGTGGTGTAACGCTGACGCGCGAAGGAAACGGGGCTCATGAACACACTCCTGATCGATGGATGACGCGAAATGGACGCCAGTCTGCAGCATGCCTGCGCATGAAAAAAGCAGGCAAAGCCGCTAGGAGTTTCAAAGAAATAATGAAAATGCAGGCATCAGTCCTCTAGCGGGCCACGCCAGTGCTCTGCAAACACTCGATAAAACCCGCGACGCTCGCTGAACGGCTGAGTGCGGAGTACAGCACGCCGATTTCGCAATGGACCGGCGCCGAGCCGAGAACCTTTGCGGCTTGCTTTGCACGCGGTTAAGTGCCCCGATCAGCAGAACACCGGTAGTTGCCGGACTAAGCCAACTTTGATGCTGCTTGGCAAGACACCACGCGGGGCCAGCAGGAAAGGAATTTTCTTAAAATCATGTAAGAAATAACCTCAACCGGTTTTCAGTCATTACTTACGCGACCATATTTTTCCTGACCAATCAGTTACTTATTTATCAAGTTAAATTCTCATTCAAGCGCAGCGGCAGTTGAGCATCCGAAATGGCTGGACTATGGTCCAAACATACCCATTTCGAAGGGATTCGACTGATGAAGCCTGTCATGAGAACCGCCGTACTAGCCCTTTCTCTCTTTGCCGCACCGGCTTTCTCGGCAGGCCAGTTGCAGGGTCAGCTGAACGTCCAGATCACCATTGGCACCGGTTGTACGGTGACCAATGGCACCGCCGGCGGTAGCAGCAACACCTTCGGCTCACTGTCTTTCGGTAACTACAACGACCTCGCCAACCTGATCGATGGCCGCTCCTTCGGCAGTGCTGGCGGTAGCTCATTCGGTTTGCAATGCAGCCTCGGCACGGCCTACAGCATCGCGCTCAACTCCGGGCAGAACGCTACCGGCGGACAACGCAGAATGATCAACTCAGGCGCCTACGTCGCTTACAACCTTTACCAGGACAGCGGCCGTAGCCAAGCCTGGGGAGATGGCGGTGCCACAGGCACGGTGCTGTCAGGCACCGGCACTGGCACCAATGAAGAAGTGATCGTCTACGGCCGAGTACCAGCGCAAACCACCCCCAGCCCTGGCACCTACACCGATACCGTACAGGTCACCATCGCCTGGTAATCACCACTCGCGCCACCAAGAGGACCTCGAACTCACCAGGGAAGAATCGTCATGCCGCGCCTGATCGCCCTTCTATTCCTGCTGACTCCGGCAGCTTTGCCGGCGGTCGACAAGACCGCCACCATCGGCCTGAACGTCGAGGTGTTGCCGGCCTGCCAGGCAGGTAGCACCAGCGGTTCAGGCGTCAGCTTCGGTACGCTGGACTTCGGCACCCACCTCAAAATCGACAACCTGATCACTCGCGTCGGCCAGCCAGGAGCCGGCGCCCTACGCGTCAATTGTCAGCAGAGCATTCCCTACCGCGTGCTGATCAACGCGGGCCACAGCGGTAGCACCAACAACCGGCAGATGGTCGGCCCCAGCTCGGCCGTACTCACCTACAACCTTTACACCGGCGCGGACTACGCGACCGTCTGGGACAACAGCACAGGGGTCAGCGCAGTCGGCAACGGTCAGGATCAATGGCTACCTATCTATGCCCGTGTGCCAGCGCAGAGCGCCCCACCGCCCGGTAGCTACAGCGACACGCTGACCGTCACGGTGAGTTGGTGATGCCGTGCCGGAGCCAGTCACTCGGGGTTTCCAGCCTGTTCAGCCTGATCGTACTGGCCATGCATGCCTTGCCAGCTCAGGGCGATACGGGCATCAACGACCTGGTCGTCAGCCAGAGCTTCCAGATACGCGCGGAAATCGTACCGGGGTGTCTGCTCGGCGCCGGCGGCAGCGACACCACCTCGTTCGGCAGTATTTCGTTCGGCCAGATCAGCACCCTGCCGAGCAACCTGGACACCGCCAGCACACCGGGCAATGGCTCCATCGTGCTGCAATGCTCCCCCGGTACCGCCGTCACGATTTCCTTCAATGCCGGCCTCAATGCAAGCAGCGTTGGCGGCGGGCGCTATCTCGCGCGTGGTGCAGAGCGCCTGCGCTATCAGCTTTACCAAGACGCCGCGCGCAGCATCGTCTGGGGCGATGGCAGCAACGGTGGCACGCGCATGAGCATCAATTTTCCCGTTGGCGGCGCCACCCAGACCTACACGGTCTACGCCCGCCTGTTCAGTGTCAGCCCGCTGCCGTCAGCCGGCATCTACACCGACACCATCACCGTGACCGTGAGTTATTGAGCCATGAGGATGCATACCCTCTTCGCCTGCTGTCTGAGCCTGGCCACAGCGCTGGCCAGCCTGGCCGCGCAGGCCGCCAGTTCCATCCTGATCTGGCCAATCAATCCGCTGATCGAAGCGGACCGACAGAAGTCCGCCGCGCTGTGGCTAGAAAATCGGGGGCAGGAGCCGGTGGATTTGCAGGTTCGCGTGCTGGCCTGGGAACAGGAGGGCTTCGAAGATCGCCTGACGCCACAGAAGCAAGTGGTGGGCAGCCCGCCGATGGCAACGCTGCAGCCGGGCAAGCGACAGTTGGTCAGACTGGTCAATCTAGAGCCGCCGAGCGCTGGCACGCTACGCACCTACCGTGTACTGGTCGACGAGGTACTGCCACCGCAACCGCGCCCGTCTCAACTGGGCGTGCAGTTTCAGATGCGCTACTCGGTGCCTTTGTTCGTGGTCGGGCCTGGAGCCTATCTGGATGATGGCGCGCGAGAAGCGCCAGGCCAGGGCCAGCCACTGGCTCCCGATTTACGCTACCGCGTCGTCGAAGGCAGCGATGGCGTCTTCCTCAACCTGCGCAACCTCGGCCCCGCTCCGGCCCGGCTGTCCCAGGTCGATCTCTTGCGCGACAGCGGCAAGCAGCCACTGGCCGAAGGGCTTCTCGGTTATGTGCTGCCCGGCGCGCAGATGCGCTGGCCATTGCCCGCAGGTGTGCGCAGCGGCCGGGTGCAGGCGCGCATCAACGAAAGCCGACAAACGCAGACGCTGGCCGCTGAGTAGGTCGCTGGCGTTGCTGTTCCTGGCCGCGCTGCTGTCAGGCCGCTCAGCCCATGGCGATGATGCGCAGCAGTTCGCCGAGGCCCAGTTGCTTTACCTGGAGTTGATCGTCAATGAACTGTCCAGCGGCAAGGTGGTGGAAGTGAGAGAGCATCAGGGCAGGCTGTTTGTCCAACGCGACGATCTGCTCACCGCGGGTGTACACCTGCCCTCGGAGACGACGCCATGGATCGCTCTGGATCGGATCAATGCCCTGCGCAGTGAGTATCAGCAGGACAGCCAGCGCCTGCTGCTCACCCTACCCAGCGAATGGCTACCGCATCAGCGTTTCGGCCCCAATAGCCTGAGCGAACCGATGCAAGCACAGAGCGCATTCGGTGTGCTGTTCAATTATGACCTTTACTACAACCACACCGAGAACGCCGGCCACTACGCCAATACCTGGCTGGAACAGCGGGTGTTCGACGGTTTCGGCATGATTTCCAACACCGGCGTCCATCGCTACAGCTTTTCCGGACCGGGCTATCGCGACGGCTACACCCGCTACGACAGCACCTGGCGCTTCAATGACCAGCAACGCATGCTCAGTTTCAGTGGCGGCGACCTGATCACCGGCGCACTGACCTGGAACAGCGCGGTGCGCGTGGGAGGCCTGCAGATTTCGCGCAACTTCTCGCTGCGTCCGGACCTGATCACCTACCCCTTGCCCCGTTTCGATGGCGATGCCGCAGTGCCCAGCACTCTGGACCTGTTCATCGACAACGCACGCATCGGCCAGCAAGATCTGCGCCCAGGCCCCTTCACCCTCAACACCGTGCCTTACATCAGCGGTGCCGGCACAGCGACGCTGGTGACCACGGATGTGCTGGGGCGCCAGGTCTCCACCACCGTGCCGTTCTATGTCACCGATACCCTGCTGCGTCAGGGGCTTTCAGACTTTTCCCTGTCGCTGGGAAAATTGCGCCGCAACTATGGTGTGGACGACTTTGCCTACGGCAGCCTGGTGAGCAGCGGCAGCCTGCGCTATGGCCTGACCGACAGCCTCACTCTGGAAAGCCATGCCGAAGCAGGTGCCGGTCTCAGGCAGGTCGGCGTCGGCGCGACTGTCGGCCTGGGGCTGATGGGTACCCTGACCAGCTCGGTGAGCCAAAGCAGCGGCATCGGTAATGGCCAGCAGTACAGCCTCGGCTACAGCTACTACGCCCGTCGCTTCGGCATCACCGCGCAGCGCATCCAGCGCACCTCGGACTATGCCGACCTCAGCGTCGCGCATGCCCTGGACAACGACCTGGCCGGTGGTCCGCTGAGCAAGATCCTCGACCAACTGACCTTCAGCTTCAGCCCGGAGGGGCTCGGTTCGTTCGGCATCGGCTATTTCGCCAGCGAAGAGCACAGTGGGCAGCGCACACGTCTGCTCAACCTGTCCTGGTCACGCAGCCTATGGGGTAACGCCAGCTTCTTTCTCTCCCTCAACCGCCAGTTGGACGACTCTTCGCACGCCATTCAAGCCCAACTGGTCATCCCCTTCGACCTGTACTCCACCCTGAGCACGGGCGTGGAGCGAGATAGCAACGGCAATCAACGGGTGCGCGCCAACTTTAGCCGTAATCCACCCAGCGACGGCGGCCTGGGCTGGAACCTCGGCTATGCCAGCGGCGACAGCGAATACCGCCAGGCCGACCTGACCTGGCGCACCCAGCATGCCCAGGTGCAGGCAGGCGTTTACGAGAACGACGGCACCACCACTCAATGGGGCGGTGTCAGCGGCTCGCTGGTGGCCATGCAGGGTCAGGTATTCGCCAGCAACCGGATCGACGACGCCTTCGTGCTGGTCAGCACTGAGGGTTATTCAGATGTACCGGTGCGCTACGAACATCAACTGCTGGGTCGCACCGACTCGGCAGGCTATCTGCTAGTCCCCTGGGTGCCGTCTTACTACCCCGGTCAGTACGAAGTCGACCTGCTGGATCTACCGAGCAACCTGCAATTGTCGGAAACCCAGAAGCGCATCGCCGTACACCAGGGCAGCGGCGCATTGCTTGCCTTCCCGATGGTGATGAGCCTGTCAGCCAGTATCCAGCTGGTCGACAGCCAGGGACAGCCACTGCCACGCGGTACCCAGGTGCTGCACCGTCCCAGCGGCCAACGCACCTATATCGGCTGGGACGGCCAGCTGTATTTCGAAGGGCTGGCGAAGGACAACCAGTTGGAAGTGCTCCTGACCGATGGCAGCCGTTGCAACAGCAGCTTTTCACTAGACGACAGCGCCGTGGAAATGGCCGTGGTCGGCCCCCTCTCCTGCCTGCAGCAGGACGGCCAGCCATGATCCGCTGGCTGATTTACGCATTCCTGCTCTGCACCACTCTGGTAAGCGTATCGGCCCATGCCTGCAGCACCTATGCGGGAGGCGCAGTCAATCTGGGCACTACCAACTCTCTGAGTCTGCGCACCACCCAGCAACAAGCTGCAGCCGGCGCAGGCCTGGCCTGTCCTGGGTTGCTTCAAGTTCTGGCGGGAGCATACATCAGAGTCACCCTGCAAAACGCCGGCCCCCTGGCCTTGCAGGGCGGCCAGGGCAATCAGATTCCTTTTCAGGTTTTTCAGGACGCCGGCTACAACCAGGCGCTGACAGCCGGCCAACCGCAACAGCTCGGTGCAATCAACCTGCTGGCCCTTGGGGGTAGCTCCACCGCCATCGGCCTGTATTTCCGTACCAATCCCGGCCCCAACGTGCCAGCCGGCACCTACACCGCCACCGTCACCCTGCGCTGGGACTGGGCCATCTGCACCGTCGGCGCACTCAATATCTGCGCCTGGAACCGCAGCCCGGGCCTGACGCAGAACTGCGTGGTGATCTGCGGTGCGCCCACCAACTGGGGGACGGGCTCACTTGCCACCCTGACCATCACCCTGGTGGTCAGCAAGGCCTGCCGCATCGATACCTTGCCCAACGTCGACTTCGGCGCCAACGCCTTGATCAGCCAGTTCAGCGCGCAGCAACGTACCGTCTCCGTCACCTGCACCAATACAGAGGGCTACACGCTGAGTTTCGACAATGGGCAAAACTACCAGGCGCCCTGGCGACGCCTGCGAAATGGCAGCCAGTACATCCGCTACAACCTCTACTACAGCGGCAGCAGCCTGATCTGGAACGCCGCCTCACCACTCACGGCCAGCGGCACGGGCAACTCACAGAGCTTTAGCTACCAAGCGATTCTCGACCCTGGGCAAGCCAACGCACCGGTGGGTGTCTATACCGACGATGTGCTGCTGATCATCAGCTACTGAAGCCTTACCAGTAGATCACCAGCGTCGAGCCGGCGCCTTCGACGGACTGCACTGTCACCGAGGTCGCTTCTGCATTCAACGCCAACGGCACGGCGCGCCCGTTCACGTCCTGCAGGCGATAGACCGCATGCTCGCAGTCATGTGCAGACAGGTACACGCCAGCCGCATCGCTTCGCGCAGCAACCTCGCATCGTTTGAGAATGGTCAGGCTGATCTGTAGCTGCCCGCTGATCTGCTCGGCAGACGACAGATTGGTAGTGGCGCACAACGCAGTGGCCACGATCCAGGCAAGAAATCGGTGAATCGACATGACGACGGTCTACGGTGAGGATGGCCTGCTGGAATAAAGGTCAAAATCCATCCGTAGAAACGGTCACGAGAGCAAGGAGCGACCGAATGTGGAGCAGAATAGAGTGATATCACTTTGAAATCACCCTGATTCCGACGAACGCCGGTTCAGGCCAATGCTTTCGCCACGAAGCGCTTGCCGGGCGCCACGATCTGCTCCTGCGCCGCCACCAGTGGCAGGTCACGCGCGCCCTCGGCAGTCTGCTCGACCAGCGCATAGAGCGTCGCGGTAGCCAGTTCCAGTGCCTGCGGCAGCGCCTGGCCGGCCAGCAAGCGGCCCAGCAGCGTGGCCGAGAACACATCGCCCATGCCGTTGGGCAAGGGATGCAGGGCCAGGCGCGGCGTGGTCACCAGCCAGGCGCCCTCACCATTCACTGCCAAGGTGCCCAGCTCGCTCTCGGTGATATCCGGCGTCGCCAGGCTGGTGATCACCACCACGTCCGGCCCACGGCCGCGCAGTTGCCGTGCGATCTTCACCGCCTCCTGCAGGCTGCCTAGCTTCGCCCCAGTGAGCAGTTCGAACTCGAACTGGTTGGGCGTGATGATATTGGCGAAGGGAATAGCCTGGTCACGCAAAAAGTCCGGAATCGCCGGATTGACGAACACGCCTCGTCCCACGTCGCCCATCACCGGGTCGCACAGGTAACGCACGTTCGGGTTGTGCTGACGAATCTCGCCCACCGCCTCGAGGATCACCCGCCCGCTGTCGGCATCGCCCAGATAACCGGAAAGCACCGCCGACAACCGCGGCAGCACACCCCGCTCACGCAGCCCGAGCAGCACCTCGCGCACATGCTCGGCGCCGAACACCTGGCCGCGAAACTGCCCGTAGCCGGTGTGATTGGAAAACTGCACGGTGTGGATCGGCAGTACCTCGAAGCCCAGCCGCTGCAATGGGAAAACCGCAGCAGCATTGCCGACATGGCCCCAGGCGACATGCGACTGAATGGACAAGACGAGGGGCGGTAGCGTGGCGCTCATGACGATCTCTGCTGGCTGGATACGACGGGGCGACGATTATTCGCCAAACTGCCCGGGCACACCACTACCTGGCCATCCCAAATACTAGGACTTGAGTCAGCGCTGACTGACAGGCTCATACATAGGCTTGGACGAACAGTTCTACCGCCGCAGCCAGACGAGGGCCACTCACTGCCATCAGACTGCTGCAATCGATGCTGCCAACCGCCAGCAAGAGAAACTGGGTGGCAGCCTGCCCGTGATCTGAGCATCGGGCCGACTGGGAAAGGGTCTTCTCCAGATAGTTCTGATAGGGAAGATAGCGCTGCCGCCAGCGCTTCTGAGGTATCCGGCTGGAACGCAGCGCTATATGGGTGAGTACATGCGAAGCCGGATGCTCACTCTGTTGCAGCAGTTCACCTGCAACTCTTTCTAGACAGGTGCGTAGCCCGCCACTCGCTTGGCATGGCAGCTTCGGCTCCGGCAGCTCCTCCAGCCAGTAGTCGATGACAGCTCGGTAGAGTTGCCCTTTGTCACCGAAGTACGCATAGAGGGTGGCCTTGGTCACGCCCGCAGAGTCGGCGATGGCCTGCATATTTGCTTGGTTGAAGTCCAAGGCCGTGAATACATCGCTCGCCGCCCACAACATCTCGCGCCGGCGCCTGTCCTTCTGCACGGGCCAGCTCATGCTAGGAGCTCCAGCGCCGGAACAACAGGCTGACATTGACGCCTCCGAAACCAAAGCCATTCGACAGGGCATAGTGCAGAGGCATGTGTCGGGAATGCTGAGCGACCAAGTCGAGGCCCTCAGCGGTCTCATCGGGGTTGATGAGGTTCAAGGTGGGCGGAACGACCTGATCACGCAGAGCCAGCACAGTGAAGATCGCTTCGACCCCGCCAGCAGCCCCGAGCAGGTGCCCCGTACTAGACTTGGTCGAGGTGATCGCCACATCCGACCCGCTGCCGAACACCGCGCGGATGGCCGTCAGCTCGCCACGATCTCCCACCGGCGTGGAGGTAGCATGGGCGTTGATATGCTGTACCTCGCTCGCGTCAATACCGGCCTGACGCAACGCCTGCTGCATGGCGCGGCGTGCGCCATCACCGTCCTCCGGGCCAGCGCTGAGGTGGTAGGCGTCGGCACTGGTGCCATAGCCTACCAGTTCCGCCAACGGCTGAGCACCTCGAGCCAACGCATGCTCCAGCGATTCGATCACCAACAGGCCGGCGCCCTCGGCCATGACGAAACCGTCTCGATCACGGTCGAACGGACGCGACGCTTCATGAGGGCGGTCGTTGAATCCACTGGACAACGCACGCGCAGCGGCGAAGCTGCCAAGCGTGACCCGATGGATGGCGGCTTCGGTGCCGCCGCACAGGGCGATGTCTGCCTCACCACTGCGAATCAGCCGGGCGGCATCGCCAATGGCTTGCGCACCGGCCGCGCAGGCGGTCACCGGCGCCCCGAGCGGCCCTCTGAAACCGTGGCGGATGGACACCTGACCTGCCGCCATGTTGGCTAGGAACGAAGGCGCGGTGAAGGGCGAAAGGCGTCGCGGGCCCCGTTCATCCGTGGTGCGAACCGCCTCGGCAACGGCGCCGAAGCCACCGACCCCTGACGCAATAATGGTCGCGGTGCGCTGGCGCTGCGCTTCGTCCGTCGGCCGCCAACCGGCCTGTGCCAGGGCTTCCTCTGCGGCAACTAGCGCGAACTCGATGAAGCGATCCATCTTCTTACGCTCCTTGGCGGGGATATACCGCTCGGGATCGAATCCAGCCTGGGGATCGCCGGTAATGCCGAGCACCTGCCCGCCAACCGCGCTGCCGGTACCTTCGCTCAGCTCATCCGGCAACATACGGATGCCCGAGTGTCCGGCCAGCAGGCGCGTCCATACCGTCTTGCTACCACAGCCCAAAGGACTGACGATGCCCAGGCCGGTAACGACGATTCGTGTGCTGTATTCTCTATGCATGGTGTGTCTCGTACGTGAAAAGGTGAGTCAACCGAGGCCGAAGGTCTTGCGCAGGCCCGAGTCGACTGGGCCAGTCGGCATAAAGCAGCGCAGGCGTCTGAGCAGGTTGGCCTCGTCTTTGGGGGTATGGCGCATTTTCCACGCCCTAAGTCGACCATCGACGATGGTCGCGGCGACATCCTCGGGCGCCGGAGCTTTGCGCACGTTCACCTGTATCGCCGACGCGCAAGGTGTCGAAGACGTTGGTGTCGAACAGCGCCTGAGCCTCGGCGATGGAGGTTTCCTCTGTCGCCCCCAACAGGGTCATGCCTACACTGTTGACCAGCAGTCGATACGACCGACCTCGGCCACGACAGACTCGACACTCTGTGTGGATCGAGGCTTTGTCGCAGATATCCATGCGAATCAGCTCCACACCATTGATGGGGTGCGAGGTAGTCGATGTGCACGCTGCCGAACACCCGGCAGCCGCGTTTGACGAATAGCTCTGCAGCAGCGCGACCGATGCCCGATGACACGCCCGTGATGAGGACGACAGAGGGGATCGACATAGCAGTTCCTCTGAAGAAATGAGATGTGTGGCTCATGCAGGCTGCGCCTCCGTGATCCAGCCAGGGGGGACGAGCTTGATGCCGAACCAGATGGCATACATGGCCGGCAGGAACACCAGAGTCAGCACGGTGCCTGCCAGGGTGCCGCCGATCAGGGTGTAGGCGAGCGTGCCCCAGAACACCGAATGGGTCAGCGGGATGAACGCCAGGATCGCCGCCAGCGCGGTGAGGATCACCGGCCTGGCGCGCTGCACAGTGGCCTCGACCACAGCACGGAACGGATCGAGACCGGCCTGTTCGTTGTGATGGATTTGCCCGATCAGAATCAGCGTGTTGCGCATCAGGATGCCGGACAGCGCGATCAGCCCGACCAGCGCGTTGATGCCGAAGGGCTGCTGGAACAGAATCAGCGTCGGCACCACACCGATCAGCCCCAGCGGGCTGGTCAGGAAGACCATGGTCATCGCGGAAATCGAGCGCACCTGCAGGATGATGATGATCAGCGTGACCGCCAGCATGATCGGAAACAGCGGCAGCATGGCCTTGCTGGCCTTGCCCGATTCCTCGATGGCCCCCGCCTGCTCGATGCGATAACCACTCGGCAGCCGCTCGATAATGGGTTGCAATTGTTGGCTGATGGCGGTCGATACGTCCGGCGGTTGCAGGCCTTCGGCAATATCGCCGCGCACGGTGATGGTCGGCATGCGGTCGCGCCAACGCATGATCGGCTCTTCCATGCGTACCTCCACGGTGCCGATCTGCGACAACGGGATGCGTTGCCCATCGGCACCGGCCAGCGTGAAGTCCATGACCCGGGTGGGATCGAAGCGAATATCCCCGGCCGCACGGGCCATCACCTGCACCGTGCGGATATCTTCACGCACGGCGGTGACCGGTACACCGCTGAGCAAGAACTGCAACTGCTGGGCTACGGCGCTGGAGGTGAGCCCCACCGCCTGCAGACGATCCTGCTGCAGGTTGAAGTGCAACGTAGGCACGCGGGTGCCCCAGTCGCGGTTGACCGTACGCATCATCGGACTGGCGTCCATAACCTGCTGCACCTCGGCGACGATTTCACGCAGTTTGTCCGGGTTCGGGCCGGTGACGCGATAAGCGACCGGGTACGGCGAATACGGGCCGAATACCAGTTGGCTGACGCGCACCTGCGCTTCGCTGGCGAGCCCCTCGGCAATCACGTTGCGCAACCGGTGCTTCAGCGCCTCACGCTCTTGCGCGCTGTCGGTACGCACGACGATCTTGGCGAACGAAGGATCCGGCAGTTCCGGCCCCATGGCCATGAAGAAACGCGGCGCACCCTGACCGATGTAGGCGGTGACAATCCGGGCTTCTTCCTGCTGAGCCAGCCAAGCCTCGACCTTTTCGGCAGCGGCGCTGGTCTGGGTAATGGAGGTGCCGTAAGGCATCTGCACCTCGACCAGAACTTCGGGGCGGTCGGAGATAGGGAAGAACTGCTTCTTGACCAGGCCCATACCAAGCACCGCCACGACGAACAGCCCGACCACCGAACCGGCGACCAGCCACTTGTGGGTGATGACCCGGCCCAGCAACCAGCGAAAACGGTTGTAGCGTGGAGTGTCGTAGATGCCGTCATGGCCACCCTCGACCGTCTTGATCTCAGGCAGCAACTTGACGCCGAAGTAAGGCGTGAAGATCACCGCGACCAACCAGGAGGCAATTAGCGCGATGCCGACGATCCAGAACATGTTGCTGGTGTACTCGCCAGCGGTGGAGCGGGCAAAACCGTTGGGCATGAAACCGACAGCCGTAACCAGCGTGCCGGAGAGCATCGGTGCCGCCGTATGGCTCCAGGCATAGGCGGAGGCCTGCACGCGGCTGTAACCCTCCTCCATCTTCACCACCATCATCTCGATGGCGATAATGGCGTCATCCACCAGCAAGCCCAACGCCAGAATCAGCGAGCCCAGGGTGATGCGATCAAAGTTCTTGCCAGAGGCAGCCATCACTACGAACACCATTGCCAACGTCAGCGGCACAGCCACAGCGACCACGACACCGACGCGCCAGCCCATACTGACGAAGCACACCAGCATGACCACTAGCAACGCGACAAAGAACTTGACCATGAACTCGTCCACGGAAGCGCTGATGTTGACGGCCTGATCCGTGACCTTGCTCAGGCTCATCCCTAGCGGTAGCTCGGCATTGATCTCACTCACCTCATCGTTCAGCGCCCTGCCCAGATCGAGCCCGTTCCAGCCCTCGCGCATGACGATGCCCAGCAGCAAGGCCGGTTCGCCATCGTTGCGGATCAGGAAAGTCGCCGGATCCTCATAACCGCGCTTGACCGTGGCGACATCCGACAGCTTCAGGGTTCGGCCCTGGACGATCACCGGCGTGTCGCGAATTTTCTGCAACTCATCGAAGGCACCGTCCAGGCGCAGGAACACCTCCGGCCCACGGGTTTCCACGGAACCAGCCGGGGTCAGAGCGTTCTGTCCATTGAGCGCGGCGAACACCTCCTGCGGGCCGATGCCCAGGGTCGCCAGACGCTCGTGGGAGAACTCAACGAAGATACGCTCGGCCTGCTCGCCGATGATGTTGACCTTCTTCACTCCCCGCACGTGCAAGAGCCGCTGACGCAGTGTCTCGGCATCGCGCACCAGCCTACGCTGCGGCTCACCCTTGGCCTTGAGCGCGAACAGGGCGAAGGTGACATCCGAATACTCGTCATTGACCAGCGGGCCGATCACACCGGCAGGCAGGGTCTTGGCCTCGTCGCTGATCTTCTTGCGGGCCTGGTAGAACTCCTCCGGTACCTGCGACGGCGGTGTAGTGTCGAGCAGCGACAAGGTGGTGAAGGCCAGGCCGGGTCGGGTGTAGGTCTCGCTACGGTCGTACCAGCGCAGTTCCTGCAGGCGCTTCTCGATCTTCTCGGCGACCTGATCCTGCATCTCCTGGGCTGTGGCCCCAGGCCAGGCGGTGACGATGGTCATGACCTTGACGGTAAAGGCCGGGTCTTCGGCGCGCCCCAGTTTGAAGAAGGCAATGAGTCCCGCCAGGGAGATCAGGCAGACCAGAAACAAGGTGACGGAGCGCTCGCGTACGGCGAGCGCTGACAGGTTGAAACGCCCCTGGCTCATGGCCGCACTCCCTCGGCAGCCGCGACGGAGGCTTGGCCGGCCACCCTCACCTGCTGACCTTCACGCAGCAGGTGTGCACCGAGCGCGACGACCTGCTCGCCCTGTTCGAGCTGACCAGTGATTCGTGCGTATTCGTCATCCAGGTGCTGCACAGCAACCGGCTGCCAGGACACCTGGGCCGGCTCTCCGCGAACGATCCATATCCCCGGCCCTTTGCCCGCGTCGTATAACGCAGCGATCGGGACCTGCAGGGTGTTTACCGCGGCCTGCCCATTGGCTATCTGCAGGGTGATGGTGGTACCCAGCGGCGCATTGGCCAGTTCACCTTCCAACACATAGCGCGCCTCGAAGGTACGACTCAGGCGGTCAGCCAAATCCGAGAGCTGACGCAGGCGCGTCGCAACACTGCTGCCGTCTTTGCCGAAGAGCGTGGCCTGGGCCGGCGAACCGACCGCAGGGCGCAGGGTTTCCGGCAACTGTACGACTGCCTCCCGTGGGCCAGCATGTGCCAGGCGCACCACAGACTGGCCAGCATTGACGACCTGTCCAGGCTCAGCCAGCGTCTCCATGACGATGCCATCGGCATCGGCCAGCAGCTCAGCGTAGCGTGTCGCATTGCGTGCGACCTCAGCCTGAGCCTCGGCAGCGCTGAGCTGCGCTCGCGCTGTATCCGCCGCGGCCTTGTACTGATCGTAAGCGGATGCCGAAACCGCCCCAGTGCCACGCAAAGCCCGGTAACGGGCTTCATCATCACTAGCTTGCAACGCTCGCGCTCGCGCAGCAGCGACCGCTTCACGCTGCGCATGGGCAGCGAGCTTGAGGTCGACAGGATCGAGGCGAAGCAGAACCTGGCCACGTTTGACCGACTGGCCGGTATCCACCAGCCGCTCCTGTACCTTGCCCGCGACCCGAAAACCCAGGTCGCTCTGCACGCGGGCCGCAACGATGCCCGTGAAGGAACGCGCACCAGAGACCGCTCCCTGAACGGTGGTAACACGCACCAGTGGCGCTTCAGTACGTGGATCGGATGGCGCTTGATCGCCGCAGGCAACCAGCGCAAACGGCATCACGCTGATGAGGGTGGACAAAAGGAGGTTGCGCCGGCGCATGAGGAACCCGTTGCGAAGTCGTAGGGAGCCTCACTTTGATTCCAGTGACCAAATTAGTCAATAGTCACAAATCAAGGTGACAGACTGCGCAGCATCAGACTGGACAACAGAACCGGCGCCTCATCGGTGGTATCGAGCCCATGCTGAAGCAGCAGCGGGTTGAAACAGGGCCGCATGATCAACTGAATCGCGCGAGTGGTTTCATCCAGCGGCGTCTTGCGTTCGAAGTCACCGCTCTGCCGACCCAGTTGCAGGATTTCGCGAATGGTCTGCTCGATGAAGCTCTCGTAGACGAGAGTCGCCGGCCAGCGCCCGGAGGCGGCGGAAGCAGCGATTTCATAAAGCTTGCGATCCTGGAAGAACAGCCGCAAGCAAGCCTCCACCAGAGCCTGGAGCATACGGCGCAGCTTCTCTGGAGGGCTGTCGACTTCGTCGACCGCAGCCTTCACATCAGCCTGTATCTGCTGCAGGCAGTTCGAGCAGATCATCTCGCCGATGGCCTGCTTGGACTCGAAGAACTTGTAGATGTAGGCCTTGGAAAAACCGATGGCCTTGGCCAGATCTGAAACCGTGGTCTTCTCGTAGCCATACAGACGGAAATGCTCGGTTGCAGCCGCCACGATCTGATCACGCACCTCGTGATCCACCGGACCACGCACTGCAACTTTGGGAGAGGGAGTCTTGTTCATGGGGGCATAGCCTACAGAGCGCCAGGATGATGGACAACAAGTGACCAAAATGTATTATGGTCACTTAATCTACAGACTCATCTTTACTCCGGAAGAAAATCCCATGCTGTCAAAGCGCACCCTCGTCGTACTGATCAGCACCGGCCTGATGGTAGGCTGCGCGGTCGGCCCCGACTACCAACGCCCTGTAGTTTCGCTGTCCGACGGATTCCTGGACCAAACCGCCGTGGACGACCGCCCTGCCCACGCGCAAGTCGAGTTCGCCAACTGGTGGAGCGGTTTTGGCGATCCGCAACTGACCCACTTCGTGACCCTGGCGCTGGAGCAAAACCTGGATTTGGCCCAGGCCGCTGCACGCATCACCCAGGCTCGCGCCGGTCTGGGTGTAGCCAATTCTGCGCTGTTACCGTCCGGCTCTATCAGCGGACAGATGGGACGGGGCTATCAGTCGGTGGAGACACCACTGGGACAGATGCTGAACGCCACACCGGACTTTGATCGCTACGGCAACAGCTACGAAGCCAATCTCGTTGCCAGCTGGGAGCTGGATGTATTCGGCGGTTTACGTCGTGACCACGAAGCGGCGCTGGCCGAGTACCAAGCCTCGAAGGCTGGCGTCAGCGCCACCCGGCTCGCCGTTGCAGCCCAGGCTGCCGATATCTATATCACCATTCGCGGACTGCAAACCCGCATCGCCGTGGCCCGCCAGCAAGTGCAGACGCAAGAGGAACTGCTGGACACCATCGAACTACTGTACGGCCAAGGGCTTGCCGCCGAACTGCAGGTGCACCAGGCCAGCGGCGCGCTCGCCCAGGTGCGCGCATCGGTGCCTGTGCTGGAAACAGGGCTGGAGGTAGCGATGAATGCCCTCGACGTACTACTCGGCTCACAACCTGGCACGCACCGCGCCGAGCTGGCCAAAGCCGATGCCATCCCAGCAGCTCCGCAGATTGCCGTGATCGGCACGCCTGGCGACCTGCTGCGGCGCCGGCCCGATCTGATCGTAGCCGAGCGCCGTCTGGCCGCCACGAACGCACGCATTGGCGCAGCCATCGCCGAGTATTACCCGAAGTTCTCACTGAGCGGGTTGATCGGCAGCGCCACATCGGTGTCTGACGGCAGCCTGTTCAGCAGCGGCGCCAGCCAGATGAGCGGTGTACTTGGCCTGCGCTGGCGCCTGTTCGACTTCGCCCGTATCGACGCCCAGATCGACCTCGCCAAAGGCCAGGAAGCCGAACAACTGGCGGCCTATCGCCTCGCTGTACTGCGCGCCACCGAGGACGTGGAGAACGCCCTCTCGGCCTTGGCCAAGCGCGAGGAGCAGGCTCATCTTCTAGAGATGGGGGTAAACTCACTCAGTCGTGCACGGCAGGCTTCCTTCGCCTCTTATCAGCAAGGCGTCGTTAGTCTGATCGAGGTGCTGCAAGCAGACGAAAACCTGTTGCGCGCCTCCGATGCAAAAGCCCAGGCGCAAACCGAATCGGCCCGTGCTGCAGTGGCGGCTTTCAAAGCGCTGGGCGGCTCGAGTACCCATCAGTCGCTTGCCAGTAACTGAAGTCGTTTCCGATAGGAGTGGTGTACATCGCCAAGCGCGGAGCTACTCAAGAAGCATTCAGGGAGGCAGCATCAGGACTGCAAGCATGGCTGCCTAAGTAATCAGGCGCTATCAGGCCAGCGAGCGCGGACGTCAGTCGGTCCGACGTGCCCCGCATGGTGAAAGCCCCAGAAAGCAGGATCGTCCATGGCGAAAAGCCGCTCCTTCAATGTGAGGCGGCCATTCACCACCCAACTTCCGAGCACATAGTTATTCGAAAATCGTATTTAACTGAAATATTTAAATCCAATAGGGTATAAAAACCGGACCACCGGAGCCTCGATTTTTCCACCGCTCCGTTGCGCCCTCATCCCGGTGCCGTTGCGGCACATCCACAAGATGAGGTTTGCATGACCAGTCCGATTACCCTTGAGGACAGCGACCAGGACGTCGCCCCCGCGCTATACCCCGCCGCTGTTCTCAGCACTGACGCCGAAGCCCTGCAGGCTGCACATGCCCTGGCAGAGGCGGCGCAGGTAGAAGTCATTCTGCGCGACCGTGAACGTCGCCTGCCCTGGGAACTGGTGGAGCGTTTCACCGCCAGCGGCCTCGGCAGCATCGCCGTACCGCGCGCCTTCGGCGGCCCGCAATTATCCCACGTGACCATCGCCGAAGTGTTTCGCATCATCTCCGCGGTCGACCCGGCCCTGGGGCAGATCCCGCAGAACCAATTCGGCTTGCTCGGCCTGTTGCAGGCCGGCGCCAACCCCGAGCAACAACAGCGTCTGTTCGCCAGCGTGCTGGCCGGCTGGCGCATCGGCAATGGCGGCCCGGAACGGGGCAGCAAGCACACCCTGGATATCCAGGCGCGCCTGGTGAAACGCGACGGTCGCTGGCTGTTCAGCGGCGAGAAGTTCTACTCCACCGGCGCCCTCTTCGCTCACTGGATCGCCAGCAAGGCGCTGGACGAACAGGGTCGCCCCTGGCTGGCCTTCATCCAGCGCGGGCGCGCCGGACTGCGCATCGTCAACGACTGGTCCGGCTTCGGCCAGCGCACCACCGCCAGCGGCAGCGTGCTGCTCAACGAGGTGGAGGTGGATGAGAACAACCTGATTCCGCTCTGGCCGCTGGCCGATAAACCGAGTATCCAGGGCGCTTTCTCGCAACTGATCCAGGCCGCCATCGACCTCGGCATCGCCGATGGTGCGCTGCACGACACCCTGGCTTTCGTAAGGAACAAGGCGCGACCGTGGATCGATGCCAAGGTCGAGCAGGCCGGTGACGACCCGTATGTGATCGCCGATGTCGGCCGCCTGCAGGTCGAGCGGCACGCCGCCGAAGCGCTGCTGCACAAGGCCGGGCGCGTGCTCGACGAAGTCGCCGCCGCCCCCATCGATAGCGACGCAGCAGCCCGCGCCTCCATCGCAGTGGCCGAAGCCAAGGCGCTCACCACCGAAGTCAGCCTCCAGGCCAGCGAAAAACTGCTGGAGCTGGCCGGCAGCCGCGCCACCCTGGCCGAGTTCGGCCTCGACCGCCATTGGCGCAACGCGCGCACCCACACCCTGCACGATCCGGTGCGCTGGAAGTACCACGCCGTCGGCGCGTGGCACCTGAACCAACGCCACCCTGCCCGCCATTCCTGGATCTGAGCCATGAACGCACCTCTCACTCATACGGTGGCGCTGATTCGCGACGACGCCGAGGCCCTCGACGTGGCCGAAGCCATTGCTCAGGTACTGAGCCCTGGCAGCGCCGAGCGTGACCGCGAACGGCGCCTTCCACACAGCGAGTTGGACCTTTTCAGCCACGCCGGCCTGTGGGCCATCAGCGTGCCCAAGGCCTTTGGCGGCGCGGGCGTTTCCAGCGTCACCCTGGCCAAGGTCATTGCCCGCATTGCCCAGGCCGATGGCTCGCTCGGGCAGATTCCGCAGAATCACTTCTATGCCCTGGAAGTGCTGCGCATCAACGGCAGCGAAGCACAGCAACGTCGCCTTTACGGCGAAGTGCTGACTGGCAAGCGTTTCGGCAATGCCCTGGCCGAACTCGGCACCAAGACGGCGCTGGATCGCAACACGCGACTGAGCCGCGATGGCGAGCACTACCGCGTCAACGGGCGCAAGTTCTACGCCACCGGTGCGCTCTATGCGCAGCGTATTCCCACCCTCGCGGTGGACGATGAAGGCCGCGGCCAACTGGCCTTCATCCCGCGTCAGGCGCCCGGCCTGCAGGTGATCGATGACTGGAGCGGCTTCGGTCAGCGCACCACCGGCAGTGGCTCGGTGCTGCTCGACAACGTGCCGGTGGCCGCCAACGACGTGGTGCCGTTTCAGAGCGCCTTTGATCGTCCGACCACCGTCGGCCCTTTCGCCCAGTTGCTGCATGCGGCCATCGACACCGGTATCGCCCGCGCGGCCTACGAAGACCTGCTGCAGTTCGTCCGTCACAAGTCGCGCCCCTGGATCGACGCCAGCATCGACAAGGCCAGCGACGACCCGCTGACCCAGCAGGAAATCGGCCGTCTGGTGATTCGCCTGCACGCCAGCGAAGCGTTGCTGGAGCGCGCTGGCGAATTCGTCGATCGCGCCCAGGCTCCGCCAGATGAACGCAGCGTCGCCGCGGCCTCGATTGCCGTGGCCGAAGCGCGCGCCATCAGCACCGAAGTCTCGCTGCTGATTTCCAGCAAGCTGCTGGAGCTGTCCGGCAGCCGCGCCACCCTGGCCGAGTACGGCCTTGACCGCCACTGGCGCAATGCGCGCACCCACACCCTGCACGACCCGGTGCGCTGGAAGTACCACGCCATCGGCAATTACGTGCTCAACGAGCGACTGCCACCGCGCCGGGGGACGATCTAATGGCCCAGGAAATCCTCCTCAACGCCTTCAACATGAACTGCATCGGGCATATCCATCACGGGCTTTGGACGCACCCGCGCGACCGCTCGACTGACTTCAACCAGTTGAGCTACTGGACGGAACTGGCGCAGTTGCTCGAACGCGGGCTGTTCGACGGGCTGTTCATCGCCGATATCCTCGGCGTCTACGACGTGTACCAGAATGGCATCGACCTGCCACTGCAAGAGGCCATCCAGTTGCCGGTCAACGACCCTTTGCTGCTGGTCTCGGCCATGGCTGGGGTGACCCGGCACCTGGGTTTCGGCGTGACTGCCAACCTCAGCTACGAGGCGCCCTACACCTTCGCCCGGCGCCTATCGACCCTTGACCATCTCACTCAAGGGCGCGTCGGCTGGAACATCGTCACCGGCTACCTGGACAGCGCGGCCAAGGCCATGGGTCAGCCGCAGCAGGTCGAGCACGACCGCCGCTACGACCAGGCCGACGAGTACCTGCAAGTGCTCTACAAATTGCTCGAAGGCAGCTGGCAGGACGATGCCGTGCTGGCCGACCGAGAGCGCCGCGTTTACGCCCAGCCCGGCAAGGTGCACAAGGTGCGCCACCAGGGCGAGTTCTATCAGGTCGAGGGTTATCACCTCAGCCAGCCATCGCCGCAACGCACGCCGCTGCTGTTCCAGGCCGGCTCGTCGCCACGCGGCCTGCGTTTTGCTGGCGAGCATGCCGAGTGCGTGTTCATCGGCGGCAACGACCATGCAGCTGTACGTGCCCAGGTCGACAAGGTGCGCGCCAGCGCCGTGGCGGCCGGTCGTACGGCCAGCTCGATCAAGGTGTTCATGGGCATCGCCGTGATCGTCGCGCCGACCGAAGCCGAGGCCCGTGACAAGCATGCCGAATACCTGCGCTACGCCAGCCCGGAAGCCGGCATCGCACATTTCTCCAGCTCTATCGGCATCGACCTGGCCGCCTTCGGCCTCGATGAGCCGATCCAGCCGCGCAAGACCAACGCCATCGAGTCGGTGCTCAAGACCTTCAGCGGTTGGAGCAAACGCCGCCTGCTGGAACAACACGCCCTCGGCGGCCGCTACCCGCTGGTGGTCGGCGCGCCTGAGCAAGTGGCCGAACAACTGATTGCCTGGATCGACGCCACCGGCCTGGACGGTTTCAACCTCACGCGCATCGTCACCCCGGAAAGCTATGCCGACTTCATCGACCTGGTCGTGCCCGAGTTGCAACGCCGTGGCCGCTACAAGACCGCATACACAGACGGTGCCCTGCGCCACAAGCTGTTCGGCCAGGGACCGCGCCTGCCGTCCGATCACCCCGGCGCCGGTTGGCGCGACCCCGCTCGCCTACATCACCCGCACAGTCACACCCGCGAACTGCGAGGCCTCAGCAGCAATGCGCTGAGCCTGCTCTGACCCACCACAAGGACGCCATCATGCTCAAGACCCTGAAAACCCTGACCCTCGGCACCCTGCTCACCGCCAGCAGCCTGGCGCTGGCCGAACCGGCCCTGAAACTCGGCACCACCGCCGCTTTCGCGCCGCCGCTGGAAGTAGCCGTGGCCGAAGCGAAGAAACAAGGCCTGGAAGTCGAACTGATCGAGTTCACCGACTGGATCGCGCCCAATGTCAGCCTGGCCAACGGCGACATCGACGTGAACTACTTCCAGCACATCCCCTTCCTGGAAAACGCCAAGTCCGAAGGCGGCTACGACCTGGTGCCGGTTGCGCGCGGCGTGCTCAACAACGTCGGCCTGTACTCGAAGAAGCACAAGGATTTCTCCACCCTGCCGGACGGCGCCAAGGTGGCCATCGCCAACGACCCGATCAATGGCGGACGTGGCCTGCAACTGCTGCGCAAGGCCGGGCTGATCGAGCTCAAGCCGGACGTCGGTTACAAGGCCACTCTGGACGACATCACCGCCAACCCGAAGAACATCCGCATCATCGAGCTGGAGGCCGTGCAACTGGTGCGCGCCCTGGATGAAGTGGACGTGGCCCAGGGCTACCCGCACTACATCCGCCTCGCCGGCACCCATGACCCGGAGTCGGCGCTGCTGTTCGACGGCCTGGATAACCCCGAGTACATCATCCAGTTCGTCGCCCAGCCGGCCAAAGCCAAGGACGCGCGCCTGCTCCAGTTCATCGACATCTACCAGCACTCACCGGCCGTGCGCGCCGCGCTGGACAAGGCCCACGGCAAGCTCTATCAACCCGGCTGGGAAAGCTGACATGAGCGGCTTCGATCCCCATCTGCAACAAGCCATACAGGCCAGCACGCACCTCGACGCGCACCTGCGCTTCGCCAACCTGGGCAAGGCCTACGAGGGAGCCAGTGGCCCGGTGCAGGCGCTGCGCGACATCGACCTGGCGATCACCCGTGGCGAGGTGTTCGGCATCATCGGTCGTAGTGGCGCGGGCAAGTCCTCGCTGTTGCGCACCATCAACCGCCTGGAACAGCCCAGCAGCGGCCGCGTACTGATCGACGGCCTCGACATCGCACTGTATGACCAAGATCAGCTGGTCGCCCTGCGCCGTCGCATCGGCATGATCTTCCAGCACTTCAACCTGATGTCGGCCAAGACCGTGTGGCAGAACGTCGAGCTGCCACTGAAGGTCGCCGGCGTGCCGCGCGAAGCACGCCAGCATAAAGTGCGCGAACTGCTCGAACTGGTCGGCCTGCAGGACAAGCACACGGCCTATCCGGCGCAGCTTTCCGGCGGGCAGAAACAGCGCGTGGGCATCGCCCGCGCCCTGGTGCACGACCCGCAGATATTGCTCTGCGACGAGGCCACCAGCGCGCTGGACCCGGAAACCACCCAGGCGATCCTCGGCCTGCTGCGCGAGATCAACCAGCGCCTGAATCTCACCGTGGTACTGATCACCCACGAGATGGCGGTGATTCGCGAAATCTGCGACCGCGTGGTGGTGCTGGAACGCGGCGAAGTGGTCGAACAGGGGCCGGTGTGGCGGGTATTCGGCGCACCCCGACACGAAGTGACGCGCACCCTGCTCGCGCCACTGCAACATGCCCTGCCGGCTCGTCTGCAAGAGCGCCTGCGCAACGAGCGCGAAAACGCTGAAGATGACCTGATCCTGCGCTTGCACTTCACCGGCAGCGGCCTGGAGCCGGATCTGCCCGCCATCGGCACAGCACTCGGCGGCCGCGTAACGCTGCTCGATGCCAGCCTCGAACAGATCCAGGGCCATGCGGTGGGCCATCTGATTCTCGCCGTCGGCCCGTCATCATTCGCCCATTCCACCCTGCTCGACAACGCACGGCCATTGGCCGATCACCTGGAGGTACTGGGCTATGTCACTGCTGCTTGATCGCCTCTGGCAAGGTTTGCTCGACACCCTGCTGATGGTCGGTGTGTCCTCGCTGCTGGCGTTGCTGGCCGGCATTCCGCTGGCGGTGTTTCTGGTCACCAGCAGCAAGGGCGGCATCTTCGAGGCACCCCGGCTGAACCAGGTGCTGGGCGCCATCGTCAACCTGTTCCGCTCGATTCCGTTCCTGATCCTGATGGTGGCGCTGATCCCTTTCACCCGCCTGATCGTCGGCACCACCTACGGCGTCTGGGCCGCCGTCGTGCCGCTGACCATCGCTGCTACGCCGTTCTTCGCGCGCATCGCCGAAGTAAGCCTGCGCGAAGTCGACCACGGCCTGATCGAAGCGGCCCAGGCCATGGGTTGCCGGCGTTGGCACATCGTCTGGCACGTGCTGCTGCCCGAGGCCCTGCCTGGAATCGTCGGCGGTTTCACCATCACCCTGGTAACCATGATCAACTCCTCGGCCATGGCCGGTGCCATCGGCGCAGGTGGCCTCGGCGACCTGGCCTACCGCTACGGTTACCAACGCTTCGACAGCCAGGTAATGATCACCGTGATCGTCGCCCTGGTGGTACTGGTCAGCCTGATCCAACTCAGCGGAGACAGGTTGGCGCAGAGGTTGAACAAGCGCTGACGCGGGGGTTGGCTTGCGCAGGGAAGCGTCGTACGTCGAGGCATCACTTTGTGCAAGCCAACGACAAATCCCCGGTGAAAAATCCAAATCCGCAACAGAGTCTGTCTACCCAGCGAAAGCTACCCCTGGGTGATGTCCGCGACGAATGGTCAATTCTCGAATTGACATATCGGTAAATCTCGATATTATCGTCACCCATGGACCTGATCAATGTATTCAAAGCCCTCTCGAATCCCACCCGCCTTGGAATCCTCAAGGGGTTGAAGGATCCGGTGAAGAACTTTCCTCCGCAAGATGAAGGGGACGTTCATACCGTGGGCGTATGCGTCAGCAGTATTCAGGAAGGTGTCGGTCTGTCGCAGTCGACGGTGTCCGATTACCTGGCGACGTTGCAACGAGTCGGTCTGGTCGAAGTCCGCCGGGTTGGTCAGTGGACCTACTACAAGCGCAATGAAGCCAATATCCGCGCCCTGGCCGAGATCATCGGCAAGGAGCTGTAATTTTTTAACCTGATATATCGATATTTCTCGATATCCCTTTTAATCGAAACGAGGACTGAGGATGGAGAAACCCTAGGCACAGGCTCGTAAATTTTTTTGCATCACCATATCGAAAATTCCCTATATCCCTTTTTCCAGAAACAAGGAACCACACAATGAAAGCGCAAATTCTCAAATCCTTTGGCGGCCCGAACGCGTTCGAACTGAGCGAAGTGGCCAAGCCTGTACCGCAGGCAGGACAGGTCCTGGTGCGGGTCCACGCCACCTCCATCAACCCGTTGGATTACCAGGTACGTCGGGGCGATTACGTCGACTACGTGCCCCTCCCCGCCATTACCGGGCATGACGTCTCCGGCGTGGTCGAAGCCGTTGGCCCGGGTGTGACGAGCTTCGTGCCAGGCGATGAGGTCTGGTACACCACGCAGATTTTCGAAGGTGATGGCAGCTATGCCGAGTACCACGTGGCGTCCGAAAGCATCATCGGCAAGAAGCCGGCATCGCTGAGCCACCTCGAGGCAGCAAGCCTGGCGCTGGTAGGCGGAACGGTTTGGGAAGCACTGGTCGGGCGTGTATCGCTGCGGGTCGGGGAAAGCATTCTGATCCACGGCGGCGCGGGTGGCGTCGGTCACGTCGCGATCCAGGTGGCAAAAGCCATTGGCGCTCGGGTGTTCACCACCGTGCGTGAAGCGAACTTCGAGTTCGCACAGGGCCTGGGCGCCGACGTGGTCATCGACTACGAACAAGAAGACTACGTTGACGCCATCCTGCGGGAAACCGATGGCCAGGGCGTGGATGTGATCTTCGACACCATCGGCGGCGACACCTTGACCCGTAGCCCCGACGCGCTCGCTCAGCTCGGCCGCGTGGTCTCGATCGTGGACATCGCCAAGCCGCAGAACCTGATTCAGGCCTGGGGCAAGAACGCCAGTTACCACTTCGTCTTCACCCGTCAGAACCGCGGCAAGCTCGATGAGCTCAGCGCATTGGTCGAGCGTGGCCAACTGCGCCCACATGTAGGTGCGGTCTATTCGCTGGCTGATATTTCCAGCGCACATGCGCTGCTGGAGACACCCAACAATGGCCTTCGCGGCAAAGTCGCAATTGCCGTCGAGCCCTCGCTCGCCCCGTAAGTACACAGGTTCAACTACCAAACTGACTCCAGAGGAATACCGCAATGATTCATGAAATCGCAGTACTGCCTGTTCACCGTGCACAGATCGAACAGTTCAAACAGGCATTTGCCAACGTGGTTCATTTGCTAGAACGCGCCAAGGGCTACCACGGCCATCTGTTCACGCAGGGCATCGAGAGTCCAGAGACGTTCAATCTGATCGTGCGCTGGGCTTCACTGGAAGACCACACGCCGGGCTTCGAAGCGAGTGACGATCATCAGACGTTCATGGCGGGTCTGGAGCAATATTTCTCGCAAGAGCCGACGGTCTACCACATTCAGGAGGTCGTCTTTACCAATGGCAACCAGCAGGGTCAGGCTAGCGCCTTCAATATTGCAGAGCCCAAAGCCTAAGCCTGCAGCACCGATACCGCGCGGCCTCAATCGCCACGACCTGATCTGACAGCTCTGAAATACAAGACTGTCAGATCAACTTACCTCAACACAATTTCGTCGTTTTCTCCGCTGGTGAGTTGGCAACCACGCTCAACTTTCCTGAAGGCACTCGACTTTCATTTAGCTTTTTCGGAGTTTAAAAATGATCAACAAACATGCAAAACACCTGGCAAACATATTCATTACCAGCTTTGCCTTATTCATATCTGGCCATGCACTCGCTGAAAGCCAGGTCACCACTTACACCTATGGATTGAAACTTGATATAGCCAAGGTTCTGTCCATATCAAAACCCAAAACCCATACCTGCAAGCCGGTGGATCACCTGATGAAATACATCGACTCGGCTGGAAACATCCAGACCCTGAAGTTCAAGGCGCTCTCTGATGCATGCAGCAAAGGGCACTGACATCACGCTCGTAACGCCAGGCATGGCAATTTGCCGCAAAAGCCGCGTTATCATGCCCCCGCCAGCGTTTGGCATGACGACAAGGAGCAGTAGATGAGCGATTCGCGCCAGGCGGCTTTTGCCCGGGAATGCGACCTGATCATGAAAGGTGGCATCACCAGTGGCATCGTCTACCCGCTGGCCATCACCGAGATCGCCAAGGCGTTTCGTCTGCGCAGTATCGGCGGCACCAGTGCCGGCGCCATCGCAGCGGCAGCAGCCGCCGCTGCCGAGCTGGGCCGCCAGCGTTATCAGCACGGTGAGCTGAGCAGCGACCCGGCCGGTTTCGCAGAAATCGAACGACTCCCCAACCACCTCTGCATGCCTGCTGCAGAAGGCCATGGCACCAAGCTGCTGGCGCTGTTCAAGCCTACTGCCGCGCTGCGCACGTCATTCGACACCTTCATCGCCCTCCTCGAAAGCAAAGGCAAAGGCCCCGGTGCGCGACTGCTCGCGCCACTCAAGGTCATGTTCAGGCGGCACAAGCTCGCGGCCCTGATCGGCGCATTGCTGGCGGGTGGACCGCTGTGGTGGGGCGCCATCAGCAGCGCCAGCGCACTGGTCTGGCTCTGGGTGCTGCTGTTCGCCGCATTCGGTAGTGTCGTAGCCGTGCTCGGGCGTATGGCCATGGTGGCGCTGCGCGAATTGCCGGCGAACGGCTTCGGCCTGTGCAGCGGCATGCCGGCAGCCGATGACAGCGCCCCGGATGAAGTGCTGACCACCTGGCTGACTCAGTACTTCGACCAGCTCAGCGGCCAGCGCGACTACTGCGCCAGTCAGGCCGAAGCCATCGAGTGCGAGCGGCCGTTGACCTTCGGTGACCTGCGTCGCCATGGCATCGACTTGCAGGTGATGACCACCTGCCTGAGCATGGCGCGACCGTTCCGCCTGCCCTTTCGTGACGATGACAAGGTACGCGAGAACAACCAGTTCCATTTCCGCCAGGAGGAATTCTCACGGCTCTTCCCCCACCGTGTAGTGGCCTGGATGGGCGCGCACCAGCGCCCCGGCGCTGACCGTGACGACGGTTACCTGCGCCTGCCGCTGCCTGATGACCTGCCGGTGATCGTCGCCGTGCGCATGAGCCTGAGCTTCCCTCTGCTGCTCAGCGCCGTGCCGTTGCATGCTGTGGACTACCGCAAGAGCGGGAAGAAACTGGAGCGTTGCTGGTTCACCGATGGCGGCATCAGCTCCAACTTTCCCATCCACTTCTTCGATGCCGCCCTGCCCAGGCGCCCCACCTTCGGCCTCGACCTGGGGCCAACCGACGGCGCCGACGAGCAGCGCGTGCGCTTCCCACGTAACAATGGCGATGCGCGGCTTGCCTACTGGCGGCGCTTTCCGCAGACGGGCCTGCCCGCCCTGCGCGGCTTTCTCGCCCTGCTCAGCAACGTTGCCAAGGACTGGAACCACGAAACCCTGTCGCTGATGCCCGGCTTTCGCGACCGTATCGGCCTGATCCAGCTGACCCGCGAAGAAGGCGGCCTCAACCTGACCATGCCCACCGAGCGCATCGAGCGGCTGACCCGTTACGGACGCGAAGCCGGCCAGCAGTTCGTCCTGCGCTTCGGCGACCCGCAGCATTGGCAGCCCGGCGCCCAGGCATCACCGATGAATTGGGAGAACCACCAGATCATCCGCCTGCGCCTGCAACTGGCCAGCGTCGCCGAACAGCTACAGAGCCTGGAAAGAGCCTGCCGCGAACTGCACAGCACCGAACAGGACTACCAGCGCTTCTTCAGCTCCGATGCCAAGCACTACAGCTATCCCTTCAAAGGCCTGCATGACCTGGAGCAGGACCCGGACACCGGCCTGTACCGCACCCAGGCCGGCATGGCTCAGGCCATGCTAAGCAAGCTGCGGGAGATCGCCCAGATGATCGAACAGCACCCGGACAGCCACCCAGCGATAGGCGCCCCCAAGCCCACGCCCGAACTCAAACTGCGGCCGCGCCTGTAGGGTGTAGGCAAACAAAAAGGCTCCCAAATGGGAGCCTTGTATACAGACTACTGCGGTGATCAGCTACCCGGATGGGCATAGGCCTCTTCGAAGAAATAGTCCTTCCAGGACGCGGCCTTGTTCTTCAGCACGCCCAGTTCATGCAGCTTCTCGGCATAGATGAAGGTGCGCTGCGGCGAGATGGTGAAGTCGTTCTCCGGGTCCTCGATGATCTTCTTCACGAAGTCCAGCGGCAGCTTGGAGTTCTCCACCCGAATGTACGTCTCTGCCGCGGCGGCCTTGTCGGCCTTGATGATCTGCTCGGCTTCCACCAGCGCGTCGTAGAAGGCCTTGTAGGTCTTGGGGTTGTCGTCGTGGAACTTCTCGGTGGCGTAGAGCACGTTGAACGTGGCCTGGCCGCCGAGGATGTCATAGCTGCCGATCAGCTTGTGCACCTTGGGGTTTTCCAGCGCCTGGTACTGAAACGGCGGGCTGGAGAAATGCGCGGTGATTTCCGAACCACCCTTGATCAGCGCCGCGGTGGCGTCCGGGTGCGGCAGGCTGACGGAAATATTGTCGAAGCGTTGGAAGTCATCCTTGCCATAGCGCTTGGCAGCCTCGAGCTGCAGGGTGCGCGACTGGAAGCCGACACCGGCTGCCGGCACGGCAAGACGATCCTTCTCGGACAGATCGTCCAGCGACTTGACGTCTTCACGGTTGCTCAACACATAGCCCGGCAATGAGCCCAGCGCCGCCACCGCCTTTACATTCTGCCGCCCGTGGGTGCGATCCCACACGGTGAGCATCGGCGGCACGCCCGCCGAGACCACATCGATGGCACCAGCCAGCAGCGCTTCGTTCATGGCGGTGGCGCCGGAAATGGTGCGCCACTCGACTTCGATCTTGTCCAGACCCTGGGTCTTGGCGTGCTTCTCGATCAGTTGCTGGTCCTTGACCACGTGCAGCACCAGGTAACCGATGCCGAACTGCTGAGCGATGCTGATCTTGCCTTCGGCCTGCGCAGCCAGCGGAGTTGCCAATGCGCCGAGCAGGCCCAGGGCGGCGGCCAGACGGCCGAATGTGAATGTGTTGGTCATGGTGTAGTTCTCGTTGTGTGATTTAGCAGAATTGCCTGTGTCATTTGTTGAAGGGCCGAATAGCGACTCGCGTCAGTCTTGTAGGGTGGGCTTCAGCCCACCATTGGTTTGGGGTGCACTCCTGGTGGGCTAAAACGGATCGCTGCCCGGCCCACCCTACGGGTGATAAATGGCTTTTAACGCTGCATCCCCCAGCGCTTGACGGTCACCCGCTCGACCGTGGCGAAAACCAGGTTTTCCACCAGTAAGCCAATCAGGATCACCGCCGCCAGGCCGGCGAAGACCTTGTCGGTGTACAGCTCATTGCGATTCTGGAAGATGTACCAGCCCAGGCCGCCCTTGCCGCTGGAGGCGCCGAACACTAACTCGGCGGCGATCAGGGTGCGCCAGGCGAAGGCCCAGCCGATCTTCAGGCCCGACAAGATCGACGGCAGCGCCGCGGGGATCAGGATGAACAGCACAAAGCGCAGGCCCCTTAGGCCGTAGTTGCGCCCGGCCATGCGCTGGGTCTCGGAGACGCCGAGAAAGCCGGCGTAGGTGTTCAGCGCCAGCGCCCAAAGCACCGAATGCACCAGCACGAAGATCAGGCTGTTCTCGCCCAGGCCGAACCACAGCAGCGACAGCGGTAGCAGCGCGATGGCCGGCAGCGGGTTGAACATCGAGGTCAGCGTCGACAGCAGGTCACGCCCCAGTTGGGTCGACACAGCCAGGGTAGTGAGCAGGAAGGCCAGGCCGATGCCGAGCAGATAGCCCTTGATCAGCACCGACAGCGAGATCGCCACCTTCTCCAGCAGTTCGCCACTGCCGATGCCTTCGACGAATGCCTTGGCCGTCTGCACGAAGCTGGGCAACAGCAGGTCGTTACCCTGGTAACGCGCCGCCAGCTCCCAGATCAGCGCCAACACCAGCAGGATCAGCGTCTTGCGCAGCCATCCTTGTTGCCACAGGCGCTGCAGCAGCGGCAGCTCACGCTCCAGCTTGAGATCCGGCAGCGGCTGCAGGGCAATTTCATAATCCTCACGGCGTGCGGGGGAAAGACTCATGGTGCACGCTCCTCAGTAGGCAATGCGGATGTCATGGAAGCCCAGCCCGGCAGCGGCGCGCGCGCCCTCCTCGCTGTCCTCCTCGAACAACAGGCGATGAATGCGTTGTGCGGTCTGCTGGAACGCCGCGCCGCCCAGGCTGTGCAGGTCGAACTGATGACTGCCCACCTCCGCCCGCACCCGCCCCGGATGTGGTGACAGCAGTTGGATGCGGTTGCCGACGATCAGCGCCTCCTCGATGGAGTGGGTGACGAACAGCAGGGTGAAGCGCACCTCCTCCCACAGTTGCAGCAACTCCTCCTGCATCTTGCGTCGGGTCAGCGCGTCGAGCGCGGCGAAGGGCTCGTCCATCAGCAGGATCTTCGGCTGCATGGCCAGTGCCCGGGCGATGGCCACCCGCGCCTTCATGCCGCCGGACAGGGTGTGCGGGTAGGCGTCGGCGAAGGCAGCCAGGCCGACTTTCTCCAGGTAATGCAGGGCACGCTCTTCAGCGTCGCGGCGCCCCAACGTGCGCGAGGCCAGCAACGGGAACATGACGTTCTGCTTCACCGTCTTCCACGGCGGCAGCTGGTCGAACTCCTGGAACACCACGATGCGATCCGGACCCGGCTCATGAACCTGGGCACCTTCGAGGCGGATGCTGCCGCCAATCGGCTCGATGAAACCGGCGACGGCCTTGAGCAGCGTGGATTTGCCGCAGCCCGAGGGGCCGAGCAGCACGAAACGATCAGAGCGATCCACCTCGAAGCTGACTTCGTGGGTGGCGCGCACCACGCGCTGCGGGGTGCGGTATTCGAGGCTGACCTTGTCCACCTGCAAAACGGTGTCGAAAGCCGTGGCAGTTGGCTGTGGGTTGCTGGCCGCGTGGCCTTGCAAGAGCGCATTCATGACATCGATATCCTGCCCGTGGGCACAGTGAAACCGGACCGTCGCCCATGACGACGGCCAGAAAAGGCAATGAAGAGACGATCAGAACGGCACGTCGCCCTGAATCGTCGTGCGGTGCATGCGCCGGCGCAGGCGGCTCGGACAGCCGGTGGCCAGGTGGATAAGCGCGCGGTTATCCCAGAACACCATGTCGTGCGGCTGCCACTGGTGGCGGTAGATGAACTCGGGTTTGGCGCTGTGGGCGTAGAGTTCGGCGAGAATCTGCCGGCTTTCCTCCTCGGGGATATCGAGGATATGGGTGGTGAAGTTCTCGTTGACGAACAACCCCTTGCGGCCGGTTTCCGGGTGGGTGCGCACCACCGGGTGAACGACCGACTTGACCTCGGCCAGTTGCGCCTCGGTCAGGGTCGGGCGACGAATGCCAGCGAATACCTCATCGGCATAGCGTGCGGTGTAGGAATGTGCGGCGCGCTTACCGTCGAGGGCCTGGCGCAATTCGGCTGGTAGGGTTTCATAGGCCAGTTGCTGGCTGGCGAACAGCGTATCGCCGCCCTCCTCCGGCAGCTCCTGAGCCAGCAGCATGGAGCCGAGGCTGGGGAGTTCCTTGTAGGACAGATCCGAGTGCCAAAACTTGCCGGCATCGCCCAGACCTATAGGCTGCCCGTTCTCGACGATGTTGGAGATGATGAAAATCTCCGGGTGATCAGCCAGCAGAAACTGTTTGAGCACATGAATCTGCAACGAGCCGAAACGGCGGCTGAAGGCGATCTGCTGCTCGGGGGTGATGCGCTGATCACGGAACACCAGCAAGGCGTGATCGAGGTGAGCGCGATGGACACGGACGAAGTCGTCATCGCTGAGCGGCCGGGTCAAATCCAGGCCGATGATCTCGGCGCCCACTGGCGCATCGAAAGGGCGGACTTCGAACGACTGTGCCGACGCCGCGGTGGTGGTATGGGCTACTGCCGACATAGAAAACTCCATGCAAAGGCGCCAATCGGCGCATCACTTTGACCGGCCGAGGGTTCGGCCATGTGTTCAGTGCGGCGCGCCGATTGGTCGGCAGGTACGCATGGAGCAGAACTTTATAGGTATAAGAAAATTATTTTAAATACCGAATAGGAATATTCATATGACCCACTAAGGTAGGCCGCTGTCAGTACGGAGATTTTAAGCGGCCAACCATCTCATGAGCAGGAGCCCTGCATCAGCTCCTTGTTAGGGCGGCACCAACAGAGTTGATGCCGCATTCACTTATTCAAAAACGCCAAACAGCCTTAATTGACGCTGACTGACTCAGGTAGTCAGAGCGCCCACTGGCTTCGTAGCGTATCGAGATGTCCGTTCCGTTCTCCAGGCTGTGGGTGTAACCCACACCAGCCCTGGCCAGCCAGGGACCATGGTCGATCCCGGCTGCAACGAAGCTCTGGCCTGGCGCGCCGGTATAGGTGGCTACCAGGTTATCGTCGTCGTTGATAACGTCATAGCTGACGCCAACGATGGCTTCGAGCTGTGCATTGGGGGTGAGTGCGTGGACGATACGACCATCTACACCGAGGGTCATGACCTCAACGGTACTGGCCTCGACATCAAGGCTCAGCGCTCCTGCTCCGCGTTCGGTATAAGACTCAGTCCTAAGCCGGGTGTAATCAGCACGGATCGCCGGAATGAAGGTATTGGCCTGATCCAGAACGATGGCTTTGGACAGGTTCGAGCCTACATGCAGACTCCAGCTGTCATAGCTTGCGCTGGCAGAACGATTGAGCCCCCCGAAGTCGAGGGTGCGATCACTGTCGTTGTCATTCCATCCGGCGTCGACCTGAAAGCCCAAAACCATGTCGTTGAGCGGACGACTGCCATACAGAGCGATGACGTGACTATCGATTTCGGAGTGGGTACCAGCACCACTGAGGTGGGTATTACCGTCGAGCCGGGTATTGGCATAGGCGTAGGCAATGCCAATCTGGGTTTCTCCAATATCACCTTCTACACCCGCCGCCAGTCCCCAGGTATCGGCGCTGTAACCCGAGGCGTTGTCATCGGTATCGTTCTGATCGGCTCTGGAGCCGAAGGGTCTGATCCAGACTTGCTTATTCTTCGCCACATCACCCGCGGACAAGCCGGTAGGCCTCGCAGGAGCAAAGCGACTGGCGAAAATCGAGTTGATGGTATTGAGTGCGCCCAGCGTGGCCTGAGCGCTGGCGTTGAGTGGCAAAGTCTGTGCCGCGGCGCGTGCGACGCTACGCTCATCCGGCAAGCGGCCAAGCGCGGTAACGACGTCGGCCATATCGCCAGTCGGAGCGCCCTGGACTTGGGTATCCAGGACGCTGGCCGCACCCAGGGCCGGGTAGAGACGGTTGTTAAGCGCCGAACTGTAGACGCTAGTACCGCTCGAACCGTTACCACTGGCAATGACATTGAGGTCGATGCTATTGCCGTTGATCGTGGCGTTGAAGTCGAACAATGCGGAGTTGTCCGTGACGATGAAGCTCGTCGCGTTGAGCGTGCCGGCCGTGACAACACCCGCCAGAGAGAGGTTGTTGGCCAGCGTAGGGCTACCAATGACATCGACGCCGAGGTTGCTGTTGTTGAAGTTGGCCACGCCACTGACATTCAGTCTGCCGTAGTTCGCGCTGTCGGCGACGCCAATGGTCAAGGTCTGGCTGCCACTCTGGGTGTAACTGCCTAGTTCCAGCGTGCCAGCGCTTACGGTTGTGTCGCCATCCCAAGAGTTGTTGCCAGCGATGCTGAGTATGCCCGCACCCAGTTTGGTGAAGCCACCGGTGCCGATAAGAATGCCGGACGTTTGGACGCCGACGTTATAGCCGTTGGTATCGAAGAAGGCACCGCCACCCTGAATAACAATTTCCCCGAAACTGAAGTTGGGGAAGAACTCGAACTCATTACCTCTGGCCTGCAGGATACCGCCATCCCACTGAAGCTCCCCCGTACCAACACCCTTGAAAAGGTAGGGCGTTGATAACACGCCGCGAGAGCCGCTGGTGCCGCTGATTGTCAACTGAGCGTAGCCGGTGGGATTCACTGCAAGGATCGTCGCACCACGAGCGATGATGCTTGCACCATCGTCAACCATGACGAAAGCATTCCCGTCCCAGCCAACATAGAGATCGCGATTAGTTGTCCATGTTGCGCCTGCGCCGCTAACCAATACCTCACCCTGGCTCGGATCGTTTAAGCCGATAAAAGCATCGTTATTGGTAACTGTACCGCCGCTCGTAACATTCAATCGAGCGGTAGCGTTTAGGCCAACATAAAGATCCCCGGCAGCATCAAGCCCCGTACCTGATGGCACGTTCTGGGTAACTCCATCAATGGTTGCATCTGCTACAGCAGTGCCTGTGGTTAAGGAAATACTTGTTACCAGGAATACGCTGGCACACAACCGATACGGCGCAAGTGCTCTATCTTGCACGCTCGACGGACCTGGCACGACTCGCCGCTCACTCAGGCGATTGAATACAGCTCCATGGCAACACTCCATAACACTCTCCCTGGCGACTGCTGGCGAATTGCCGCAGTTTTTATTTGAGCGCGAGATTACTCCCCATAGACCCGTAGCCGCAAGGAAACGGTACGGCAGTGCCAGCACCCTCGAACTGCTCCTCGGCAATGCATACGCAAGATGACCGCCGTCTGCTGGAGACGATGCACCACGACCTCGATCACCTGAGCGTACGTCTGAATACCGAACTCGACAGGTCGCAGCCCCTGAGAATAGGTGAACAACAGCGCTGTGCCTTCATGCCCGCCCTGTAGCTACATCCTCGGTTACTTTTCTGGATGAAAGCCGTTCGGCACGGGATGAAGAAAGCTAAAGGGGCTGCTACACGCAGCCGTAATGACCGACGTTGAGTAGCTATATAACCCACGAACACACCGAAATATCTCGATGTAATATCTGAGTTTCTAGGGATGGTCTGAGATAGTCGTCATTCCCGCGCAGACGGGAATCCAGCCCCCCGCAGTACCTGGACTCGTGCCTTCGCGGGAGTGACGGGGTGGGGCTTTCTCAGCGTTTCCCTAGCCTTCCAATCCATCCGTGCAAATGAGACGTCCCTAATCTGCCTGGCGACCTGAAAGCCCATCGATCACCTGCTCTGTTGTTTCTCTGAGTGCAGTTAGAGGATCTTCAGATAGCGCATTAAAGATGAGCAGTCTCGCGCCAGCGTCCCTAGCCGCATTAGCGACAGCCTCTTCCACAGGCCGATCCGTCAATACCAGACGCACATCATTGTCCTTAATCGCCAACTTGAATGACTCAAGTGACGCCTCAGCATCCGAATCGAATGACGATGGAGCCGGCACATCAATCACGTCGAGGTTGAGGCTTCTTGTCAGGTAATTTAACCCCGGCGACAAGCTGACAACGCTGAGATTATCCAACTCAGACAAGCGACTTTCGCTTGTCGCACTCAGCGCTAGCAGGCGCTGCTTGATGTTTGCCAAGTTACTCGCTATCTGTGCTGCATCCTTAGGACTCAAGCGCATCAGATCGGCAGCGATAATGTCAGCCATCCGCCCGAGGTTGTTGATGCTCAACCAGGGCCGCTCCTCCAGCACGTTTCTGCCCGCCGAACTAAGCGCGATGCCCGGCAACGCACCATCCACTGGGCGCGCCGCATCCACTTCGATAATTCGAATATTGCTACGGCGGGCCAGCGGATAGAGCGGATCGTCTGGCCACAACGAACGCAGTGCGATCACTGCGTCAGCGTTGCTCGCCGCCTTTTCCAGAGCGCCAGCGCCACGCCCCGTGAAGAAGGAGACCTGGCGGGTGGCCGGCAGGTTGGCAGGCGCCGCTCGCACGATCTGCGCCTGCGTACCTTGTAGGAGAATGGAACCGAGACCATGAGTGATCGGCAGGCTGGCGAGTACCCGCACGGGTTCACCCGCCACCGTTATCGAGACAACGAGCAGCGCACCAATGGCAGCGGCGAGATTGACGACGACTTTGTTCATCCCAGGTTCCCTTTGAGGCTCGGCAGCAGGCTGCGGGCGATAGCGGCGCCAGCGAAGACGATGCCAGCCATGATGATGATCGAAGCACCGGACGGCACCGGCAGTTCCAGGGCGATGGGCAGGAAGATGCCGATCAACGTACAGAAGGTGGCGATCAGTACCGACAGCCAGAAGAAGCCTTTCAACGACTGGCTGAGCAGCCGGGCAGCGGCAGCCGGGATCACCAGCAGCGCACCGACCAGGATGGCACCGATGACCTTCACCGCCGCCACCGTGACCAGCGCCACCAGCATGACGAACAGGTAGTCCAGGGGCCCCACCGCAACGCCGCGCACGCTGGCCAGTTGCGGGTTGAAGCTGGCGAGCATGAAGCGGTTGTACATCGGAATGGTCAGGGCCATCACCAGCAGCGAGACCAGGGTCAGCACAGCGAGGTCCTGGGCATTGACCGTCAGCACCGAGCCGAACAGCACGTTCTCCAGGATATGGACATTGATACGCCCGGCCAGCACCAGCAGCAGGCTGGCGCCCACTGCCAGCGACACGGAAAGGAACACGCCGATCAGGGTATCCGGCGACAATCCCGTGCGGTTGCGCAGGTAATTGAGCAGCAGACCGAACAGCAGGCAGTAACCGAACAGGCTGCCGTAGGGACCCGTGTAGGGCTCACCGAGCAGGATGCCGATAGCGACACCCGTCAGTGCCGCATGGCCGACCGCCTCGGAGAAGAAGGCGAACCGTTTGACCACCACCAGGGTACCAAGGCCGCCGAGCACCGGGCCGATCAGCAAGCCGGCGAACAGGGCATTGACCACGAAACCATAGGCCAAAGCCTCGGGCAGATAGCCGGCACCGGCCCAGCCCTGGATCAGTTGGCGCAGTTGCTCGAAGAGCGCGCTCATACGCCGCCCTCCCCGCCAGCCTGCGGATGGCTGGAAAACAGTCGCAGCAACCTTTCCGGCTGCAGCGCTACCTGCGGCGCGTCGTCGAACAGCACGCGGCGACTCAGGCCAGTGACGCGATCGGCCAGCCGCCCTACCGCTTGCAGATCATGCTCGACCCAGAGCACGGTCACACCCGACCGGCGCCAGTCGCCCAGCAATCGTTCGAATACCTGCATGCCGGGCTCATCCAGGGCGGCCATGGGCTCATCGAGAATCAGCAGTTGCGCTGCAGGCACCAAACCCTGGGCCAGCAACACGCGCTGGCGCTCGCCGCCAGACAATGCGCCCATACGCCGCTTGCGCTTGCCCAGCATGCCCACGCGAGCCAGTGCCTCTTCGATGGCCGGAGCATGGCGCCGTGACAGGCCAAGAAAGGCCGGCCGCACCTGGCACATGGCGGCCATGAAATCATCCACCGTCATCGGTAGACCACGATCAAACTCCAAGGCCTGAGGCACGTAGCCGATCACGCCTGGCGCATCCGGCCAGTCCAGGCTCAGCTCACCACGATGTGGCATCTGCCCGAGCAGGGTCTTGATCAACGAACTCTTGCCGCCGCCGTTGGGGCCGACCAACGCATGCACGCTACCGGCACGCACCTGAAAGGAAATCCGATCGAGGATGCGGGTGCGGCCAAGTTCGAGACTGACGTCGGCGAAGTCGATGGAGGGGCCGGTAGCGGTCACAGCAGGCAAGGCTTCAGCGACAGTCATGCACCATTCTCCTGGATGGCGCGCACCACGGTATCGAGGTTGCGGGTCATCTCCTCCTCGTACTTGCGCGGGGTGTACTCGCCGTAGGAAATATGCGTGAGCGGATACAGGCGAACACCAGACTCACGCTGGATGGTCTCGACGTAGGTCGAGGGGAAATCCATCTCCGAAAAGATCACCTGCACGTCCAGCTCCCTGAGCTGATCGATGGTCTTCTTCAACTGGCTCGGGCTGGGCTCGATGCCGTGCGCAGGCTCGACCACCGCCGTCACTTCCAGGCCGAACTCACGCAGCAGGTAATCGTAGGCGCCATGGATGGTCGCCACGCGCAACTCGGCGCCCTTCTCCTGGCTGAGCTGTCCCAGGGCCTGTGCACGCAACGTGCGCAGGCGTTTTCCGTAGGCACGCGCATTCTGCCGATAGGCTTTGGCGTTATCCGGATCGAGCTTGCCCAATTCCCTGGCGATGGTATTGACCTGCGCGATGGACGCGCTGATCGACAGGAAAGTATGCGGGTTGACCACCTTGCCAGCGCCGCGCGCCGCCTGGCCGGTAGCCGCGAGTAGAGGCACGCCAGCATTGGCCTCGATCAACGCCACGTCCGATTTCTCGCTGGCAGCGATCATGCGTTCGGCGAAGTCGTCGTGGCCCACGCCATTGAGCACCACCACATCCAGGCCACCAATGCGCTTGATGTCCTCGGCACGCGGCTCGTAGGCATGCGGATTGAAGCCGGCAGGAATCAGCGGCACCACCTCGGCCTTGTCGCCGACGATGTTGCTGACGTAGCTGTAATAGGGATGCAGGGTGATGCCGATGCGTAGGCGCTTGCCCTCGGCAGCATTGACCAGGCAAGGCAGCACTGCTGCGCCAAGACAGATAAGGGCGGCAGCCAGCAGGCGGCGGCGCAATGGGGAGCGATGAAGGGTCATGAGCAAATCCAGAGTCAGTGGCGGTGTTGCCGGGTAACGCCGGCATCGAACTGGCTGGCGACTTGGCGCCAACCTGTGTCAGCCAGCACCTGCTCACGCAGATCGTTGGGGGCCTCGGCCTGGGCGGCACGATTGAGCCAGACGCTGGCGTTGTCACCGTCGAGGCGCAGCAGGAAAGAGCCCGCCACCGCCTCGGCCGCGCTGCGACCGAAGTAGGCGACATGGGTATCGGTCTGCAGAAGCTGCCAGGCATGGCCACCACGATTGGCAGCGCTGGCATCGGCGATGAAGGGCGGGAAGCCCTCCTCTGCCAGGAACTGCGGTTCGGGCAGTGCCTGTGCCTCTTCCCGGTACAGATGAATCTCGTCGAGGGCCACCAGCAGATCGGTGTGAATACCCTGCTCGGCAGCGTTCAGGTCGCGGCGCGCATCGAACTGATCGGCGGCTATCGCGACGCTCTGCTCGGGTTCGGCTCGCCATACCACCACTGCACCCGCCAGCAGCACGATGGCCAGGGCGAGCAGGAACACATAAAGCGTTTCATGCCCCGCGCCGGCGGGACGTATCACCTGAACGCTCATGGGGCTTCGATATCCGCGTGATCGATTTCCACCACATGGCCGGGGCCTGCGTCGAACAGCACGTAGAACTCAGCGTCCGGGCGTTTGAAGCTCAACCGTGAGTCGCCGTCGAGCTTGCCGGCCACGAGGATTTCTTCGTCGTAGCCAATCACATCGAGGGTCACGCCGGGCGCGCCGCTGCCATCGGAGAAACCGCCGACACAAAGGATTTCCTCCTCGCCGTGCGGTTCGCACTCACAGATCGGGTTGTGGGCCATGGCCACTGAGCACAGGGTGCTGGCGCCGATCAGCAGCGACAGTCGATACAGGTTGTTCATGGCTTGCCTCCTTGTCGATTGAGCCAGATGAGAGTTGCGGGCGAGGCCTGGGCGAGCGGGATGGATGCCTGATGCATCGAGCCATCCCAGCCCTCCATGGTGATCCAGAGTTCGGCGTCGGCCTTGGTACGCGCCGGGATCGGTACGCTGGCGCCCATGCGGTAAGGGCTACCGAAGAAGATCGCGCCGGCGGCACGCAGGCTGCGCGGCTTGCCGATACGCAGGTAAGTGGCCTTGACCTCGTTGATGCAGGCCGCACACAGCGCCGCGTTGAAACTCTTCATGTAACCGGCAGGCCCTTCCAGGCGCGGCGGCTCTTCGAACAGCTCGGCCAGGCGCAGGCTCCAGGGGCCAACCTGCACCTCGCCCGCCTCCCGCTCGCCCAGGCCACTATCGCCACGAAACAGCGCGACCTGGTGGAAATACTTGGGCATGAAGGCCAGCGGGATGATCACCAGCAGGATGTTCAGATGGAAACGCCATTTGTGCCAGAAACGGCCCAACGTAGTGGTTGGCATGGTCGCGGCCTTGCTCATGGCTGCCCCTCCGTGACTTCATCGAGGCGGATCGGTACCGATTTAGGCTCGCGAACCGTGCGTGGCTTGCGCTTGGCCAGGGCGGCAGTGGCCTGCACGGTGCGCTTGCTCCAGATCAGCAAGCCGCTGAGCACCATCATGCTCAGCAGCAGGCCGAAGACGAACCACACCAACTTGAGCCACAGCCCACCGAAGTCGCCGGTATGCAGAGGGCGCATCGACTCGGTGACGAACTCCAGGGCAGAACGATCCGACAGCAGTCGGGTTTGATCGACATGGCCGTTATAGGGATTGACCGAAGCCCCCTGAAACATCAACGGATACCAGCCGCGCCCCCACACGGAAATGTGGCTGTATGCGTTACCCGGCAAGCCAATGAAGCTGGCCTCCAACCCCGGAATACTCGTACCGGCTATTTCGATGGCTTGATCGACGTCGATACGCGGCACACTGGCGCCCGGCGCGACCAGAGGTACCTCGTCGCGCGCCACCACGGGCGGTATACCTTCAGTGGAGATGGAGATGTGGTTATCGGAAAGCAGCGCCTGGATCAGAAACCACACACCCGTGATGGAGATGACGGCGATGAACCAGATAGACCAGATGCCCGACAGTCGGTGGAAATCCCCCCAGAAGATGCGCGCCCCCTGATTGAGGCGCAGCGTCGGCCTCAGAAAGCCTCTCCAGAATTTCTTGTAAACCACCAGGCCAGTGATCAGCGAAGCCAGCATTGGCAGGCCCATCAGCGATACCAAATACCAGCCCCAACTGAAGCCATTTGTAAAAGGCACCAGCCACCAACCATGCAAGGCACGGGTGAACTGACGGAAATCGAACTGCGGACTGACGCCCTGGATCGCACCGGTGTAGGGATTTACGTAGAGCGTCGGCGAGGTGCCATCTGGATAGCTGACCCTTGCCGTCAGTGCGAAATGATCTTCCTGTGGCCGACTGATCGACTGAACGATGGTTTCCGGTTCGGCACGGTTGATTTCCTCCAGTATCTGAGCAAAAGAAAGACGCTTGGCATTGTCCGAGGGTTTACTGGCACGAACATCCGGATTGGCCAGCCAGACGATTTCCTGGCTAATCGTGGCCAGCGTGCCGGTCACACAAATGATCAGCAGGAAAAACCAGACCGGCATGGCCAGCCAGCTATGGACGAGGAACCAGATTCTGGAGCGGGACTTTTTGGACATCGGCAAACCAGGAGTAAATGCCATGCGGGCGATGGCAAGGGTGCATGAGGCGCAAATTGCGTATTCATCTCAATAGGACGGATGAGATGTGAAATACCTGCAGGTGCAGATGAAAAAAATTTTTATTCAGCGCCAATGCCTGAGGTGGCTTCGCGCAAAGAGAGTGGTATTCATAGCGACCGAGCTCACCGAGACCTGCTTAGCCCAGGGTCAGCATGTACACAGCCAGGGATCAACCTCGAACTGCTCATAGCTGTATGTCAGCAACGCCCCGCTCTGATTCGAAAGCTGGCTCACCTGACATGTTTGGGATAGGTAGAGCCGCAACGCATCGACATCACCTCGCTACAACACATCGCCCATTTCCAACCCCCTCCCATCTCCGTACAATCGCGAAGAATTCACATTTGCACACTTGTATCAACGGAGGGCGGGATGTCCACGGCATCCAGCAACACAGATCTGCACAGGCTCTACTGCGACCACCACGGCTGGTTACAGGGCTGGTTGCGCCAGCGCCTGAACAACTCCGCCGATGCCGCCGACCTGGCCCAGGACACCTTCGTCCGCGTGCTGCTAGCGCGCACCGCCGACAGTCTGCGTGAGCCGAGGCATTATCTGGCAACGGTTGCCAGAGGGCTGGTGATCGATCTCTATCGGCGCCGTTCGCTGGAGCAGGCCTATCTGGAGGCGCTGGCGCTGCGCCCGGAGCAGTACGCGCCGTCGGCCGAGGAACGAGTGCTAATTCTCGATAGCCTGGAAGCCATCGACCGTATGCTAGATGGCATGGGCGAGCGCACGCGGGGCATCTTCCTCGCCGTGCAACTCGACGGCCTGAGCTACGAGAAGGCCGCCTCGCGCATGGATGTTTCCGTGACCACCGTGCGCAAGCACTTGGCCAAAGCGTTACTGCACTGCCTGCTGCTGGAGGAGGTATGAAGGTGACTCTCGCCGAGGCGGTGGACTGGTATGTGCAACTCAAAGACAGCCAGGCCGACGCGTCTACCGAGCAGGCGTGGCAAGTCTGGCTACACGCCGATCCGCGCCATGCCGAAGCCTGGCAGCGCCTGCAGCAGTTGCAGCAACGCCTTGCCGTGGCGTCTCCGCAGCTGGCCGCCGCAACCTTGCAGGGCGCGCGTCAGGGCCGGCGGCAGGCGCTGAAGGTGCTGGGTCTGTTGCTCGGTGCCGGCGTGGTCGGCTGGCAGGGTTATCGCGCCTCGCCGCTAAGCGCCGACTACGTCACGCGGGTCGGTGAGCGTCGCCGGGTGATGCTGGCCGATGGCAGCCGCCTGGAGCTGAATACCGACACGCGGGTGGATATCCATTTCGATAGTGCTCAGCGCCTGATCCGCCTGCAGCAGGGGGAAATCCTCGTGCAGACTGGTAAGGACACGCGGCCGTTGCGGGTGCAAAGCGCCGACGGGCGTATTAGCGCGCTGGGCACGCGCTTCGCTGTGCGCCAACTGGATGGCAGCACGCGAGTCACAGTGGAAGAGCATGCGGTGGCGATCCAGCCGCGTCTTGCCGAAGCAAACGAGGTGCGTGTGGCGGCCGGCCAGACCATCGAGTTCAGTGCGCAGCGGGCCGGGGTTGTGCAGGCCGCCACCGACAATGCCTCAGCCTGGACTCAGGGCATGCTGGTGGCGGTCGACTGGCGACTGGATCGCCTGCTCGGCGAGCTATCGCGCTATCGCCACGGCCACCTGGGCTGCGCGCCGGAGGTGGCGGCCATGCACCTGTCCGGCGCCTTCCAGCTGGATGACGACGAGGCCATCTTGGCCAGCCTGCAGGACGCCCTGCCGGTAACGGTGCGGCGCCTGACTCGCTACTGGGTGCGTATCGAGAAACGCGAGGCGTAATCCGTTGTGCCGGGCTCAGCCTGGGTTACGACTGCACAGCCATAGCCACGCGGCCGAGGCTTACTCGATCCAGTCGGCACAAGCTCGTAAAGGCGTAAACTTTTTAAATTCTTAGGTAACAGATTCTCATTACCTGTTCGGCTCTTCTGCACGCGCGCCACAGACGCCCGCTTTTGCCATTCGCACAGGAGCCATTCGATGTTCGTTAGTCCTTCCCTACTCGCCCGCAGCATTCGCCGGGCAGCGCTGACACTTGGCCTGTCCGGCTCACTGCTGGTCACCACCAGCGCCTGGGCCGAGCCGCTCAGCTACAGCATTCCCGCCGGCAGTCTGGCCGCCGCGTTGAGCCAGTTCGCGGCTGCCAGCGGCGTCACCCTCAGCTTCGGCAGCAGTGAAACCGCCAACCTCGAGAGTACCGGCCTGCAGGGAGAATACGAGGTCGAGGAGGGCTTTACCCGGCTGCTGCGAGGCAGCGGCCTGAGCGTGCAGAAAGCCAGCGACAAGCGCTATGTGCTGGTACGCGCCCAGCCAAACGAAGCGCTGGAACTGAGTGCGGCGACGGTCACTGGCAATCAGCTGGGTGCCACCACCGAGGGTACCGGGAGTTACACCTCCGGCTCGGCCAGCACCGCCACCGGCCTCAACCTGTCGATGCGCGAAACGCCGCAGGCAGTCAGTGTGGTGACCCGTCAACAGATCGAAGACCAAAACCTCACCGATATCACTCAGGTGCTCGAGCAGACCCCTGGGGTGGTAGCCAATAACATGGGGCCCGCCGGCAGTGACGCTAACCATATCTACGTGCGCGGCCTGGAGATCGACAACATTCAGGTCGATGGCATCAGTCGTCCCAGCACCTATGGTTTCAACGACGATCTAGCCGACATGGCCATCTACGACCGCGTCGAAGTGGTGCGCGGCGCTACCGGCCTGATGTCTGGCACTGGCGACCCCAGCGCAACGGTAAACCTGATCCGCAAGAAGCCGACCTACGAGACGCAGCGCAAACTGACCGTACAGGCGGGTAGCTGGGACAACTACCGCAGCGAGCTGGACGTGTCCGGCAAGCTCTCGGACAGTGGCCACGTACGCGGTCGGGTGGTGGCAGCAAAGACCGACAGCAAAAGCCATATCGACCGCCAGTCGCTGGAAAAGCAGGTGGCCTACGGCGTGCTGGAGTGGGACATCAGCGATGCCACGATGCTCACCGTCGGCGCCGAGTATCAGGATCTGGACAACGACGGTGCCGGCAACCACGGCTTCCCGATGTACAACAGTGACGGCAGCCACTTCAAACCGTCGCGCTCGTTCAACTCGGGTGCCGACTGGAGCTACCACAAGCGCGAGACCCGTACACTGTTCACCACCCTGGAACACGCGCTGGGCAACGGCTGGCAGCTCAAGTTCAACGCCGAGCACAGCCGCCGTAGCTACGACGACGCCTTCGCCACGGCCGCCAATGGCCGGGTCAACCCTGATGGCAGCGGCATCAGCACCTGGACCGGACGATGGGCTGGCGAGCCGCGGCAGACCTCGTTCGACCTGTCGGCCACCGGCCCCTTCGCCCTATTTGCCCGCGAGCACGAGTTGTACCTGGGCGCCAGCCATCATAAGGCCTACTACCGCAGCTACGGTTACGATCTATGGGGCTTTCAGACCATCGACAACATTCATACCTGGGATGGCTCGCTGCCAATTCCTGACATCGTGCGTGACAAATACTCGCAGGATGCGCTGGACGAGACCCAGCTAGGCCTGGTCGCGGCGGCGCGCTGGAGCCTCACCGATGACCTCTCGCTGATCACCGGCGCACGGGTCATCGACTGGCAGCGCGACACGTCCTCGCGCACGCTGGCCACGGGAGCAGTCACCCGCTCCAAGGAACAGGAGAACGGCATCGTCACCCCTTATGTCGGCCTGATCTATGACCTCGATGAGCACTGGTCGGCATACGCCAGCTACACCACCATTTTCAATCCGCAGAACCGGCAGCAAGCCGATGGCAGCTACCTTGAGCCCAAGGAAGGCGAGAACTACGAACTGGGCCTCAAGGGCGAGTTCTGGGACAAGCGCCTGACCGCCGGTCTGAGCATATTCGAGGTGCAACAGGACAACCTGCCGGTTGCTGACCCCAACAACCCCGGCTATTCGATCCCCGAGTCGGGTACCAAGACCCGTGGTTTCGAGGTGGAGATGGCCGGCGAGCTGCTGCCGGACTGGCAGGTTTCGGCCAGCTACAGTTATGCGGTGATTCAGGATTCGGACGACAAGCGCCTGCTTACAGAAGTACCGCGCGATACCCTCAAGCTGTTCACCAGCTATCGTTTACGTGCGCTGCCGCAGCTCAAGGTTGGCGGCGGTGTGCGCTGGCAAGGTGAGGAGTACTACAAGCGCTCCGGGCCGAACAACGAGACGTTCCGCCAGGGTGACTACGCGGTGGTCGACCTGATGGCGCAGTATGCCTTCACCCCTGACACCAGCGTCTCGCTGAACCTCAACAACGCCCTCGACGAGCATTACTACAGCGCCATCGGCGCGCGCGGCTGGTACGGCACCCCACGTAGCCTGACAGCAACGCTGGCGCACGCATTCTAAGAGTCGTTGATAGCCACTTGCGGAGTAAGCGATACGACCACCAATTCGTCGGCTACAGACACAGCCTGTAGCCGACGCAGCAACGTCCATTTTTCAGGGCAAGAACCATGGGACGGCCCAATCCCCCTACCCTTTTTATGGCAACGAGCCTGCAGCCTCCTTCACGTTTCAAGAACGTCTCTTGTTACCTCTAATACGCACCTGACAGCCCAGTTGCGGAATTCAGTAGCGCCGCGTGCTCATCAGCTCTTCCAGCACCCGAGTGGTGACACGAAACGGAATCGACATATGGTCCTCGCCTACCTCGAGCTGGAAATTACTGCGCAGACCGTACTGCGAGAGGGGTTCCAGACGCAGCTGCAGCGCGCGCACGTCCTGAATTTCCTGCGGCATTTCACGATCGCCCACCCACATGCTCAGGCTGCGATGGGTCAGGTCCAGCTCGCCCGCATGTGCACGCTCGATGAATGCCCGCTCATGCGCCAGCAGGTAGAGGTCGCGCCACCACAGACTGGGGCTGATGGCGACGACATGCTGGAACAGCTGCGGCCGGGTAAACAACGCATAGATGCCGAACATGCCACCAAAGGAATGGCCGACGAGGCTGACCTGGTCCTGGTCGACCTTGAAGCGCTGGTTGACTCGAGGCATCAGGCGCTGCTCGATGAAATCGAGGAACATATCCTGGCCACCCTGCGGCGGATCATTGCGCTCAGGCGGTTGCGGCGGCGACAGGTCGAACGCACGACGCTCGAAATCCAGCGGCGTGCTGCTGGGGTAGCCGATGGCGACGATAATCGCCTTGCGCCATTGCTTTTGCGCCCGCTTGGCGGCATGGAATGCCGGAAAGTAGGCATTGCCGTCGAGCAGATAGACCACCGGGTAGCCGCCGGTATAAGGCACATCGCCCTCCGGCAGGCTGACCATGATCCGGTAGTCACGGCCCTCGGCACTTTTCATCAACCATTGTTCACTAGCGTCCAGATTGACCTGGTCGGCCTGGGCAGTGGCAAGGCCACCCAGCAGCAGCGCCGTCACAGCGCTGCGCAGCCAGCTCAGCGCACTCACCAGCTGTAACTCAGGCTGGTGATCACGCTGCGCGCCTCGCCACGATAGCAATAGCCATCCTGACAGTTGACGTATTGCTTGTCGGTCAGGTTGCGGGCATTGACGGCTAGACGCACACCGTCCAGGTCGCCAGCGAAGTCGTAGTGCACCCCGGCGTCGAACAGGGTGTAGTCCTCACTTTTCACCGTGTTCATGTTGTTGCCGTAGACGCTGCTGGTATAGCGCGCGCCCGCACCGAAACCGAGACCAAACGGTAGCTTGTAATCGAGCCACAGCGCCGCCATGTGGCGCGGCGTGTTTTTCGGATCCTTGCCCTGGTTACCATCGTTGCTCTTGGTCACCTCGGGGTCGTTGTAGCTGTAGCTGGCGGTCAGATGCAGGCGCTCGCTGAGGTCGGCCACCGCCTCCAGCTCCAGACCGCGTGATACCTGTTCGCCGGTCTGTACGGTGTTGAGCGGATCGAGTGGGTCGCGTGTCGAGACGTTCTCCTGCGTCAGGTGATAGAGCGACGCGGTGAACAGTGCGCTGGTGCCAGGCGGCTGGTACTTTAGGCCGATCTCGTACTGAGTGCCTTCGGTAGGTTTGAGCGGTCCGGCAGCGTTGCTGCCACTCTGCGGCAAGAACGATTCGGCATAGCTGATATAGGGCGCCAGGCCATTATCAAACAGGTACAGCGCACCGATCTGGTAGGTGGTGGCGGAGTCACTGATCTTGCTGTTGCGGTCGGTCAGGTTGTTGCTATTTCGCACGTGCACCCAATCACGACGCACGCCGGCCGACAGACGCCAGCGGTCGAGTTCGATCTGGTCCTGCAGGTAGATACCGCTACGCTGGGTCAGGCTGTCCTGATCGGAGATCGGAGTGTCGGGGCGGATGACCGGCTGGTGATAATCCGGCGCATTGATGTCGAGCGAGGGCGCCGGCCCGGAGGCATAAAGCACGGAACTGTCGAACCAGGCGTAATCCCAACCGGTGAGCAGCGTGTGCTGCAGTTGGCCGGTGGCGAAGCGGCTGATCAGGCGCGTGTCGCTGCTCACCGACTCCATGTCCTCGTACACACCGACGGCATAACGCTCCATGATGCCATTGACGATGGGCACATTCGGATCGGGCTGCAGGTACTGGTTGGTGGTATTCAACTGGCCGTAACGCAGGTTCTGCTGCAGGCTGAAGGTGTCGTTGAAGGCGTGCTCGAACTCGTAGCCGAAGGTCCACTGACGCTGGCCGAGCTTGTCGAAGTACTCATCGCCCTGCCAGAAATCGGTGAGGCGATTACCGTCGTGATAGAGCATCGGCGAAGCGGCAGTCTCACGCTCCTGATACTGGGCCAGCAGGGTCAGGCTGGTGGCCGGATCGATCTGCCAACTTAGCGATGGCGCCAGCATGCGCACGTCATTGTTCAGCTGTTCGATGTCGTAGTGGGCGTCGCGATAGACGCCGACAGTGCGAAACAGCACGTCGCCCGCCTCGTCCAGCTTGCCGCCGACATCGAACTGGCCCTGGCGGTGATCGTGATTACCGGCCTGGATTTCCACCTGATTCTTCGCCTGCAGGCTGGGCCGCTTGCTCACCCGGTTGACCATGCCACCGGGGCTGATCTGCCCGTAAAGCACCGAAGCCGGGCCCTTGAGCACCTCGATACGCTCCAGGGCGTAGGCCTCCGTGCCGTAGATCGACAGCCAGCCGTTGTAGGGCTGGCGCAGACCATCGAGGAAGTCGGCGGACATGGTGGTGTCGAAGCCGCGGATGTTGATCTGATCGAAGCGCGGATCGAGTCCCGAGCCGCCGGTGCGCACGCCAGCGCTGTAGGCCACAGCGTCTTCGACGCGGTCGACCTTGCGATCGGCGATCTGCCCGGCGGTGACCACGCTGATGCTCTGCGCGGTCTGCAGAATCGGCAAATCGGTCTTGGTCGCCGTACTCGCATTGCTGGCGAAATAACCCGGCAGCGGCGCGAAAGCGCTCTGCGTCGGTGCGGCCTCAACGGTCACTGGCTGCAGCTGATAGCTGTCATCGGCGCGCAGCGGCCGCACCACATAGCCGGATGCGATCTTGTCGGCTACTAGCCCGGTGCCGCCGAGAATCTGCAACAAGCCCTGCTCGACCGACTGTGCGCCTGCCGAACCGGAGCTGACGCGCCCGCGGACCGTCTCCGGCGAGTACGACAAGGTAATGCCGGCCCGCTCGGCATAAAGGCTCAGCGTTTGATCCAACGCCCCGCCCGGTACATCGGCGGCCACCGCACGCGGCGCCGGCTCGGCCGCCAGCAATGCGGGGCTGGTGGCAGCGCCGCATAGCGCCAGAGCGATACAAATGGCAGTGGACAGCTTGCGCGGTTGCAGGCGCGACGGCAGAGAGCAGGTAGAGCGCATGAGGGTATCCATTCAGGGAGTGATCACCCCTAACCGGATGAACCGCCAAAGTCCGACAAATTTTTTATGCGACGGGCACCACGCGCACCCACCAGCGGGTTCGCTCGACCAGCGCCACCGGCAACAGATGGGTGATGTTGCGCAACATCAGCTCGGGCTCAGCGAGGCGGAACACACCGGACAGGCGCAGGTCGGCCACCGCCGGATCGCAGCCTAGCCAGCCGTGCCGATAGCGCCCCGCTTCGGCGAGAAAATCCACCAGGCGAATGTCGTTGACCACCAGCAGCCCGCGTGTCCAGGCGAAGGGATCGAGTGCGCTTCGCCCCAGCGGATTCATCCCCCTGGCCGATACCGCCAGCCCTTCGCCGGCCTGCAACCGACGCTGACCTGCCGCGGCGCGAACCAGAACCTCGCCCTGCTCCACCCGTATTTCGCTGCGGCTGTCGTACTCGCGCACCGACATGCGCGCGCGGAGCCCCAAGCATTCGGCAAAACTACAGCGCAGCTGCCATTGCCCACCCTCCACCAGCGCCTCGCCACTACGCAACAAGAGCTGCTGTCCGTTTACATCGACTGCGCTGCCGGTGTTGAGCAACACCTGGACATCACCCGCCAGGTTAAGCCGCCGAGTTTCGCCAGTGGCCGTGGCGAAGTCAGTGCGCCAGGCCGGCGCCGAGGCCGCCGCCAGCAACGTAGCGCTACCGGCCGTCAAACCGAGCAGCTTGAGCATCCGGCGCCGACTCAGATCCGCCTCGGCCCGCTGCAACAAGGGAATGGCTTGCGCCGCATCGCCCAGAGGATTCAACCGAAACAGCCCGGCCATCTGCTGCAGGCGTTGCCAGGCCTGGTCATGCTGTTCGTCCTGCGCCAGCCAGTCGTGCAACTGGCGTTGCAGCTCGACACTGGCAGGCTCAGCGCGCAGGCGTATCTGCCATTCGATGGCCGCACGGACGATAGACTCGGAAGGCTGCCTGGCGCTCATCACGACACACCCTCGAAGCACAGGCGATAGCAATGCAGCAAGGCGTGGGCTACATGGCGCTCAACGGTACGACTGGAAACGCCCAGTTGCCGCGCCACCTGCGCATGGTTGAGGCCGCCGAGCTGATACAGCAGAAAAGCCTCGCGCACCGCGGGCTTCAACCCTTCAAGCAACTGCGCGATGCTCTCCAGGGACTGCAAGGCCTCATAACGAACCTCCGGCGACGGATGGCTCGCTTCGGGCAACAGCGCCAGGGCTTCGAGATACGCGCGCTCCAACGCATCGCGCCGCCAGTGATCGATCACCAGGCCACGCGCAATACGCGCTAGCAAGGCACGAGGCGCCCGATTGTCGACAGGCTGGTCACGCACCAATAGACGCACGAAGGTGTCCTGAACCAGATCCGCCGCCTGCTGCGAACAGCCGACCGAACGCCGCAGCCAGCCATGCAGCCAGCCCTGATGCATGCCGTACAGCACATCGAGGGGAATGATCGAATCGGTTTCAGACGAAGACATAGTGCGGCCTAAAACACCACGAGGAGATATGGTGAGCGCGCGAACATTAATAGCGAATCATTCTTATTACAAGGTTTCCGGCATGCAAAGACTCAGGGCGGCTCCGCCACCTTGAATATCAAGCCCGTGAGTGATGTGGACGGAGCTTCCCCGTTCTGTGAGCAAAACCGAAAACCGAGTGACCTCCCGCCCGCCTAGCCATTACCGATGGTTACGCAGCGTAGAACGGGACATGGGCAGCTCCTTGCGCTCAGTCGAAGGTTATGTGGGATTGCTTGACCACCTCGGCGTACTTGGCCGAGTCGCTGGCGATCTGCTCGGCGAAGACCTGCGGGGTCGACGGCCAGGCAGTCAGGCCCTGGGTGGCAAGTTTCTCCTGCACGGCTGGCGAGGCAGCGGCCTTGGCGATCTCGTCGTTGAGACGCTCGATCACCGCAGCCGGGGTGGCGGCTGGCGCGCTGAGACCGAACCAGGAAGTCACTTCGAAACCGGGGTAACCCAGTTCGGCGACGGTCGGCACTTCAGGCAACAGCGGCGAGCGTTCGCGTGAGGCGATGGTCAGACCCTTGAGTTTGCCGGCCTGGATCTGCGGCGCGAGGATGGTCAGCGTGTAGGCAACCGGCGTGGCGCTGTGCGTCAGCTTGCGGGTTGCTCGTACAAGTGCTAAGGCGGCCCCCCCATAGATTCAAGTATGACCATAGGGTGGATACCGTTCGTAAGCCGAAGCGGTGCTAGACCCCAGCCTACTTGATACGCCGAAACACGAAAGAACACAATTGACAGTAAATGAACACGCGCGTTCAATCTCTATCTCAACTCAGAGGTAAACTCAATGCGCCGTTCCGTCATTGCGCTTCTATCCATGGTCGCGCTTCCGATCCTTGGCTTTACAACTTATGCATACTGGCCATCACCGCATTCCTCGAAAGACTCTGTTGCCGTTCATAGCGCCTCGCTGCTGATCGAGAACGCGACCGTCATCGATCCACAAACGGGATCGGCAACGACCGGTCAGTCGATCGCAATACGCGATGGACGTATCGAGGATATTGGCCCCACATCGGCACTCCAGCGTTATCGGACATACCGCAACGTGGACGCAGCAGGCCAGTTCGTAGTGCCTGGATTCAACAATATGCACTCGCATGCGCTTCAGGCTGAAAACGCTCCCGCTGTTCTTCTGTTGATGCTCGCCGAAGGCGTAACCGGTTTTCGGCAAATGGCGGGGTCGACAGAGCTGCTTGCTCAGCGGGCGGCCGGTCAGCTTCCGCTTACCGAGAAAGCCCCGGCCTTGCTAGCGATGCCCGCCGAGCCATTGATCCCCACCAGCGCAGGCACCGCAGAGGAACTCGCTGAGCTGCTGCGGCGGCAGCGAGATGATGGTGCGGATTTCATCAAGGTCGGCTGGACCAGCCCCCCGATGTTCTATGCCGCGATAGCTGAAAGTCGCAAGCTGGGGCTGCCTATTGCCGGACATGTGCCAGAAGGCATCGATCCGGCGCGCGCCGAATTGGCGGACTTCCATTCAATCGAGCACCTGGGGCCAGGCGACGTGATCTGGATCGGCTGCTCTGCGCAGAAGCCGACTCTGCTGCGCGAATCGATAGAAAATCCGACTCGCAGCCTACCCAACCTCAAATTGCCCAACTTTGCCGCACCGGTGGTGCAGGCTGCCATGGCAGGCAAGATGAAGCGCTTTTTGATCAACCCAATAGTGGCGGACAGCCCCGCTCGAGTGGCACGCCTTCATGCTGCGTTGATGAGTTTCGACAGGGAGAAATGCAATACGCTGGCGACGCAGTTCGCTCAGAACGAGAACTGGATGGTGCCAACCCTGGTCAGGTTGCGGACGCAATATATCCAGGACGATCCAGAATATCGAAGAGACCCGGCGATCCCCTTCATTCCTTCGCACGCCTACCGAGAATGGCTTGATGTGTTAAACGACTTCAACCAGCTCCCCACACAGACAAAGCAGATATACAAAGAAGCCTATGGCAAGCAGAAAACCCTGACGAAGCTGCTCGCAGATGCCGACGTACCCATGATGACGGGAACCGATGGCAGCGGTCAGGCTCCAGGGCTCTCGTTGCAGCAAGAGTTCAAGGAGCTTGCCGCTGCGGGCTTGTCGCCTCTGCAGATATTGCAGATGACCACAATTCAGCCCGCACGCTTCATGAATCGAACCTCGACCATGGGGTTGGTCGCCAAAGGCATGAACGCTGACCTCGTGCTCTTGGCTGCCGATCCAACCATCAGCGTAGAGAACCTCGGCAACATATCCGGCGTTGTACGAGCAGGTAACTATTTCTCCAAGGATGAGCTGGACGCTTTCAAAAAAACCATTGTCGATAACACAGATAAAAACATCTCTGTTACGACAGGTGATGCCAGCTTGAAAACACCCTCTTCAGACGGACGTGAATGACAGTAGGCTCCAGTCGCGGCACATCTATTTGCGTCACGACTGGAACTGGGGCTGAACCGTCGTTCTAGCAACGCGACTCGCGATCATCCATCTGAGCGGACGCGTTTGCTTCGTTCATCGCCCGTATCGCTGCAACTCTTGCAAACGAGGATCGTAAGGAGCCACCCGGCGCATCTTCTCGATGTACTCGAAAGCCTGCTCCCTTCGCCCCAGTGTTGAATGCAGGTAGATCAACGCATAGAGCAGATCAGGATCATCCGGGGAGAGTTTCAGGCCGTCGCGCAACACGCTTATGGCCTCATCATGGCGCTGCATGCGCGCCAGCAAGAGCCCGTGGTTGTAGCGAATGCGGGAAGAGCTGGGCAATGCGACCAACGCTTTTTCCATCCAAACCAACGCCTCGTCCTCTCTTCCTTTCTCCACCAACAGCAGGGCAAGCATGTAGGCGAGATTACCGTGATCGGTGAGTGGCATTTTCTCCAGGCGCAAGCCTTCGCGTAGCAGTTGCTCGGCCTCATTGGTATGCCCGTAGCTATTCGCCAGCGCTACCAGATTGATCCGCGCCGGGGAAAAATAAGCATCGAGTTTCAATGCCTGGCGATACTCGCTCATGGCGTCATCAGCCTTGCCCTGACGGGACAGCAGCTCAGCCAGGTCGAAGCGCCCTACAGGCAGGTCGGCATTGGCCCGCAAGCGCCGTTCGTAGTCCGCCAACGCGGCATTGAGGCGATCTCGCTGCGCTTCCGGTATCTGCTCGTTGGGCACCTCCGCAAGCACGCGCGCCGCCTGGTCGCGCACTGCCAGAACAGAGTCCTCCATCAGCGGCAACAGGGGTCGTACACGTTCCTCCGGGGGCAGACCGATGAAGCCCGAAGCAGCATGAGCCCGAACCAGTGCACTCTCGTCCTGAACGGCCTGGCTAAGATGGGTAATAGCGACAGGCCCATGCCTCGCAATCTGCTCAGCGCCAGTTGCCCGGACGATGGCCGGATTGCTCTTGTCAGCGATGACCTGAGCGAGCAAGCCCAGCGCCTTGCCATCCCCGCTGCGTGAAGCATGAAGCGCCTCTCCGTACGAGGCAGGACGTTGCCGCTGACCAAACCAGCTATCGATGGATATGGCCGCCCACTCAGGTGACTTGTCTTGGTGACAGCCCGTACAGGCATCGGGGCTGCCCGTTTTGAGGTTCAGATCAGGGCGTGAAACTCGCACCGAGTGATCGCGTCGTGGGTCGACCTGCATGTAGGTCGTCTCAGGCATATGGCAGTTGACGCACTGCGCTGCCGGTGTGCCCGCCACATGATGGTGATGGGATTCGCTGTCGTAGTCACCGGCCTTCAACGCTGGGAACCTACCCACTGGTGGTTGGGAGTTGTGGCACTGCAGGCAGAGGCCATTGCCTTGTATCCGTACCTTCGTGGTGTGAGCGTTGTGACAATCCGTACAAGCCACTCCAGCGGCGTACATCCTGCTCTGGGTGAAGGAGCCATATTCATAGACTTCGCCCTTGATCTGCCCATCGGCGTGATACATATCCTCGCTCAATGTAGCAGGCAGGCTTTGATCCAGTTGCGGGTGACCGGGCAACTGCCCGACACCAAGTGTCTGCCGCCGGCTGTGGCAGAACGCACACTGTTCGACCTGTTGCGGGCTGCTCATCGAACGTAAATCCACCTGCAGCCCATAGCGTGCGGCAGAGGCTGTTGCAGCATCGGCAGAAGTCTTGCCCTGTGCCCAATCCACATGCGCCTGAGCAGGTCCGTGACAGCCCTGACAACCAACATTTTTCTCCTGCCAGGTGGTGGCGAAACTGTCGTCCTGATCGCTGTAGTGCTTGAGTAGACGGGTCGAATGACAATCGGCGCACATGGCATTCCAGTTCTGGTAGCGACCAGTCCAATGCAAGGGATCGCTGGGGGCGAAGCGCTGCCCTGGATAGAGGGAAAACCAACGTTGTCCGCCCTCCTCTTGTGAGCGGCTGTCCCAACTGATGGTCAACACCTGCAGGCGGCCGCGGGGAAACGCCACCAGGTATTGCTGCAACGGGTAGTAACCGAAGGTGTAGCGGATGGGGAAGTCTGTCGCCTGGCCGTCTTCGCCCTCGATATTCACGAAGAAGTCTTGGTCCTTGCGGAAAAAACGGGCTTTGACGCCAGCGTCTTCGAACACCGCATCATCAAAGCGCCCCAGCACATTCTCGGGCGTGGCATCACGCATAGCCCATGCATGATCGGAGTCCTGCCATTGGCTCGCCTGCGCCTGGTGACAGCTCAGACAGCTATTGGCGTCGGCATACCCTTCACGATCCGTTGCGAGCGCAGGAGGATGTCCTGTTGCATGAGCACTCCCCGAGCATGCGCAAGCGATTGCCAGCAGCACAATGCTTGCGCCGGATCGCAGGCAATGCAGAAAGGCTACCCAGGTCTCTTGCATCCCCATTTCTCTGTTCCACACCCGGCTTTGATCCCCTTGAGATCCAAGGACGGAGTCGCACCCCGATCACCCCAGATCTCGTACCTGGAAATTGGGCGAGTCAACCAGAGGCATTCTGATCAGGCTACACCCACTGTCAGCTCAAGATCGCTCCGCCAGAAAAAGGCCGCCCGAAGGCGGCAAGGGTCTCAAGCTGATCGCCATCGACCGAGTAGCGTTCCTATCGAATGCCGACCTTGCGCAACGCCGATGGCGTGTATTCAGCGGATGACGATACTGCTCCAAAATCGACCTTCGAGCGCTCTTCGTTACGCAAACCGGACACCATGTAGCGACCGTTCTGCAGGTCATACAAGGTTGAAACGCTCAGCCAGGGAATCGCCTTGTCGTAGAGCTGCGTCATGAAGCCCTCGCCAACCCGCCACAGCGTACCCCGAGCATCGTAGTGTTCTACAACTGAGATCTGCCAGCTGTCTTCGTCGATGTAGAACTTCCGCTTGGCGTAGATGTGGCGTTCACCTTGTTTCAGGGTTGCCTCGACGACCCAGACACGGTGCAACTCATAGCGGGTCAGATCCGAATTGATATGGCCCGGTTTGATGATCTCGCTGTATTTCAGTGTCGGTGACTCGAGCTTGTAGGCGTTGTAGGGGATGTACAGCTCCTGCTTGCCCAACAGCTTCCAGTCGTAGCGATCCGGTGAGCCGTTGTACATGTCGACGTTGTCGGCCACGACCTGCCCCTCGGACCCCGGCGAAGGACCGTCGTAAGCCACCTGGGGCGCCCGTCGTACTCGGCGTTGCCCTGCCGTATAGATCCAGGCCTTGCGTGGCTCCGCCACCTGGTCGAGGGTCTCGTGAACCAGCAGCACATTGCCAGACAGACGCGCCGGAGAGGTGATGGTCTGCATGTAGTAGAACAGCACATTGCCAGGATTAGCCGGGTCAAACTCCTTCACGTGATCACGGTAGGTGAACCACTGATTCATGGTGACCGGAACGTACTGACCGTTGGCGTGCGGCGCCGTTTGCATGATGGTTCGCTTGATGCTGCCGCCGCGATAGCGACCTATGTGGTTCCACAGCACTTCAAGACCATTCTGCGGAATGGGGAACGGGACTGCCGTCGAGAACTCTCTCAGGCCGTTCCCCCCTTCTGCCAGGGCCGTGCTCACGGCATTCTGTTTGATGGCCTGTTCCACTGACGCTGGAACGGTGGCGGTACGCTGGGTGGCATATACCGGCATTTTGAAGGACTGAGGGTAGCGCTTGAACATTGCCAACTGCCCCTCGCTCAGTTTGTCGCGATACTGTTCGACGTTCTGCGCCGTGATAGTGAACAAAGGCGATTGCCCAGCGAACGGATCACTGAGGTGACCCGAAGCGCTCACACTACCGGAATCAACCCTGAGGCCACCCGTCCAGGCCGGAATGCTGCCATCCTGATTTCCAGCACGCTCCGCCCCCATTGGAGTGAGGCTTTCCCCAAGCTTTGCGGCTTGATCCGCCGAGACCGCGGCATACGAATTAAGGGCGACGAACGCCATGGCCATACCTGAGATGGCGATGAAGGAACGTTTCATGGGGAATCCTCAGAAGGTCACGCCGAAGCTAAGGGCGACGAAGTCACGATCAGCGCTCATGTTGTAGGCGCCGCCGAAATAGTTGGTGTAGGAAAGGCTGGCGTTGTAGGTGCTCAGATATGTGACATCCAGGCCCAGGCTGACGGCTTTCGAGCCCTCGCCAAATCCTGGCTCAGGGCCATAACCGTCAACGTCATGCGACCAGACCACACTGGGCCGAAACTGAACGCCTGGGATGAGGTTGTCGTACTCCCAACCCGCACGAACGCGGTAGCCCCAGGAGGTGGTCGTGACGAAGCCGGAGTTGTTGCAGTAGTCCCCGCGGCACAGGCTGTTGTCGGGATAAATCTCACCTTGGCCGAATACCGCTGCCCTGCCGTAGCGCAAACCACCTCTGCCCTCGAGACCTCCCACATGGGTTACGCCAAGCTCACCCACCACGGTCATTCGGCTCGCACCCATGACGTTCTCGAACAAATGCACAGCGGTGACCTGGGCCTGGGTGACCTCCTTTCGCTGGTAGCCATTGAAACGTGCGTTGTCACTGATCGGATATGCGCCCGAAGAGTAGACCGGGGTCGTGGCTGGATCCCCCACAGCTGCGGTGGTCATGTCCGGGGAATTTATCTGGATAGGTAAATTCGGCCGATAGCTGACTTCGCCCGAAAGGGTGGTACCTGTCTGCAGAATGGTACTGAAGCTCAGGCCGTAGAGCCGGATGTCCTCTGGGAAGTCGACGTAATACTTCGAGGTACCCAGGCGATAGGCGGCCACCAGCTGCCTGCCGGCGGCACTTGAAAGAAAGCCGGCGCAGCCAGGCGCCGGGATACCCAGGTTGGAGCAAAGCTGCGGCCCGAATGTCAGGTTCGCTATGTTGGGGCTGGAAATGGAACTGACGTAGGGTTGGCGGCTGTGATAGTTGGCGGCGTACACACCGAACTCAGTGTCCAGTCGAGCGGAAAACCAGCGTAACGCGAGCCCCCATTGACCGTCGTCACGAGGCTCGTTATTGGCCGCCCGCTTGATCTCGACACCTTCGCTGGTGAGGTTGATACCGAAGGGGCTGAGCGCACGCTGTGCGGCTACGTTCTGATCCAGAATCGGTCCTACCGTGGCGCCACCACAGCCATCGGCCACGAAATCGTTCTGCGAGAAAAAGGTGCCGCAGTTCTCGACGACGGATTTTTCCCACTCCAGCTGATAGAACATGTCCACGCTGAGTTCTTCACTGATCGCCTGCGACAGGTAAAGCATATTGACCGGAATCAGACCTTCCTTGACCTCGGCCCCCGGTTGGCGGAGCGCGGAAACATCGATGGCGTTCATTGCATTGATGCCGCCGCGAATGAAGGTGCTCTCCCCCCAGTTGACGACCTGCTTACCGATGCGAACCGTGCCAGGCAAATCGTCCATCAGTACATAGTTGTGGTACAGAAATGCGTCGAGAAACTGCGCCCCCGAAGACTTGGCCATCGGGTCACGGCCACTTTCCTCGATATCCTTGAATCGACGGTTTTCATCTTTCAACTCAAAGTCGTACCAATACTTTCCGCGAACGAATATGCCGGTATCGCCATACTTGAGTTCCAGATCGTGAACGCCCTTGAATACCTTGGAGAAGGTATCGCCAGAGTCGAAATTTCGACGCCCGTCATCCCCGCTACCACCCCATAATTTCTTGTCGGGAGCCTGCACCGACCAGCTTGCCCCCACGGAGAGCGAGGAGTCGAACTGGCCTTCAATCTCACCAAGTTCGAAGGACACTGCGTGTGCATGGGTGGATGCGAAGGCATACATGCCCAGCACGATCGGTAGGCGAACAGAATATTTATTAATCATTGTTATTATCTCTTGGCATACAAGTGGTAACTACAGGCAAGGCTTCAGGGCATCCTCCCTAGGCAACTCCTCCATTTAAAAATCGAACTCACTGAACCCACTCGATCGGGAAGGTGAATTTCACGAGGCGCTCTTCCAGTCGTGGCCGGAAATCTCCCGCACGAATGTGGGCGACGAGTCCACGACGACTGTCCTGCTGCATATCGATCGAAACCCCGGATATGCCAGCCAGTTCTGATTCCTGTTGAATCACCCAGGTGATTTCACGCTGCTGCAGGGCGGGTTTGAAAATCTTCCCGACCGGGGTCACTGGCAGGGCTTCCAGAATCTCGATGCGCCTGGGCAACGCAGCGCGCTCGTGAATGGTCTTGGCGGCGAACTGGAGGAGCTCTTCGCGAGTGCAGTGCATCCCGGGGTTGAGCTGTACGTAGGCAACCGGCACCTCTCCGGCATGGGCATCGGGGCAGCCCACAGCAGCCGAAAGAGCCACGGCCGGATGGGCCTGCAGCGCCTCCTCGATCTGCTTCGGATCGATGTTGTGGCCACCGCGAATGATCAGTTCCTTCTTCCTTCCGGTTAGCCAGAAGTAGCCCTGCGCATCCTGCCGCCCCAGGTCGCCGGTGTTGAGCCAGGTTTGTCCTTCGATGGACAGCCAGATGCCATTGTTGTGGATGTCATCCAGGTAACCGGCAAATACATTTGGCCCCTGGATCGCAATGACACCGACTTCATCGACGCTGGCGTCGCGCTGGTAGTGGCCGTCGTCATCCAGAATGACGGCTCGCATCCGTTGATAAGGCAGACGCAAGCCGATGGAACCCACCCGGCGCTCGCCATCCGCCGGGTTTACCGAAGACACGCAAGCGCCCTCGGTCAGGCCGTAGCCCTCCAGAATCCGCACGCCAATCCGCGCTTCGAACTCGCGGAACAGCTCTACCGGCATAGGCGCCGCACCGCACAGGGCGTACTGCAGGCTGGACAGATCGCGACCTTCGATCGGCTGCTGGAGAAGTGCCGAATAGACGGTAGGTACACCCGAAAAGAAGTTGATCTGGAAATGCTCGACCAACGCCCAGAAGTTGCTGATCACCCCCTCACCGCGGTAACCCTGAGGCGTGCCAATGATGACCCGGTCACCATTGGTCCAAGGCATGAGGCCAGTCACCAACTGGCCGTTCACATGGAACAACGGCAGGCCGCAAAAGATCACCTGACCGCTGGGCCTGGGTTGCATGTTGGTCGCCATCGCCCAGGCATTGAAGACTTCGGAGCCATGGGTACGCACGGCGATCTTCGGCAGGCCGGTGGTGCCTCCAGTGCAGAAATAGGACGACGGTTCTTGCGCACGGATCTGCCGGCCACTTGTAAGATAATCGCCGGGCTGCTGGCGCATTAATTTGCGCAGGTTGTGAATCTGCACGCCACGGTGACGACGCCGTTCGCGCATCGCCATCCACCGCAGAACCCCACCAGGAACAACACCTACGTAGGGCTCCATCCCGACCCAGACGACCTGTTTGATACAGGGCAGATTGTGCAACTGGCTGGAGAGCTTTTGCCAGAGGTCCGCTCCGGGGGTTGGCGCCAGCGTCACAACCACCCTCGCACCGGCCGCTCGCAACAACTCGGCGATCTGCGCCGGCTCAAGTAGCGGATTGATTGCCAGGACGATGCCGGCGGCTTCACCACCCCAGATCGTGAAATGGGTTTCCGGCAGGTTCGGCAACAGGAATGCGACGACATCCCGAGGCCCGATACCCAGCTGGTGAAACGCATTGGCTGCCCGGGTGATATCAGCGAACAGTTCGGCGTAGGTCCAGTCGTGACTGCGTTGATAAGCCTTGGCGTTGAGGATAAAGCTGAGCGCTGGGGTAGAACCGTTAGCCTTGGCGCACAGCTGCAATGCCGCGTAGGTACTTTGCGGTAGTTGCCGTTGGGCAAGCGGAGCCTGCTCCAGCGCCTCGATATCGGCCAGGGTTTTGACAGCCATCAGACCTCCTCCACCACGACATTGCGCTGGCTGCCCAGGTCGATCACGCCGTCTGCGCTACGAATCGTGGCCTTCACCACGTCACCGCTCTTCAGGTAGAAATCCCGACGCGCTTCCTGAGCCTTGAGGAATGCCTTCCACTTCACCGACTCGGGTAACACCGCGGCGGCCAGCCGTTGCTTGGCTGGCGATGGAATGGCGAGCGCGCAGCCGGCGGGAGTGCCTGTGGCGATCAGGTCACCGGCCGAGAAGTCGTGCACACCGGAGAGTTCGGTCAGCGTTTCGGCAGGCCCATGCACCAAATTGGCGGTGCTATCGGACTGACGCACCTGGTCATTCACCGTCAGGCGCAACTGCAGCTGTTGCAGGTACTTCATGTCCTTTGCGTCAAGCAGACACAGGTGCGGACCGACCGGGCCGAAAGTGCGAAAGCTCTTGCCCTTGTAGAACTGCATCTGAGGAATCTGGATATCGCGGGCCGAATAGTCGTTGACGATGACCAGCCCAGCCACGAACTCATGCAGGTTGTGTGCGTCGACCTTCACAGGGCCGGTGATATCGCGAGCCAGAATGAGCCCAAGCTCGATTTCATAATCGAGGAAGCACACCTGCCTCGGTTTGATCAGCTCACTATCGGCCGCGACGATGCAACTCGTGGCCTTGGTGAAGATCATGTTGTAGTGCTTGGCATCGGGATCCATACCCGACTCGATCATGTGCTGGCGATAGTTCGCCCCCTGGCAGACGAACTGCTGGTTACGCGTGACTGGCGAGAGTAGCCGTACCTGGCTCACCTCCAGTTCGGTCCCCTCCAGACGAGCAAGTTGCTCCCGCGAAACCTGCCGGATCAGATCACCTGTGGTTTCGTAGCTTCCGGGAATACGAACAATGCGCCCCTGGCGCAGTACCCCCCAGCGATTCTCGTTCTGATACTCGAAGCGGACGACGTTGACGGACATGGATGTAGCTCCTGGTACAGCAAGGCGCCGCACGCAAGCGGCAGTTTTCGGTTGAGACCCTGATGAAGCCACATGCAGCGGCAGCAGGCTCCCCAGGACAGCAGCGGCTCTTAGCAAGCTGCGGCGACTGAAAGGACGCATGAGCGCACCCTCAGCCGAAGAGCCGCTTCAAAGCCAGAAGCTTGCGCAAGGTCAGATCAGGGCTGGATCGGAGGTTGTGCACCAGAGCCTTAAGGCTCTTCAGATTCATCACTGGCTTGGTGAAGCTCTTCGGCATCCGCTGCCCCCATTGCGACATTGCCTCGGCGCTTACCTCATGTACCCCCATGGGGTGATCAGCCGTGAATAGGTCGCCATCGCAGTAGTGCTCGTGCTTCAGCCCCCAGGGGTCTTGCCAGTAATCGAAGATCTGGCTGCCCAGGATGTGGCGACCGATGCCCCAGGCATGTTTCCAACCGCGCTCACGCAAGATGCGCTGGCCAACGCCTACCGCATCAGCATCCACTACCTCGAACGCGCTGTGGCTGTAGGCCGCCATGAATCCCTGAGCCAGCGCCAGGGTGTGGTGGTCGGCGGGCTCGTCGCCCAGATCAAGGCGCATGAACGCCACCACCGGAGAACCGTCCGCAAGCACCTGCACATCACTGGGAATGAAACCGAAGTGGCGGGTGTACCAGGCGCAAGTGGCCTGGTAGTCAGCAAGTTCAAGTACGACATGGCCGAGTTTGATCACTTCAGGTGGGGCAATGGGGGGCCGCTGCGTGGCATTGATGCGTGGCGAGTCATCCACCAGGTTCAGCGGCAATGCCGAGCGGCGGGCAACAGCCTCACAGGGCTGCCGACCATACACCGCCTCGACCAGAAACCCAGACGGATCGCGCAGACGAACCCACTGCCCACCACCCGGCCCTTCCAGCGGTTCGATGCCCGAAGCACCTGGCAGATGCACCAATTTTTCGAGGTCGCCGAGCGATGCCACATCCAGCGCAAAACCTAGAAACTGCGCCTGTTGCGCACGCTCTATTCGATAGCAATAAGGCGTCGTCCCGGTGCCTCGCATATAGAGTCGATCGCTTTCGCGATGCGCAGTTTGCAAGCCGAAATCGAGCAGGAAGCGCTCGGCCAGATCCAGGTCAGGGCGCGCGAAGATCAAATAGCTCAAAGCCCTCGCTTTCACTGTCGGCGAGGGATGCCGTGCAGGCTGCTGCGTCAGCAGGCGAAGTGACTCGATACCTTGTTTCATTATTGTTTTTCTCCACAGCCTTTTTCAGGCAAAGCCGTTCACCTACCCGCTCAACCAGGCCTCAGCAAAACGTTGGGCTCAGCCCTCCTCAGCTCCCTGGGCAGCAGTTCTTGCGCTGCCCACATGGAGATGCTCAGCGCCGGACGTATCCCTAGACATGCTCTGTCATCTCCAACCAGGCCAGATGGCGGCCAGGCAGCGCCTGTTACCTGAGCTAGACCCGCCGCACCACAAGCACTTCAGCAGACAGAACGCAGTGGATATCCGTGAGTACACGGCACTGGATTCGTCGCTATCGCTAGCCAACAAGAAGCATTCGACGCCTCAATTGAACATCAATGTTCAATTGTGGTCAACTCGTATTTTATTTTTCTTGTTTTGCATCATAATCAAGCAAGTGAACAGGTGTGTTCATTTTGGTCTGGCTACAGAAACTGCCAGCCCCATTGATCCACTGAAAACAACCAAAGCTCCGCAATGCGGGGTTACCAACAAAAAAGGACTGGCATGAACCTTCCTCTCGCACACGCATTCCCCGACTCGGTCGACGTCCTCGTCGTTGGTAACGGTCCCGTTGGCGCCTCACTCGCTGCGTTGCTCGGCCGGCACGGAATCGAAACCCTGGTGGTAGACAAACTGCATGACGTACTGCTGATACCGCGCGCCATCGCCCTGGACAATGAAGCGCTGCGCATCCTGCAACTGGCTGGCCTGGCGGAAGACGCCTTCGAAAAGATCGTGATTCCGGAAGTACGCATGCACTGCCCGATCGTCGGCCAGTTCGGCCGTGCAAATACCAGCGGCAGCCTCGACGGACACCCTAAATTGGTGACTTTCTATCAGCCCGATCTGGAACGTACCTTGCGCGCCCAGTGCCAGCGCTTCGACCACGTAACCAGCCTTGGTGGCCTGGAACTGCTGAACCTGACCCAGGACGCGCAAGGCGTAGAGGCCGAGCTGCGTACGGAGGACGGAACGATTCATCGAATAAGGGCGCGTTATCTGGTCGGCGCGGACGGGGCAAGTTCGAAAGCCCGCAGCCTGATAGGCCAGGACTTTCGTGGTCACAGCTATACCGAGGACTGGCTGATCGTCGATGCTCGGGGTCGGGAAAAAGATGCGATCGACCATGTCGAGTTTCTTTGTGACCATCGCCGACCGACACCTCATATGCCGGCGCCAGGAGGCCGTGAACGCTGGGAGTTCATGCTCAAGAGAGGCGAAACTCGCGAGCAGATGGAGGATGCAGGACATATCGCCAGATTGCTGGAGAAGTGGATCCCCCCTGAGCAATTGGAGATCGAGCGCAAAGCGGTCTATCGCTTTCATGCGCGATGCTGCGAACGCTTCCAGAACGGGCGGGTGTTCCTGATCGGGGATGCTGCGCATATCACGCCGCCGTTCGTTGGACAGGGCCTCGTCGCCGGCTTGCGCGACGCTGCCAACCTCGCCTGGAAGCTTGCATGGGTGCTCAAGGGTCGCGCTACGCCGGGCATTCTGGATAGTTACGACCAGGAGCGACGACCCCACGCGCAGGAGATGATCGCCCTCGCCAAGCTGATGGGGCGCATGGTGATGCCGCGTAACGCCCCCATAGCAATGCTGGTGCACGGCCTGATGCGCCTGACACAGACGATCCCGCCTCTACGTCGCCACTTCGAAGAACTCGACATCAAACCGAAGAACATCTTCAAACAAGGTCTGTTCATGCCTGCTGGCCGTGGCCAGCGCCTTCGTCGTGGCGGGCTTTTCCCGCAGGGGCTGGTACGTCTGGACGATGGTTCGATCACTCTCAGTGACATGGCACTGGGCGATAACCTGGTACTGGTGGGGTTGGGTATCGATCCACGCGCCAGCCTGACGGCGGAACTCTGCCAGCAGTGGGAAAAGCACGGAGGCAGCTATCTACACATCGGCCTACATGGCCAGAGACGCGGCAATATCACGCCGTTCGTCGAGGACATCGGCCAAGCCCTGCTGACTTGCGCGCCAGCAGGCTCGTTGGCAGTGGTTCGCCCAGACCGCATCGTGATGCACGAGGGTATCCAGACGATGGCCAGGCAACTGGTGCAAGAGAGCCTGCAACTGCTCGAACGCTGAAAACCCAGTGGATGCCGAGTGAAGTCTCGGCATCCACCTCACCAATACGGATCGTGGCCAGCCCTCAATTAGCGCTGGCGATCCAGCGCCGGTAAATGCTCGACTGCCGACGGACCTTCAACTGGCCGCTCACCAGCGCCAGCAGCGGCGACGTCTTGGGATTGGTTGGCCGCCCGCTGCTGAGCAACACGAGCTGTTTCTTGACGATAGCCTGAATGGCGGCAGAGGCGAATGCCTTGTTCTTCCAAGGCACAGTGAGCGGTGCCACGCCATGCTCGCCGCCTTGCCGCCAATGCCTTGGCAAAGCCGGCTCTATTGCCAGGGCGGTGGCCATACCCACCATCGAGACCTGCCCAGCCAACACACGCTCCGCGACGACACGCCGCCGAATGCCGCCGGTCACCATCAGGGGCATTGTCGCCTCAGCTGCAATGCGCTCGGCGAACTCCAGGAAGTAAGCCTCGCGCGCGAGGGAAGCACCGTCACGCGTACGTCCCTGCATGGCTGGGCTTTCATAGCTGCCTCCGGATAGCTCGACCAGATCGATCCCCAGATTATTGAGCATGGCCACCACCTGGCTGGCCTCCTCCGTGTCGAAACCACCCCGCTGGAAATCTGCAGAGTTGAGCTTGACCGCAACGCAGAAGGACGGACGGACCTTCGCGCGCACGGCTTCGACCGTACGCAGCAGGATTCGGGCGCGGTTCTCCAGGCTGCCGCCCCAGCGATCAGTACGACGATTGGAAAGCGGCGAGAGAAACTGGCTGAACAGGTAGCCATGAGCGGCATGAATCTGCACCCCGGTGAAGCCAGCTTGCTCAGCCAATTCGGCAGTACGCACATAGCGCTGGATCAGCGCTTCGATTTCGTCGTCTTCGAGCGCCCGAGGCTTGGCGAATAGCTTGTCCAGCCCAGGCAGATCTAGCGCGACCTCCGAGGGCGCAACGGCGTCCTGCCCGAGAGCTGCCATCAGTTGGCGGCCAGGATGATTGATCTGCATCCAGACCTGAGCGCCATGACTGCGACAGGCGTCGGCCCAGCGGCGGAATCGTTCCAGATACCGGCCATCCTCCAGCACAACGCCACAAGGCCCGGTAAGAGCGCGTCGATCCACCATCACGTTACCGGTGATGATCAATCCAGCCCCTCCTTCAGCCCAGGTGCGATACAGACGAATCAGGCGCTCGCTGGGCGCATGATCGGGATCGGCAAGATTTTCCTCCATGGCGGCCTTGGCGATCCGGTTGGGAATTTCCTCGCCATTGGGCAGGCGCATCGATGTGAAGAGCACACTCATACGAATCAGTCCTTGAGCCGCTGCGCAGCGGCTGACAGTGGTTTGGTCGCGGTTCGCCCCAGCCACTGCAGGGTGTTTTCCGGCTCATGCACGGCCGCGGGAATCACCGTTTCATCGGTGCTCGCATAGCGCGAGAACAGACGCAATGCATTGCCGCGGGTGATTGCCGAATACTCGTCCTGCGACCAGATCGCGGAAGTGGCCAACGCCTGAAGCTCACGCTGCGCCGCATCTTGCGAAATCACGGGAAGGCCGCTGCCGAACAGCACTTGCGAAGGAGCGACAAGCTCTTTGAGAACGGCCATCGAAGGGGCGCCAGCGGCGAGCGCGGTGTCGAAATAGAAGCGCTGCAGGTAGTTCATGACGCCGAGGGGTACCTTGTCCTGGAACTCTGGCAGCGCATTGGCCAGTGAAATACGCCAGGCGGCGTAAGGCAGAAATCCACCACCGTTGGCGAGGATCCAGCGGATGCGCGGGTAGCGCTCCATGGTGCCGGAAAGGATCAGATTGACCGCCGCCCGAGTGACATCACATACCAGTTCAAGCATGACCGCCGGGGTCTCCAGAGCCAGCGACTGGCTGCTTGGATGCTGGTTTGGCTGCACGAACACTGTGGCTTGGCGTTTATCCAGCTCGGCCATCAGTTCATCGAACCGTGGATCACCGAGAAAACGCCCGTCATTGCTGGCAAGCAGCATCACACCAGCCGCGTTCAGCGTGTCTAGGGCATGTACTGCTTCCACACAGGCCTGTTCGGTAGCCGGCAACGGCACCGTGGCGAAGCTCCCATATCGGCCGGGGTGACGCTGGCCAAGCTCTGCGACGAACTCGTTGGCACGGCGAGCCAGCTGCGCAGCCGCCTGCGGCTCTCCGCGCCACACCCCAGGAGCAGGTAAAGAGAGGATCGCAGTCGCTATGTCGCGCTGATCCATCATGGCTAGGGAATCAGCCTGCGACCATTTCGTCAGGTTCTCGCTACCCTTTCCAGCCCCCCACAAGTTCTCGAGAAATGGCGGCACGACCTGGTGGTGCACATCGATGATGCGCCCTGCCATGCGCTCCCGCTTCACGGCCGCGGGAGTGGCCAATGGAGCATTGCTTATCGCCTCATCGTTCGACACTACCGGTCGGCCAAGCGTCAACCAGGATGCGCCAGCAAGCACTCCGGTTCCGATCACAAAGTTTCGACGCTTCATTTTTTCTTCTCTCTTGTTTGTCGGTCAGCGACTTCTCATGCGCTCGACAATGGCGCCAACGGGACGGGACAACGTTCGTTTGATCCGATTCGAGAATGGCTCATCGACATAGAGGGCCTCGGACATCACCTGCTCATCTTCCTGGCGGCAGCGGGGAAACAGATCCAACGCATTTGCGCGATGGATTCCATAAAGCTGCTGCTCGGACCAGAGCGGGTTCTCTTCAAGGGTCTGACATTGCAGGGTGGTGACGGGGGCCGGAGCGAAGGGAAAATCGCTGCCAAACAGGATGCGCGAAGGATCGACGAGCGTCTTCAGGGCCGCCATCGAATAGCGTGACGGTGACAACGCCGTATCGAAGTGAAAACGCCTGATACCCGCAATCATGTCCACCGAGCGGCCCTGCAATGCAGCCAATTGCTCCAGCCGCCAGGCGACGTAGGGTAGAAAACCGCCGCCATGAGCCAGAATCCAGCGGATTCGAGGGTACCTATCCAGTGTTCCGGTGAGGATGAGATTCACGGCGGCACGGGTGGTGTCACAGAGAAACTCGACGAGAAATCCTGGCGCCTGCATATCCAGTTGCTCGCTGGTCTTGTGCAGGTTGGGATGGACGAAAACCACGGCGTCACGGTTGTTCAACTCGACCATCAGCTCGTCGAAGCGCGAGTCGCCCAGGAACACGCCATCTGAACTGCCGAAAACCACGACACCATCGGCGCCAAGCGTGTCCAGGGCATAGGCCGCCTCGGTGCATGAGGCCTCGGTGAAAGGCAGCGGCAACAACGCGAAGCTGCCAAACCGATCAGGGTGGCGCACCATGAGTTCGGCGGCGTACTCGTTACACGCGCGAGCCAGTGATACGGCTTGGTCGACTCCTCCTCCCAGATGGGCCCCAGGCGTAGTCAGTGACGTGATCGCCCACTGGATGCCGTTGACATCCATCACATCCAGCGACTTCTGGACGGACCACTGGGGTAATTGAGCGCCAGCGTGTGCCTCGAGCCCGTGCCGGTAGATAGCCTCGGAATAGACGGGAGGAATGATGTGGTGATGAACGTCGATACGGCCTTGCTTGATAGTCATTATTCTTGTTCCTGACGCACGCGGTCATAGGGTTCGGAGCAGGCATCCAAGCCTTCATACCGGGAAGCCGCGAAAGGGGCGCGGGCTTTTCACTGCGCCTGGAGTCGATTCCTGCGCCAACGGCGCCACAACCAGCGAAAGCCCAACACCAGGATCAAGCCTCCCGACAGAAACCAGACCAAGCGTGGAAGATAGAAGAACACCAGTGTGTTGATCTGGACTTGGCGCTTGTAGTTGTAGCCTTCCGGCATAGGCAGAACGCCGACTTCCTCTACGTATTTTCGGTACTCATCCTGCAACTGCGCATAGAGCTCCGGCAGTTGTTCGCGCAAATCCGTCGTCTCGCCAGGATCACGGCTCAGGTCGTAGAGATGCCACTGGTTGTCACCGGCAGGCGGCAGATTGCGCAGCAACTTGTGGTTGCCCCGGAACACCGCCGAGTTGCCGGCAAGTTCATAGCCAATCGCCTTGTCTGGAGCGTGAGCTGACGCGCTTTCACCACGAACCAGCGGCAGCAGGCTGCTGCCGCGCATGACCTCGACCTCTCGACCGGCGTAGTTACCAGCCGGCGGTTTGACGCCTGCAACCTCCAAGATGGTGGGGGCGATGTCGGCGATATGGGTCATAGCGGGGGTAATTTGTGCGCGGATTTTCAGCCCAGGCCCGCTGATGATCATCGGTACGCGAATGCCACCTTCGCTTGCCATGAACTTGTGACCGGCCAGGGGCGCGTTCGCGACGCTGGCCCAGTTGGGGCCAATGGCTGTCCAGGTACCCTTTTCCCCCAGGCGCTCGAAGCTCTGGTCGTATTTCCAGTCCAGCCACTGCCGGAAAATTACGCTGGTATTGGGATCAGTGGCAGAGCCGCCATTGTCTGAAAGAAACACGAAAAGGGTGTTGTCGAACTGCCCCGTACGCTGCAGATAATCGACGAGCCGGCCGACCTCCTGATCCATCGCCGTCGCCATACCGGCATAGACCTCCATCTTGCGTGCCTCATAGGCTCGCTGCTGATTCGTCAGGCTCTCCCAGGAAGCGAGCGCCTCACCACCGGCTTTCGACTCACGCGGCAGCAGCCCTTGCTCGATCACCCGCTGTCGTCGCTCGTTGCGCAGCACGTCCCAGCCCTGGTCATACCGACCCTGATAGCGTTCCCGAAACAGCCTGGGTACCTGGACCGGCGTGTGGTTTGCCTGGAACGCCACATAGGCGAAGAACGGCTTGCCGCTGTCCTGATTCTCTCGAAGGTAGTCGATGGTCTTGTCGACGAAGAAACGGGACGAATAGAAGTCCTCCGGTAACGAGGTCAGCTCCTGACCATCCTCGTACCAGTAGGCCTGCGCCTTCGTGGGGAGATAAGGGCGCATCTCGAAGTTATCTGAACCGCTGTCGGCCTGAATGACGGAGCGGTCGAACCCTCTGGCCGGCGGTAGGTTCTGCCTCGTGTCGCCCAAGTGCCATTTCCCTGCCACCGAGGTTCGATAGCCGGCATCGCGCAATAATTGGGCGATGGTCACTACCCTCTGGTTCAGCACTCCCTGGTACCTGGGGCTCCATTTCTGAGACAGCGGTGTGGTGTCCACCATGTTACCCACGCCAGCCAAATGATGATCCACGCCAGTCAGCAGAGTGGCGCGAGTGGGAGCGCAGGCAGCCGTCGCATGAAAATTACTGAAGCGAACACCTTGCGAGGCGAGCGAATCGATACTCGGCGTTTCAATCTCGGAGCCAAACGCACCGATGTCGGAAAACCCCATATCGTCTACTACCAGCAGAACGATATTCGGTGAACGAGACGCTGAAGGGTCAGCATGAGCGGCTGTACAGCCGATCAGAGAAAAGCAGCAAGCAAGCAGGCGCAGTGATGCGTGGGAGAGCAAGGGCATGTGTTTTCCAACCGGCAGTCAAACCACAGATGTGCGAACTACCGAAGTAAACACCAGGCAATAAATGAACACAAGCGTTCATTTATTGCCTGCGTCATACACTAGTCTGTCGATGCACCAACCACCTCAGGCAGGAGCCAGTGGCGGCAGCTCTACGGTCGCCAACTGTTTGGCCTCATCCTTGGAAAGCCCAAGTGCGCGCAAGGCCAACTCTGCGATGTCACTACCCGCATCACGCCAGGTTCTATGGCCTTCCTGCACCAGAGTGATTGCGGTAAGCACCGAGCCGCCGATCATAGCCAGCACCGAGACCAGTTGCTCTTGACGAACGTCGTAACGCTTCTGGCTCAAGCCCGTCATCAGATCAGCCAGTGGCTGCCCCGCCCACATGCCACGCAAAGACTGCGAGCTCACCGAGTAGCGCACGATGAACTTGCCCCAGCTCGGCTCTTCATGGGCACGGCGGATGTAATAGCGGATACCGTTGGCCAGCCGCAGTGCAGGATCGACATCTTCCGGCGAGCTACGAGCAACGCGCTGATCCATCTCTTCGCTGAGATGGGAGGCGACACTCCGGAACAGCCCTTCGATACTGTCCAGATGTTTGTATATCGTTCCTCTGGCAACCCCCGCCGCTTCGGCCAACTCGCTGATGCTAATCTCTCCAGCGCCCTTTTCGGCGAACAGCCGCATGGCGGCTTCATGAATACGGCGTTGTGCAGCGGTCATAAGGCAATAGCCTCTATGTGAAATCGAAGCAGAATTGGACATCCATGTTCAAAAAAAATCAAGCCATGAAGTACCGAAACCCCGAGATCCACAGAGGCACCATATTGGCGCCCCAACCGATCAGGAGTACTCCTGCAGAAATATTCGTAATAGCAGATCCGTTCCCATTAACCAGATCGCCAACAGCACCAGCAGTAAGACCGTCGCCAATCCGAAGCGCCAGACACGCCGCCCCCCCCTGAGCGCCATTGCCATGTCGAGCACGCCCACACACATCAACGCCATCAGAGCTGGATTACGCCACGTCGTGAATACCAGCCCCAGCAGCATAAGCTTGCTCAATACCAGTAACCCAGACGCTATCAGGCTTGCCCTGCTCCCCCTCCGTCCATCTTTCAGGCCGAGGGCTAGCTGCAAGCCAACCAGCATAAATGCCAACAGCCACAGCCCCTTGAACAAAGTAATGGCTAGGCCAATGGCACCAGGCGGGCTGTAGATGACGCCATGGGATTGTTCATAATCCGCGTGAGCTTTGCGTAACGCATCCAGACGCTCAGGGTATTGGCCCGCGAGATCCTGAGTCTCGCCCGGGTCGGATCGAAGATCGAACAACTGCCATAATCCCGAGCCAAAAGGCATTGGCGTCAGTACTGCCTTCCAGTCGCCGTCGATATAAGCGCGTGAGCCATGCACTTCGTAGCCAACACCTTTCAGCGGCTGCAACTCATCCGGCCGGCCATCGAGCAACGGTAACAATGAGCGGCCCTCCGGAGGCGCCAACGCGAGGTTCTGTCGCGACGGGTGCTCGATGCCCAGCAGATCCAATACCGTCGGCACGACATCTCGGACATGGGTGAATGTAGAGACGATCTGCCCTGTGCCGCCCTCACCAACGGGTTTGACGATAGCGGGCGTGCGGATGCCGCCTTCGTAGATGAAGAACTTGAACATGCTGAAAGCTGCAGTGCTCGCTGTGGCCCACCCCGCGCCCTGCGAAATGAAAGAGCCACTCGCACCACGATTCTGTAGAGCGTTGTCAAAGGTGTCGTGATAGCTGCGCGTATGTGTCGAGTAAACTTTGGCAGGCGCACCATTGGCGCCGTTGTCGCTCATGAACAAAACCAACGTATTGTTCAATTCGCCCTGACGCTCCAATAGATCTAGAACTCTGCCGATCTGCTCATCCATGAAGTCAATCATTGCGGCATAGACTTCCATGTCCCTGCGGCTATGGGCTCGCTCCCTGTCATTCAAGGAATCCCAGCGCGCGATCACTTCCGGCCAGGGCGCCAGCTTGTGTTGCTTATCGATCAAACCGAGCGTTTGTAGCTGATTGAAACGCCTCTCCCGCAGCGCCTCGTAACCTGCGTCATACACCCCCCGGTACTTGGCAATGTAGTCGAGCGGTGCCTGTAGCGGATCGTGAGGTGCCGTGTAGGCCAAATAAGCGAAGAACGGTTTCTTGCTGTCCCAATCTCGCTCCAGCCATTGCATCAGCCAGTTCGTATAGTCACGCGTGGAATAGAAGTCGTCCGGCAACTTGTCGACAACCTCGCCATTGCGCACATACAGCGTTGGCTCGGCAGGATGCAGTGGCCTAGCATCCGCATAGTGACTAGCCCCCCCTGGCAGGAGCGCGAAGGAATCCTGAAAACCTCGCTGCGAAGGGCCATAACGAGGCTCGTCCCCCAGGTGCCACTTTCCCGAGTGGTACGTGCGATACCCATGTTGGGCGAGAATCTCGGCGAGGGTCACCACCCGATCATTCAGGTGCCCTTCATAGCCTGGCTGCCCGACCTGATCTTGCGTCAGTACCTGGGAGCCGATACCAGACACATGGTTGTCGACCCCGGTCAGAAGCACGGAGCGCGTGGGAGCGCAGGTTGGCAGTGTGTGAAAGTTGCTCAGCCGCACACCTGAAGACGCCAGGCGGTCGATATTGGGCGTCTGAATATCCTTGCCGCCAAAGGCCCCAATGTCCGTGTAGCCCATATCGTCAGCCACAATAACCAAGACATTCGGTGGTTTTGTGCCGCCCTCCTCGGCATGTGAGACATTGACCAGCGAAGCAAAGGCAACCCAGAACATCAGCAGATAGGGTCTCACGCAATTTCCAGTAATAAACATCAAGAAGACCTTCTTGGAGTTATTTTCTTAGCTTCGGCACAGCATTCCACGTGCCTGATTCGCAGCAAGCCAAAATGAACATTATTGTTCAAATATGTCAACAGACCAATTTAAAGAACATTCCGTCACTAACATCTGCCTGGTTTCACGCGACCAAGCTCCGCCATACCCAATGTCAAGAGGCTTCCCACCTGCTCTGCTTGAGGTGTAGCGGGTTGACTCTGTAACGTGACGGCTCAGCTAACCATCTCCTTTTATTCCACAAAGTCCAGGACGGGCTGTGGTTCGAAGTGCCAAGTGATACCATTGCGCGCTTAGACGCCGCCCCGTCCACAGACGGCAACCGGCGCCACGATGCCCGACACTCCCCCCATGCCTCACCAGCCTTATCGGCTCGTCTGCCGGCAAGGGCGTAGCGTTCACTAATATGCGCAGGTTCGTCTTCCTCGGTTCGGGCCGGGCTGAAAGGCTCGAAGCGGTATCACCCTTTAAACAGCGCACCTCAAGTTACTGATAGGTAAGTCCTTTGATTTCCACCGCTAACATCACCATGCAGTTCGGCGCCAAGCCGCTGTTCGAGAACGTTTCCGTCAAGTTCAACAACGGCAACCGCTACGGCCTGATCGGCGCCAACGGCTGCGGCAAGTCGACCTTCATGAAAATTCTTGGCGGCGACCTCGAGCCTTCCGGCGGCCAGGTGATGCTCGAGCCGAACGTGCGCCTGGGCAAGCTGCGCCAGGATCAGTTCGCCTACGAAGAATTCAACGTGATCGACACCGTGATCATGGGCCACGAGGAGCTGTGGAAGGTCAAGGCCGAGCGCGACCGCATCTACTCGCTGCCAGAAATGAGCGAAGAAGACGGCATGAAGGTCGGCGAGCTCGAAGGTGAGTTCGCCGAGATGGACGGCTACACCGCCGAATCGCGCGCGGGCGAGCTGCTGCTGGGCCTGGGTATTCCGCTCGAGCAGCACTTCGGCCCGATGAGCGAAGTCGCGCCGGGCTGGAAGCTGCGCGTGCTGCTGGCCCAGGCGCTGTTCTCCGACCCGGACGTGCTGCTGCTCGACGAGCCGACCAACCACCTGGATATCAACACCATCCGCTGGCTGGAAACGATCCTAACGGCGCGTAACAGCACCATGATCATCATTTCCCACGACCGTCACTTCCTGAACTCGGTCTGCACCCACATGGCTGACCTGGATTACGGCGAACTGCGCCTGTTCCCGGGCAACTACGACGAGTACATGACTGCCGCGACCCAGTCGCGCGAGCAGCTGCTGGCCGACAACGCCAAGAAGAAAGCGCAGATTTCCGAGCTGCAGAGCTTCGTCAGCCGCTTCTCGGCCAACGCCTCGAAAGCCAAGCAGGCCACCAGCCGCGCCAAGCAGATCGACAAGATCCAGCTGGCCGAGGTCAAGCCGTCGAGCCGCGTCAGCCCGTTCATTCGCTTCGAGCAGACCAAGAAACTGCACCGCCAGGCCGTGACCATCGAGAAGGTGTCCAAGGCCTTCGACGACAAGGTACTGTTCAAGAACTTCAGCTTCACCGTCGAAGCCGGCGAGCGCGTGGCGATCATCGGCCCCAACGGTATCGGCAAGACCACCCTGCTGCGCACCCTGGTCGGCGAGACGACCCCGGATGCCGGTTCGGTGAAATGGACCGAGAGCGCCGAGGTTGGTTACTACGCGCAGGATCACGCCCACGATTTCGAAGATGACGTGACCCTGTTCGACTGGATGGGCCAGTGGACCACCGGCGAGCAGGTGATCCGCGGCACCCTCGGACGCATGCTGTTCTCCAACGACGAGATTCTCAAGTCGGTGAAGGTCATCTCCGGTGGTGAACAGGGTCGTATGCTGTTCGGCAAGCTGATCCTGCAGAAACCCAACGTACTGGTGATGGACGAACCGACCAACCACCTGGACATGGAATCGATCGAAGCGCTCAACCTGGCGCTGGAAAACTATCCGGGCACGCTGATCTTCGTCAGCCATGACCGCGAGTTCGTTGGCTCCCTGGCCACGCGCATCATCGAGCTGTCGGACAACGGCGTGACCGACTTCAGCGGCACCTACGACGACTACCTGCGCAGCCAGGGCATCATCGTCTGAAACGACCAAGAAAACGCCCCTCTCCCATTTATGGGAGAAGGGCTGGGGGAGGAAGCTGGACGACAGCTCTCTCAGCCCAGAAACAACAAAGCCCGCGAAAGCGGGCTTTGTTGTTTCAGCGCTCTGCTCAGGCAGTAGCGAACAACTCGGAGATGCGCTGCATGGCGCCCTTCATGGCTTCGGCGCGCGGCTCTTCACCATAGGCCAGGCCTTCGGCGCGGACGATCTCGATATCGTCGATGCCGACGAAATTCAGCATGCGCATCAGATAGTCCTCATGCGCCTGGCCAGACGGCTGGCCGGCATGAATGCCACCGGCGCTGGAGGCGATCACTACGGTCTTGCCACCGGCCAGCCCTACCGGGCCGTTCTCGGTGTACTTGAAGCTCTTGCCGGCGACGGCGATGCGGTCGATCCAGGCCTTCAGTTGGCTGGGAATGGCGAAGTTGTACATCGGCGCACCGATGACGATGGCATCGGCAGCGAGAAACTCTTCCAGGGTGCGCTCGGCCAGCTCGGCCTCGTGTTTCTGCGCGGCGTCACGCAGCTCGGCCGGGGTACCGGCGGCTACCAGGGTGGCAGCGGAAAAGTGGCTCAGCGCCTCGCTGGCAAGGTCGCGGTAAGTCACCCGGGCATCTGCAGTGACAGCGCTCCAGGCCTCGACCACGGAGCGGCTGAGCTGACGGGAAGCGGACGCATCACCAAGGATGCTGGAATCGAGGTGCAGTAGTTTCATAGGTGCTCTCCAGAGTGCTATGCGACGTGGTGACGCAATTGCGGGGAGGCTACCGATGGAACCAATAGCCGATAAGACGGCAAAAATGCGATAGTTCGTCCCACTGATAGGACGATGACATGCATGACCTCAATGATCTGTTCTACTTCGCCAAGGTAGTGGAAGCCGGTAGTTTCGCCGCTGCCGGGCGCGCACTGGGCATTCCGAAATCGCGCCTGTCGCGGCGCATCGCCGAGCTGGAGCAGCGCCTGGGTGCGCGCTTGCTACAGCGCTCGACACGCAAACTGGCGCTGACCGATATCGGCGAACGTTACCTGCGCCATTGCCAGGCAATGCTGTTGGAGGCCGAGCAGGCCGAGGAAACCGTGGCCACGCTGACCAGTGAGCCACGCGGCCGGGTGCGCTTTTCCACGCCACCTGGCGTGGCAATACTGCCGGAGCTGATCAATGAGTTTCTGACGCGCTACCCCAGGGTGCAGCTGGAGGTGGTGCAGACCACCCGCCGTATCGATCTGCTCAACGAGGCGGTGGACGTTGCCATGCGCGTGCGCAATGTTGATGACGAAGAGCCGGGACTGATCACTCGGCGCCTGCTGCCCGCCCGCGCCCACATCGTCGCCCGCCCGGACTTGGTCGCCGGGCTGCGCCTGGAGCAGCCAGAAGACCTGCAGCAGTTGCCGGCCCTGGGCGCGATTGGCGCGGACCGACGCATCCATCTGCGCTTTTGCCACGCCACTTCTGAGGAGTTTCGCGAAATTGCCCTGGAGGCGCGCCTGGCGGTCGACGACTTTCCCATGCGCAAGGCAGCGGCGCTGGCCGGTGTGGGCATCACCCTGCTACCGACCACGCATTGCCACGAGGAGTTGGCCGATGGCCGCCTGATCGCCCTGCTGCCGCAGTGGACGGTGCCGCAGGGCCACATTCAACTGGCCTACACCCACAGGCGCGGCATGTCGCCGGCTGTCCGCGCCTGGATCGAGTTGCTCAGCGACGCATTCAGTCGCTGGAGCTTCCCGCTCTGACTCAGATGCGGAACTGACGCACCAGCGCCCCGAGGCGATCACCCAGACCAGCCAGGCTGCGCGCCGTCTGCGCGCCACGCTCGGTTTCGTCGGCGACGCTGTCCACGGCGACGGCGATTTGATGCACGCTGCGGTTGATCTCCTCGGCCACTGCCGTCTGCTCCTCGGCGGCGCTGGCGATCTGCGCGTTCATCGCGTTGATGGTGGCGATCAGCTGAGCGATGGCATCGAGCGATTCGCCGGCCTTGTTGGCCTGCTCGCTGGTCAGCTCGCCGGCATCACTGGAGCGGCGCATCGAGGTCACTGACTGCTGGGTGCCCTGCTGCAATCGGTCGATCATGCCCTGGATTTCCTGGGTGCTCTGCTGGGTGCGGCTAGCCAGGGCGCGCACCTCATCGGCGACCACGGCAAAACCGCGCCCGGCCTCACCGGCACGCGCGGCTTCGATGGCGGCGTTGAGTGCCAGCAGGTTGGTCTGTTCGGCGATGGAGCGAATCACGTCGAGCACGCTGACGATGGACTGCACGTCCTGCTGCAGGTTGTCGAGCGATACGCCACTGCTGCGAATGTCGTCCACCAGTGAGTGGATGCGCTGGATGCTGCCATCAACCACGCTTTTGGCAGCCTGCCCTTCGCGGTCGGTCTGTTGCGCGGCTTCGGCGGCGTTCTGCGCGCTCTTGGCGACTTCATGCGCGGCGGCCGACATCTCGTTGATCGCCGTGGCCACCTGATCGGTCTCGTGACGCTGTTGTGCCATGGCCTGCTCGGAACGCTGCGCCTGCTGCGAAACCTGGCCCACCAGTTCGGTGAGCTGCCCGGTCATCTCGACGATCTGCCGTACCAGGCCATGCACTTTCTCGACGAAGCGGTTGAAGGAGCCGGCAAGCTGGCCCAGCTCATCGTTACTGGTCACGGGTAGGCGACGGGTCAGATCGCCCTCACCCGCAGCGATATCGTCAAGGTTGGCCTTGATCTGCTGCAACGGACGCAGGAAAGCGTTGCCCAGCCACACCCCGATCACGCCAAACACCAGCAGGAGTACCGCCGCGACGACCACGATGCTGGTGATGATGGTGCCGATGCGCCGGTCGATCTCGGCCTGCACCTCGCTGATCCGCGCCTCCACGCCGTCGAGGTTGAGCGCGGTGCCGAGGGCCATGTCCCACTTCGGCAGGTAATAGCTGTAGGCGAGTTTGGGTACCTGCACGGCCTCGTTGCCCGGCAGCGGCGAGGAGTAGTTGACGAAGTAGCTGTTGTTCTTCGCCACATTGACCAGCTCACGGTTGATATAGACGCCATTGGAGTCGCGTCGGTCGACAAGGCTCTTGCCGACATCCACCGGGCTGTCGCCACGGAACAGGCGCACCACATTGGAGTCGTGACCGAAGAAGTAGCCATCGGCACCGTATTTGATCTTGGAGAGGATCGCGATGGCCTGCTCGCGACTGGCCATATCGCCCTGCGCCGCACCATCGTAGAGGCCCTTTACCGAGCCCATGGCGATCTGGATGTAGTGTTCCAGCTCGCTGCGTTTCTCTTGCAGCAGGCGCTCACGGGTCTCGGCGACCTCGTCAGCCGCCAGGCTTTGCAGCACCCGCGCAGCCGTGCCGCTGAGCACCAGGGCGAAGAGGATGACGGGAACCAGCGCAAGCAGGATGACCTTGGCTTTGAGTGTCAGGCGCATTTCTTGTTGTCCTTATGTGCGAAACCAAAAACGGGGCTACCGATATATCGGCAGCCCCGTGGAGGAATTAAGCGACCTACCACACCGAGAACTTAACCCGGCGTGCCCACCTCGTCACAGCAGCATAGCGGCGGCCCAACCGAACGCCAGCAGCGGCAGGTTGTAGTGCAGGAAGGTGGGCACGACGCTGTCCCAGATATGGTTGTGCTGGCCATCGGCGTTCAAACCCGAGGTTGGCCCCAGTGTCGAGTCCGAAGCCGGCGAGCCGGCGTCGCCCAGAGCACCGGCAGTGCCGACGATGCAGACTATAGCCAGCGGGCTGAAGCCCAGTTGCACGCCCAGCGGCACGAAGATCGCGGCGATGATCGGGATGGTCGAAAAGGAAGAACCGATACCCATGGTCACCAGCAGCCCGACCAGCAGCATCAGCAGCGCACCGACCGCCTTGTTGTGACCGATCAGCTCAGCCGAGCTGTCCACCAGCGCCTTCACTTCACCCGTGGTCTTCATCACCTCGGCGAAGCCGGCAGCGGCGATCATGATGAAGCCGATCATGGCCATCATCTTCATGCCTTCGGTGAACAGGTCGTCCGCCTCTTTCCAGCGCACCACGCCGGACACCGAGAAGATCACGAAGCCGACCAGCGCACCGATGATCATCGAGTCCAGCCACAACTGCACGACGAACGCGGCGGCGATGGCAAGCCCTGCCACCAGCAGACTCAACGGGTTGTATTGCACGTCCACGCGCTCGGCCTGCGCGACCTTCTCCAGGTCATAGACACGCTTGCCGCGGTAGCTGAACAGCACCGCGACGAGCAGGCCGAAGAGCATGCCCAGTGCCGGGATCGCCATGGCCTGGGTGATGCTGATACCCGTGACGTCGACACCGGACTTGGCCACGTTGGCCAGCAGAATCTCGTTGAGGAAGATGCCGCCAAATCCTACCGGCAGGAACATGTACGGCGTGATCAGGCCGAAGGTCAGCACGCAGGCGATCAACCGGCGGTCCAACTGCAACTTGCTCAACACATAGAGCAGCGGCGGCACCAGCAGCGGAATGAAGGCGATGTGGATCGGCACCAGGTTCTGCGAGGAGATCGCGACCACCAGCAACAGCGCGATCAGTAGCCATTTCAGCACACCACCGGCACCAGCCTGCTGCTTGTCAACCAGCGCCAGGGCTTTGTCCGCCAGGGCATGGGCGAGGCCCGACTTGGCGATGGCCACCGCAAAGGCGCCGAGCAGTGCATAGGACAACGCCACCGTCGCCCCGCCGCCGAGCCCCTGGTTGAACGCCTGCAGCGTGCCCTCGACACCCAGGCCACCGAGCAGGCCACCGGCCAGCGCCCCGACGATCAGCGCCACGACCACGTGTACGCGACAAAGACTGAGGGCCAGCATGATGCCGACCGCGGCGATTACAGCGTTCATAGAGCGTTCCACCTGCAAGCGTGCCGGCAAGGCCGGCGCAAAAAGCCGCGTACTCTGCCGGATGCGAACTATCCTGTCAAAATGAGCAGGCGTTCAGAATATAAAGCAAAGCGTGCATAATTCAGACCGAAATCCGCATCTGTCAAGAAAGCGGGCCGCACACCGATAACCGTACTAGTCCATGTAGAAAGGAACGCACCATGCTGTTCAGCCGTCTTTCGATCCAGTGGAAGATCACCCTGCTCGCCGGCCTGTGCCTGCTCGCCATCGTCACCTTGCTGGTGAGCGCCTCACAGTACCAATCCAGCCGCAGCGCCAGCCTGGTGCGCGAGGCCAGTTCCGGCATGCTGGAGGAAAGCGCCAAACTGCGCCTGAAAGCACGCGGCGAGCTGCAGGCGATCCGCATCCAGCGCTACTTCATGGACGCCTACCAGTACGGCAAGGGATTTTCCCGGCAAATCCTGTTCCTGCGTGAACAGGCGGAAAAACGCTTTCTCGACGCGTTCGACCTGCGCGAAGACCTGACCCGCCAGGTGCGCAGCAGCCTGGAAGCCAACCCTGCCCTGCTTGGCCTGTACCTGGTGTTCGAGCCCAATGCGTTGGATGGCAAGGACGAACTCTTCGCCGATCAGCCCGATCTAGGCAGCAACGAGGCCGGCCGCTTCGCGCTGTACTGGGCGCAACCCACGGTCGGTCAGCTGGAAGCCGAGGCGATGACCGAGAAACTGCTCGGCGACACCACGCCAGGCGACAACGGTGTGGCCTATAACGCCTGGTACACCTGCCCGCGCGAAACCCGTCAGGCCTGCGTGCTGGAGCCCTACTACGACGAAGTCGGCGGGCAGAAGACGCTGATGACCAGCATCGCCTTCCCCCTGGAGCTCGACGGCAAGATCATCGGCGTGATGGGTGTGGATATCAGCCTGGCCAGCCTGCAGCAGATCAGCCAGGAGGCCAATCGCGAGCTGTACGACGGCCAGGGCCATATCAGCATCTTCAGCCCCGGCGCGCTGCTTGCGGGCAATAGCCGCGACGGCAGCCTGCTGAGCCAACCGGTCGAACGTGCCTTTCCCGAGAACGCCAGCGAACTGCGCGGGCTGATCCAGAGCGGCAGCGACGCCGAGTTGCGCCACGGTGACATGCTCCGCGAACTCAGCCCGTTCAAACCGATCCCCGAGGCCAAGCCCTGGTCAGTGCTGCTCGAAGTGCCTCAGCAAGTCTTGCTCGAGCGCGCCATCAAGCTGGGCGCACAGCTCGATGCCAACCGCGCCAGTGACAGCCTGGTCGCCCTGCTGATGGGCCTTGTCGCGGTGATCGCCGGCCTATTATTGATGTGGCTGACCGCACGCGGCGTAACGCGGCCGATTCTCGGCGTGGCGGCCATGCTCAAGGACATCGCCAGCGGTGAAGGCGATCTAACACGCCGCCTGCAATACGCCCGGCAGGATGAGCTGGGCGAGCTGGCCGGCTGGTTCAACCGCTTCCTCGACAAGCTGCAGCCGATCATCGCTGACGTGAAGAACAGCGTGATCGACGCCCGCAGCACTGCCGATCAGTCAGCGGCTATCGCTAGCCAGACCAGCGCCGGCATGCAGCAGCAGTATCGCGAGGTGGATCAGGTGGCGACCGCCTTCCAGGAAATGAGCGCCACCGCTCAGGATGTCGCGCACAACGCAGCGCAGGCCGCAGAAGCCGCACGCAATGCCGACCAGGCCAGCCGCGAAGGCCTGCAAGTGATTGATCGCACCACCAGCACCATCGACCTGCTGGCCAACGAAATGAACGTGGCCATGCAGGAAGTCGAAGGCCTGGCCAGTAGCAGCGAACAGATCGGTTCGGTGCTCGAAGTGATTCGCTCGATTGCCGAACAGACCAACCTGCTCGCCCTCAACGCCGCCATCGAAGCCGCCCGTGCGGGTGAAGCCGGTCGCGGTTTTGCCGTGGTCGCAGACGAGGTGCGCAACCTGGCCAAACGCACTCAAGATTCGGTCGAGGAGATTCGCCAGGTGATCGAAGGCCTGCAGAGTGGCACGCGCGAAGTGGTCAGCACCATGCACAGCAGCCATCGTCAGGCCCAGGGCAGCGTCGAGCAGGTACAGCAGGCCGTGGCTGCGCTGCAGCGCATCAGCCAGGCGGTCAGCACCATTACCGACATGAACCTGCAGATCGCCAGCGCGGCGGAGGAACAGAGCTCGGTAGCCGAGGAGATCAACCGCAACGTCGCCTCGATCCGCGACGTCACCGAGGCCATCACCGCGCAGGCCGACGAGTCGGCGCAGGTGAGCCAGAACCTCAACCGCCTGGCCAATCACCAGCAAAGCCTGATGGACCAGTTCCGCGTCTGACATCGGTAGAGCGCGCCGTGCGCACCTCAAATCCGGGCCGCGCAGAGGTGAGCATGACGCCAAATCATCCTCGATCTGGCGGCGCTTCCCTTGCAGCGCAGGCAGGCAATCGCCTAGCCTGCGTTCTTTTTTGGGGGAAGCAACATGCTCAACATCGCCTTGGTCGCCGGCTCCAGCCGCAACAACAGCCAATCGGGGAAGGTCGCTCGCGTACTGCGTCAGCGCCTGATCGAGATGGGTCAAACCACCCAGGACACCAGCAGCATCATTGATCTGGGCCTGGCGCCGCTGCCGCTGTGGCCCGCTGAAGATGCCGGCCCCTGGGGCATGTACCAGCAACAACTGGCGGCCGCCGATGCGGTGGTGATCATCGCGCCGGAGTGGAATGGCATGGCCTGCCCGGCGATCAAGAACTTCTTCATCTACGCCAGCAAGGCCGAACTGGCGCACAAGCCGGGCCTGCTGGTGGGCGTGTCCTCCGGCATCGGCGGCGCCTACCCGATCAGCGAACTGCGTGCCTCCAGCTACAAGAACTGCCGCCTGTGCTACCTGCCGGAGCACCTGATCGTGCGTCAGGTCGAGAAAGTCCTGAACGGCCCGCAGCCGGTGGATGAAGCCGAGGAGCGACTCCGCGCCCGCATCGATTACGCACTCGACGTGCTGGTGCGTTACGCCCATGCCCTGCAACCGGTGCGCACCGCAATCAGTTTCGAGAACCCGGCCTTCGCCAACGGGATGTAAGGGATCGTCTTGCACGCCCCGTAGGTGGGTTAGCGGCGCGAAACACTGCGCTTGCAGATGCCAGCGACTTTATCGTGCCGCGTAACCCACCAGGCGATGGCGTGAGCCTGAGGTTCAACGCCGGGGCAGACTGACCATCACCCGCAGCCCACCCAGTGGGCTGTCCTGTAGTTCGATGCGACCATGCCAGGCCTCGATGATATCGCGCACGATACCGAGGCCCAAGCCGTGCCCCGCTACTTGTTCGTCTAGGCGAGTGCCGCGGCCCAGCACGTCCTCGCGGCGCTCGGCATCGATGCCGGGGCCATCATCATCGACAGCCAGGTGATAACCCTCGGCGCTCTCCTCCACCGTCAACTGCACGCGCTGATCGGCCCATTTGCAGGCGTTGTCCAGCAGGTTGCCGAGCAGCTCCAGCAAGTCTTCACGATCACGCGGCAGCATCAGACCTGGCGGCGCCTGCCAATCCAGACTCAGGCCGCGGTCATGAATCATCGACAAGGTCGCGAACAGCCCTGGCAGTTCCTGCGCGCAATCGAAGCGCGCCCCCGGCAACACCTCGCCAGCCAGACGCGCACGCCCCAGCTCGCGGCTCAAGCGCTGCTCGATCTGTTCCAACTGCTCGCGCATGGTCGCGCGCAATGCCGGATGTGCCGCCAACTCTTCTCGGCCAGCCAAGCTGATCAACACGGCCAGCGGCGTTTTCAGCGCATGCCCAAGGTTGCCCAGGGCATTACGCGAGCGCTTGAGGGTGTCCTCGGTGTGCGCCAACAGGTGGTTGATCTGCGCCACCAGCGACTCCAGCTCCTCAGGCACCTCGGCATCCAGGTCGGTACGTCGGCCCTGTTGCAGCTGTGCGATCTGCTGGCGCACCTGCTCCAGCGGACGTAGCGCGCGGCGCACGGTGTAGCGCTGGGCGATCAGGATCAGCAGTAGCGCCGCACCGCCCAGGCCGAGCCCGACCCACTGCATACGGCGAAAACTCTGCAGTATCGGCTGGTAGTCCTGCGCCACGCTGATCGACAGGTTCTCGCCATAGCGCCGGTAGTCGGCGCGGTAGATCAGCAGCAACTGGCCTTGCGGGCCATCGCCCAGCTCGGCCTGCATGCCCGTGCCATCGGGTTTGAGCAGCTCACGATCCCACAGCGAGCGCGAACGCCAGCTACGGTCGGAGAAGTCGATGCGAAAGTAATGCCCGGAAAATTGTCGCTGGAACGAGGGATCGAGGCGTCGCTCATCCAGCTGCAGCCCCGCCGGGCCGCGCACCAAGGCGGCCAGCAGCCCCTGCGCCTCATCGCGCAGGTCCTCTTCCAGATACGCGCGCAGGCCACGATCGAAGACCCACAGGCTGGCCTGCGCCAGAACCAGTCCAACCAGCAACAGCGTCGCGGCCAGGCCAATCCCGAGCCGACGCTGAATGGACCTCAACCCTGCTCTCCGGTAAAGCGGTAGCCCTGCCCACGACGGGTCTCGATCACGTTGCGCCCGAGCTTACCGCGCAGGCGGTTGACGTGCACTTCGATGACATTGGAGTCACGCTCGGTCTCGCCGTCATAGAGATGGTCGGCGAGATGGCTCTTGGACAGGATCTGCCCCGGATGCAGCATGAAATAACGTAGCAAGCGAAACTCGGCTGCGGTCAGGTCAATAACCTCGCCACCCGAGGTCACGCACTGGCGGCTCTCGTCCAGCTGCAGACCCGCGGCTTCCAGTTGCGGCTGGTTAGCCAGGCCATGGGCGCGGCGCAACAACGCCTGGATGCGCAGGGCCAGCTCTTCGGGGTGAAAAGGTTTGGTCAGGTAGTCGTCGGCACCGGCCTTCAGCCCCTCGATGCGCTCGGCCCAGGAGCCACGTGCAGTGAGCACCAGCACCGGTGTCGCCAGGCCGCCGGCGCGCCATTCCTGCAGCACCTCCAGACCCGGTTTGCCCGGTAAGCCGAGGTCGAGAATGATCAGGTCATAAGGCTCGCTGGCGCCCTGATAAGCTGCATCGCGACCATCGGCCAACCAGTCCACGGCATAGCCCTGGCGAGTCAGGCTGGCAGTCAGTTCATCGGCCAGGGGTACATGGTCTTCCACCAGCAACAGGCGCATCAGTCGTCTTCCTCATCCTTCAGAATATTGCCGTTGCGGGCATCCAGTTCGAGCTCACGTACCACACCCGAGGTGGTCAGAATCTCGACTTCATACACCAGCACACCATCCTCCTCCTCCAGCTCCGCCTCGAGCAGCGTGGAGCCGGGGTAGGCATTGCCGATGTGCTGCATCAGTTGCTCAAAGGGCATGATGACACCCTCGCGCCGAAGGCGCAGAGCCTCATCCTGATCGAGGTCACGCGCAATCCCCGGCACGCTGGCAAAGCCGCTTGCCAGAACCAGCAACAGCGCGGTGGTACGTCGAAACTTCATCAATCGTCCTGGTGGTTCTTGAGAATTTCCCCGGTGCTGGCATCCAGCTCCAGGTCCCACTGCACGCCTTGGGCGTCGCGCAGTTCGATCTGATAGATATAGCGGCCGTATTCGTCTTCCAGCTCGGTCTCTTCGATGCGCGCACCTGGGTGCTGAGCCAGTGCCGCTTCATTGAGCTGCTCGAAGGACTTGATGGTGCCGGCATCACGAAGACGCAGCGCCTCGTCCGGGCCAAGATCACGCGCCTGGGCAATGGTAGCGGCGCTGACGAGGGTGGCAAGTGTTGCGAGGCTGAGCAATCGTTTCATGGGGTTCTCCAGCAGTGAATCAGTGACTCCCACTCTAGGCCCAGGCACTTAATTCAAGCTGAATTCACTTGTGTCATTCACCGCATGAAGTGGCTTGGCCTGCTCATTCAGCACTCTATAATCGCCTGCTCGAAAGGAGGCATCGATGAGCGCGATCCATATCAAATCCCCTGCCCTGACTCTCAAGGCCGGCCCCAGAGCCTTGGCACGCATTCGCCAGAATGGCCTGAGCCCGGCAGACGTCGGCATCCTGCCTGGCGCGGCAGGCGGCCCAAAGGGCATCGGTATTCAGGGGTTGGATCTCGCACTGTTTGGGGACTGGCTGCCCCGTGCGCCACGCGAGCGCGCCCTGATCGGCGCCTCCATCGGCTCCTGGCGCTTCGCCAGCGCCTGTCTGCCGGACCCCGCCGCCGGCATCCGCCGACTCGGCGAGCTGTACACCTCTCAGCGCTTCGCCAAGGGCGTGAGCATGGCCGAGGTGTCGGGCAGCTGCCGGCAAATGCTCAGCGAGCTGCTCGCCGATCAGGATGCCGCCATCATCGCCAACCCGCACTATCGCCTGCACATCGTCGTGGTCAAGAGCCATGGCCTGCTGCAACACGACCATCGCGGCAAACTCAGCCTCGGCCTTTCCTCGGTGATCGGCAACAATTTCCTGGCCCGTCAACGCCTTGGCCGCCATTTCGACCGCGTGATTCTGCATGATGCGCGGCAGGTGCCGCCCCTGGCGCAGCTGAGCGACTTCCGCTCGCACTTCCATACACTGACGCCGGAAAACCTACGCTACGCCCTGCTCGCTTCGGGATCGATTCCCATGGTGATGGAGGCGATTCGCGAGATCCCAGGTCTGGAGCCAGGCGCCTATCGCGATGGCGGCCTGCTCGACTATCACCTCGACCTGCCCTACAACGGTGAAGACATCGTGCTCTATCCACATTTCACCGATCGGGTGATACCGGGCTGGTTCGACAAGAGCATGCCCTGGCGCCGTGGCGACCGCACTCGCCTGCAGGACGTGCTGTTGCTGGCACCATCACGCGACTACCTGGCGCGCCTGCCACACGAAAAACTGCCAGATCGCACCGACTTCAAACGCTACCTGGGCAACGATCAAGGGCGCGAACGCTATTGGCGCCAGGCCATGGCCGAAAGCGTCAGGCTCGGTGACGAATTTCTCGAACTAGTCGAAAGCGGCCGCCTGGCAGAACGCTTGCTACCCCTCTGAGCCAGTGGGGTTATGAGCGGTCGTTCAGGTAGCAGAACGGACGTGATGAGGCGGCAATTGGGCCAGACCTGATAAACTGCACCGCTCAACGCCAACAGGCGGAATCATTTACGCGAGCGCTGTTCAGTGGAATTGTTCAAAGAGTTCATCTTCGAGGCGGCCCATCGCCTGCCCCACGTACCGGAAGGCCACAAATGCGGCCGCCTGCATGGCCACTCCTTCCGAGTCGCCATCTACATCGAAGGTGACGTCGATCCCTATACCGGCTGGATTCGTGACTTCTCCGAGATCAAGGCGATCTTCAAACCGATCTACGAGCAGCTCGACCACAACTACCTGAACGACATCCCCGGCCTGGAAAATCCAACCAGCGAAGTGCTGGCCAAATGGATCTGGCAGCAGGTCAAGCCATTGCTGCCGGAACTGTCGCGCGTACGCATCCACGAGACCTGCACCAGCGGCTGCGAATATCGCGGCGATTGATCCCAGCTCAGAAACAGCAAAGGCCACCCTCAGGTGGCCTTTTTATTGATCCCGATATAGCGCCGCCATCCCGTAGGGTGCGCCGCTCTATTTTCCGCGCTGCAAAGAAGAAACCCCAGACCGCTTTCGCGATCTGGGGTTTCGTATAGGAGCTTGACGATGACCTACTCTCACATGGTGAAGCACCACACTACCATCGGCGATGCGTCGTTTCACTACTGAGTTCGGGATGGGATCAGGTGGTTCCAACGCTCTATGGTCGTCAAGCAATTCGGTTGGGAGATCGTCGTGAGACGCGCTCCCTTGGATACGTGATAGATAATTTGTAGTTCTTGCAAATTTTCGGCTTTCTGTCGACTTCACCATCGACACCCTCTGCTTGAGGGCAGATTGTTTGGGTGTTATATGGTCAAGCCTCACGGGCAATTAGTATTGGTTAGCTCAACGCCTCACAGCGCTTACACACCCAACCTATCAACGTCGTAGTCTTCGACGGCCCTTTAGGGAGCTCAAGGCTCCAGTGAGATCTCATCTTGAGGCAAGTTTCCCGCTTAGATGCTTTCAGCGGTTATCTTTTCCGAACATAGCTACCCGGCAATGCCACTGGCGTGACAACCGGAACACCAGAGGTTCGTCCAACCCGGTCCTCTCGTACTAAGGTCAGCCCCTCTCAAATCTCAAACGTCCACGGCAGATAGGGACCGAACTGTCTCACGACGTTCTAAACCCAGCTCGCGTACCACTTTAAATGGCGAACAGCCATACCCTTGGGACCGGCTTCAGCCCCA